>RCNG010000411.1_pt1 | contig 19117 bp, 13 predicted proteins | sample 2041371 | NCBI WGS metagenome assembly RCNG01 (sample SAMN09708227, study PRJNA481090) | Marine sediment metagenome, whole genome shotgun sequencing project. | biome: marine sediment; feature: ocean; material: sediment; isolation source: Sewage treatment plant 1 marine sediment (STP1) ... | reverse complement strand
AGCGGAGCGTGAAACCGACACTTTTGATACCTTTTTTGAATCGTCCTGGTATTACGCACGTTTTGCCTGTCCGGATGCCGATTCGATGCTCGATGATAGAGCTAACTACTGGACGCCGGTCGATCAGTACATCGGTGGTATCGAACATGCGGTACTGCATCTTCTCTATGCCCGTTTCTTTCACAAATTAATGCGTGATGAAGGTCTGTTAGATAGCGACGAGCCGTTTAAACGCCTGTTAACCCAGGGTATGGTGTTAAAAGACGGCAGTAAAATGTCCAAGTCTAAAGGCAACACGATTGACCCGCAGCCGCTAATCGAAAAATACGGTGCCGATACGGTTCGTTTATTTATTTTATTTGCCGCGCCACCGGACCAGTCTTTAGAGTGGAATGATGAAGGTGTTGATGGTGCGGCACGTTTCCTAAAACGATTATGGAAACTGGTCGTCACACATATTGAAAATGAGCCGGTCACTGTTGATGTCCTGGAAGTAAACAAATTAAACGTAAAGCAAAAGACGATTCGTCGTAAATTACACGAAACCATCAACAAGGTAAGTGATGACTTTGAGCGTCGCCATACGTTTAATACGGCGATTGCAGCAGTGATGGAATTAATTAATGAGTTAAGCCGGTTTGACGATGAGTCGCAGCAGGGCAAGGCGGTAGTACGTGAAGCAATAGAAAGTATCGTTTTATTGTTATCCCCAATCATACCGCATGTCACACAGCAACTTTGGTATGAGTTAGGGCATGATGAATTACTTGCAGATACAAAATGGCCACTCTGTGATGAGTCTGCGTTGCAGCGGGATGAGATCGAACTGGTGGTTCAGGTGAACGGAAAATTACGTTCAAAAATTATTGTTGCAGCAAATGCTGACAAAAATACAATTGAAACAATGGCTTTGACGGATGAAAAAATTATGACGAATATTGAAGGTAAAACGGTGCGCAAAGTTATTGTTGTGCCGGGTCGATTAGTTAATATTGTTGCCAATTGAGTAGTTACCTTCTATTTCTATTTAAACACTGGGTATTTAATCAGGCAATGTCAGGATTCAAAATGTTAACACTAAGGCGTTCTATAACAATTCTATCACTTGTATTTTTTATGCAGGCCTGCGGTTTTCAGTTGCGTGGTGCGCTGGATTTGTCTCAGGATATATCACCTATTTATCTGCAGCAAAATAGTGTATTCGAACTGGGGCGTGAGATAAGGTCGTTACTAACTGCTAATAAAATACAAATGGCTGAAAATGATAAGCAGGCAAAAACGCTATTAACTCTGTTGAAAGAGGCAAAAACCCGACGTGTTTTGTCTGTAGATGGCAATGGCCGTGTTAAAGAATATTTATTAAATTACACGGCTAATTTTTCGATAAAAATAATTAACCCATCAAAAGACATAAACGACATAAACGACATAAACGATCAGGGCAGGGTAGATTCTATTTCGGTTTCACGTCCTTTGTTATTTGATCCTGATGCGGTAGTTGCTGTGGTCAACGAATCCGAAGTTTTATACAAAGACATGCGGCGTGATGCTGCGCGTTCGATTTTATTAAAGTTGCAGGCGAGCTCGCGACAACCGGTTGATGACAACATAGTAAACCCGAATGCAAATATTGACTCAGGCGATGATAAGACACAATGAACGTTCGCCCGGATCAACTTCAATCGATGATAGCCAGGGAGCTATATCCGGTTTATATGGTCAGTGGTGATGAGCCACTACAGCAGATGGAGTCTCTGGATTTAATCCGTTCATTTTTACGTGAGCAGGGTTTCACTGAAAGAGAAGTGCTGGATGTCGATGCGCAATTTGACTGGCAGCGACTAATTGACGAAGCCGCCAGCATGTCTTTATTTGCCACACGTCGTATTGTTGAATTGCGATTGCCTTCAGCTAAACCTGGAAAACAGGGTTCGTTGATCCTAAAAGATTATATATCTCGACCACCTGAAGATACGGTGTTAATTGTTAATGCTGGTAAAATCGATGGCAATGCAAAAAAGTCTGCCTGGTTTAAAGCCATCGATAAAAGTGGCTTGTTCATACAGTGCTGGCCGCTGCCGGTAGAAAAATTACCCTCCTGGTTAAAGCAGCGTTTTAGTCTGCGTGATATGGATGCAGATAATGAAGTACTTAGCTTTATCAGCCAGCATGTTGAAGGTAATCTGCTTGCTGCCGATCAGGAAATTGAAAAACTTTATCTGTTATTAGGGTCGGGAAAAATCACTTATGCAGATGTTGCACAGGCGGTTACTTCACAGTCAAGATACAGTGTGTTTGAACTGGTTGATATGTTGTTAACGGGAAACAGTAAACGCGTGATCAAAATTATATCAGGCTTAAAAGCAGAGGGCATGGTGCCCGTGGTTATTAACTGGGCGTTGGCTAAAGATATCCGTTTATTGTCGCAGGTGGCGGCAGAGCAATCATCGGTTGACTTCAAACTAAAACGATCAGGCGTATGGCAAAGTCGAATTGCTTTATTTAAATCTTGCCTGTCACGTCATAGACCACGAACGTTTCAGCTAATGCTAAAACGTTGCGCTTATATAGATGCGGTAAGCAAGGGTTTGATTGATGCCAATGTATGGGATGAAATTGAAACGCTTTGTCTACGTATAGCTGGGACCAGTAAAACACCCGGGTGAAAACGATGGGTTTTTCGCTCCCTGGGCTGCTACGCCTTTTTTTATGTGTCAAATGACATTGCCGACGTCCTCAGCGGTAATAGACTTAAGGCCAAAATCAACAAGCACAATCTGACCGATTTTTTTTCATTTCCATAAATAATTATGCCATTAAATAATGGTGAGTATCTACACTCTATATAGCGCCTTCAAGGTAAAAGCGTTAGTAATTAGTGTGGTTGTTAACTGTGTTGAAAATTTAGCTTATCTGATAACCAAATTTTTCTTCTTCATTCACGGTTACATGGATTTTTGTAATTGCCTCACTATTCGCCATTCTGGATAAACACTCAGAAGCCAATTCAGGCAGCATGGTGCGGGTGAGGATGTTTTCGATGTTTCTGGCACCGGTATCTACTTCCTGACTTCTGGCGACTATGTGCAGTATCAAGTCTTCGTCATAGCTAAATTCTGCATTGTAATGATCTTTTATGCGCTTGTTGATGCGATTCATATTGATTTTGCAGATTTTCATCAAATCATCATCGCTTAGTGGATAATAGGGTATGACGGTGGCTCTACCAAGAAAAGCGGGCTTGAAATATTGCAGTAGCTGTGGACGGAAATTATCGAGTAAAATGTCAGGTTCTGGTAGTTCTTCAGCTGCGGCGCACATGGCTCTTATATGTTCTTCACCGGCGTTTGAGGTCATGATGATGACGGTATTACGGAAGTCTATATCTCGACCTTCACCGTCCTTAATGGTGCCTTTGTCTAGCAGGTTGTAGAAGATGTCCTGTACGCCACTATGGGCTTTTTCCATTTCATCTAATAGTATGACGCTGTATGGTTTTCTACGTACCGCTTCTGTCAGTACACCACCTTCACCAAAACCGACGTAACCCGGAGGCGAACCTAGCAGCATGGAGACTTTGTGTTCTTCTTTAAATTCTGACATGTTAATGGTGGTGATGTTTTGTTCGCCACCATAGAGTAAGTCGGCAAGGGCGAGCGCGGTTTCAGTTTTACCAACACCACTGGAACCAACCAGGAAGAAGACGCCAACAGGTTTTCGTGGGTCTGTAAGGCCGGCACGCGATGTGCGAATTGCCTGGGCAATGGATTCCAGAGCGTGTTTCTGTCCGATGATTCGCTTACCGAGTACGTTTGTTAGATCCAGTACGGTGTTGATTTCATCTGCTACCATTTTACCGACTGGTATGCCTGTCCAGTTAGCAACCACTTCTGCGATTGCCTGACCATCGACATTAACCTGGATTAATGGCGATTCGCCCTGGAGTTCAGTGAGTTGTTGCATGTGTTGGTGAAGATCGGCTTTTATTGCTTCACGTTCAGCATCATCCAGTTTTTGTGGTGCCTGCTCTTTTTTAGTTTCTTCTGCGCTTAACTTTTGCGCATGAAAGTCATCTTCAATTTTGCCTTGCAGCTGGTGTATCTGGATAACCTTTTCTGTTTCTTTGTCCCATTGTGCTTGTTGAACGGTTAACTCCGTTTCGAGTTTTGATTTATCTTCATTTAATTTAGCAATACGATCGTCACAGTTACCTAGTGTGGCATTCTCACGCTCCAATGAGGTGATATTGGTTTCACATTGGCTTATGCGGCGGCGGGTATCTTCAATGGCCGCCGGCGTTGCGCTTTGGCTTAGTGCAACACGGGCACAGGCAGTATCCAGTAAACTTACTGATTTATCAGGTAACTGCCGTGCGGTAATGTAACGACTGGATAATTTAACCGAGTCGACAATTGCCTCATCCATAATGCGAACACCGTGATGATTGGCTAGCATTATCGAAATCGCGCGCATCATGTCTATGGCTTTAGCTTCATCTGGTTCCTCAATTTTAACTACCTGGAAGCGACGGGTCAGGGCAGGATCTCGCTCGAAATATTTTTTATATTCGGCCCAGGTTGTCGCTGCTATGGTGCGTAATTCTCCGCGGGCAAGTGCTGGCTTTAGCAGGTTAGCCGCGTCTCCCTGACCTTCTTTACCGCCGGCGCCAATCAGCGTGTGCGCTTCGTCAATAAACATAATGATAGGTTCGGGGGAGGCTTTAACTTCGGCAATAACCGACTTTAATCGATTTTCAAATTCACCTTTTACACTGGCCCCGGCCTGTAGCAGACCAAGATCCAGGCTACGTACAGAAACGCCTTTTAAAGGTTCGGGCACATCACCGGATGCGATGCGTAAAGCAAAACCTTCAACAACAGCGGTTTTACCTACACCTGCCTCACCGGTTAAAATAGGATTGTTTTGACGGCGCCGAGTGAGTATATCAATAATCTGTCGGACTTCTTCATCACGGCCTAGTACGGCATCTATCTTGCCGTTTTTAGCATCCGCAGTCAGGTTAATGGTGAACTTATCTAAAGCAGGTGTGCTGGTTGGGCCTGCAGGCGCTGAGCCATCTGATGAAGAGGTATCACCGACACCGGCGGTTATTGATTCTGATGTGCTACCAACAATGCTGGGTAATACCGCACGTAAGGACTCTGGTGCGATTTTTTTCAATTCACCGGATGATGCTTCTGTAGAGCGACGTAAACTATCATCCAGCATTAACGCTGCCAATATATGGGCGGAGGTGGCCTGCGGGTGGCCATACTCAACTGAGGCTAACATCCATGCGTTTTTGGCCAAATCAACAACCGTTGGAGAGAGTGCTGGCGCCCTTGTATTGCCTGCTTTAATTTTATCCAGTTCACGATTTAAATCGGCGGTCAGTTTGCCGGGATTGATCTCAAATTTTTCCAGTAAAGCGGTTATGTCGCTATCAGGCAATTCGAGCAGCTTTAATAACCAGTGTTCAATTTCTACATTGTAGTGTGTGCGTGCAAGACATAAACCCGCTGCACCTTCCAGTGCCGCCCGGCATGATTCATTGAGTTTTCCGACCAGAGATTTTAAATCGATTGTAATCATATTGCTTTCCTTTGTGTTGTTTTCAACCGTAGTAATGTATGCAACTTACTGAATATTGTTTGATGTTATAGAAGGCCTCGTTTTAACGAAAATCTTGCGCTGCAAAAAATCATATTATTGTGTGAATCTGTTTAAAATAGCTGGCATAAAAAAGCTACGGTGAGTCGATCTGACAATGAAATCTGCTCACTATAAACGCTACCAAAGCACGTAATGTATTAAGTTGCTCTTTATCTTAAACGACTGGCAGACACTGAGATGTCTAGCGTTTTATTTTTCTCTGCATCACCCCCGCGCCTGTTTGCTAACCAGGTATTCCAACCAATAATGGGTGGTGTGTTTTTACTGAATTGTATGTGTTCAGGTATTTCGCTTTTTTTGGTGCGAATAATAAATTCATAATCATTTTCCATGCCTACGTACATTCTTACTAGTTCGTTTAATGCTTTAAGTGTATAAGTGCCGGGTGCAAATTGATTAAGCTGCTGTCTGTTCAAAGGTCCAAGAATGATGTGTATTTTACCTTGTGCAAACCAGCCTTTCTTTCCGATCATAGCAGAGCGACCCAGGCAAATATTACAGCCAGTCGGGTGGTTGAAATCAGCTAGCCTGGTGCGTACATCATCAATTAGATTGTTCCACTGGCCAACAAACTGATCGATTTCTACAGGGATACCAAAGTGAGAACGTAAGATTTGTTTAAGTCCAGTAGCGCTTCTGACTTGTTGGCTAAATAAACCGCTGTAATAAATTAGTGACTCATCTTTTGTGTATAGACGGTTTGCTAAACCTTCTGTTCCGATGCCGATCAATGACAGCAGTGCGCGGGTTTGTGGTTCTTGCTGATTTTCTCGTGTGTTATGTAATCGGTTGCGTTCGTATTGTAATGGCAGATGGTATTTAACGGATGCCTGAAAAAACAATGAAATTATTCGATGATTAAACAAGTCAAAGAAACGTTCCATGGTTTCATCTTTTTGTTTTTGACGTTTTAGAACAAGTTCTGTGTAGTGAAAAGGTAACACGCCCATGGCACCTGTTAGACCCATAAAGTTCACGATTATCTGCCACTGTGAGATATTTGAATCTCTATCAACGCGATTTATGCTATCGATTTCAGAAGAAGGAAAAGCTAAGGACTGGTTTGTTCTAAATCGTAACGACTCGTTACCTGGTGGAGTGAATTTGGCAACAGGATTACTGGCAATTCTTGACTGTGTATTTTCTTTTTCAAACAGGGCAGAGCGTTCCAGCAAGCGTACTGCCTGCAGAAATTGATACTCATAAGGTGCTTCTGTTAACTTTCGCGTTACAGAAGTGTTTTTTCGCCAGCCCTTGGTGGACATTTCTTTAGATAACCTTCTCTACTTTTTAGTTTAACCAGAACTCTGGTAAATGAATTTAATGAACAATATAGTGCAAAAAAATGTTCTAACACAGTAGCAAATAAATAGCTGCTGCTGCCTGCTAATTGTGAATCATCCAGTTCTATTTCTATTTCTATGCCACGGCATAGTGTTGCACGACCATCGATGGTGAGTGGTGCGCTTATCGGCCGCGTACTGACCTGGCTAATAGATTCAATTTGTGCTCTGTTAATTGATGACTCTTTAAAATCATACAGGCGTAATATTTCTTTTAGTGCTTTTGTCGAATTATCTCTTCCTGTTAACGACAGATGATTAAGGCTTAAATGCGAGATTAAGCGCCAGCGTGTGTTGTTACGCATGGATGGACGTACAGTCGCAGTGGCTTGTGTCAGACAGCGAATCCGCTCGCAGGGCGGTGCGTTATCAACACATTGTAATTTAGGTTGATCTGCTGAAAAAGGTAACTTTGCGGGTTGGTCTCGGTTACTGCAGGTGGTTTCAAGTGATAGCGTGCGATCATCCGGGTTATTTGGGTTAAAGTGTAAATCAACAAGACTCAGGAAAACATCGGTACCATCATCGCGTACATAAGTCCCCATTTTTGCATCTCTACGTGAGGCAAACCAGTAAGCATGGTTTGCCTGTTCCTGGCTTTCATGGTTGGTGCCATATAGTGGTAAGTAAGTTTCTTTATCTCCCGCTGATGTTGAAGCTGTGACTTTGTTCACCGAATAGACCTCATATCCCATCGGCCGTCTTGCGTCGGCGATGATTTGATATTCTGTTGAGGTATGGTCTAGCTTGATCGGGTCTGATCGATGTGAAAATAAATTTATTGCGGGTGAGCAACCCATCTGAAATGTTTGTGCTGTTATGTTATGTTCGAGTTCAACGTTGGCTTCACCTAAATAGATATAAAATTCCAGTGTATCTTCGCTAGTTGCAGCTATTTTATCTGCAAAACCTTCTATATCGATAAACATGAATTTTTCGGGAAAGGTGAAGTATTCTGTTAGTAGTCTATATCCCATAAATGATGAGTCAGGGTAGGGTAAAAGGCCGTCATTAATGGCAAACCCTACAGGTTTTATAATGTTAGCTGGTAATCGTACCGGGTTAACATCGCTTTCTGATGTTGCCATGTATATGGCCTGACAGTTATTTAATAATATTTGATAAAGCGGGTTTATGTGCTGCGGTTGACCTTTGAGGTAAAAGCGTAAACGATCTGGTTTGGCATCGGCAAAAGTGATTTCTGAATTAAATGTTTTTAATGATATTTTTAATACACTACCAGCGCCTTTTATATTTTTCGAACCAGGCGTGGTAAATGGCTGACCTAATATGCAGGCCTCTGTCAGTTTAAAGGGGTGTATTTGTGTTTCATAAATCGCCGTAAAGCGACAGCTTTCACCCTGAAACTGCTCCGTCTCAAGAAGCGTGTTCTTTGCTAAGCGATAAGTGGTTTCTAACTTTTCTTCATCTGCGACAAATTGCACAATGCACATTGCAGGGATGGGCCGCTGATAATGTGGAAATAAAACACCTAATAAGGCGTCACTGAGTTCCGGGAAGTCATCATCCAGTTTGTGTTGTATGCGGGCATTTAAATAGGCGAAACCTTCAATTAAACGAGAGACGTGAGGGTCTTCAATGGTTTCCGCATTGATGCCCAGGCGCCCTGCAATTTTTGGGTTCTCGCTGGCAAACTCAGCCCCCATTTGTCTAATGAAAGCCAGTTCTTTTTCATAATAGGGCAGTAATTCATCAGCCATGGCTGGTCTCTTCTACGTTTACTGTACGTGTTGCGGGCTCCAGGATTGAGTCAAATACAACTACTTCTGGTGATGGGTCAGCATATAGTGTGGCATCTATTCTAAATCTTAAGCTGCGATCGAGTGAATCGGCGTTTTCCATATAATTTACTTTTACTGTTTTAAATCTGGGCTCAAAATCGATAAGTATAGATTCTAAATGGTTAATAAATTCTTTTTGTTTTATTTTATCTGAAATGTTTACTGTGGCCAGGTCGGGTAGGCCATAATTTAATAACGACTTTTTTAGTTCTGTGTATTCATCAGCAGGTTCGACCATGCGGAAACGTGTGTTGAGCAAGTTTTCTAAATCACGACGCACGCTATTGCGAAGCTCTTTCAGTTTCTGATGTTGGTCCGAATCTTTTTCAACTGTATTGTCTGCATCGTTATCGATTAAACGATCCAGTATAGATGGTCGAAGTTTTTTCTTTTTATCGATTGATGCCATTATTGTTGCCCCTTCTTTATTCTTTATGAAGCATTACGAATATTTATGCAGACTGAGCTAGTTCAGTTACTAGTTCTAATTCAGAAACCATGTGATCTAGCTGGTAATGCGGGCGTAGATGAATGACACAGATGAAATTACCTGGTTTTGCCGGGTGTTCTTTAACGTTAACGGCTGCCTCACGCAGTGGAAATCTTGCCTGTTCTTCCCATTCTAAATCTTCCCGTCCTGTGGTGTACTTAAACAACCAGTTACGTAAATAGTCCTCACATTCTTCGGCGGTAATAAATGCGCCTACTTTGTCACGAATGATAACTTTTATGTAATGCGCGATACGTGCTCCACATAAAACATGTTGCAGCATAGCAGACAGCCGTGCATTTACTTCACCGTCTCGATTTGACTGTCGGGCGGGCTTGCGTACTGACTGGTTGCTATAAAACGCGGCAAAGGGTGTGTCGTAACATTGACAGAGGGGGACGAGTCCTAAATCACTAAGTTCACGTTCTTTGTCATCACTAATAATGACATTGGTAACCGGTTTGATTGCAACGTCATTTTTTTTATTTTCAAATGAGTCACACGGCAGATTGCTGACTAAGCCGCCGCCAATCTGGTTACGCGGCGTACCGCGTATATGCCCAAACCAGCCGACATTGGCAAACTCTCTGATCAAAACTGCTGCAAAGGCGTAGGCAGCGCTACCCCAGCAGTAATTTTCTCTTTCCTTAGTAGCACTTTGTTCATAGAAAAACATGCTTTTATAACTGCCGGGTGTTTTTCGATAGGGTAGGCGCATGAGTATATGTGGCAGGGTTAAGCCAACAAATTGTGAATCTGATTTGTCTCTGAATGCACGCCACTTTATGTATTCTTTTTGTGCAAAAATACTATGTAAATTGAGTGGGTTTGATAACGTTGAGAAATCATCCAGACCAAAAAGTTCAGGCGATGCGCCTGCAATAAAAGGTGAAAAAGCCGCGGCTGCAACTTGAGATAAACCTTCCAGGGTTGCTATATCATCATGTTTGTGATTTTGTGAAGGTTTGTGACTGATTTCATAATCACCAATCAACACACCGTAAGGTTCACCTCCAGGGCAGCCATACTCTTCACTGTAAATTTTTTGAAACAGGTTGCTTTGATCGAATTCAAGTGCTTTGGAAATGTCACGTGAGACTTCACTCCAGTTGATATTTAGTACTTTTATTTTTATATTTCTGGCGCCATCCGCCTGTACGGTTAAATACCAAAGTCCTCGCCAGGATGCTTCGAGCTTTTGAAATCTTTTATGATGAATGATGATATTAACTTGATCGTTTATCCTGTGGTCGATATCTGCAATTGATCGATGTATCGCATAAATAATATCTTCAGGGTTTTTAAGGCTATGAACAGGTATGAATTCAGTAAGCCAGTAATGTAGTGCTTTTAAATAATCAATTTCATTTATAAATTGATCAACACTGGTGATATAAGCTGATCTCGAGTAGAGGGTATCTTTGTCTGTGCTGTTGTCTGTCGGTGTTTCCCTTAACATTGTTACCGTATGCCTTCAGCTTTGATTAACTGCTGTTGTTAGAAACACAAACCGTACCTTGAAGGTGGTACGGTTTGTGTGATTTTAGACGTTAATAGACATTAGCCTGCTTTAGGGATGTTTGCCACCATACGCATTGAAGCACTAAGTTCTTCCATTTGTAACCAGGGGCGCATCCAGGCAACAGCACTGTATACGCCAGGTTGACCCGGTACTTCTTTAACTTCAATGTTAGCTTCAGCAAGTGGGAAGCGAGCCTTCATTTCAGCACTGGCACCCGGGCTTGCATTTACATAGCCTGCAATCCAGCGGTTAAGCCATTCTTCGGCGTCACTGGCTTCCATAAACGAACCAATCTTGTCGCGCGCCATTATTTTCAGGAAGTGGGCAATGCGTGAAGTGGCCATAATATAGGGCAGACGCGCTGAGATTTCTGCATTAGCTGTGGCAGCAGGGTCATCGAATTTTTTAGGTTTTTGCGCTGTTTGTGCACCAAAGAACACGGCATAATCTGTGTTTTTATAGTGGCACAATGGCAAGAAGCCAAGTTTACTTAGTTCTGCTTCGCGTCGGTCTGTAATGCCAATTTCAGTTGGACATTTTTGATCGGTGTCACCGTCATCGCTAACAAAAGTGTGACTTGGTAAACCTTCGACTTTACCACCGCCTTCAGCACCGCGAATACTGGTGCACCAGCCATACTCTGCATAAGATTGGGTAAGTGTTGTGCCCATTGCATAGGCTGCGTTCATCCAGCAGTAGTCATCATGGCCGCTTTCTAGCTGACGCCCTGTTGAGTCTAACGATGCCTCTTCAAAGTTGAAGGCTTCGACGGGTTTGGTGTCTTTTCCGTAAGGAAGTCGTGCTAGTACGCGGGGCATGGTTAATGTGACAAAGCGTGAATCTTCGCTGTCACGGAAACTGCGCCATTTAACATACTCAGCTGAGTCAAATATTCTTTCCAGGTCACGTGGTTTTGATAATTCTGTAAAGCTGTCAAAACCAAACATCTTAGGGTCGGCCGCCGAGATAAAAGGGCAGAAGCCGGCTGCTGCGACATTGGACATGCTGGTTAGCATATCTAAATCTTCGGGGTGAGCTGAGAATTCATAATCGCCAATTAAAGCAGCATAGGGTTCACCACCTGCGGTGCCGAATTCACTTTCGTAAATTTTCTTGAAGATTTGGCTTTGATCAAACTCAACTGCTTTTTCAAGGTCTTTGGAGAGTTCTTTTTTACTGATATTCAGCATGCGAATTTTTAAATCGGTACTGGTTTCAGAATTTGACAGCAGGTGATTCAGTCCTCGCCATGAGCCTTCCAGTTTCTGGAATTTTGCATTTTGCATAATGGCTGATAACTGCGTGGACATTACCTTGTCAATTTCTGCAATGGCGTTATTAATTGTGACGGTCAGGTTTTTATCCCACTTAACGGTTCCGTCCATTGCCTCATTTGTAAGTGTTTTTAGTAATTCTTCAGTTTCATTACGCGAGGTTTGTTTGGTAGCCGAAATGGCCTGTTCAAGAAAACCAACTTCTTCCTGAACTTCTGCTTCCTGCGATTGTTGTTCTTTGTTTGTAGCCATTATCTATCACCTTCTTCATCTGAACCTAATTCACCTTTTAACCTGGCCAGGGCATCTGTGCTACTTAAAACCTCTTCTAAAAGCGCTTCCAGATCATCTGAGCGATCCGCTTTAGTTAACAGGTCGCGTAGTTTATTGCGTGTTGCCATTAATTTTTTGAGCGGGTCAACTTTTTCAACAATGTTTTGTGGTTCAAAGTCTTCCATATTTTTAAAATCAAGGTTCACTGACATTTCACTGCCATCACTTTCCAGTGTGTTCTCGACTTTCAGGTTTAATTGTGGAGAGACGTTATTCATTACTTCATTGAAGTTGTCGCGGTCAATCTGTGAAAACTTGCGGTCTTTTAAGGCTTTTTTGTTTTCAGTATTATCACCTGAGTAGTCACCCATTACCCCCATTACGAACGGGATTTCTTTTTCCTGTACCGCGCCATTGGTTTCTACATCATAAGTAATATGAACGCGGGGTTTCCTTACTCTCTTTAATTTGTCATGAATGCTCTCAGCCATGGCTTAGTCCTCTTTTTATATTAATTAATAATCGTCTTCTGTTTTGATACCGGTTAAGGAACCATAGGTGTCCCGAGCTGAAGAGTCTGGGATTAGTTCTTTAATTAAGTCATTTAGCGACATATCGCCCCATTTGACTGCTCTCTCGAGTATATAAGAAATTGGTGAGTGGGGTTCCGTTTTGCGAAAAAACTCAGAAATTTCTGTTAATTTTTTAAAGGCTTCGGCTCGTGATTTAACAGGTCCCGTGGTTTGCGCAGATGAATCCGTTGCTGACTGTGCAGAGGAATCGTCTGTAATATCAGCTTCTGTATTTCCGGCTAAATCTTCTGTAGGCATTTTGTGTTTACCAATGTGATTAATAGTGCCTAAACAGTCTTCAAGTATATTGATAATGTAGCTGGATGGAGGTGAATCATTAATGCCGCAATATTCGTCCAGCATGCGACTTGTTTCTCGGTAAGAAGTAATCGCTTCGTTGACATCATCACGGATGTTAAGAAAAAAAGTTTCGCTGGATGCACAGACAGCGCGCTCTACATCATCAATACTAAAACCCAGTTTTGTTGCTTTATCGGCTTTTGATTCTTCATCGATAATTTTTTCAACATCAAGTGCTTGCTGGTATTTCCAGTAGCTGAAAGGGCCGGGTTCATTGCCTTGCGTTATTTCGACATTACGAATAGGGGCAATTAATACCCCTTCTGCACCTTCACCATTTAAGCCGCTAAGTGATGCAACACGAGTTTCTATACCATCTTCGTCAGGAAGTGGGTAGAGCTTGTCCCAATATTGTTCAATTAAACCATGTATTAATTTGAAGCCATCACGTAAACCCTGAAAACCATAACGGCGGATTAAAGCTTCTGTGAACCAGCTGGCAATTTCAAGATCTTTAGCCTGATTCTGCAAAATATCGGGTGCGAGTTCCAGTATTTTTCGCCAATGCTCATCGGCTTCACTATTGTTACCATCAAATATATTATTACGTTCTGCTGCGCGGGCGGCATTACGTGCATCTTTAATGGCGTAATAGAATGATGCGGGGGATGAATCTTCGCGAATGTCGATACCGACTGTATTATCTTCAGATATTGGCTGTAGCAGGTTATCTATCTGTATAATCTCTTCTGACGCCATTGATAATTTTTCCTTATATGTTATTTATAAATTTATATTAGCTTAGTCGAATGTTTTGACTTTGATGGCACTTCTAAGCATCATCGCTATAATATAATTTTAAGATACCAGCTTTATATAAGATACCGAGGCGCTTATGTCAAAGAAGCTAAGCATTTTAAGAGTATTATTAAGTAAATAAGGAATATTTGTTGCCATATGCCTAAAATTTTAACAATTTATGGTTAATGTTCTATAGTTTCTGGATCTATTTTCTTTGATATTTTAAAAAATTAAACCAGGTCGTATCATGCTTGATGCAGTTCGCCGACTTATAAAAGTGAGTAGATAAAGTCCGTTATAGATAATTGTCAGGATGATGTATTGAATGTCGTTGTTAATTACCATTATAAAAGTGCCAGATTCTGTGGTCATTGTTGAATCGAGTAAGACATTCGATAATAACGGCGGGTCAATAGGACGCGGTAAAGATAATACCTGGATACTTGAGGACCCGGAGCGTTTTTTGTCGTCTAACCATTGCCAGTTTAGCTGTGAAAATAATCAGTTTTATATTACTGACTTAAGTACAAATGGCACCTTTTATAATGGTTCGCCACATCCTATTGGTAAAGGTTCAAGGTTGCCCATTCATGACGGCGATAACTTTGCATTAGGTGATTATGTGTTTTCGATGAGTGTATCGGATTCGTTGTCATCAGTTGATCCTTTTGCTGACAGTATGGGCTCATCATTATCAGCTGAGGATATATTTGCTCAATCGCATTCTAATAACAGTGATATTGCTGATGATGGATTTATGGCTAATCCTTTTGCTGGTGCGCATGTATCTAGTTCGGAGTCGTTATTTAGTACCAGCTCGGAAGAAACTGATCCATTAGCTGCACTGGACAGGGCACAGGGTGGCGGTGCTGCGGAAAATATCAATCCTGTGTCTGCAGTGTCTGCTGCTTTTGATAGCAATGTTGATCCGTTTGCTAGTCCGACGTATTCTGACCAGAGCGGTGCCCTAAATCAACAGGTTTCATGGCCAGATGCTGTACCTGATGTAATGCCAGAACAAACTTCAAATAGCGGTTGCGGTATACCGGATGACTGGGATGATGATTTGATATCTGCACCTGCACAACAGGTATCGCCTGCGGCTGCGCCGGTGTCACCAATGTTGTCTTCAATGCCCTTAACAGAACCACCTGTTGTACCTGATCCGGCGCAAGTCATGCCAGCGAAAACTGTGGATAATCAGGCAAGTGGGGAAAACGCTGGGCAGTCTGAAATTGTTGATGGCGGGTCATTTGCGGTTGAGAACCAGGCACTTCAAAAAGCCAATGCAATGCTTCAGGCTGAACTGAATATTCTTAAGCAGCAAATAAAAGCACATCAGCAAAGTGGTGTAAAAGCCGATATAACTGCTGATACATCTATAGTCGACGCAATGGGTTTTCAAAATCATCATTTAGTTGATGCTCAAATTACGCAGATTAATGAATTGGCTGGTGAAGTTCTTCGAGAGATGGTGAGTGGACTGATGCAGGTGTTAGGGTCTCGTAGTTCTATTAAAAATGAGTTTCGCATGAATGTTACTACCATTCAGCCGGTTGAAAATAACCCGATAAAGTTTTCTGCTAATGTGGATGATGCATTAGAAAATATGTTTATTAAGGAAGGAAATGCTTATAAAAAACCATTAGAAGCAGTGGCTGATTGTTTTGATGGTATTGCAGAGCATCAGGTGGCCATACTGGCGGGCATAAGATCGGCTTTTAAAGGGGTTGTTGAACGTTTTGATCCTGTTCTGCTGGATGCACGATTTTCCAGGCAGAATAAAGGTGGTTTAATTCCCGGTAGCCAGAAGGCGAAAAACTGGGATTCATATCTTGACTATTACAACGAACTGGTTGGTGATATAGACAATACATTTCAGTACCTTTTTGGCGATGATTTTGTGCAGGCATATGAAGATCAATTACAGCGGCTTGCTATTGCCAGAAAGACAAAAAAATCTAAAGGTCTTGAATAAATGGGATATTTTATGAAGCTGTATCAAATTTACAATCTGGCATTTGTTGCTATTTTTTTAAGTCTATTAACTGCTTGTCAGGCAGTAAACTCTTCTGTTGGTGGCTATTTTGATCTGGATACTGATATACAGATTGATCTTATGGTCGATGCTGACATAAACCCTGATGAACTGGGTAAGGCCTCACCATTATTTATACGAATGTATGAACTGTCGTCAAATAAAATGATGAAAAAAGCAGACTTTATCGAAATTTATGAACGTGATAAAGAAATACTGGGTGCAGACATGATCGCAGTGCATAAATTAAAACGTTTAAAACCGGGCGAGGACCGGTCAGAACATTTTGTACTGGATAAGAAAACTAATTATGTTGCGCTTTATGCTGAGTTTCTTGAGTTTAAAGAGTCAAAATTCAAACTGATTATTCCTGTTGTGGCTAACAATGTATTTAGAGATTCTGTTGTTATACGCGTTTTGGGTAATGAATTAATATTTGATGAAGAAATAGCAGAAGAAGTAGATGACAGTAGCAGTTTGGGGGAAGCTGCTAAGGTAAAAGGTAATACTGATAAAGCAGGTGAGCTTTTCTACTAACCAATAATTAGTAAAATCCTGACTTGAATTATAAATTATAAGGAAGCTCCGATTAATTCAAGGCTGAATTGTCAGAGTAAGAAATAGAAAAATGTGACCTTATCTATTTCTTCATTTTCAATCTCTTATCAGTGATTGAAAATGGCAGCACAGCCTTGTGCTACAGAGCCCTGAATTATTCAGGGTTTCTATATAATTAGCTATTAAAAATAACTGGCGAATATAAAATGTCATTAGATAGTAAAGTTGTCTGGTCAGAAGGTATGTTTCTGAATCCTCAGCATTTTCAACAGCAAGAACGTTATTTCGAGCGTTTTGTTGATGGTAAATGTTCTGCCTTTGGTGCTTATGGTTGGGGTATGCACGAGTTTGAAGTTGATCAGCAATTACTGACTCTCGGTAAAGTTTCAGTGATTAAAGGTAAAGGTGTCTTTCCCGATGGAACACCATTTAGTTTCCCTGATGTTGATCAGGCTCCACCTGTATTTGAAGTGCCTGAAAATACGCATAATAATATTGTTTATTTATGTGTGCCGGTTAAACGTCCCGGAGCCATTGATGTTATTGCAGATGAGAATGCACAGGGTCTTGCGCGCTATTATTGTTTTGAACAGGAAACGCGTGACGTTGCTAGTGATTCTGGTGACAATGTTTCAATGAACGTCGGCAAATTACGTTTTCGCTTAATGCTGCAAACGGACGATTTAAGCGGTTATGCCTGTATTGGCTTATTACGTATCGCCGAATCACGCGATGATAAAAATGTATTATTAGATGATAATTATATTGCTACCTGTGTTGATTGCAAAAAATCAGCAAAGCTTGCCGGTTACTTAACAGAACTAACCGGATTATTGCATCATAGGGGAGAGGCCATCGCTGGCAGGTTGGCAGATACTAATCGTGGTGGCACAGCTGAAATTGCTGATTATATGATGTTGCAACTGGTTAATCGCCTGGAACCACTGTCAAATCACCTGTCGAATATGAATGGTTTGCATCCAGTCAATCTTTTCGCTGAACTGGTGCAAATGGTTGGTGAGTTATCAACCTTTGTAGCGAAGGATAAACGTGCGCCGGCTTTTCCGCCTTATTTGCATGATGACTTGCAGGCAAGTTTTACGCCTGTTTTAGTTACACTCAGGAATTGCCTAAGCATGGTGTACGAACAAACCGCTGTTGCACTTCAGCTTGTTGAGAAAAAATATGGCATTCGAGTTGCCGAGCTCACAGACAAATCACTCATTGGTAGTGCAATGTTTGTGCTTTCTGTTCGTGCTGATGTGGCGGAAGATGCTTTGCGAAGCCATTTGCCAGCGCAAATTAAAATTGCTCCTGTTGAGCGTATCCGGCAATTAGTTAATGCGGCTATGCCGGGTATTGCTTTAAAATCTTTGCCAGCTGCCCCTCGGCAAATCCCTTACCATTCTGGTTACACTTATTTTCAACTTGATCCACAGAGTGACTTTTGGAATGAATTAAAAAACTCTGGTGGATTTGCTATGCATGTGGGTGGCGATTTCCCTGGTCTTGAGCTTGAATTTTGGGCCATTCGACAATAGAAGTCTTTTTACGGAGTTAATTATGTCATCTGATGATTCTGACAAGACAGTATTTAGGCAACCCTCAGTTGATGGTGATCGCACAGTCGTCCGGCCGATGCCGGGTGGCCGCAATACACAACAATCGCATGTTCAACAATCTCCATTACAGCCTCCAGGACAACCGCAGCCGTCGATGCAACCACCGCCACAGTCGCAGCAGCCAGCCGCGCCTCGCCAGTATCAATCAAAGCAGCAAGCACAACAACAAGTGCAATCCGCTGCTGGTTCAAGCAGTGCTTACTTCAGTACCAATAGTGGATTAAACCCATTAGTTAATTCCGCTTCGACTTTAATTGCGGTTTTTGAAAAAACGCGGCAGGCACTATCGCACCCGGATGTTGGTGGTTTACACCAACGTCTGGTTAATGAAGTTAAAACATTTGAATCAAAAGCGAAAGAAATAAATATTAAGCCAGAAATTATTTTATCTGCACGTTATTTAGTATGTGCAGCATTAGACGAAGCGGTACTTAATACACCATGGGGTTCAGATAGTGCATGGCCACAAAGAACCTTATTAAGTGTTTTTCATAATGAGACATCAGGTGGTGAAAAGTTTTTTCTGATACTTGATCGGATGAAACAGCAGCCTGCTGAAAATCTATATATTCTAGAGTTGATGTATATTTTTTTAAGCCTGGGCTTTGAAGGCAAATACAGAGTGATTCATCGCGGGCGAGATATGATTGAACAGATGCGTGATGAGTTGTATATCACCATTCGTCGCCAACGAGGCGAATATGAACGTTCGTTGTCACCTGGCTGGCAAGGCCTGGGTAGAACGAGGAAATCACTGAGACAATATATTCCTTTGTGGGTCGTTGCCAGCATATTAGGCGTGGTTCTGTTTCTTAGTTATTCTGGTTTTCGCATATGGCTATATGACTC
>RCNG010000410.1_pt1 | contig 19131 bp, 20 predicted proteins | sample 2041371 | NCBI WGS metagenome assembly RCNG01 (sample SAMN09708227, study PRJNA481090) | Marine sediment metagenome, whole genome shotgun sequencing project. | biome: marine sediment; feature: ocean; material: sediment; isolation source: Sewage treatment plant 1 marine sediment (STP1) ... | reverse complement strand
ATGCAAGATACGGGCCTGATGGAATCGACCCGATCGTGGTATGTCACTCCTTGTCCAGCTTGCTGCGCAGGGTGCTGCGCGGCAACCCCAAAAGCCGGGCCGCCACCGAAATGTTGTTGTCGGCCTTGGTCAAGGCCCATTGGACCAGCCGCTTCTCGCACTGGTTCATGTAGTCACGGTAGTTCGTCCTGAAGTTCGGGTTTTCCAAGGTCAGCCCGGATTCGTGAACCAGGTCCGGGTCCAGCCTGGCCGCGGCCCCCTGCAGGGGCGAATCGAACAGCTCGGCCACCGCCACGTCGGGTAGGGCCAGCATCCGCTCCACCACGTTTTCCAGTTCGCGGACATTGCCCGGCCAGGAGTGGCTCATCAGGGCTTCGAACCGCTCGGACGACAGAGAGAACGATCCCTTGCTCCCCCGCTGGGTAACGAAAAAGTCGACCAGGGCCGGGATGTCTTCCTTCCTCTCGGCCAGGGTCGGCAGTTTCAGGGGGATGACATTCAGCCGGTAGTAGAGATCCTCGCGGAACTTGCCCTGATCGGCCAGGTGCATCAGGTCTTCCTTGGTGGCGCAGATCAATCGGAAATCCACCGGGGTCGTGCCGCCGCCGCCCACCGGTTCGATCTCCCTTTCCTGGATGACCCGCAACAGCTTGACCTGGACGGAAGCCGGCAGATCGTCGATGTCGTCGAGGAACAGGCTGCCGCCGTCGGCGCGGGCGAAGTAACCGTCATGGTCGCGATCCGCCCCGGTGAAGGCGCCCTTGCGATAGCCGAACAGTTCACTTTCCAGGAGAGACTCCGGGATCGCGGTGCAGTTCACGGCCACGAAGGGTCCGTCGGCGCGGGAACTGGCCTCATGAACAGCACGAGCCACCAGTTCCTTACCCGTTCCGCTCGGCCCTTGGATCAAGACGTTGAAACCGCCGGGAGCGACCGCTTTGATGGTCTTGATGAGCTGCTTCATGCCCTGGGAATTCCCGATGATCCGGCGTTCCCGCCTCCCGGCAACCTGTTTGCGGAGCCTCCGGTTCTCTTCCTTGACCGCGTGCAGCTCTCCGATGTGCCAGATCCTGGCCAGGAGCTCGTCGGTCTGGAACGGCTTGATCACGTAGTCGTGGGCTCCTTGACGCAGGGCCTCGACCGCAGTTTCGGTCGAAGCGTAGGCGGTCATGATGATGACCCTGGCGGTGGGATCACTCGACTTCACCCTCGCCAGGATGTCCATGCCCGAGGGCCCCGGCAGGTTCAGGTCCGTGACGACAAGGTCGAACGATTCCTGGTCGAGGGCAGCCATCGCCACGTGACCGTCGGGGCAGGGGGTCACTTCGTACCCTTCCTTGCGCAAGGTTCCGGTCAGGGCCACACGGGTCATCTTTTCGTCTTCCACCAGCAGGATCTTCACGTACTCAACTCCTCGTATCCGGTCTCTGCCTCGTGACCGGTCCCGGCGCCGACAAGGGGCAGACGGATGGTAAATGTCGTTTCCACACCCGGTTCGCTGGCCACCTCGAGGCGGCCGCCGTGGGCGTTCACGATTCCCAGGCTGATGGACAATCCCAGGCCCGTGCCTTCGCCCGCCTGCTTGGTGGTGAAGAAGGGGTCGAAGATCCGGTCGATCTGGTCCGGGGCAATACCGTGGCCACGATCCATCACTTCGAGGATCACTTCATCCCTTGCGGATCTGGTGACCACCCGGATGAACCCCTTCTCCTGGACCGCATCGACCGCGTTGAGCACCAGGTTCATGATGACCTCCTGGATCAGCTGGCGGTCCGCCGAAACGGCAGGCAGTCCCGGCTCCAGGTCCAGGTCCAGGGCCACGCTTTTGCGCTCGAGGTTGAACGCCACGAGACGCTGCACGGTTTCGATCGCTTCGTTGATGTCCACCGGACCCATGCCAGCCTGCTGCTTCCGGGCGAAACCCAGCAGCTTCTCGATGATGCCCGCCGTGTGACCCAGCCCTTCGTCCATCATGTCCAGGTATTCCACCGTCTGGGTGTGATTGTCCAGGTCGCCCCGGATGGCGTAGATGCAATTGCGGATCCCGTTGAGGGGATTGTTGATCTCATGGGCCAGGCCCGAGGCCAGGCGCCCGATGGCGGCCAGGCGTTCGGCGTGCCAGACCTGGGTCTGGGCTTTCAGGAGGTCGTCGCGAGAATTTTCCACGCGTTCCTGCATTCGATGGAAATGCTGATAGAGGGTTCCGACCTCGTCACGCCGGTAAGGCAAAGCGGGGATTCGGCCCACGGTGAAATCCACCGTGTCCATGGCCCCGACCAACGCCCGCAACGACCGGAGGAGGCGGCCCAGCATCAACCAGAGCAGTAGCAGCATCACTGATGTCACCGCGACGGAGAAGGACGCCAGCAGGATGAAGTTTCGGCGGATCTGGGCCCTGATGGAATCGGCTTCGACCGACATCACCAGGACACCCCACCCCCGCTCGCCGGTGTACATGGGCAGTACGGTTTCCAGAACCCAGGGCCCTTCCGGGGTCCTGGAAATGGTGGTCAGGGGGTGGTCGATGCGCAGGAGATCCTCCAGGTGACCGGTGACCCAGGGCGGGTCCATGCGGTTCCAGCCCCGGGCGACCACCGTTCCGGCCGGGTCCAGGATAGTGATGGCGCGCAACCGAGGATTCTGGGCCAGAAACAGGTCCACGTAGTTGCCCAGGAATCCCTCGGACTGGTAGAGCTCCTGGTCGGCAAAGATCAGGGCATCGATGACCGCCACCGAAAAGGCGCGGCTGACCGCCTGGGCATGGCCGATTTCCTGGCGAACGAGGGAACCCCGCCAGCTGTAGAGCATGGCCCAGGACATCAGCATCATGATGATGGTGACGGTCAATCCCACCGTCAACAGGATACGGACGCGCAATCCGCTGGGTGTCCAGCTCGACAGGTTCATCGGGTCTCCCCTTCGGTCGGGAAGGCGTTCCGGAACTGGTCGCGGTCCACCGCGGTGAACCCGAAGGAAAATTCATGGGACCAGGAATCCAGCATCCGCCGGTCGGCCAGGCGGGCGGGATCGAGGGCCAGGAGAAGACGTCTGATTTCACCCAGGATTTCGGGATCGGTCCCCCGGCGTCCAACCAGAGGGGAGCCCGGAATGGGCTGGGAAATCGCGACCGTTCGCAGCCCCTCGCTGCGGTACTCTTCGGCTACCGATTCCTTGACCACGCCGGCGTCGAAGTTTCCCCTGAGGACCTGCCAGACCACGGTTTGGTGGTGATCGAAATGGTGCACCGAATCCAGGTCCGCCACCGACAAGCCGGCATCAGACAAGCCGTTTTCCTGTAGCCAGTTGCCTGACCAGGACTGGGCGGACGGCAAAGCCACCTTGCGACCGGACAGTTGCGATACGGAGGTCAGGTCGGAGGCTGCATTGGTCACCAGGACGGCATGAAATTCCGAGCGGCCCTGGCTGTTCAGCGGGGCGGCGAGGGGTTGCAGGTCCCGGTCATCATTCAAGTGACCGAAAATCCAGGAACCGAGAAAGGAGGCGTCCACCTTGCCCAGCCGCAAATGATCGACGGCGTCCTGGTAGCTCGTGCTGAGCTGCAGTTCGTAGCGTCGGGTGCCCTCGTGGTTGAGGTAGTCCATGATCGGCTGGTAACCGGTGTAGATCACATTGGGGGCGAAGCGGGAAACCACGCCGATCCGGACCAGGGGCCGATTCGAAAAATCGGGGGCGGGAACCGGACCCACCGATGGCGTGATGTCCTTCGTGCGGACATCGGTCAGATCATCCAGCACGAGGATGTTGGCCAGGCCAACCAGCGCCACCAGGGTCAGGAAAAAAAACGGAGGCAAAAGTCGTTTCATGGGCACCAAGGTAACGAATCCGGCGAGATTTCGACAATGAATTGGCGAGATCTCGCCTCTTTTTTTCACGGGGTCAATCCTGTGTCCCTAATCAACTGTTTTTAAATAAGTTAGCTTACCTGGCAATCAGGGCACGACCATTGCTCATCGGCCTTGAACCGCATGAAAAGGAGTGCCCCATGGGTAAGGAAATCGAACGGAAATACCTGGTGAAGGGTGAGGCCTGGAAGCAAATGGCCGAAGGGGTCCTGTACCGGCAGGGCTACCTGAATTCCCTCAAGGAACGCGTGGTCCGCGCCCGGACCATGGGGCCCAAGGCGGCCCTGACCGTCAAGGGCATCACAGTCGGCGCCACCCGGCTGGAATTCGAGTACGACATCCCGCTGGAAGACTGCAATCAGCTGCTGGAACTGTGCGAACAGCCAATCATCGAAAAGACCCGCTACAAGATCCCCTTGGGCGGACTGATCTGGGAAATCGACGAATTCCACGGCGTGAATGAGGGCCTCGTGGTGGCCGAGTGCGAGCTGGAGTCCGAGGACCAGGCCATCGACAAACCGGAATGGATCGGGGTCGAAGTGACCGGGAAACCCGAGTATTTCAATTCGAACCTCATCGCCAAGCCATACACCACCTGGTAGCGGGCGTGCGGAAACCGGGAGATCTGATGAAAGCGCGTCGCGTCTCGATCATGCTGGCCCTCCTGGCCATCTCGGCGTTGACCCTGTTTTTGATCACCTTGTTGGATGCCAAAGCAATGGCCGCGGTGTACGATGCCCCACGGTTCGGGACGGCTTCAACCGGTGCGGACTCCCTGGTGGATATCGCGCTCGCCGGTCCCACCGCCGCCGGACCGGGCTTCCAAGACGTGTCGCCATCCAAGGAAACGGAGTAGTCATGCCCCTGTTTAAATCGAGCCGGAGCATCGAGACCAAAATCGACAGCTTTTTCGACACCGTGGCCGAGGGCGGGCTGGTTTTCCGGACCGGCGTGCGCGCCTATCTCGCCGGCGATACCGCCGATTTCGAGAATGCGATCGTGGCCATCGACAAGCTCGAGGCCCAGGCGGACAAGCTGAGCAAGGAAGTGGAGTCCCACCTCTACAGCCACTCCCTGATCCCCGAACATCGCGGCGACGTGCTGGGGCTCCTCGAAAACAGCGACAACATCATCGACACGGCCAAAACCAGCCTGTACCAGTTCTCGGTCGAGCAGCCCACGGTGCCCGAACAGTTCCACGACAGCTTCCGCAAGCTCTCCGAGGCCGGTTTCGAGGCGGTCGAGGCCGTCATGGTCTCGGCCCGGGCTTTCTTCAACGATGTCAAGACCGTCAAGGACAACCTATACAAGGTCCACCACTTCGAGAAGGAGGCCGACGGGATCAGCGATCGTCTGAAACGCAGCATTTTCGCCAGCGATCTCGAGCTGGCCCACAAGATCCACCTGCGGTATTTCGCGCTGAATGTCGAGAGGTTATCCGACCGGGCCGAGGAAGTTGCGGACCGCCTGGCTATCTACGCCATCAAACGGACGATCTGAGGCCAGCACCGTGGAGATTCTTCTCTTTTTATCGAGCGGCTTGTTCCTGGGATGGTCCCTGGGTGCAAACGATGCGGCCAACGTGTTCGGCACCGCCGTCGGCACGCGCATGATCCGCTTCAAGGCCGCGGCGATCGTCTGTTCCGTCTTCCTGATCCTCGGCGCTACCATCAGCGGCGCGGGCGCCGCCCATACCCTGGGCCGCCTCGGTGCGGTCAACGCCCTGGCCGGTTCCTTCACCGTGGCCCTCGCCGCCGCCCTGGCCACCTTCTGGATGACACGCCTCAAGATCCCCGTATCCACCTCGCAGTCCATCGTCGGGGCCATCATCGGCTGGAACATCTACTCGTCCTCGGTGACCGACGCCGCATCCCTGACCCGAATCGTGATCACCTGGGTCGCCTGTCCGATCATCACGGGCATCATGGCCGTGGGGTTGTACATCCTGGTCAGGTGGCTGATCAACGTCAGCAAACCCCACCTGCTGCGCCTGGATTCCCTGACGCGCATCGGTCTGTTGGCCGTCGGCGCCTTCGGCTCCTATAGTTTGGGCGCCAACAACATCGCCAACGTGATGGGCGTCTTTGTCCCGGACAACCCCTTAAGCGATTTTTCCTTTTTCGGCCTGGTGACGGTGACCGGTACCCAGCAGCTGTTTTTCCTGGGCGCCGTCGCAATCGCCGTGGGCGTGTTCACCTACTCCGAACGGGTCATGGGCACGGTTGGCAGCGGGCTGGTCAAGCTGTCCCCCGTTTCCGCCTTTGTGGTCGTTCTTTCCCAGTCCATCACCCTGTTCCTGTTCGCGTCCGAAGGACTAGAAAACTTATTGGCCAGCAACGGATTGCCGACTTTCCCCCTGGTGCCCGTCAGCAGCAGCCAGGCCGTTATCGGGGCGATCGTCGGTCTGAGCCTGTTTCGCGGCGCCGACATCAAGTACCGGGTGCTCGGGAACATCTCCCTGGGCTGGATCGCGACCCCCCTTTTGGCCGGGGTCGTGGCGTTCTTCCTGCTCTTTTTCATGGACAATGTCTTCGACCAGGAGGTCAGCCGGTCGGTCACGTACCGATTCGACCCTGTGGTGACCGAAGAACTGGCGCGGCAGGGGTTCGACGATCCGGGCCTGGCTGAATTCAAGGGTCGCGAGGTGTCCAATGCCGTGAGCCTGAAAAGGGACCTGGTATCCCGAACCGGTCTGGACGACAATCAGGTGCAGAAGGTGATGGATTTGGCCCGTGTGGGCCGCTGGTACATCGATCCCGGCGTGATTGCCGGAGAGGTGGATTCCCAATGGTTGACCTCCGGGCAGATGTTCGCTCTGCGGGCCCTGTCCGGTCAACGATACGAGTATGCCTGGCAGTTCCACCGGGCGTTGGCCGAAAGGTCGCAAGACTGGACGGCGCGTCCCCCTGCGACGGTCAACAAGATCTGGAACAAGGAATTGAAGAAGAAATTGTCATTCTTGGATCGAGTGTTCAGGAAGCACGAACGGGACGGCGATGCGGATGACCCGCCAGCCGTTCCAAACCCCTAGCAAGGAGTAAGGGAAATGCGTAATTGTTTCACCAAGTTGGGTCTCGTCATGCTCGTGCTGATGGCTTTCGCCGCCACGGCCGTCGCAGACACGACCGCTCTCAACGCCGACGCTGTTGATGGCATTCTGGTGTTCGAGTCCGAGGACAGCGCCTTTAAATGGTGGTTCGACGCGCGAGCCTATATCGATGTCGCGACCTACTTCGACGATGCTCCCCTGTATGATCCCGACAGCGGCGATTATTCCGACTACGAGGATTTCGCCGAGATGCAGAACAGCCTGCCTGGTGGGGTCATTCTCCGGCGGGCCCGCATTGCCCTGAAGTCCCAGCTGTGGCACAACTGGTACGGGGAAGTCGATCTCGATTTCGCCGAGGAAGGCGCGGCCGTCAAGGATGCCTACATCAGCTACAATGGCATCTTCGGTGGCAATGGTACGGTCCGTGTCGGTAACTTCCGCCAGCCCAACGGCCTGGAAGAAGTCACGACCAGCCGCAACCTGATGTTTATGGAACGCAGCCAGGGCACCGAACCCTTCGTCGTGGGCCGTCGCATGGGTCTGGAACTGGCCGGTTGGGGCAGCAAGCTCCGCGGGTCGGCCTCCGTGTTCGGCGCCGATGTCGACGAATTCGTCAAGGAGGCCAACGAGCAGATCAACTTCGCCGCCCGCGTCAACTGGGCTCCGATCCAGACGGACGAGAGCACCCTGGTGATCGGTGCTTCCGGCGCCTTGCGCAAGCCCACCTTCATTGGTGAGTTCGAAGGCGAAAAGGATCCCTCCAAGGTCAAGCTTAACACCCGTCCCGAATCCAATGTCTCGGACACCAAGTTCGTGTACGCCGGGATCAAGGACGTCAAGGATTTCAGCAATTACGGCCTTGAACTGGCCTACGTGAACAAGCGCTTCATGGTGCAGAGTGAGTACATGGGGGCCAGCGTCAATCGTTTCGCCAGTGAGGATCCCGACGACAACCGGGAAAGCATCTCCTACTACGGCGGCTACGCCTTCGCCAGCTTCTTCCTGACCGACGACCAACGCAAGTACGACCACCGCTGGGGCGAGTTCGACCGGGTCGTGCCCAGCAGCAGCAGCGGCGCCTGGGAAGTCGCCGTCCGCTACTCAGGCGTGGATCTGAACGATCACGAGGCCGACCAGATGAACGGCAAGTCCAACTCGTTCACCCTCGGCGTGAACTACTACCCCAACGCCAACGTCAAGATGATGCTGAACTATGGCGTCGTGAACAACGACATCTTCGCCACCGGCAAGGACGACCAGTTCTTCGGTGACTACGATTTCAGCTACCTGCAGATGCGGTTCCAGACGGCCTTCTAGCCTGGAAATTTTCATGACAAGGGGGCCGACCGAATCTGGTCGGCCCCACGACCTAGGAGCCGGGCTCCGGAGAGGGTTGACCCATGGCAGATCTGAAGATCGGGGAAATTTCCAAGCCCCGTTTTGAATTCCGAACGTTTGGGCAGGATTTCGAGGATGCTGCATTCCTGATGGCCCGTCTGTCGGTGCCGGTTCCCGAAAAAGTCTGGGAGCGCGAATCCGCCGAGATCTACATCGTGTCCCGTGCCAACGACGTGAACAACATGAAGATCCGCGACGGCAAAATGGACATCAAGACCTTCGTGACCGAGGTCGACGGCCTGGAGCAGTGGAACCCATTGATGAAGGGCGAATTTCCCATCGCCACCAAGGTGCTGATGGACGACGTGTTCCCCGCCTTCCAGGTGGAGGCGACGGACTTCGAACAGGACACCTACACACTCGAGGAATTCCTGGACCTGGTACGCGCTCATCCCGAGTTGCAGGCCGTCAAGGTCCACAAACAGCGTTTCGGTTTCATGGTCAACGACACCATCTGCGAAGTGGCCAACGTCCTGATCAACGGCGCCCAGGTCGTGTCGATCAATTCGGAATCGACGGAAATCGAGGACATTAAGAAGACCATGGAAGATGTGGGGCTGGTCGGGGTGGAGAACATCAACTACCTGCAGGCCATCAAGCGGGTGATCGGCTGGATCGAAAAAGACCTGGCCAACTGACCGCCGTCCGGCCCCAGGCCGGGTACGGACTCAACGGATTTGAGGTTATCCGGTGATCATGTTCAGAACACGTCTTCTTCTTCTGGTTTCGGTCGCGTTGTTGATGACGGGGGGAATGATCGCCCATCCCCCGCTGTCGCAGGCGGCCTACCCCGACAAGCCCATCGTCATCATCGTGCACGCCAAACCCGGCGGCGCCATCGACCTGACCGCCCGCGTGGTTTCCAAGGTCGCCCGCAACTACACCGATGTTCCCCTGGTGATCGAGAACCGCTTCGGCGGATCGGGCGCCGTGGCCATGCGATCGGTCCTGGGCCGCGAGGCCGACGGTTACACCCTGCTGGCGACGCCGGCCACCTTCATCTCCACCGTGCAAATCACCCAGAGCGATTTCGGCATGGAAGATTTCCACTTCCTGGCCTGCCTTACCGAGGCGCCCGAAGCCCTGATCACCAACCGCAACAGCGACGTGGTAACCTTCGAGGACATCGTCGCCGACGCCCGCGCCAAGGACGGGCGCCAGATCTGGGTCGGCCCCGGTGTGGGCAGCCTGGATCACCTGATGGCCATCAAGACCTGGGAAAAGCTCGGGATCTCGGCCACCTGGGTTCCCTACGACGGGGGTGGCGAGGCCATCGCGGCCCTGCTCGGGGAACACGGTGTCGTCTACGTGGGCAACCCCGAGGACGTCAAGGGCCGGCCCGACCTGAACATCGCCGCGGTTTCGGCTCGCCAGCGTCTCGAAATTTTCCCGGACACCCCGACCCTTACCGAGGTCGGCTGCGATCTTCCCGGCGAGATCATGTGGCGCGGCTTCGCCGTCAAGAAAGGCACGCCGCCGGAGATCGTCGCCTACCTGGAAAACCTGCTGGAAAAGATTTCCCGTGACGAGGAATGGCTCGCCTTCGTGAAGATGAACTCGGCCAAGGCTGTCTTCTATGAGCACGAGGAATTCACGGCCCTGGCCGACCGCGACAGCCGCGAGTCGGTCAAGTACCTGCGCATGGCGAACATCCTGGCCTCCAACGAGGACCCGGGCGCCCGCCGGATCCGGATGTTGGGCTGGTCGATGCTGCCGGTGGTCGCTCTGGCCCTGGCCACCGTGTTGCGGCTGCGCCGATGGCGTCCCACCGGGGTGACCATGATCGCCGGGCTGTGCCTGGCTCTGGCCGCCCTCTTCTTCGTGTTCGCCTGGAGTTTCCCGCCCCCGACCAAGGGTCAGACCGTGGGCCCGGCGACCATCCCGCTGATCTGGTCGGCCGTACTGGCGGTCTTTGCCTTCCTGCAGATCCGCGCAGATCTGAATGACCACCAGGGTGTCAAGCACGGCCGAATCCAGCTGGTGCTGGGCATCATTGTGCTGATGTCGGTTTTTGTCGCCCTTTTGCCCCGGGCTGGCTTCTTCCCCGCGGCCCTGGTCTTGCTGCTCGGGGGCATCTACGCCATGGGCTACCGACGACACGGCGTCATTGCCGCGGTGGCGGTATCCATGCTCGTGTTCTGTTACGTCGTGTTCATCCGCACCCTCGGGCTGCCCTTGCCCCAGGGCGGCTGGTTCCAATAGACGGAGTGGCTCGATGGAGATCTTCAGCAACCTGATGGACGGTTTCGCCACCCTCGTGGGCTCCGGCCTGACGGGCATCGCCTGGTGGGAGCCAACCCTGGTCATCGTGGGGGGCATCATCATCGGCATCTTCGTTGGTGTCATGCCTGGCTTATCAGCCTCCACAGGCGTGGCCCTGATGGTGCCCTTCACGTACGGTATGGATCCCCTGCTCGCCTTGATCCTGCTGGCGGCGGTCTACACCGCGTCCGCCTACGGAGGCTGCATCACAGCTATCGCGATCAACACGCCCGGCACTCCCGCCGCCGTGGCCCTGGCCTTCGACGGCTACACCCTGACCAAGCGCGGCGAACCGGGACGGGCCCTCGGAACGGCCGTGATCGCCAACTGCACCGGTGGTATCCTGGGCACCTTCATCCTAATCGCCTTTTCGGTGCCTCTGGCCAAGGCCGCGCTGGCCTTCGGTCCGCCGGAGTATTTCGCCCTGGCCATCTTCGGGTTGACCATCGTGGTGTCCATGGAGTCCAAGAACATGCTCAAGGGCGCCGTGAGTACGGTGCTGGGTCTGTTGCTGATGACCATCGGCCTGGATCCCATCACCGGCTTCATGCGCTATACCTTCAATCGCCCCGAGTTGATCGACGGGGTCGCCTTCATCCCGGCCCTGATCGGCCTCTTCGCCGTGGGTGAAGTTCTGCTGAACATCGAACGCTTCGAGCCGGTGCAGGCCGCCCTGCAGACGTTTTCCAGCAAGATGCCCAGCCGCAAGGAAGTGCTGGGGCTCAAGGTTAGCATCCTGCAATCGTCGATTCTGGGTACCGTGATCGGCGTGGTGCCCGGCGCCGGCGCGACCATTGCGGCCTTCATCGCCTACAACGAGGCACGGCGCGTCAGCAAGAAACCCGAGGAATTCGGCAAGGGCAGCCTGGAGGGGATCGCGGCCCCCGCGGCGGCTGCCGGCGGATCCGTCGGCGGTGCTCTGGTCCCCCTGCTGACCCTCGGCATCCCCGGCAGCGCGGCCACTGCCGTGCTGATCGGCGCCCTCATGCTGCACGGGGTCACCCCCGGTCCCGAACTCTTCGCCGGCAAGAACTCCTATCTCGTCTACGGACTCTTCGCCAGCCTGGTGCTGGGAAACTTCGTGTTGCTGGTCCTGGGGATCCTGGGCAACCGGCTGTGGGTGAAGATCATTTCCGCACCCAAGGCCCTGCTCTATCCGGTGATCCTGGTCATCGCGTTCGTGGGAAGTTTCGGAGTTGCCAATTCCCTGTTCGACGTGTTCATCTGCCTGGTCTTCGGCATCCTCGGCTGGATCCTTCGCCGCTACGGCTTCCCGACGGCCCCGCTGGTACTGGCCCTCATCCTGGGCTACATGGCCGAGTCCAATTTCCGGCGCGCTCTGATCATGGGTGATCCCTCCATCTTCTTCACCCGGCCGGTCAGCGCCATCATGCTGGTCCTGGCGATGCTTTCGTTCTCGGTACCCTTCATCCGTCGGCGCGCGGCCAAGCGCAAAGAGGTGGGTTGACCGCGGCTTCCGGGGCCTTTTCATCAGGCGTGTTCAATGTCGGTATACCGTGAAATCTCGTGTTCCAGGGTCAGCAGATCGCCGATGTTGAGAGCATGCACATCGTCGTGCCCGTTGATGCGGGCCAGCGTTTCCAGCTCTCGCCCAATGCCGCCTGCCACGTTCACGAAGCGCTGCACCGACAGGTCGATGTCGAATCGCTTGCGCAGCTCCGAATCCTGCGTGGCGATGCCCACCGGGCACTTGCCCGAAGCGCAGATCCGGTACTGCTGGCAGCCGACCGCGATCATCGAAGCTGTTGCCAGTGCCACGGCGTCCGCCCCCATGGCCAGGGCCTTGGCGATGTCGGTGCTGTCGCGGAATCCCCCGGTGATGCACAGGGTCACGTTGCTTCCCTGCTGATCCAGAAATTTGCGCGCCCGGTGCAGGGCGAAGATCGGAGGCAGGCAGACGTTGTCCTTCACGAAATCGGGACCCGAGCCCGTGCCACCCCCACGGCAGTCGATGGTGATGAAATCCGGCTCCGCGGCCAGGGCCACCCCCAGGTCGGCCTCGATGCGGCCGGCGGTGAACTTGATCCCGATGGGCCGGCCGCCGGTCATTTTCCGCAGCTCGGCCACCCGCCGCTTGAGATCCGCCGGCGAGTCTATGCCGGTGTGGCGACCCGGCGAATGGCTGTCATGGTCCTTGGAGATGCCGCGGATTTCGGCGATCTCATCAGTGATCTTGGTCTGGGGCAACGTCCCGCCCAGGCCCGGTTTGGCCGCCTGACCGATCTTGATCTCGATCGCGTCAGCCAGTTTGATGTTCTTTTCCCGGTGTGAAAAATCGGCGGTGCCCAGCTCGTAGATGTAGGGCCCGGCAGCTTCCTGCTCCGCGGGCAGCATGCCTCCCTCGCCGGAGCAGGCGGCCGTGCCCACCTCCTTCGCCCCGCGGGCCAGGGCGATCTTGGCCTCACGGGACAGCGCGCCGTATGACATGTGGGAAACATAGAACGGCAGGGCCAGCTCAAGGGGATGCGCCGCGTTACGGCCTATCACCGTGCGCTTGGAAACCGGAACCGTGTCGTTCAGGGGCATGGGGTCGAGTTGGGCACCCCGGAAAAGGACGCTGTCCCAGTCCGGGAAACTGCGCTGAGTCCGCATGGGTGAAGAAGTGCTCGCCCCCGTCCGGGCCATCTCGGCGAGCCGGCCGTATTTCGTTTCGAAAGTATCCTTGTCCCGGGCCCACTCCTTCAAATAGTCGTCCAGGGGGCGACCGGTGGCCTCGGGCGGCGCCGCGGCTGTATCGGTGGCTTCATCACCCTTCAAGGAAAATTCCTCGGGCCCAACACCGCAGATAGGACATTCACCTGGCGGATGATCACCCTCGTGTTCGTATCCGCAAACATCGCACACCCAGGTTTTCTGCTGTTGTCCCGCCATGAAATTCTCCTTTTTCGATCATTTTCCGGAAGCGACTGCTCGCCTGAACTGCTGATGTTTTTTCGAGATCCCCGTCGGTTCGCACCCCCGAACAATCCCCATTAGAATAGGGACAAACCATCCGAATGGCTTCAGCTACATTTGCCGGTTCAATCCGTGGGCTGGCCGGACTGCGTCTTGCCCTGGCCCCGGTATTCCCGGATACTCGGGCCATGGTGAATGATACTTCCTCAACATCCGGCCCGGGCCCCTTCCGTCGTCCGGTCGTCATCGGGCTGGCCGCGGCCCTGGTTCTGGCGGCGGTGTCCTGGTACTTCATGTTTGGTCCCACACGGGACGACCCGGCGCCCTCAGCTGCGGAAAACCGGCCGGCCGTTTACATGCCCGCCGAATTCGATCACCAGGAGGACCTCCTTCTCGGCGGTTCCCAGCTGGCCGAACTGCACCCCCAGGTCCTGGCCGACATGGTCGCAGCCGCGGTCGACCACATCGGGATTCGCATTCTCTCGGGCAATCCGGCCAGTCGCGAAAAGATCCTCAACATCCTGACCGTGAACGGTCTGGACTCACACGCGGTCGAAATCGTGGATCTTCCCCTGCGGACGATGTGGGTCCGGGATTTCGGGCCGGTGACGGTCCGAGACGCGACTGGACGACGCAGTCTGGTGGGTTTCCACTACCGGGAACGGCGGGGCAATGCCCTGGACGATGAGGTGCCCGGACATCTGGCGGATGAAATGGGCCTCGATCTGGTGACCAGTCCGTTGCTGGTCGAGGGCGGGGATTTTCTCAGCAACGGTCGGGGCCTGTGCCTGATGTCCACCCGGGTCGTCAATCGCAACGCCCACTACCTGGAACTCGAACCGAGACAAACTGTCCAGGACATGGCCGGCGCTCTGGGGTTCGAAAGCGTTTCCCTGGCTCCGCCCCTGCAGGGAGAAACCACTGGGCACGTGGACATGTTCTGCGTCTTTCTGGCTCCGGATCTGGTCGTTGTGGGTCGTTACGATCCCGCCGTCGATCCCGACAACGCCGCCCAGCTGGACGGGATCGCGACCAACCTGGCCGGTCTGGCCACGCTGTCGGGGCCGCTGCGGGTCGAGAGAATTCCCATGCCCGATCACGATGACGGATTCTGGCGCACCTACACCAATGTCGTGTTTGCCAACGGGGTGCTGCTCGTGCCTGTCTATCCCGCCTATTGCCCGGACCTCGACGAAACCGCCCTGGCCTTCTATCGCGGACTACTGCCCGACCGGAAAGTCGTCGGCATCGACACTTCGGAGCTGATCAAGATGAACGGGGCCCTGCGCTGCCTCACCATGAATGTTCCTGGCGGAAGCCCCTGAGGGGTATCAATCAGGCGGAGTGAAGATGAAGGGGGCTTTGAAGGTGGTCGTTCCGGATTCGATGGCGGGGAAGACCCAACCGTGCATCTGCTCGACGGCACAGCCAACCACGGCCTCGGATCCTAGCGTGTTTTCGACCACGGCCACGTCGGTCACCCGTCCGCTCGCGGCGACCGTCAGGCTCACCACCAGTTTGCCTCGCAGACCCGCGTTCCTTTTCAACTCGTTTTCATAGCAGAACTGGATGCCGGGCGCGTAACGGCGCACCACGGCCAGCAGTGATTCGTTGCTGCGGCCCGCAGACCCGGAACCGCCGGAGCCGCCACTGCCGCTGCCGCTGCCGAACCCGCCGCCGCCATCGCCGCCGCCGTAACTCAGGTCGGCAATGCCCGCGATGGCCACCGCATCGTTGGAGAGCGAAGTGCCCCCGATATCCGCCGTTTTCAGGTCGCTGACTCCGGCCACGGAGGCCAGCTGGGTGGTGCCGCGTCCGGCGCGCGTTCCCCGACGACGCTTTTTGGTCGGTTTCTTCTGCGAGGCCAGGTCGCCCGCCCCCGCGGTAGGGAGCGCCTTGGTCAGGTCATCGAGCGCCTTGTCCAGCGATCCGGTGACCTGCGCCAGGTTCTGGGTGACTTCCTCCTGCGCCCGCTTCCTGCCTTGAACGCCCTTGTCGGGCTCCACCTTGGGCTTGGCGGCCACCCGGCGTTTGGTTGGGGCCGGTTTTTTGGGTTCGGGCTTGGCAGCGACCTTGGGTGCTGGCGCCGGCGGAGCCTCGGGTATGTCGATCCGGGTGGCCGGCGCGTCGGCGACCGGTGCGGGGGCCACAGGTTCTAGCTTTTCCAATATCAGTTTGGCGTAGCGATCGGGAATGTCATCCACACTGATGTCCTTCACCGGCAGCGGCGGCGCCAGGAAGACCAGGAACAAGGTGAGGATACCCAGCACGCCCGATCCGATCAGGCACTTGCGCAGGACACCCTCGATACGGCCCACCAGGGGCTGCTGATAGATCTGGAGATGACTTGCCGCGGTGCTCATCTAGGAAGCTCCGATCACGGCCAAGGAAATATCCGTGAAACCGTTCTGGTTGCAGGTGTGCATGACCCGTTCCAGGATTTCGAAATCGATGCCCTGATCCCCCTGGATGGCCACGCGTCCCGGCTGCTCCGGGATGCCCCGGCGCCGTGCCAGATCCAGTTCCTGCGCCCGAGCTTTCTGGAGCTCCTCGCCGAGGGCCCCGATCATCAGGTCCCCGCGGGAATTGGCTTCGGATATCTGGGCCACTTCGCGGCCGTCGATCATGATGGAGTTGTCGAACACCGCCACCACCAGCGCCGACTGCGGCGCCTGGTCGCTGCTGGACTCAGGCAGATTGACGCCCGGCACCGGCGAGATGACCTCGCCCTCCACCACGAAACTCTTCAACAGGAAAAGCAGCAGCACCGTCAGGATGTCCATCATGGACGTCAACTTCAGCTGGATCTTTCCCCCGCCGGATCGACGTCCCTTTTTACGGCTGAATCTGGCCACCTGAATCTCCGTTCCTCAGTCGGCGCCCATGAGCGAGGCCTTGGGCAGCCCCGCGTCGCGCGCTGCGTCCATGACCGCGATGATGTCGTTGTACCGTGTGTGGTTCCGCGACACGATGACCACGTCCTCGTTCAGTGGATAGGCGGCCACGACCACCTGGAAGGCCATGCTCAGCTTGTCCCAGGCCTTCTCGTCCTCGCGCGGGATCTCCTTGCGGTCCAGGCCGTTTCCGGCCAGGACGAAACTGTCGTCTTCGATGGCGACCGTCAGCGCCAGGGATTCACCGGGATCCTGGGCCATGGTCTCGCCCGGAGGCGGCGCCTTCATGTCGATCACCGTCACGTTCAGGAACACCGCCGAAATCAGCAGCATGGGGATCAGCGCCACGAACAGGTTCATCAGCGGCATGATCTCCAGGTCGTCTTCGACGTGGGCCCGGAAGCTGCGCGAATTTTTGCGGGCGGACATCCCTAGGCCGCCTTCTTCTGCGTGCTCGGGGTGCCCGGCTGGCGGCGGCACAGGGCCTTGATCAGGCGCACGCTCACGGCATCGACCTGCTCGATTACCGCGTCCACGCGGCTGACCAGGAATCCGTGGGCCAGCATGGCCGGCACCGCCACGATCAGGCCGAAGGCCGTCGTGTTCAGGGCCTGGCTGATACCGGCGGCCAGAAAGGCGGAGCGCTGGGACGGATCGGCCGCACCCACGGCACTGAAGGCCGTGGTCAAACCGAAAATGGTGCCCAGCAGACCCAGCAAGGTGGCCGAGTTGGCCAGCATGCCCAGGAAGGCCAACCGGCGCGACAGAGGCGGCAGAGCCACCGAGGCCTCGGCATCCGCCGCGGCGAACAGCTTTTCCTCGTCGGCGGTGCCGCGGCCCAGGATGCCCATGGCCACGGCCGAAACCGGACCCTTCACCTGCTTGCAAAGGTCATAGGCGCGCTGCCGGTCGTTGTTGGCGACACAGCGCATCAGATCGTCTCCGAACTTGCCGGCGTTGAGGCGCGCGGCGCGGGCGATCTCCCAGAAACGCTCGGCGGTGAGCGCCAGGGAAAGCAGGCCCACGGCCAGGATCACGTACATGAACGGACCGCCGCCCTGGAAAAAATTTGCGAACGCAGTAACGGGATTCATGGTCATTGCTCCTTGATCGTTTCGGAAACACAGTCATCGATGACAACGAGTCGGTCGGGCACGGCTACACGTCGGGCCACCGTCAGGGCAGCCGGACGCAGCGGGCGGCCCAGGTCTTCCGGATGGCGCGGGTGATCCCGTGAGGTGATGAACAGGACCTGGGGCACCGCCACATCACCTTCGATAGTGATGGAATCGAGAGTCTGAACGGGTTGGTCCGGCTCTTCCGCCAGAGCGGCTCCGCTCCAGGCCAGCATCGCCAGGATCAAGAGTGCGCGGATCATTGGTCTTCCTCCCGGGAAGCAGTGGTGAGGGTCACGCCCAGGGCGGTGGCCAGGTCGTCGGGATCGTCGCTGGCCAGGGTCTGGTACCGGGCAAACCACTGCCGCCCGGCCTCTTCGTCGTAGAAGTAGTAGGTGTCGACGATGGCGAGGTTGTACAGCGCCCCCGACAGATCCTCATCCCGCTCCAGGGCCGCCAGAAAGGCCTGCCGCGCCTCGGCCGGCCGACCTGCGTAGAGCAGGGCGATGCCGTGATTGTTGAGGTTGGCCGCACTTTCGGGATCGGCTTTGAGGGCACGTTCGGCCGCGTCGATGGCGGCCAGGGGATCCTCGCCTCGCAGGCCGAGAAAGGTCCGCACGGTGATGACCTGCGCCGTTCCGTCGTTGCAGGCAGCCAGCATTACGTCCGACTCTTCCCACGCTCCCACGGCGTCGAGATGCAGGGCCAGCGCCGCGCGCAAGGCGTCATCCCCATCTGGGTGACCGTCGACATGGTTCTTCAGCAGGGTGATCGCCTGATCATGGCGACCTTCGTCAAATAGCAGTTTGGAGCGCAGGGCGATGGCGGGTTCGTACCCGTCGTCCAGCGCCAGTGAACTGTCGAGCTGCGCGTGGGCCTGCCCCGATTGGCCCAGGTCCGCGTGGATCGATGCCAACAGGTACGGCCAATAGGGCTCGCCCGGCTGACTCCAGCGTCCCGTCTGGGCCTCGGCCAGACTCGCGCCCGGATCCGTTTCAGGCGCCGGACCACCGCCGCTGCAGGCGGACAGCACCAGGCCCAAAAGAGCCAGAACAACGGCCAATGCACCGCGCACTATCCCCGGGACCCGGGTTTGGGCAGAGCGTGCATTTTTCAAGGAAACGTACACGACTTAATTTCTCCTGTTTCTGCTGCCAGGAGGCCGTTCACTGGGGAATCGGCCTGATTTGGAACCGGGATCAACCAGACTATTTGCAAGCACCATGCCCTTTTCACGGCCTGACCTCCGGTGTTTCCAGGGCGCCCTGAGGGGCCACGGCCGCCACCAGCGGGTACTCCACTTCGGGTTGATGCATGAAGCGCTGGGCCACCCTCGGCCACAGGGCTTCCTGGGTGCGCGCGATCCAGGCGCCGGGGTCGTCCTCGCTGTCGCGGTTCTGTTTCAGCAGCTGGTTCCAGGCAAGGTCGGCTTTGGCAATACGACTCAGCTCCCCGGTAATCATAAAAAGCAGGCGCAGATTGGCGGCATATCGATCGGCAAAAAGCCGGGCGTTGGCGCGATCGTCTCCGATCTGTTTCCTATTCGCTGCTGAACTTTTCCTGTCAACGAGTAAGCGATGACCTGTTCTGCCGTCATGCAAGCAGCTACCTCAAGCTGAGGCATTTCAATGAGT
>RCNG010000409.1_pt1 | contig 19144 bp, 14 predicted proteins | sample 2041371 | NCBI WGS metagenome assembly RCNG01 (sample SAMN09708227, study PRJNA481090) | Marine sediment metagenome, whole genome shotgun sequencing project. | biome: marine sediment; feature: ocean; material: sediment; isolation source: Sewage treatment plant 1 marine sediment (STP1) ... | reverse complement strand
TTCTCCTGCTGTACGTTGATTATTTTATAGTAGATTGGATTAGCGCAGTGTAATGCATACCCGACATGGCAAAAGAAGTTTGACTGTTACTGGATCGAAATCAGTTCCAGACTGAATATCAGAGTGCTATCCGGTGGAATTTTCCCGCCCGCACCCTGCTTACCATAAGCCAGAGCAGAGGGAATAAACAACTGCCAGTGATCACCGCGGCGCATTAGTTGAAGCGCTTCACTCAGCCCCTTGACAAGCTTATCCATGTTCAGGCTAACGGGTTTTCCAACGGGGGAGCGGTCAAATTCAGTACCGTCAATAAGCTTGCCGCTGTAGGTAACCAGAACCTTGTCATTTAACGTTGGAAGTTTACCTCCACCACCACCACCCTGCTCAATGACCCGATACTGCAAGCCACTATCGGTAGTGATAACTCCGGATTTTTTAGCATTTTCCAGCAGAAATTGCTGATTTTTTTCAACGTGTTTCTGGATCATCTGCCTTTTCTTTTTCTTTAACTCTGCCACGTGCTTGCCAAGCTCTGCCATGCTGTTGCGCATTTCCTGAGGGGACATGAGGGAGTTACTGTCTGACATTGCATCCTGTATGCCTCTCAATACGGCTTCCGAACGGATTTCAATCTCCTGAAGTTTAAAGTCACTGCCAATCTGATAGCCCACACTGTAATTTATTTTGGCTGTTTCATCCTTGAGCGCGCCAGGCTGATCGGCTGCATGGATATCGGCTACCAGTAAAATGGTTAATAAAAAGACTGCAAAATACTTCATCGGGATCCTCTTGAACCTGAAATTGAAAGAACAAAATTATACTAAAAATGTTTATTGATCTGAACATTTAACAACATCACTTATGACCGGGTGATTACGGTTAACAAGTGCAAATATGTATGGATAATTTTTATTGTGCGTTGATAATATAGTGATATGTCAATAATTTCAATAAGGTTTTTATCCTGAGTGGAAATAGCTTTATGTTTATAGTATGGTAGTTAAATAAAATCATAATTTAAGCCCGTCTGGTCATAAGGAGATAGGATGTTAAAACACCTGAAAATTGCCGCCACAGTCATAGCAACCGGGAGTATGATGCCATTAGCATATGCGGATTCCACGCTTGTCTATGAATTGACCGGGGCCGAAGGCAGCAAAACCCAGCACACCATTACCATTAGCGGTTCCTTGCTGCGGCTGGAATCCAAACCTAAAGGCAAGTCGGACTACACCGTAATGGATACCGGGCGTATGCTGATGTTCGAGGTGGATGATCAGGCAAAGAGTTTTCAGGTCACCCGGATGGGCCGACTGTACTGGCCGGCAACGGCATTGAATAACCCTAACTTTATGCCTGTGCCCCAAAAGCAGGTGGTTTCAGGCGTACGCTGCCAACAGGTAAAGGAAATGGCAAAAGACCCTAAGCTGAATACTAAACACTGCATGACTGCCGGCGGGCCGCTGGGACTGAATGCACGCGAGATGATCACCCTGTCACGCCTGTTTATGTCAGCCCGCAGAATAGGTCTGAACTGGCTTGGTGTGGCAACACTGGATGAACGTCAGGTATCCATTCTAAGCCAGGCTCATGATGGCACAAGACAGGAGTTCAAGACAGTGGTCCATGGCCATGTGGCCAATAAACTATTGAAAATTCCCAATGACTATAAACGGCTGAAGCCTGACCTGCCCCCTCCCCTAAAGAAAGACAAAAAGAAGAAAGACAAAAAAGCCATACAGGAGCCAGCTTCAATAGAAAAACAGTCCGGTTCAGAAGAAAAGACTGGTAAAGGACTCCCCGAAAACCTGAATTAAGGCTATAGCAGCGGACGATAAAATTGCAACTGCAATAATTTAATATAACCCCCGACATTATCGGTAGACATTACGTCGGGTTACGCTGCGCTAACCCGACCTTTTATGAGAAGAACAACTCCCTGTTACTTTATGCGCCTAATCCGGTTTACCGATAGAAAGCAGCTCTACTTCAATAATAACGCTCTGATGAGCCAGAGGTCCCTGGCGGCCATAAGCCTGCTCCGGTGGAATATAGAGTTCCCATTTTGCTCCGGGCTGCATCATTTGTATGGCCTCGGTGAATCCGGGAAGCACACCATCAGCACGATAGGTAGCCGGCTTACCTTTTTTAAAGGAGCTGTCATATTCCCTGCCGTTCAGGGTTTTGGCCCGGTAATTGAAAGTGATATAGTCTTCAGCTTTGGGTTTCAGACCTGCACCTTTAGTTAACACCTTATATTGCAGGCCGCTGGGCAGGGTTTTTACCCCTTCCCTGCTCTGGTTTTCCCGCATAAAATCAATGCCCTGGCTGCGCTTTTGTTGTTCATCCTTGTTTCGTTTGTCTATTCTGGCCACTGCCTCCTGTTTCATTTTAGCGCTAATATTGCGTTTAAGATCGGTCAGGGCGGTGTTCATCTCCTTGCGATCCAGCAAAGGGGTGGTGCCGGTCTGGCCATGCTGCAAGCCTGTCCGAAGGGCCTGTTCATCAAGTTTGAGCTTTTGCCGTTTGAAGTCAGTGCCAATCTGGTGGCCAATACTATAGTTAATACGGTCAGATTTATCAGAGAGGGTGACTTGTTCCGACGCTGAAGTGTTGCTGGTCAATAAGCAGATAAAAATTGCAATGGATAGCTGTGTGCGCATGGTGATGGTTGTCTCCTAGTGAATATTTCAGGATGTTTTTGCAGGATACTAACAGGCAAAAAACCTGCAGTCAAAAAAAAGGCCGCCCGAAGGCGACCTAAACTTAATGTTATTGGAACCAGTTATTATTAGAACAATTGAGCCGGGCAGTTCACACCTGCTACTCCAACACAAAATGGCGTCATCATCTCGTTATCTTCGTGCTCGAGGATATGGCAGTGCCAGACATAGAGACCGTTGATATCAAAATCGGCAGCAAGCGAAGTGACTTCTCCGGGATAGGTGATCACGGTATCTTTCCAGCCATTTTCCCAGGGTTGTGCACCAGTTGCAGTGGTGATTACACTGGCGCCGCCGCCAATTGCAGTACGTCCAAGTACTTTAAACTTGACCAGATGCACATGGATAGGATGACCGTCGACTGTAAAGTTCCACAGATTCCACTGTTCAGCAGTTTGGGCTCCAGAACCATCTGCATTGACATTAGTAACAATCGGATCAGACCAGAGAGTGACCGTCGGCACACCGGCGGCATCCACAGTACCGGTTACAGCAGCCTTGGGCGCAAATGGCAGAGCAGTTGGATGCGTTGTACCATCAATATCACTGACACAGGCACCAGCGACAGGCGTATAATCCATAAGCTGTACAACATTGCCTACGACATCAAGATCAGCACAGATTAAAGTAGATTCTTCCTCAATCAGAGCCAGTTCACGCGGTGCCGGATTGGTCACAGTCACTGTGAAGTTATCCAGATCCAGCGGATTGACAACCAGATCCCAGGGAGAGGTCGCTGCAGTAAGCGGATTAAGGATAGTACTCAGCAACTGCTTGTCAACCCTGGTTGGCTCGCCATCCACAAGTATAATATCACCGATATTCGGGTGCAGCTCATCAGTCGGGCTGGCTCCCAGCAACGCGTCGCTCACCACAAAGCGCATCACCTGACCTGTGGTAGCGGGATCAGCAGGAACATCCGGGAAGCCGCCAAAAGGTGCATCAGGTGCCGTATTGGTCATAGTAATAATAGTACCGTCAGGCAGACCTCGGAAGTCCACAATCACATCAGCACGCTCGGCCAGCCCCATTAAAAGAGCCTGTTGAGGATCTGAAGCCGGAATTTCTTTCTTGAATTTTCCATCCTTGGTCGGTGTTAAACCCGCTGTCGCGAAACCGGTTCTAACCGCCACTACCTCAGGCATAAGACTCTGCTCAGCACCTATCTGCCAGAAACGCAATTCATCTACCCATCTGCTTTTGGGTTTTTTGGATCTGCCATCATCTTCGAAGATGGGGATCGTGCGTTTGACCCTGGTGGGATTACCCAGCTCGTCTGTAACCGGCAGTGCCAGATTCAGGAAACGGGAGTTGGCGCCATTAAGCATACGAAAGCGATACAGGGCCGGAGCCACTTCCAGTTTGGGCCAGGTCACGCCATTAACTACCATAGTGTTAAAGAAGGCTTCCGGATTCCATATTGGTGCAATATCCGAAGTAGCAGGATCCATATCAATCTGTAATTCAGGTGTAAGAGGGAACTGCTCATCAGCTGTACCTGCAGTACCTGCCACATTGAGGCCTTCAAAGAAAGCCCGGTTGTCAGGATAAAACAGGGAACCGTCAGTATTAAAAGAACGTCCCTGAATTACTACAGGCATCTCACGAATGCCGTCACGGGCAGTGACAGCAGTACCTGCGCCGTGGGTATTCAGGTCGATTACGTCCTGGCCGGCAACCGGAGCAGGGCTTGGCAGTATGGAGCCAGCAACCAGTCCTGTCTCACCGCCGACAGCTAATGGATCACGTATCATCCAGAAACCTGCCGGACCTGCATAAACATTGGTACGGGTCATACCCAGCGAGTGGTCATGATACCAGAGGGTAGAGGACGGTTGATCATTGGGATAACCAAACTTGGCAGCGCCTTGCCCAGCCTTAAGAGGATTATTGGTATTGTATACCACTGCCCCTTTTTTATTAGTTAGCTGATTGGCAATGGTGCCTTCACAGACATACTCACCTTTAGTAACATCAGGCTTCCACTGTGGAGGGCCTGAGGGAAAACCGGTAACAGGATCAATCTCACGTGGTACGCAGGTAATATTGCTTGCATCAGGCAGCCACCAAGCCTCGGTGTAACCATCACCCGAGCCGCCGACATGCGCGCCGTGAACATGGGTGATCATTGGAACAGGTCCGGTGTAGGGCACAGCAGTGGTACCATGACAGTCTGTGCGTAACTCGCCGGTAGAGCAGTCAGCCTGAGGGTTGGCCCAGTGCAAAGACTGGTCCACCGCAAACAAATGCGGCAGATAATTGCCCTGAGTATCCACCAGGTCGTTGACCCAGTTTACGGTGGTCTTCACGTCCCTGGTGTTTTCGACTGTATAGGCTGGATAATTGAACTGGGAATTGACCGCCGGCGCAATTCCACCCGAGGGGACAGGATCACCTTCTGGACCATAGCTCCAGACAGTGGTAGCAGGGAAGCCAAAGTTAGTCCCAGCAATGGAGTCCCATATACCACCCGGAAGAATCTGCTGCTGGAACTGACGCACGGCTATATCATAGAGACTCTCGCCTGTAAGCGTGTCCACGCTAGTTGAATTCATTACTGGCGGTATCACCAGAGGTGTCACGTATTTCGGTATAGTCAGTGGATCCAGAGTTCCCCCCGGCAACGGTGCGGCATTTGCCGCCTGTGTGCATAGCAGTATCGGCATACATGCCAATACCAGCTTTTTTTTATTTATATTCATCTCGATTGTTCCCCAATGTATTTTTGTAAATTTATTATTCGGCATGAGCCGGTGAAGTATCAGCAACTTGTTATTTCATTCCATTGATTATTTTGTTTACCTGGCTGATAAATTCATACGTACAATCGTACAAAATAATTAATGACACAACTGTTATAATAGTTTGTAAGTTTGTTACAAATTATTACTAACTATTACCACCTGTTACCGTTTATTGTTTTTATTGACCTTCCGTTGATCAATGAGCTAACTGTATGTCCATATGAACACTGAGCTAATTGTATATTTAATGAATCATTAAATGAGGTAGGTAAAGACTGTATTTTTTATACAGAAACACTGTATATTTACTACATGCGCATGGGAGTACAGAGGGACAAGGCGTGATTTAGTTAGACTGGTTCTGCTACACTGGTTCTACTACAGGTGAGGCAATTGATAAAAATTAGTTTAAATAATTCTTAGATTTTTAATCAAAACAAGGCCCTGCTTGAAAACAAGACAACAGTTAGAATATTAGCACATAATGATATTCCATCATTTCAATTTGGATTAGCATAAAACAATTATGTGCTTAAAGATGAATATGTGAATAATTACAATTTCTTTTTAAAGTTAAACAATAACTTTTTGATGTTAGAATGGCATTAAATATTTTGCTGTATTTGTTATCTCATTTTGCTATAGTTCATATATCTTAGTGTTTACTTAGTTATTGAGATTATCATTTTCAGTTACTGATTTATTCGCTAAACTTTTTTGTAAAAAAGCAGGAAACCGATGAGCACTAAAATTTATCATAATCCGCGTTGTTCCAAATCACGTCAGACATTGCAATTATTAAGAGATAACAACGTAGAACCGGAAATTATTGAATATTTAAAAACACCACCGTCTGCCGATGAACTGCAGGCAATACTGAAGTCCCTGGATATGAAACCCAGAGACTTGATGCGTAAAAAAGAAGCGGAATATAAGGAAAATAATCTGTCCGACCCGGCTTTAAGCGATGAGCAATTAATTGCAGCAATGATAGCACACCCTAAATTAATTGAGCGCCCTATCGTTGTCACTACTGATACAAAAACTGCAGATAACAAATACGCGCTGGGCCGGCCGCCAGAAAGTATACTGGAGATAATTACTTAAGATTTATGCATATTAAGGTCTTTATGCAATAAGGTATAAAATGAGTACAGAAACCAATTCTGACAATATAGAAAAAATTCAGGCCAATGAAACCAATATTGCAATATTGGCGGAGACCTTGTTTCTTGCTAACTTATTACTGATTCCGGTAATACCCTTCCTGGTACTTTTTTCCCTGTATCGAAAATATTCGAAAAAACCAGGTTCCCTGGCCTTTAATCATATTCGGCAAACCTTTATTGCCAGTTTATGGGCCGGTGTTTTTATTGTTTGTGTGGTGGCGGTGTTTTATTTTCTCAGCAATGTCAGCACCGCCGTAACCTGGACCATTATTATCACCTACCTTACCTGTGTGCACAGTTTATTTGTGATGTTGGGTATCTACGGTCTGGCCAAAGCCATGGCCAGTCAAACTGTGGTATTTCCACTTATTGGCCTTAAGCCTGGCAAAGGCTCCGGAATCTAACAACTGCCAAACTTAACGTTTAACTACAAAAAGGCCAGAATTTCCTTTTCAATATCCTGTTTATCAATAATGGTTTGTTGAGCAATTTCTTTATCAAATAACCCCTTAATAATAGCTGGAATAGCAATGTCTGCTTCACTGGCGATGGACGCCAGTGCATCTATATCACTGGCATCCTGTTCTCCGGTCAGTGCATTGGCAATGGTGGGTGAAAACTTGGTCCATTCTGCAGTGGAATAGGCAATGCTTTTTAATGGCTGATTTCTGCAGGTTTCATAGGCTTTAAAACAGGTGGCCGTATGCGGATCCATCAAATACCCCCCGGCGAAGGCATCTTTAATATACTGTTTGCCTTCAATGTCTTCACAAAAATCAGCCACAAATATTTCCTGTAACAGGGACAGTTCAGTACTGTTCAGTTCATAGTAATTGTCATTATCCAGTTGTGACATAAGCTCTTTAGTTCGTTGTGCACCATATAAATCGTATAAAACACGTTCTACATTGGATGATTTTAAAATATCCATAGCCGGCGAACTGGTTGAAATAACCGACTTATCGCGCAAATCATATTTGCCAAACTTAATAAGCTGGGTCAGAACATTGTTTTTATTGGATGCAATCATGATTTTCTCCACCGGCAGCCCCATTTTCATGGCATAGTAACCACCCAGGGCATTGCCAAAATTACCGCTGGGCACATCAAGATACACTTTATCGCCCAGACTGATGGCATCCTGGCGTACCAGTTCCAGATAACTGTAGATATGATAAATAAGCTGAAAAATAATACGACCAAAATTAACCGAATTGGCCGCAGACAGATGAATATTTTTTTCCCTGAGCCGGGCTTTAAATGTGGTGGAACCCAATAAGCGTTTCAGGGCACTTTGGGCATCATCAAAATCTCCGTGAATACCGATGACTTTCAAGTTTTCAGCATCTTCCGTCACCATCTGCAAACGCTGCACATCGGAGGTACCGCCATCTGGATACAGGCAGACTACCTGCACATTTTCGCGATTTTTAAAGGTCTCCAGAGCCGCAGGCCCGGTGTCACCACTGGTTGCCGCCATAATCAGATAGTTTTCCCTGCGCTTTTTAGCCAATGCGGACAATACTACGCCAAAAGGCTGCAAGGCCATATCCTTAAAGGCCCGGGTTGGACCATGATATAACTCGCTGACATAGAGATCATCTCTGACTTTCACCAGTGGCACAGGATTTTCCGGATCATCAAACTTGTCATACAGACTTAAAGCTTCATCAATAACATCCTGGTCTATATCAATGGCAAAGGCCGCAAGGACATCCCTTGCCAGAGTTTTGTAATCAGCATCGACATGTTGCTGCAAAAAGTCCAGGCTCAGGTCCGGTAATGATTCAGGCACATAAATACCACCGAAAGAAGCAATGGGTGCGAGTATGGCCGAAGAAAAGCTGACTTGCAGAGGATGTTCACCGTCATTACCACGAGTTTCAATAAAGTTCATATATTTAGCCTGAGTTATTAAGCTGTTGAGGAGATTTTTAATGCCTGCAGATACATCAATTATATGGCTCTTCTCCGCTGTGTTGAGTGTTATTATTGTAGGTTGAATTACGCTGCGCTAACCCAACCTACATTACCTCCCAACAAAACGGAAAAAAAGGCAATTATACCATACTCAATCCGGCACAAGGGCAGGCAAAAATAGAATTTTTCCGGCCAGTGATTCTATCAATACTACAAAAGTGAGCGCATTTTCATTATAATTGCCCATCCTAATATAAGGTCACAATGATAAGCCATGGATAAACTGTACTCCCCAATCACTCCAGATTTTATTAACAAACCCGGTATGAAAAGCCATTGGGGAAAACTTTATGGCAGCGCCCTGAGTCTGGCGATCAGTAATCTGGCCCGGCAGTCCGGGCAATTTGTTACTCTGATCACCTCAGATATGCCTTCGGCACAGAAACTGAAATATGAATTGTCCTTTTTCCTGGCTGAGTCCGGACTGGAAATTTTGACCCTGCCGGACTGGGAAACTCTGGCCTATGATCAGTTTTCACCGCACCAGGATATCATTTCCGAACGCCTGGCCACTTTGTACCATCTGCCCCGTTTAAAACAGGGGATCCTGATCGTGCCACTAAACACTCTGATGCATCGTTTAATGCCACTGGATTATATTAATAATAACACCCTGATCCTGGACAGGGGCATGACTCTGGATATTGATCAGTTCCGCCGTGACCTGGAAAAAAGCGGCTATCGCTGTGTTGACAATGTTTATGAGCACGGTGAATTTGCAGTTCGGGGCAGTATAATTGATTTATACCCCATGGGCAGCCCCCTGCCCTATCGTCTGGATCTGTTCGATGATGAAATTGACACTATTAAAAACTTTGATGTTGATACTCAGCGTTCCATAAAAAATTGTGACTCCATTAATATGATGCCTGCGCGTGAATTTCCACTGGACAAGCAGGCCATTAATTTATTCCGGGAACAATATCGTAATATACTCGGCGGCGAACTGACTGACAGCATTATTTATAATGATATTGGCCAGGGAATTTCGTCACCGGGCATTGAATATTACTTGCCGCTGTTTTTTCAGCAAACCACAACACTGTTTGATTATCTCCCTGAACAAGCCATTATTGTCAATTTTACCGATCTGGAAAGCATTACAGAACGCTTTATTCATGATACAGATCTTCGTTATGAGCAATATTGTCATAATATTGCTCATCCCATATTGCCGCCCGCAGAACTGTTTTTGCGGACCGATGAATTATTCGCCCATTTAAAAAACTATTCCCGCATTATCTGCCAGAGCTTTGAGTTTGAAGATAAAGCGGGTGTGTATAATTTTGCCAGTGAAAAACCACCCTCATTAACTTTTAATACACAACAAAAAGCTATCCAGAAAGAAAGTGCTCTGAATAAACTGAAACAATACCTTAACTCAGCTGTTGCGGAGCAACGGCGAATTCTTTTTTGTACTGAAACTGCGGGTCGCAGGGAAACTCTGCTGGAATTGTTAAAGCCCTATAAAATCTACCCTAAAAGTTTAGCCGGATGGGACGATTTTCTGGTTTCCGGCAAAACCCCCGGGATCTGCATCGCACCACTGGATGAGGGCATGCAGCTGGGTGATTTAGCCCTGATCTGTGAATCCCAGTTGTATGGCCAGCAGGTTATGCAGCGGCGCAGGAGAAAAGCCAAGTCCCAGGACAGTGATGCCATTATCAATACCCTGGCGGAATTGCAAATCGGTGCTCCCGTTGTCCATGAAGACAATGGCGTAGGTCGTTATCTGGGTCTGGAAACCATAACTCTGGACGATGAAACGGCAGAGTTCCTGGCTCTGGAATATGCCGGAGGCGATAAGCTCTATGTTCCGGTTGCCTTTTTACACCTTATCAGCCGTTACACGGGTTCCAATCCCGATACCGCTCCACTGCACAAACTGGGTAGCGGTCAATGGGAAAAGGCTAAACGCAGAGCACGGGAAAAAATTCATGATGTTGCGGCCGAACTACTGGAAATTTATGCCCAGCGAGAAGCTCAACAGGGTTTTGCCTATCGCTTTGATGAACAGCATTATCACGCCTTTGTCAGTGGATTTCCATTTGAGGAAACCCCCGATCAACAAAAAGCCATTGAAAATGTCGTTGCAGACATGACCGGTCCAAAACCGATGGATCGACTGATCTGTGGTGATGTCGGTTTTGGTAAAACAGAAGTGGCCATGCGCGCTGCCTTTTTAGCGGTGTCAGGGGGTAAACAGGTGGCAATTTTGGTACCCACTACTCTGCTCAGTCAGCAACATACTGAAAACTTTCAAAACCGTTTTGCAGAATGGCCGATAAAAATTGCCGCTTTATCACGTTTTCAAAACAAAAAAGAACAGGAAATAATCCTTAAGGAAGTAGTTGCCGGAACCATTGATATTGTTATCGGGACGCACAAATTACTCCAGGAAAGCATTAAATATAAACAATTGGGCCTGGTTATTATTGATGAAGAACACCGCTTTGGTGTACGTCAGAAAGAACGCTTTAAAAAGCTGCGCAGTAAGGTCGATATTCTGACTCTTACGGCAACCCCCATTCCAAGAACCTTAAATATGTCATTGTCCGGTATACGGGATTTTTCAATTATCGCCACACCACCGGCACGTCGCCTATCCATTAAAACCTTTGTTCAGCGCTGGAACAACGCCACAATTAAGGAAGCCTGCCAACGTGAAATAATGCGTGGCGGGCAGGTGTTTGTGCTGCACAATAATGTCCAGAGCATCGGCAAAAAGGCCCGGGAACTGGAACAACTCATTCCCGAGGCCCGGGTGGATATCGCCCATGGCCAGATGCGGGAAAAAGATCTCGAACTAGTCATGAGTGACTTTTACCATCAACGTTTTAATGTTCTGGTTTGTACGACCATTATTGAAACCGGTATTGATATACCCAGTGCCAATACCATTATCATTGAACGTGCAGATCGTTTCGGTCTGGCACAATTATATCAATTACGCGGCCGGGTGGGCCGTTCTCATCACAAAGCCTATGCCTATCTGACGGTACCGGAAAAAAAATCCATGACAGCCGACGCCATAAAACGTCTGGAAGCCATTGAGGCCATTGAAGATTTAGGGGCCGGTTTCACATTGGCCACCCATGACCTGGAAATTCGCGGCTCCGGTGAATTACTGGGTGAAGATCAAAGCGGACAAATACAGGAAATTGGTTTTACTCTGTATACAGAATTGCTCGAACGCGCGGTGAAATCTCTCAAAGAAGGCAAAGATCCGGAACTGGAAACTGCAGCACATCACGGTACTGAAATTGATCTGCACATTCCGGCCCTGATCCCTGATGATTATTTACCCGATGTACATACCCGGCTGGTTATGTACAAGCGTATTGCTAATGCCTATAGCGATGTAGAACTAAAGGATATTCAGGTGGAAATGATTGATCGCTTTGGCTTGCTCACCGATCAAATCAAAAACCTGTTCGCGATTACCTCTTTAAAACTCAAGGCAACCCCCCTGGATATTTTAAGTATTGATTTTAGTGAGAATGGCGGGCGGATTAATTTCAGTGAGCAACCGAATATTGATCCTATGAAAATCATTAACCTTATCCAGACCAAAGCATCTCTGTACAAATTAGATGGCAATAGTAAATTAAGATTATTGAAAAAAGAGCCTGATATCGCCAGGCAATTCCAGTATTTATCTGAGTTGCTTGATCACCTGGCGGCTTGAGTCAAACTCCACTTTATTGCGTGTTCATATTGCAGTGTAGGTTGGGTTAGGCGGCTTTTTTCCGTAACCCGACCTACGATAAAGAAACTCAACAAAGCTTAGAAGAGCCATTCACCAGCAACAGGATATTATATTTTATTGCTCAAAAAATGCTGGAATGGTATTTTTTTTCGCCACCAGCGATTTAACAATCTTCTGGTCAGTAAAAGTCGTTTCCCTGAAGGAGAAATAAAATTGACTTCTGCAATTCTCCCGGATTTAATGTCTGCGACTAAAGGCATTAAAAAGTGACTTTCAAATTGAGTTAATAAGCCGACCCAGCTAAAAATGTCTTTATTTTGAATGGCATGAAAGAAATCGCTTATAATATACATCGACTGCTGATCGTTGTTAGCAGAAACAGGTTGATATCTGTCGGGTACTTTCATGTTGCGATAATTTTTTAACCTGGCCAGACCTTTTGCAAAAACATTATCCGCATAAACGTTAGCCGTTTGTCGGCTACCTTTGCTCAATGCAGAAAAATCAATGGCTTCACCTGCCCCCCAGAACCAGAGACTATTAACCGGCAGCTTTCCCTGCTCAGTGCGCTGCCTGTTGAGCGGGCTTTGATGTAATATCATTTGAAATTCATTAAACAGGTGTAACCAGTGTCTGCTGTCTCCTCCGGCCAATTTATCTGCCGTAAATAAGAAGCGCTTAACTGATTGTCCCACTACGTTTTCAGGCGGTACAGTCTGGATATGGATAGGTTTGTCTGACACTATGTACCAGCGTTCAGGAGTAACGGCCTGTAATGTCCAGAACGTCTCCTCGGCATAATCTTGAAAAAAATCATTGATTTCAGCCACAAGTTGTCTGGCTTCTGCCATCGAGATATCCAGATTCTGTATTTCGGCCAGTACCAGTTGATCACGATCCGGGGCCATAAAACAGGGATCAACTCTCATTATCCACTTATTCTTTAGCTGAGTGATAAAATCAGGATTGGAATTGATATTCTCACTTTCAGGCAAATTAACCGAGTCATAAAAATAGCAGATGCTGGCGACAGATAATGGATTCGAGCTGCTTTTATCAGAACCCGGCAGATCATGCAAAGCAAATTCTTTGAGCAGACAAGTATAATAATTGTTGTAATCGTAATCAGGTGATTCAGGAATAGAATGTTTTCCACGCGATAATAGGGTGGAAAAAATGGCCAGTTCAGGCAGTTCCTGTACAGGCAGTTGGTCAAGATAGGGTACCGGGTCAAGCAGGCCCGGTACTATAAAGGTCAAACGATTAGTTTGCATCCAGATGTTCTAGCCGGATCCGGACCACTTCACCATCAACAAAATCCAGAGCGTGAATTTTTTCAATGGCTTCATTCATGTTTTTTTCGATAGTGGTATGAGTGATAATAATAATAGTGGCCTCTTCACTACTGGGATCGTGTTCTCTTTGCAGCATGGAATCAATACTGATACCACTTTCGGCCAAAATGGTGGTGATTTTTGCCAGCACTCCGGTTTGATCCGATGCGGCAATACGCAAATAATAAGCCGTTTCAACCTCATCAATAGGCAATACCGGAATATCAGACAATGATTCTGGCTGGAATGCCAGATGCGGTACCCGATTTTCCGGGTCCGAAGTCAGTACCCGAACGACATCCACAATATCAGCAACGACAGCAGAGGCCGTCGGATCAGCGCCCGCACCAGCACCATAATATAAGGTTGGGCCCACGGCATCACCTTTGACCAGAACGGCATTCATTACGCCATCGACATTAGCAATTAAACGTCGTTTGGGTATTAAGGTGGGATGCACCCGTAATTCAACACCCTTGTCAGTACGTCGCGATACGCCCAGGTGCTTAATGGTAAAACCCAGTTCACTGGCATAGTCCACGTCAGTACCAGTAATTTTACTGATCCCCTCTGTATAGGTTTTCTCAAATTGCAGCGGTATACCAAAAGCAATGGAAGCCAGAATGGTTAATTTATGTGCCGCATCAATACCTTCCACATCGAAAGTCGGATCAGATTCTGCGTATCCCAGACGTTGGGCTTCCGCCAGTACCGAAGCAAAATCACGCTGTTTGTCGCGCATTTCGGTGAGGATAAAATTGCCGGTACCATTAATTATGCCTGCCAGCCATTCAATGCGATTACCCGCAAGTCCTTCACGAATTGCCTTAATAATAGGAATACCACCCGCTACTGCGGCTTCAAAGGCCACCATAACCCCCCGCTTTTGCGCCGCAGAAAAGATTTCATTACCATGCTTGGCAATCAATGCCTTGTTGGCTGTCACTACATGTTTGCCATTAGCAATGGCCTTTAGCACCAGTTCACGGGCCAGAGTATCACCACCAATTAATTCAACCACAATTGAAATGTCTGGATCAGTAACCACATCATTGGGATTTACTGTTAACTGAATGCCATCCGTTCGACAAATACGAGGCTTGTTAATATCACGAGCCGAAGCATGACTAATGATAATTCCACGGCCAGCCCGGCGTGATATTTCTTCTGCATTGCGCTGCAGCACATTGACTGTACCACCGCCAACGGTGCCTAATCCTAATAATCCAACCTTAACCGGTTCCAATTGAGTCTCCATTTATAGAAATTATTTTAAACATATATTCGGGCGGGTATTATAGCAATGAACCGTTCTTTATCCAAAGCAAGTTATTCTTTGAATACGCCCACTTTATCTTTTTTGAACATTTCCCTTATGCCCCGCATGGCCTGACGGGTCCTATGTTCATTTTCAATCAGGCTAAAGCGCACATGATCGTCACCGTATTCACCGAAACCGATCCCCGGGGAGACTGCAACTTTGGCTTCCGTCAGCAATTTTTTAGAAAACTCCAGAGATCCCAGGTCTTTATATTCTGCTGGAATCGGTGCCCAGACAAACATGGTCGCCCTGGGCTTTTCCACTTCCCAGCCAATGGAATCCAGACCTGAACAGAGCACATCGCGACGAATCTGATACATCGAGGCAATTTCTTTAACGCAATCCTGAGGACCATCCAGAGCATGAATAGCCGCTACCTGAATCGGCGTAAACATGCCGTAATCAAGATATGATTTTATGCGTGTTAATGCAGCCACCAGAGTCGGGTTACCACACATAAACCCTACCCGCCAGCCGGGCATATTATAGGTTTTGGACAAGGAATAGAACTCTACCGCTATCTCTTTAGCTCCTGGTACTTGCAATATTGAGGGAGCCTTGTAGCCATCAAACACAATTTCAGCATAGGCAATATCATGTACTACCCAGATGCTATGCTCACGGGCGATTGCAACCACTTTTTCGAAAAAGTCCAGCTCAACGCATTGTGTGGTCGGATTACCCGGAAAATTTAACATCAACATTTTGGGTTTGGGCCAGGAGTCCTTAATAGCCTTTTCCAGTTCAGCAAAAAAATCCACATTCGGCGTCATGGGCACATGACGAATATCCGCTCCGGCAATAACAAAACCATAAGGATGAATAGGATAAGACGGATTGGGCACCAATACCGCATCACCGGGCCCGACGGTGGCCAGAGCCAGATGAGCCAGACCTTCTTTGGAGCCTATAGTGACAATGGCTTCAGATTCAGGGTCCAAATCCACATCATAGCTGCGTTTATACCAGTTACAAATCGCTTTACGTAACCTCGGTACGCCACGTGACATGGAATATCGATGGGTATCATTGCGCTGGGTCGCTTCAACCATTTTATCGACAATATGCTTAGGGGTCGGCTGATCGGGATTACCCATACCAAAATCAATAATGTCTTCTCCCCTGGCTCGCGCCCTGGCTTTCAACTCATTAACAATATTGAAAACATAAGGGGGTAATCGCTTAATTCGCTGAAAATCGTCGTTCAAAAAAATAGCCTCGGCAAAAACCTGAATAAACTCAGATTAGATGATTAAAACATTTAAAAATACTGGCCATAAGAGTTGCTGTCAATCTCTAAAGCTGTTTTTTTTAATTTATTTCATTTTTTTAACCTAATAGTGTAAAAATCGTATACTTCAAGGCTGTTTTTTAACAAAATATCAGTAAGCAATAGCAAATATCCTAATCAAACACAAATCGAGACCTGCATGTTACAACTAGAAACCATTGATGATGCCTATTCTTTTCATTCTTATGATGAGCACTCGGCCAAACTCATCAAACCCAATAAAGATATTCATTCCATGCAATCCAAAGAGGATGCCTTGCGGGAAATTTCTTGCACCACCCTTATTTACAAGAATCAACTGGAAACCCGTGATTACCCGCAATCTTTTACACAATTTGATCACAATTGTATAGAGAAACTGCTACAGCATGATGCAGATATTTATCTGATTGGCACCGGGCAACAAGTCTGCTTTCCTGAAAAAGCCATTTTGCAGCATATTTCTGAGAAAAAACTGTCCATAGACTTTATGGACATAGGTGCTGCCTGCAGAACGTTTAATATCTTAACTGGAGAATACCGAAAAGTAGCTGCTTTAATTTTTTTCAAGTAGAAATTATATATTTAATCCACAATCAGCCCACAGTGTGTATATTGCTATATACAATCGCAATATACATGATATTATGTAATATGTATAAAGCTTAAATTATGGAGATATTTCTATGGCAACCGGATCAGTCTTTGTCAATAACCGAACTCAAGCCATCAGGCTTCCCGCAGCTACACGTTTTCCTGATGAGGTAAAAAAGGTGACCGTACGGGTACTCGGAAAGGATCGCATACTATCTCCTGTAGAAAATACCTGGGACAGTTTTTTTCTTTCAGAAGATCATGTCTCAGATGATTTTATGGAACAACGAGCATCTCAGGAACAGTCGGAAAGGGAATCATTTTAATGTTGAAATATATGTTAGATACCAATATTGCGATTTACGTAATTAAACGCCGCCCAATTGAGATCTTACAAACTTTTAATCAGCACGCTGAACAGTTATGTATTAGCACAATCACTTTGGCAGAGCTTGTACACGGTGTCGAAAAAAGTGCCCTGCCAGAGAAGAACAGAAAAAATGTTGAAGATTTTGTATCCCGTTTAGAAGTATTGGAGTATGGAAATAAAGCGGCAAGCCATTATGGTGATATTCGTGCTGATCTGGAACGAAAAGGCACAACGATTGGTGTCAATGATTTACATATCTCCGGACACGCCAGAAGTGAAGGATTGATTCTCGTGACAAATAATACGCGTGAATTTGAGCGAGTATCTGGATTACGATTAGAAAACTGGATTGAAGGGTGATAATTAAATAGTACTTTTCAACTTTTGCTAAAAAAAATACCCAACTTGACAGTCATTATCATGGCACATAGAATAGCCGCTCATTCTTGTGGTGTTTTATTATTCTAGGATTATAGATAAAACTGGGAAGTTGGTGAGAACCCAACGCTGCCCCCGCAACGGTAATTGAACGTACGATAGTGTATAGCCACTGTATTTAGCACTTTATAAATATGGGAAGGAACTATCGATAACTGAGCATTTTTCTGAATAGCTTCAGAAACTTGTCAGTTCTTCATAAGCCCGGAGACCTGCCATAAGAACGACCTTAACCTTGCGGAGGGCAAGCGGTTGGACAGAATGCCATCTATCACGCAAGTCAATTCGCTGTTTGGTTTTCCTAACCCACCCCTGTTTACCGCGCATTTAGTTCAATCAAATTATGCACACGGGGTGTGTGTACACAGGAATACCATGCCAAACAAACTACTTCTGATCAGCATTGTTTCAGCTCTGACAACCTTCTTCAATGCATCAATGGCCGAAATATCAAATGTTCAACCGGCACAAATCATTGTCACCGCCAATCGTACCGCCAATACAGTTGATGAGACATTAGCTGCGGTAAGCATTATTACCCGGGAAGATATTGAACGAATCCAGGCAAGCTCAGTGGTGGATGTATTAGCCATGACTCCCGGCATAGATATTACCAGTAATGGCGGTTTTGGCAGCACCCAAAGTATTTATATGCGTGGTACCAACAGCAATCAGGTTCTGATTTTAATTGATGGCGTTCCATCCGGCTCGGCAACTCTGGGTATCACACCATTTCAATATCTGCCGGTAGCACAAATAGAACGCATTGAAGTGGTTCGTGGTCCGCAGTCCAGTCTTTATGGCAGTAGTGCTATTGGCGGAGTTATTCAGATTTTCACCCGTAAAGACGCGGACAAACGACATCTCTATAGCAATGTCGGTTATGGTTCAGAGCATACCAAAGAGGTGAATTTTGGCATCAGCGACGGCAATCCGAGCAACTCTTATAATTTAAGTCTCGGTTATCAGGATTCCGATGGCTATAACTTTCTGGGTGATACCTATCCTGACTCAGATGATGACGGCTTTGATAATACCTCAATCTCTCTGGGAGGCCGTCATAAGTTTAATGAAAAATTACAGCTTAGCGGCAGCTTTCTGTACAGTGAGGGTCGCAGTGAATTTGATGGCTATGACTATAAAAATACCCATACTAATTATAAAGAACAAGTTACTACAGCAGTGGCAGATTACCAGGCAAATGATATCTGGACCACCCAATTCCAGATAGGCCAGAGTATAGACGAGTTGAAAAACCATTTAACAGCTACTGATAAATCTCACTTTAAAACCACCAATGACAATTTTTCGTGGAAAAATGAGTTCCTGATCAGAGAAACAGACCTGCTGACACTGGGAATTGATTATCTGGATGAGTCTGTTGATAGCAGTACCGATTACTCTGAAGACAGTCGTTGGAATAAGGCTGCCTTTGCCGAAGACCCGGTACGTATTTTGCGTATCGCGCGTTTCATGGCGCGTTATGCGTATT
>RCNG010000977.1_pt1 | contig 19178 bp, 16 predicted proteins | sample 2041371 | NCBI WGS metagenome assembly RCNG01 (sample SAMN09708227, study PRJNA481090) | Marine sediment metagenome, whole genome shotgun sequencing project. | biome: marine sediment; feature: ocean; material: sediment; isolation source: Sewage treatment plant 1 marine sediment (STP1) ... | reverse complement strand
GCAACTATTCGCCTAAAATGATAGCAAAATCTGACTCAAAACAGCTTTCCCTCGCTACGGTGTCCATTCTCGGACAAGCTCCTAGTGGCTTCATCAATTTTGGCAATAGGATATTGTTTAGCAAAGCCAATAATTGTATCAGCTTCCACCGAACGTGATTCAAATGTAAGAGTCTTAGCATTTTTTAAGGAAACCATAAGTTTACCATGATTTCCTCGAGATAAATCGATCGCTGTGAGACGTTGAACTCTGACTCTTTTGCTACCCTGAAGTTGTGCAAGGGCAATAAATGTAGCCAGTCCCATGTTACCTCCCATCATCGCAATGCTAATTTGATGTTGATCTTTTGTATAAACAGCATTGATAACATTCATAACTACCGTAGTGTTGTTATTGCCTCGCAGCTATCAATGTTACTGTTATTTGCCATTGTGTTAACAACGAACAGAGATAATACGTTATCACCACGCACCTGTTTTGTTCCAAACTCAGGTTGCTTGGCTGGAATACCAAAATTTGGCCAGGTTGGTTTTTTGCAAAAATTATCCTGATTATTTTCAAATTGCTTTGGAATTCTTTCAACTTGTTTATTTTCTGAAATCTTTTGCACAATAAATACCATAATAATTCAATGTTTAATAGAATTATTATGGTACCACTCCCAGAAAACTCAACACTTTAAGTAAATGGCTTGAGCAGAGCTGGGGGTTTACCATTTGTTAAATTAACTGATAACCTGTATTTATTTTGTCATATTCGCTATAGTGCATGTGAAATTATCATGTCAATTGGAAACCAATTCTGAGCTATATTAAAAATGAAAGCATCCAAGAGCAATTATACCCGCTACATTCTGCCTGAAAACACAGCAAAAAAACATTTACTGGATATCTTGAAAAGCTGTTTTGTGGTCAAAGAAGTTGAAAATATTACAGAGAAATTTGCCATTCTTGACAGTTTTGAATGGGGACTCTATAGCCGCGATATGATGGCCATTCGACATGAAAATAATGATATCAGCCTCTGGAATGAAGATGATTTGCTGGACCCCGATCTGGCTATGAAAATTGATAATAGTGATGCGGCATCCAGGTTCTGGTGGGATTTCCCGGATTCACCGGCCAAAGCGATTTTACAGGATACCCTCAAGTTGCGTGCCCTCTGCCCTGTCTATGAAGGACTATTGAAAATAGAGCAATTTAATCTTCAGGACAATGACGGTAAAATTTTAGTCTATTGCCAGTTACTATCCATTTTCGATCCAGACAAACCACGCATTGCATTAATGCGCCAGGCTAAACTCATGCCGTTGACTGGTTACCATAATGAAAATACACAGGCCATCGAGCTCTTACAGCAATTGGGTGGTTTTATACCCAGCCTGGGGCCTCTCGATTCCCTGCTCAGCGCAATTGGTATTTCACCGCAGCCTTATACCGTCAAGCCAAAACTCTCCATATCCCCTGACATGCCTGCCCGTTCAGCAGCCAGTTCCATTATTTCTACCATGATTGAAAAACAGCGCCTGACTGAGCAAGGTATTATTAAAGACATTGATACCGAGTTTCTGCATCATTTCAGGGTTGCATTACGTATGGTTCGTGCAGCCATTGCTCAACTTAAGGAAGTGTTTCCTGAAGCGGATGTGGTGCAGTTAAAAGAGCGCTTTGGCTCATTGGGCCGGGAAACCAACCATCTGCGTGACCTTGATGTCTTTATCATGGATAAAGAACGTTATATGAATCTGCTGCCCGATTCATTACGCAACGGCCTGCTGCCCATGTTCAGTGATTTTGAGCAAGACCGGGCCACTGAAGTAAAACGAATTGCCCAATGGTTGTCCAGCAAAACTTATCAGCAGGAAATCGAACAACTGCAGTCTCTGTTTGACAATGGTTATTCTGCCCTGGAAACACAATGGAGTGAAAAACCGTCCATTGAATTAGCAGTGAAAAAAATCCTCAAAAGATACAAAAAGATTCAGAAAACAGCCGCTAGTATTACCACTGAAACCCCGGATGAAGCGATTCATAGTATCCGTATTGACTGCAAAAAATTACGTTACCTGCTGTATTTCTTTGGTGGTCTGTTCGAGCAAAAACAAATTAAGACAGTAGGTAACCATCTCAAAACTCTACAGGATAAACTTGGAGTGTTTAATGATTTGACTGTTCAGGGTGAATTCCTGGAGAAATATCTCTATGAAATTGAACACAAGCCTAAAAAAGATATTATGCTCATCGCCTCTCTGGGTGGTCTGATATCAATCTTGTATACAATTCAGAAAAAAGAACGCAAAAGATGTATTAAGGAACTGGGCGTTTTTTCCAATGCCGAAAATCGCCAGTTATTTAAAGAAACCTTTGTTATTCAGTCTTTAGACTACACTCAACCTTGAGTTAACACATAGCCTTGAATTGCCACATAGTCATCCTCTAATCTAAGCAGAAGTCAATATATGAAAATCATTGCATCCTATAGCATCAAAGGTGGTGTTGGCAAAACAGCCGCATCTGTTAATCTTGCTTATGCCGCAGCAAAATCCGGCAATGAAACCCTGTTGATTGATCTGGATCCACAGGGTGCCTCGTCTTTTTATTTTCGCATAGGTGCCAGCAAGAAAGAAAACCACGTTTCTTTTTTTAACAAAAAATCTCGCCTTCTAAAATACATCAAAGGCTCAAATTATAAAAAACTGGATATTTTACCGGCCAACCTTTCTTTTCGAAACTTTGATATTATGCTTAACAATATGAGCAAGTCAAAAAAACGTTTGAAGGAGCTACTGTCTTTATTAAAAGATGAATATGATCTGATTATTCTGGATTGTCCCCCCAATATCAATTTGCTTTCAGAAAATGTTTTTAATGCCGCTGATGTTATTCTGGTACCCGTCATACCGACGACATTATCGGAACGAACCTTTGAGCAATTACACACTTTTTTTGCTAATAATGGTTATAAAAAGAAAAAAATCAGACCTTTTTTCTCCATGGCTCAAAAGAACAATAAACTTCACCGGCAAACCATAAAAGAGATGGAAACAAAATATCCGGAATTTATGAAAAGCATCATCGGTTTTTCAACTGAAATTGAGCGCATGGGTATTCACAGAAAACCAGTACTTGCCTATGCTTCACGAAAAAATCACGTTCAGTCTTATCGGACATTATTTAATGAAATAGTAAATTTCCTGGCATAAATATTTAATTGAGTTTGAGCATTAATCATTAACATTAACATTAAGGTCAAATATAAACTATGCTAGAAATTGGCGCATTTCCTTTTCTTGTCAAGAAAGGAAAAATCTATATTATGCTGATTACCAACAGTTCCGGAAAATTATGGATACTGCCCAAAGGCCAACCAGAGAAAAACCTGAATCAGGCACAGGTAGCGGAGCTGGAAAGCTATGAAGAAGCTGGTGTCAAAGGCAAAGTCATTAATTCCAGACTGCACAAAGAATTTAAAAGAGATAATTCTAATACCCTGGAGATATACCCTTTACTGATAAAAAAAACACTTACTGAATGGCCGGAAGACTCTTATCGGAAAAGACGTTTAGTGAGCATTAAGGAGGCTCTGTTGCTAGTTACACGTAAAGAACATGTGAATGCTATCAAGCACTTTTCAAAACCCGAGAACAGTAAAATTTTACTCAAATACATTTGAATTCGAGACACTTGCAAATTAAATCACCCGAATTAAATTACCCGAACTAAATTACCCGAACTAAATTACATAGTTCAGCACCATAAAGAAGTGCAAAATGCTGCCGCCTAAGACAAAAAGGTGCCAGATGGCATGATTAAAGGGCAGCTTATCCCACACATAAAAGGCAATGCCCAGTGTATATGAAAGCCCACCCGCTAACATCAACCACAAGCCGCCACTGTCCATGTTTTCAAATAAGGGTTTGACAGCTGCAACAATAATCCAGCCTAGAATGAGATAAAGTACGAGAGAGAATTTTTCAAAACGATTGGGGTATAAAAATTTTAAAAAAACACCCACAGCCGCTGTGGCCCAGATGATGCTAAAAAGGCTCCAGCCCAGAGTGCTTCCTAATGAAACGAGAGTAACCGGAGTATAGGTACCTGCAATCAGGAAATAGATAGCGGCATGGTCAAACTGTTGCAGTAACTTTTTGATTTTGGGATGGGTAACTGCATGATAAAGTGTGGATGTACCATACATAAGGATCAATGTTGCACCAAAAATGGCACAGCTGGTAATGGTTATTGCTGATCCTTGCACAGTGGCGTATGCAACCAGAATGGCCAAACCGGCAATGCTTAACAGCAGTCCGACACCATGGGTAATAGCATGCCATATTTCTTCAATAAGTGAAAACTCATTCACACTATTAGCCATTATCACACCTTATTGTGAATTTTCTCTCATTTTATAGCTAAAGAGATATAAGGTAAATATCCACTAGATCATCAGGCAGGACTTCTCTGAGCCGGTTTAGGATTACTGCGGCGATTATTTCGGCGACTCCTGTTACCTGTTTGATCACCAGCGGCACTTTGCCCCCCGGTATGCTTCTTATTCTTGCCACTGGGTTTATGACCTCGGGCATTGTCACCAGAACGCTGCCCATCCCTGTGCCCGGCTTTGGGTTTTTTGGGTTTATTATGCCGAGCGTGATGCTGGCGCAGACGTGATTCAGGTAAATTGTGAACCGGCTCGAAACCATCAATCAACTCACGGGTTAACAATTGATTGATCAGATTTTCAATATCAGAAAGTAGTTTAAACTCATCGGCACAGACCAGAGACACCGCCTGACCACTGGCTCCGGCTCGACCTGTACGCCCAATTCGATGGATATAATCCTCTGACACATTAGGCAAATCAAAATTGACAACCTGCGGCAATTGATCAATGTCCAGGCCTCTGGCCGCTATATCCGTTGCCACTAAAATTCTAATTGCGCCACGTTTAAAATTGGCCAGTGCTTTTGTTCGAGCTCCCTGACTCTTGTTACCATGAATTGCTGCGGCTTTAATACCCGCCTCTTCTAAATGGCGGGTCAACCGGTTAGCGCCATGCTTGGTTTTGGTAAAAACCAGAACCTGCTGCCATTGGTTATCGCAAATCAATTGAGTGAGTAAAGCCGGTTTTTGTTTTTTATCCACCGGACAAATCCATTGCTTAACTGTAGGCGCAGCCGTATTGCGAGGACTGACTGAAGAGGACTGACTGAAATTTCAACCGGATTGTTGACCATCCCCTTGGCCAGGTTACGAATATCATCGGAGAAAGTCGCGGAAAACATCAGATTCTGACGCTGCTTGGGTAAGAACGACAGGATTTTACGAATATCATGGATAAACCCCATATCCAGCATTCGGTCAGCTTCATCCAGCACCAGCACTTCCAGGTGCTTAAACCTGACTGCATTCTGGTTGTACAGATCCAGTAATCGCCCTGGAGTAGCAACCAGCACATCAACACCCTTGCGCAATTTTATCATCTGGGGATTTATCTTCACCCCGCCAAATACCACCGCAGAGCGTAAGGGTAAGTTTTTCCCGTAAGTGGCCACACTTTCCCCAACCTGTGCCGCTAATTCCCGGGTAGGCGTTAAGATAAGGACCCTAGCCTGATTTGCCTGAGCACGCTGGCCCTTTATAAGCATTTCCAATATAGGGAGTGTAAAACCTGCAGTTTTACCCGTACCAGTCTGGGCTGCAGCCATAACATCCTTGCCTTCAATCACAGCGGGTATAGCCTCGGCCTGAATTGGTGAAGGTGTGTCATAGCCCTTCTCAGCTATGGCATCAAGGATAGGGGCGGATAAGCCCAGTGAGGAAAAGCTCATAGAATTGTCTCTTGTCATTGTTTTTTAAGGTTTTTCATTACTCTGGACCGCCTCAGTGACGGGCGTGTAGCTTACAGGATCCCATGGATAATAGCTACAATCATACTGAATCAATCAGTTCAAGGAATTTTGGTATTCATCCAGAAAATGATATAGCGAACTATCAACAATTTTTACAGCCCCGTCCAGCAAATGGCAACGGCCGCTTCCAGGCAAGATTTTACATAAATTTATCAATGATTCGAGATCAACAGGATGTGCCTGGCCAGTATTAATGTTATTCAGCAGTTGTGACATATAATAAGTGCCTGTTTTACAGGAAGGACATTGTCCACAGGAAGAGTGCGCATAAAAATTAACGAACTCCGTGACACGTTTGACAATACCCGTACCTTCAGCAACGATAATCATCGCCCCGGTACCCAGACTGGAATGTCGTTCATATACAGAGTCAAAATCTAAAGCTACATCTAAATCATTGGGTGTTAATAAACTACTTGACGCACCTCCGGCAAAGACGGCTTTCAGGTTTTGCCCAAGCAGCATACCGCCGCCATAAGTATAAATAAGCTCTGATAAAGGCGTACCCATGGGTAATTCATAGGCACCTGGATTAAGTACATCACCACTTAAACAATAAATTTTAGTTCCTGTAGATTTACCTCTACCTAAATTTCTATACCATTGCACCCCCTTTCTTAAAATATGGGAAACATTTGCCAATGTTTCCACATTATTAATCAGGGTAGGACAATTATGAACGCCGGAAACAGTCGGAAATGGCGGTTTACCTCTGGGAAAAGGGAAATTTCCTTCAACCGACTCTATTGCTGCAGTTTCTTCACCGCCGATATAATGGCCTGAACTTTCCATTACCCGAATACTCAAAGGAGTAGCGAGTAATTGTTCAACTTGTGCAAATAAATCACTTTCTTTCCACTGTTTCAGAGCGCTGCGAATATTTTCTAAAGATTTTTTCTGCTCAGGGTTAATATAAAAAACAATTTTATTAATCCCGGTTGCCAATACTGTAATCAGTACCCCTTCAATAACCTGATTGGGTGTATCGGTCAGTAATAAAGCATCTTTAAATGTTCCTGGCTCATCTTCATTACCATTACAGATAAGATATTTATCAGGGTTTGCCTGTTGTTCGCTAACCAATTGCCATTTTTTATAGGTAGGGAAACCACTCCCTCCCAGGCCTCTTAGGCCAGCATCTCTGATCATAGGGATAATACATTGGGGATCAGATAAGGCTTTTTTTAAACCATCGCCACCATTAGCATTGAGCCAGCTGAAAAGATTTGTGCCCTGAGAGTCCCGGTGCAATAAAACCTTATTCATAATTTTCAGAACCCACACTCACGGGACTTGTTGGTACTGCGACGGTCTGTATTCGAACCGTTTGTCTCGTTATTATTAGTTGCAGAATCAAATTGAACGTAATCTGGAAAAAGTAATGGGGCCTTGTTTTTCATAGGCATATTTTGCTGCATCAGTTCACGGCGTAAATCACTAATGTGATCAAGCGTAATTTGTTTATGCCCTCGATTGTGCCGTTGTTGTGCTGCATGGGTTCCCGCCCTTCTGCCAAAACTGATAATTTCCAGTAAAGCATTGCCCATTAAACGATTTCGACCATGAATTCCACCGCTGACTTCTCCTACACAATACAAACCAGCAACAGAAGAAAGCGCGTTTTCATCAATAATAACGCCACCATTCTGATAATGCAGAGTAGGATAAATTAATATAGGCATTTTTACTATGTCAATTTGGCACTTTAAACCCAGCTGTACAAGTTTTGGAAAACGTTTTTTTAATATTCCCGGATGTTTTACTTCAAGCCCCGGGGTATCCAGCCACACCCCCTGCATGCTTCCTCCGGCATTTATTCCCCTGCCTTCCTTACATTCCCGTAATGTAGCAGCAGCCACAATATCTCTGGGTTTTAATTCATCAATAAAACGTTCACCCAGTGCATTTATCATTTGTGCTCCAGCGGATCGGACTCCCTCTGTGATTAAAGTCCCGGATACATGTTGAGGATAGGCAATCCCTGTAGGATGGTATTGAAAAGAATCCAAATCTCTCAACCTGGCTCCTAAGCGATAAGCCAGCACCAGTCCATCGCCTGTCGCGCCAAAATGGTTAGAAGTCGGAAACTGGTTTATATGCACACGGCCTATTCCTCCTGTTGCTAAAATAACAGCACGTGCCTTAATTTGTACATATCGAGATTCTTTAAGCGAGGAAATTATTGCACCTGCACAATGCCCTGATTCATTGCTTAGCAACTCCACCGCAGGGCTGTAATCCCAGACGTCTATATCACTATTGACAACAGACTCACGTAAAACCCGCATCATTTCCAAACCGGTATAGTCGCGAAAATAGATCACCCGGTTTGCTGAGATACCGCCTGCTTTACGGGTTAACAAATCACCGTACTGATTGGCGTCAAACTGCATACCCTGCTCTATAAGCCAGCGAATAGTATCCGGGCCAGACATGACTAATTGCTTAATAAGTTTTTTTACGCCTTTTTTATGCCCTGCTTTATAGGTATCATCATAGTGCGCTTGCGGAGTATCGCCTTTTTCAATAGAAGCCTGTATACCTCCTTCGGCCATCACTGTATTGCTATCACCCAGACGTAATTTTGTTGCCAGAATCACCTTTGCTCCCGTTTTAGCAGCCGTAAGTGCAGCAGTACACCCTGCTCCACCTCCCCCAATCACTAAAACATCGGTTTCTTCAATATGTGCTTCCGCCAGATCAGCGGCATCAATACGTGAATCAGCCTGCAAAAAACTAGCAATTTGTGTATGACAAGGCTCGCCTTTATTAGGGCCGACCTGTAGGCTTGTAATTGTTTCCTGGCGATAATCCGGATGAAATTGTTTTAGTAATAAGGCTTCATCTTTAACCGCTACAGGGTCAGGAAAGGTTTTCTTTTGAAAATACGTATCCAGCGCCTGTTGATAAGAAAAGCCTTTTTTCGGGACAGTGCCTGAACTCATGACTGCACCTGCAGGTCATTTTCACCTGTATTGACGTCGAGTTTTCCAGTGCGTATAGCTTCAAGCTGATTCATCAGGTTAGAAGGGCGGGTATGAAAATAACTGCTAACGTGCCGGGCAAATAAACCGACATGATTTGGGTCAATAAACTCAGGGCAGCTTGTCATACACAGATTGCACATTACGCATTCAAAAAAAAGCTCACCTGATTCTTGAAAACGTCCGTTTACTGCTAAATTAACGCCCAGTTCAACCTCGATATCTTTTGGGCAGGCTAAATCACAGCCATGACAGTGTCGGCATAATTCTGCTTCAGGAAATATCCTTTGAAATTCAGTTTGTACATCCCAGGAAGATTTAATTTCAGATAAGTGATAGCTGTGTTGAGAAGAGGCTGGGAAGTCTAAAAAAAACACCTCCATCCCATCCTCAATTAATAGCTGACACCCCAGCTCCATAGTTATATCAACAGAATTTTTACGCCGCACCATAACCCGACATGAACCACAAACCCCGCCCAGACAGCCGACACCTTTAACTTGAGGGTAGCCGTCATGCCAAAGCGCCTGAATGACAGATAAGGAGTTCGGGGCAGAAATATACTTACCATTAATAGTTAATATAATGTGATTTTCTGTTTGATTCTTATTCATCTATAAATCATATCTATTAGCAGAGCAAGATGCATCTGAAAAAAGCGCGGGAACATTACCACTTTCTGGAATAATACTTAATTACGAATACTCATATAATATACCAGGTATAGCGACAAATACACCATTGCCCGATGAAACCAGGGAACCACTAGCATAGATTGGTCTGTAGCTCCCTTAAACCTAGAAAAATCACCTGACTCCAAAGCTCAGGAGGAATGCTTTCGAGCACGTTTACCTTCACGTTGATGCCTGTCAGAGACGCGCTTTTGGTTATAATTATATTTCTTTTGATTATGTTTCATTCGGTATATCATATCATCTAATTTGTTGAGTTTTTTCCTTAATACTTTTCTTTCCTTATGGCCATAATGATCGTCTTCCATAAATTCAAGTGATAAGCGCTCAATTTTATTCTGTATTTTGAATAAGCGTTTTAATTCGTCATAGGTGAATTGACTATTTTCCAATCCATGTTCAATACGGTGCGATTGTTTTTGCTGTCTCTTTTCAAATTTTTCCTCAAATTGATGATGAGCAAATGCACTGGATTGGGTTAATATTAAAATTAACAGAATAAGGTTACTGGCTAAGATTGGCTTGTTCATAATATAACTCCATTGGTTATTGTGTTGTTGTGTTGTTGTGTAGCTATACAATAACGTGAGAGTACTTAATAGAGACTGAACAAAAGAGGATTTAATTTAACAACTATTTTAGAAAATTATTTTTACAAATAAGATATTCACATCCGACAACTATCCTGACACAGGGGGACAGTTTCTTTGCAGTTTCTAATATTGATGTGACGACAACATTTGCATAGCCTCCTCCAGGTTTTCTTTGCTGTTTAATTCATAATGCGATATTTTTATAGTTAAATTAGCATGATTAATTGGCGAAAAGTTGTCAAATATATTTCCGTTGACCTTAATGTGTTTATTACTCAGAATAACAAAAACATTACCATATATTCTAAATATTAAAGACTCTTGAAAATGTACATTTAAAATGCTGGAAAATTGTTTTAATAATGTATCGCCCTGTTCCCAACCTTCCTGTTTATTATAAAAAGCAAAACCTTCTTATTAAATAACCATTAATATCAGCAACTTAGACTAATAAATATGGGGATGGATGGATTAATTGGAATTGAAAGATATCTGATTTCTTTTATAAGCTATTAATATTTTACCTTACGTCTCAATACCTTCTGCTTACCAAGCTTTGATTTACTGTCCATACGTCGTTGCTTTGATCCGCGGGTGGGTCTGGTTGTTTTGCGTTTTTTCTGTACTACCATGGCCTTACGGATAATCTCCACTAACCTTTGCAGTGCATCTTCGCGATTTTTATCCTGACTGCGAAAACGCTGTGCCTTGATCACAATGACACCATCAGTAGTAATACGGTGGTCTTTATGCACAAGCAATTTCTCTTTATAATGATTTGGCAGAGAAGATGCCTTAATATCAAAGCGTAGATGTACCGCTGTTGATACCTTGTTAACATTCTGTCCACCCGGACCCTGGGCACGAATATAACTGAACTGAATCTCATTAACAGGTATCGTAATCTGATTAGATATCTTCAGCAGGGTTGCGTAATTGTCAATCATTTTACTTTGGTGTGATTTAGATCTAAATGACTTAGATTGCTATTAAATTTTGACATAAAGAGTCACCTGATCAGTTTGACCGGTTCGATCAATGGTGCTGATTTGATATTTCCCGCCTTTATCAAAAGTATAGCTTAAAACTGCTCGCGTAGCCTGCTTGTTGAACGGCTTACCATTGATGAACCATAACATGCCACCTCTGCCTCCTTGAGCTTCCAGATTAATTGCCAGTGGCTGACTGGAACCTTCAGGCTGTCTTATATGAAGACCATGTTCAATCGAAATAATTTTTAACTCATTCAATACGGTTTCAAGTTGTGGATTCACAGCTAAAACCGGGGGAACGGTATTATCCAGAATCCAGGATAATTGAGTTTTTTGGCAATGTTCAGGATCTGTTTGAATTTTAAGCCTGCCATCCGGCCAGCATATGAGTTGTTGCGTCACTGAATCAGGACGCAAAAAGGGAGTCATTTTTAATGATCTCTTAGTGTCGACACGCGGTAGATTCTCAGCTACCGTTCTTAACAGCGGTACTGCAGTCTGGGCACCATAATGCCCGGGAACTGGTGTTCCATCGGGCCGTCCGGTCCAGATCCCTATCGTGTAGTCAGTCGTCATGCCAATAGCCCAGGCGTCACGAAATCCGTAACTGGTACCTGTTTTCCAGGCCAGTGAAGTGCCATGGTTGATCATCTCTGAGAAACCGTTTCGATATTGGATTTTCGATAGAATATCACGAATGATCCAGGCAGCGCCGGGTGAAATAAGGTAATTTTCTTTAAGTAATGAATCCTGGGTATATCTAAGCTGCCCTGCTTTACCGCCACGTGAAAAGGCGCTGTAGGCTGAAACCAGTTCTTCAAGGCGAGTGCCGGTACCACCCAGCACCATGGACAAATTCGGCTTGCCGCCAGAAGGAAGTCGTAATTTTAATCCGGCATTTTCCAGTTGCGCATGAAAATAACCAGGTCCGAGAAATTGTAATACCTGGATGGCCGGTACATTTAAAGAACGCTGTAAAGCTTCACTCATACTGACAGCACCGGAAAAGTTATCAGTAAAATTTTTTGGTCTATAAGCGGCTAACTGAATGGCCTCGTCCATGAGCATGGAGTGAGAACTGATCAGTCCCTGATCCAGTGCCATGGCATAAAGAAAAGGCTTGAGTGTAGAGCCAGGCGAACGGACAGCGCGAATCATATCAACCTGACCGTAACGCTCTGAGTCAAAAAAATCAGCCGAGGCCACATAGGCTTTCACCGCCATATCATGATGATTAACCACCAGCACTGCGGCGGAACTTTTGTCCGGTAATCGCCTGGTATAGCCCTGCAGTAAGGATTCCAGATTTGCCTGCAGATTGGCATCAATAGTTGTGGTCAGAATTGCACCTCTTGGCACTCTTCTTTTCAACCGCTCAGCCAGGATAGGGGCTAACATTGGGCTGGCTTCCAATTGCGGGATCACAAGCTCTAATTTCGCATCTTCAAGCTGCTCACGGCTCAAATAACCAAAACTATGCAAACGATCCAGCACTTTATTTCTGGCTCTGGTTGCTCTTAGTGGATGTCGATCGGGTCTGAACCGGCTGGGCGACTGAGGCAAAACACTCAGTAATGCAGCCTCCGCAAGACTGAGTTCTTTTACCGGCTTGCTTAGATAAGCATAACTCGCTGCCTGAACCCCCTCAAGGGGACCGCCAAAGGGTGCCAGATTCAAATAAAGAGTCAGGATTTGGGATTTACTATGGTGCCATTCCAGTTGCAGGGCACGAAACATTTGTTTCAGTTTGCCTGAAAAGGTCCGTTTATGCGGATCTAATATTCGGGCAACCTGCATGGTGAGGGTTGAACCACCTGAGATTACCCGCCCATAATACAAATTCTGACTTGCGGCTCGAAGCATAGAAAAAGGATTGATACCCGGATGATACCAGAACCAGCGATCTTCATAAGCTAGCAATGTGTCTATATAACGCGGAGAGACTTCATGCAGGGACACCGGATAACGCCAGACACCCTGTTTATCTGCAAATGCTCTCAATGGCGTACCGTCCTGTGCCACAATCAAACGGGCGAATTTATCCTGCTGCTGTTGTGAAAAAGGCTGCGCTAAGGGTAGCAATTGATCCACAGCTAAAAACAGCAACAAAACAATCAAGCCCAGCTTAAGTAATATGCTGACAGAAAAAAACAGTTTTTTCATGGTTTTAAAAACTTCCAGCTTCGACTTATGAGTACAACATAAACGATACGGGTTTGCTGAGGATGCCGCTATACCAGCATCATCAGCACGGATTCATTTACATTTGATAATTTCGGTTTAAAACGCTTTGTGGTTCAGGTGTATCACCAATGGCACGTATATAGGGACGGTACATGTCCTCTGCATATGGGGGCGGCACCTGATAAGTGCCCGGTGTCACGGCTCTAAGCAAATAATAAAGCCGTTGCGTGCTATGGCCGTTCAAATCAATGGCTGCCACATAGCGATCATCACGATAAGCCTGATATTTGATGTCATTGGACGACATCTTATCTATCACAGCTTTATCACCAATTCGATATTGATCAAGCTTGATACTATGTGCCAGATTCTGGTTTTCAATTTCAAATCCGGCCGGCAGGAGATCCACCACCAGTGCATCCTGTATACGGTTTTTTGCCTGCAGAGAGAGTTCAACTATGAGCAGTTCTCCAATAGCAACCTGTTCAGGCAGGATCATTTTTCCACTGGAATTGTAATAAGTACGGGTAATATTAAAATGCTGCATTTCAGGTTCCGGAGAGTTTTTCGTATAACCGCTGATATCAAGACTGACATACAGCCGTTCATCAGTCAGAGATTTCAGTGTGACCCCTTCACGTATATCCTGCCTGTCTATAACAGGCTGAAAATCCCCTTCATGAATAATTTTTTGTTCTCCCGGCGGCATTGCTGTGTTGATAATAGCCTGCCATTGTTTTTGATCCGTTTGTTTTAAAGCAACACCGGCTAAAAATAAAGCATTACGTTCCTGAGTACTCAGCCATTGCCGTTTAGTCAGTTCTTCCTGTAATTGATATAATAGCGTATTGATCCCTGGATGAGAGGGCTGATATTCTACCAGAGCTTCCAGCATCAAACTCAGATCCCTCAAGGTACTGCCATAGTCCCCGAGGTAGGCATTAGCGTCCCTTCGTATTAGTAAGGAACGGTCAATAGCCTGCTTTCCGCGCTTTAAATCACCCTGTCGGATTAATGCAATGCCAAGATGCATCAGCGGCAATCCCGAGTGAGCATCTTTTTGATGGTAGTCATATAGTGTTCTCATAGTACCCAGAGGTGCCTGCACAATAGATGAAAGCACATAAGCAGCGTATGCCTTGTATGCCAATGTTAAATGTTCCGGATACTGGCTGTAACGATATTCATAACCTGGCCTTGCGGAACGTAAATATTGTTGCAGTCGTTTGATGGCTGGTTTTAACACGGCTTGTGGCACTTCAATGCCCTGCTCTCTGGCCTGCAGCAGAAAATGGCTTGCATACACACTTAACCAGAATTCTTCATTGCCCTGATTGTTCCATAAACCAAAGCCGCCATTACTGAGCTGTTTGGCACTCAGTCGCTGTATTCCACGGGCAATATGCTGCTCACGTTGGGAAAAATCAACTGGCTGATTTTTTATTTTGATAGTATTAAGGCCCAGTTTGTCAATATTTTCCGGCTTTGCAAAAAGCCATGGAAAACTGCTGCTGGTTGTTTGTTCCAGGCATCCATAGGGGTATTTTAATAAATGTTTCAAATGCAGCGGTAAATTGATTGGCGGTTGATTGGATATTAACAATTCTCCCTGCAATGATTCAGTCATTAAATCATTTGTGGCTATTTTTATTTGCAGGGTTTCATCCTTCGCTATAATCTGCTGCTTATTTCGTATGACAGCAGGATACGCAGGTCTAACGGCTAATTGCCATTCACGGTGAAAGTTAATCTCATCCGTTAGATTCGCGATATGCAAGTTAATATCAGACAAGCCAAACTTTTTCTTACTTTTAACTGAAAAATGCAGTGTTGTCCTGACATTATGTTCAAGTGTCAGTTCTCTTAGGGGTTCTATGATTTCAATAACATCATCAGTTGAGAGTTTAATCGCCAGTGATTGTTGCTGTTCACTCAGGTTATGCACATCCAGAGTAAATTGCGACTCGTCATTAGCGCTCAGAAACCGGGGCATTGACAGTTGTGTTACCAGCGGTGCAGCAATAATGATGTTTTGTTCGGAATGGCCGTATGAAGTCTCCCCAAAAGCCACTGCCATTAGTCGCAGTTGACCATTAAAATCTGGGATATCCAGGCTTATTTCAGCTTCACCCTGAGCATTGAACAACACCGGTTGATGAAACAGGGAAACGATTTTGACTTTCGCTTTTTGCAAATTGCCAGCACTGCTTAAATCCATATCACCGCCATAGCGCTGTTTTCCCATAATTCCAGTTCGGCCATCCATAATATTTCCATACAGATCAAGACTGTCTACTGAATATCGACGCTGAGCAAAAAACCAGGCGAAGGGATCAGGGCTGACAAAATTACTGACATTTAACACACCCACATCCACAGCAGCCAGGGTTATCATAATTTCCTTATCGGTGATATCAGCCCTGTTTTCGAGTCTGATTTTTACTGGTAGCGTAGTAAACGGCCTGCTTTTATCTGCGCTCTCAATGCTTAGATCAAGATGGCGACTGCTCCTGTCAAGGGGTAAATGGATCAGGCCAATCGCTCGTTTGATAGTCTGCTGTGTACTGTCAGATGAACTTTCACCGCTCTTGTTCGATGATTTATTCGGATCATTAAACAATACAGTAGAAATATAAATATCATGCCGATCCCAGTTGTTTTGAACAGGTATCTCAATGGTTAATTCATTAGTCTGTTGCAGCTCTATATCTTTTTGCCAGAGTAATTGCTCATTATTTTCGACCAGAATAACACCCTGGCCGGTAAAAGGTGACTTGATGGTCAGTTGCGCAGTATCGCCGGCAAGGTAGTGAGGTTTATCCAGTATCAGGTTGACCTGATCAGGTCTCGCTGTCCTGGCCTGCTGATTCTCAGAATACCAGGAACCGCCGGCGTTAAATTCTACACTGCTGGTCAGACGGGTTGCCGGATTGGTAATTTCCAGGCGATAGAAACCCCACTCTACCGGCACCTCCAGACGCGCTTTTTCACCTTTTGTTATTGAGATTGTCTGCTGCAGCACCGGATAGTGTTTTTCACTAAAATCCATTTCCCACTCATCCGAGTCATTATATTTCCAATAATAGTCGCGGCGTTTTTTGATCAGACTGACCTGCAAGTTGTCTGCTTCGTATAGCTGACCGGATTTATCGGCATTGATAATATCAAAACCCAGCAAGGTATTGGCTTGCGGCTCCTTTTCATGAGGGCGGATGCCGATCAGTGTTTCTCCGGGCCACACCCGATACATAGCCTGACGTTTTACAGCCCGGCCACCGGTTTCAAACAGGCTGCTGGTCACTCGTATAGCAAGAGGTGATTCGATGTTCCGCCATTTGGAAGGAATTTCCAGGTTAACTTTCCCCTGCTCATCCAGTTGAGTGTCCTTAAGAAAATAGCTTTTTGTGGACTCTTCTTCTTCTGCCAGACCAAACAGATAATCAGGCAGAGACGCAATGGCATTCTGGTCGATAAACGTGTTGATTTGGGTTTGCAGGCGATTTCCGGATGCCGGAGCACCATAAAGATATTGACCGTCTACTGGAATTGTCAAGGTTTCCTCCGGCCTTAGATACTGACCATCAGGGCGTTCCTGTAAGCTCAGTTTCAAGCGTTCAGGCAAAAAATCTTCCACAGAGAAATGCCATTGCCTGCTAGAGCCTTGCCCTTCAGAGCTAAGTTTGCCAGAACCAGCGCCGGGCAATTGCACTTCTATAGACCATTTTCCGGTTCGGGCATTATCGCTTAACTGGTAGACATGGTGATAATAAGCTAACTTGTCAGGATGCCAGGTGAAGCGCTCCATAATCTGACCATCGGCCCGTTTAATCACCGCCTTAAGCGGGATATCCGGAATTAGACGGCCATCAAAATCCCTGAGTAGCAAACTAATATCAACTCGTTCTCCAGGACGATATAAATCTCTCGGGGCATAAAAAAAGGCTTCATTTTGCTGTTGTATATGCTGACCAATATTAAATTCGGATAAATCCAGCGCTGGACTATTGAGGCGGACCAGTGACATTTGTTGATTTTTCCGGGCCAGTAATAGATGGGCTTTTTTCAGCAGATTTTCAGACTGTGCAATATCAAAATGCGCCATACCTTTGTCGTCACTTTGCATCTGGATTAATTGCCGGCCGTTTTTATCCAGTAAGCTGACATTTACGCCTTGCAGGCTTTTGCCACTGACCAGTGAACGAAGATAAGCGTTTAATTTCCCCGGATAGCGTCTGATATGTACACCAATATCACTATGGATAAAGTAGGTAACCGCCTGTCGATACTCATACTGTCCGGGGGTTTTCATAACCACCAGATAGATTCCTGCCGGCTTGAGTTCATCAATATTTTCTATGGGCAGTATAGCTCGCTCTCGCTTGTTTTTTTCAACCGGCAGGTCAAATCGTGCAGAATAGACAAAATCCGCCTGCTCTGCGTAGCGTTGCAATTGATATGCCCCTTCTTTTCCTCCTGACCATTGTTTTAGAAATGCCAGCATTTTGTCAGTTTTAATACGGTGAAACTCAACATCCACCTGGTTGATATTAATGCTATAAACCGGCAGACCTCGGGAACTTGTTAAGGGCAGAATGCCGCCATCATGGGCAAAACCCACCGAGGCTTCAATTGGCCTGGTGGTCAGGCTCTGCTTAAATCGTTGACCCAGTTCCTGCTCATTGTTGGCTTTGAGATTGGCGTAAACCGTCACTAAATAGTCTGTTTCCGGTTCAATATTCTTGAAAAACAATTCCCTGCCATTATCAGACATAATCCAGGTGCCATCGACCCGTTGCCCATCCTGCCGCTCCAGGACCAGATATTTTTGCCAGTCAGACTTACTGCTCAGTGGCACAGATAACACAATACCCAGACTACTGACACCTTTATAGCTGCGCTCAGCAAAGTCCAGTATTTTGAATTCGGTTTGAGAAGAGTCCTTAACTGGTGTTTGAGGAGAGTCCTTAACTGGTGTTGGTGAAGAGTCCTTAACTGATGTTGGTGAAGAGTCCTTAACTGGTGTTGGTGGAGAGTCCTTAACTGGTGTTGGTGGAGAGTCCTGAGCTGTAACTTGAAAAGAGCCCTGGCCTATAGTCTGAGAAGAGTCCTGATCCGGCTGTGAAGGCTTTTTTTTATCGGAACTCGAATCACCACATGCGACCAGGACAATAATCAGCACAACAATAAATAGCCATTGAGCGAAACGAGAACTATTCGATATTTGATTCATATTTTCACCTGTTGAAATTAGCCGTTAGACAAAAACTCAATGAGATACATCATTATATTAATGCACATTGTGCAGTATTTTAATGGCTTCAGCTTAATAATAACTGAACCTGTCGTCTATTTTGTGAATTTGCTGTGATAAATTATGACGAAAAATGGCAAAATCAATTTATCTCTGGCATTATTTTTCTGCATTGCCCCCCCCTTCTGACCTATAGCTATTCTAAAAGGCCTCATTTAAAATATCATTATACCTTTTCACATGAAGTGACTAATCTAATGGAACAAGAAACTCAACTGGCAGCAGAAATCATCGAACTGCAAGGATTTATTGACGCAGGAAAGCAACAAGGCGAGCCAAAACACCTATTGAAAATGTATCAAACCCTGATTAAATCTAAAAAGGTTAAATTAAAACAATTATTGTACTATGGTGGACAATGAAAGGCTGGCAGTGACTAGGCGGGTAATACTAGGCGGGTAATATAAAGGTGTTCAAAAAGTATAGAATGGCGAAGAGGGGGGGATTCGAACCCCCGAAACCTTACGGTTTACACACTTTCCAGGCGTGCGCCTTCGACCACTCGGCCACC
>RCNG010001007.1_pt1 | contig 19194 bp, 19 predicted proteins | sample 2041371 | NCBI WGS metagenome assembly RCNG01 (sample SAMN09708227, study PRJNA481090) | Marine sediment metagenome, whole genome shotgun sequencing project. | biome: marine sediment; feature: ocean; material: sediment; isolation source: Sewage treatment plant 1 marine sediment (STP1) ... | reverse complement strand
GTGGTTGGCCACTGTGGACGATGTTAAAAACCAGGATTTCACTATTAGATGAGGATATTTTCATACCGGAATTAGCTTATAAGTTTAACTATTACTACCCTACCGTACAGCCCAATATATTTTTTCAGGTGGCAAATTTACAGAAGAGGAAAATTTGAATATGGTGTTAATACAGGAAATTTATTATTTGCTAAGGATGCTATGTATTATTTAAGTTCAAACAGTGTTAGAAAAATTTATCTAAATTCTGATCCATTGGGAAGCTACATAGACATAGCGACCACACCTCAAGAGTTCAGAGATTCAATAACACCTGAAAGTGGTGTTGCTTACCATACACTAAGTAACAAATTAGTCTATTGGGGTGGAAAAAAAGACATATTCACTTTTGATTTGACTACAAAAGAATTTCATAAAAACAATAATGTTGATATACCTAAAAAGAACGTTTATCGAAGTAAACAATTATCAGATTTTGATGTGAACGTGCTTCGTGAAGACGATTTCTTCAAGTCTATTATCTGCGTCTTGTGCGTACGACGTCTGAAGGGGAAAGACACACATCTGAATGCCAAGTGCAGCTGAAATTTGAAATATTGTAGTAAGCGATGGTTGTCTCAATCCACGTTCTAGCAATGATATAAACGTTCTGTCCAGATCGCCCTCAAGAGCTAAACTTTCTTGGGAATGAAATAGGGGTCAAGCCGATTTTACAATGTTAGGTTGATTATCTATAATATCCCTCATGCCCAGACCAACCAGAATAGAATATGAAGGAGCGTTTCATCATGTGATGAATCGAGGGCGCAACCATGAAAATATTTTTCATGATAAACGTTACTTCGATGAATTTCTAAAATGTCTTAAAGAAGCGAGTGAGCAGTTTGACAGTTTGATGCGGTTATCCATGCTTATTGTTTAATGACTAACCACTATCATTTATTAATTGAAACACCCAGGGCAAACCTTGCCCGTATTATGCGTCACATCAACGGGGTATATACCCAAAGGCACAATAGGCTTAAAAAAAATGATGGCAGCTTATTTCGTGGGCGCTATAAATCAGTGCTGGTTGATGAAGATGACTACCTACTACAACTCACACGATATATTCATTTAAACCCGATAGAAACAAAAGAGCCAATGGTACGGAATTTAGCAGACTACGAATGGTCAAGTTATCCAGCGTATATCAATAAAGCAAAATCACCGAGCTGGTTGCACCGAAAAAAGACCTATCAAATGCTGGGACACAAACAACGTTATAAAGGGTATCAAAACTATATTGCACAAGGCGTGGACGAAGATATCAAACGTTATTATTGTCACTACAACATACTATCGGTACTCGGTAGTCCGGAGTTTAAAAAGAGTGCTATGGATTCATCTGAAGAAACAGAATTAGATGAACTAAGAAAATCACTAATCAATAAGCCAGATACCGACGAGATCATCAAACTCGTTTGCCATTACACCAAAACTAACGAACAGGATATTAGAGTGAAGCCGAAGGGAAAGCGTCAACCTAACGCCATAAGAGCATTTGCGAGATGTTTGCCTGTCGCTGCTATGGAGACAGTAGTCAAAAGCAGATAGCGAAAGCTTTTCAGCTGCGGCATCCTGGTGGGTCTTCTTTTTCTATAAATAAAATAAAGAAAGAAATCTCACAAGGACTTTGGGGAAAAGAAATAAAGTGGCTGAAAAAACAACTAAACATTGTAAAATAGGATTGACCCCTTTTTTCTTCCTTGACTCATAGTCGGCAGGTCGAAGTTCGAGTCCTTCCAGCCCCATCTACCAGCAAAATCAAGCCATGGTTGAGATTCCATCATTACAAGATCATAATCAGGATAGGTGAGTTTTTTTCCATTTTCTCCAACAATATCATTTGCTATTCCAACCACACCTGAATATGAACGAAGGTAATTTGCATGACTGCCCTGCCTTTTTCTCCTTAATTACCTCCCAGTCTTGAGGTAATTGCGGTAATCCTGCGTTTTTTTCCATTTCAATATAAATGCTTGCCTGAGCAGATAAACAGTTTGCATCATTCAGAAGCCGACAAAAAGGCGCCACCAATTGCCTGTTGAACGGTGGATCCAGAAACACTAAATCGAATGTGCCTTTAGTGGTGCCCTCAATCAGAAAGTCGCGCGCATCCATTTGCAGCAATCTGGCATTACTCACCTCCAGCAAATCAAGATTATTTTGAATCATTCGAATTGCCCGGGGATTTTTATCAATCATCACCACTTCTCTGGCATGTCGGGAAAGGGCTTCCAAACCCAAAGCGCCGCTGCCGCTGAACAGATCCAGGCAACGTGCACCAGCAATTTCACCCTGCAGCCAGTTAAACAGGGTCTCCCGAACCCGATCCATAGTCGGCCGCAGGCCTTCCCCATCAGCAAAATTGAGTTTTCGTCCGCGCCATTGACCGCCAATTATCCTTAACTGATTTAATGTCTTTGAGCGGTCAAACGTTTTTTCTCCTGACTTATTAGACTTTCCTGCTTTTCCCGGATTAGATTTTACTTTCTTCAATAACCTGACCTTCACCTGCCGCCACTTCAACATCTGGGCCGACAATAATAGTGGTCATATTGTCAGGGTGAACTCGTTGTTGGAAAGCTGATTTAACCTGCTCCAGAGTCACCGCTTCAATATGTGCATTGTAAGTATCCAGATAATCCAGAGGCAGATCATAAAAACCAATCACCGCCAGATTTTCCACAATGTCTTTATTGCTGGTCTGACGCAAAGGGAAGCTGCCAGTAATATTTAATTTGGCATTCTTTAATTCTTCTTCAGTCGGGCCATGCTCAATAAATTGCTGTAAATTTTCTTCCACCAGGCGAATGGCTTCTTCAGTCGAGCTTTTCTTGGTAGTGAAGCTGAACTGATAGGGACCTTGAGCATGCATGGGAACCAGATAACTGCCAATACTATAGGTCAGTCCTCTTTTTACCCGAACTTCTTTCATCAGGCGGGCACTAAAACCGCTGCCGCCCAGTATATGGTTACCTACATAGAGTTCATAAAAGTCCTTATCACCTCGTTTTAATACCGGCTGTCCAATAAGAACTGTTGTTTGCGTCGATGGGTGATTTTCCCGAACCTCTATAGCCTGCTGGTTTTGACGGGCCTGAGGTAATGCCGCGGCCTGTTCTCCTGCCGGAATGGCAGTGGAAATTTTTTCCGCATATTCACGAGCCTGAGATTCAGTCAAGTCTCCCACAACAGCCAGTACCACATTTTTTGCCACATAATATTGCTGATAGTAGGCGCCAATATCTTTTTGTTGTATCGCTTTCAGACTGATTCTATTACCCCCAGGCGGTGTGCCATAGGGGTGCTCAGGGTAGAGGGCATCATAAAAAAAACGCGAAGCTTTTTTTGCCGGAGTTTGATCTTCATAGTCCAGCGCCACCAGCATTCGTGCACGTTCCCGTTGCAGCGAATCTTCCGGGAATCTGGCTGTGCTGAGAATTTTATTTAACAGGTTTAGAGCACTATTTCGTTGCTGCTCATAACTCAGGGTTCGGATATTGACAATAGCCATATCCCGATAACTGCCGTTACCATATTCAACGCCCAGACTGGCAAATTGCTCAGCAATCTGATTGGCACTGAGTTCACTGGTACCTTCAAAAATCAGACTATTAGTTAGTTTGGCCAAACCGGCCAGCACAATACCATCATCAGATTTGAAACTGCCGTCTCTTGCTGCCCCGGCATCAAAAATTAGCCTGAAATCGATCATGGGCAGGCTATCGGCCTTCTGAAAAAGTACTTCCATGCCATTTTTTGTGTACCACTGGGTTATTTTGCCCACCTTTACCCTGCCCTGAACCGATCTTTCAGGTTCAGTGGCACTAACGCTATACCCTGTAAACAGGACTGCCAGCGTAATAAAGGTTGTAACAATGACAAGCAGTTTATTTTCTTTCCTGGAAACTTCAGTCATTTTAGTTTACCTGCCCTAGTACTTGAGTTTCAGTTTTTTTTTCCTCAGCAGCTTGACTGGAAATGGGTTTCAGGCTGGCAACGGTCAGGGTTGCAGGAATAAAATATTTTCTTGCGACCTGTTGTATCTGTTCTGCGCTAACAGCCTGTATTTTATCAACATATTTTTGGTCTTCTTTCCAGCCAACACCCACAGTTTCGGCAACACCGATTTTCATGGCCTGATAGAACATGGAATCCTGTTCATAAACAGCCGATGAAATGACCTGGGCCTTAACCCGTTGTAACTCCTCATCAGTTATTCGATTGTTTTTTATATCTTCCAGTTCGTTAAGCAGTGCCTGTTCCAACTGAGCCGTTGTAGCACCTTTGGCCGGAATGCCATCGAGCAGAAACAGGGTCTGCATTCTCGAACCCAGTGAATAGCCTGCTCCTGCAGAAGTAGCAATTTTACTCCCCCTGATCAGATTTTTGCTGATGCGTGCACTTTCACCGCCATCCAGTATCCCGGCTAACAAGTCCAGAGCATAAGGCTCCCAAGCTTGCTTTGCGGTGTTAATCACCGGGACTTTATAACCCATTATCAAATAAGGCAATTTGGCTTCCAGTTCCATGTTAATCCGTTTGCTGCCTTTTTGTTCACGCTCAACTCGCGGCTTGGCTGCAGCAACCTTAAAGGGCTCAAGGTCACCGAAATAATGCTCTGCCAGTTTAAAAACAGCTTCAGGTTTAACATCACCAACCACAACCAGAGTGGCATTATTGGGTGCATAGAAGCGCTGATACCAGGTATTCAGGTCACCAACAGCCAAGTTTTTTAAATCATCCATCCAGCCAATGGTGGGATTGTGATAGCCACTATTATCAAATGCTGTGGCATAAAATTGTTCATAGGTTAAAGATTGAGGCTTATCATCAGTACGCCAGCGACGCTCTTCCATGACCACCATAATTTCTTTGTTGAATTCATCTTCCGGTAGAAGCAAGCCTCTCATACGGTCTGCTTCCAGCTCAAAGCTCACCTTGAGACGGCTTTTTTCCAGCTTTTGATAGTAAGCGGTATAATCTTTTGAGGTGAAGGCATTATCTTCACCACCATTACGGGAGATGATTTTATTGAACTCACCAGTGGGAACCTTTTTAGTGCCCTTAAACATCATGTGTTCCAGCACATGGGAAACTCCCGTTGTACCGCCACTCTCATAGCTTGAACCTACTTTATACCAGACTTGCGAAATCACAACCGGGGCACGGTGATCCGTTTTTACAATCACCTTCAGTCCATTTTCAAGTATTTTTTCACTTACCTGGCTGGTAGAGTTTTCAACCTGTGCAGAGTCTTCAACCTGTGCAGAGTCTTCAACCTGTGCAGAGTCTTCAACCTGCTGAGAGTCATCAACCTGCTGAGAGTCTTTAACTTGCTGAGAGTCTTCAACCTGCTGAGAGTCTTCTGCAACAGTAGCCGGCTTTGCCATGGCCAGACTAATGCTCCCCATCATCAACAAACTGCATGCAAATGCAGTAAGAAAGATGGCCGGTGTTATTGGTTTAGAAACAATAATTTTTGCTGTATTTCCCATCATAGAGATCTTCTTTCCCTTTTCCTTATATTTTTATAGGTTTCTGGACTAAAATTGAGGATAATAATAAGCTGTTTTAATGTCCACCCGGTATTTATACCCGTGCTTAGGACAGAGTCAATTTTATCTTATTTCACACCTATTGTTGGTAATTAGTTTAATAAATACAATGTTTAGTTTTATAAAGCGTAATAAAGAGACCGATAAAAAGGCAAACAGTTCCACTGATTTGCCTGAATCTGGTCCGGCTGAGCCCTCTCAAGATAACAGTCCTGAACCGACTAATAGTCCTGAACCGACTAACAGTCCTGAACCTGCTAACAGTCCTGAACCAACCAGCAGTCCTGAGCCCACTAAAAAGCAAGGGCTGTTCGGTCGCCTGAAACAACGCCTGAGCAAAACCCGCAATACTATTACCGATGGGATCAGCGATGCTCTTCTGGGCAAAAAAGAAATAGATGATGATCTGCTTGAAGAAATTGAGACCCAGCTTCTGGTTTCGGACATGGGCGTTGAAGCCAGCATGTCCATCATCAGCAGCCTGACAGAGCGTATTTCCCGCAAACAATTATCCGATGCGGATTCCCTGTTTCAGGCGCTCGAAGAAGATATGACCGCCCTGCTGAAACCCGTCAGCATTCCTTTGTCGGTGGACTCAGGCAAAAGTCCTTATGTCATTCTAATGGTCGGCATTAATGGCGCGGGCAAAACCACAACGATTGGCAAACTGGCCAAAAAATTCCAGCATGAAGGTTATTCCGTCATGCTGGCGGCCGGTGACACCTTTCGTGCAGCTGCAGTTGAGCAATTGCAAATCTGGGGGGAACGAAATGCTATTCCTGTCATTGCACAGCATTCAGGCGCTGATTCTGCTTCAGTCATTTATGATGCCATTGAAGCCGGCAAAGCCCGCAATATTGACATTGTCATAGCTGATACGGCCGGTCGTTTGCACACTCAGACAAATTTAATGGATGAACTGGCCAAGGTAAAACGGGTCGCATCCAAAGTGGATGAAACCGCTCCCCACGAAATCATGCTGGTAGTGGATGCCGGAACCGGACAAAATGCATTGAATCAAGCAGTGCAATTTAATCAAACCGTAGGTTTGACCGGTATCACGGTCACTAAACTGGATGGTACAGCAAAGGGCGGTATTATTTTTGCCATTGCCAAAAAACTGGGCATCCCCATTCGATTTATCGGCGTGGGTGAAAGCATTGATGATCTCAGACCGTTTGATGCCAAAGAGTTTGTCAGCGCATTATTAAGCCGCGACGATCAAAGCCAGGAGCACTGAACGTGTACCTTGTGATCCTGCAGAAAAAAAGAACACTTAAGGCATAACTACTTTTATGATTCTGTTTGATCAGGTCAGTAAACGCTATAAAGGGGGTAATGAAGCCCTCAGCAATGTCAATTTTCACTTGCATCCGGGTGAAATGGCCTTTTTGACCGGTCATTCCGGTGCTGGTAAAAGCACCCTGTTAAAACTTATTGCTCTGATTGAACGTGCCTCAAACGGCAATGTCCTTGTCGGTGGCAAAAACCTGAACAAGGTAAGCCGCCATACTCTTCCCTATTTGCGCCGTAATATGGGAATTATTTTCCAGGATTATCAACTGCTTTTTGATCGGACGGTGTTTGATAATGTAGCTCTGCCTTTGATCATCAGTGGTTTTTCCTCCCGTGAGGTAAAAAAGCGAGTCCATGCCGCTCTGGACAAAGTCGGCTTATTACGCTTTGAAAAAAAATACCCTTTGACCCTGTCAGGCGGAGAACAGCAAAGAGTCAGCATTGCCCGTGCGGTAGTGAACAAACCAGCTCTGTTATTGGCGGATGAACCCACCGGTAATTTGGACCCCGATTTATCCTGTGAAATCATGGAGTTATTTTTAGCCTTTAACCAGGTCGGCGTGACGGTACTGATTGCCAGCCACGATATTCCACTCATTAGTCAGCTCGACAAACCTATGGTACAACTCAGTCACGGGCAACTAATATCACCGGGTGCGAATTGAATGGCCGTTATCAATGATAATCCAAATTATACTAACCAGGTTCAGCTCAGGCAGTTGAAACCCAGTTTTTTATCACGCTTTAAAGAGTTCTTTATTCGTCACCTGCAAGTCTTTTTTTATTCTCTGGGCCTGTTAAGCCGTAGCCCTTTTTCCACTCTTATGACCGCGGCTGCACTGGGAATCGCTCTGGCATTGCCGGCCGGTTTATATGTGATTCTGGATCATGCCAAACAGCTCAGCGACGACTTTGACAGTATCAATCAGATATCCCTGTTTATGGAAAAAAATATTAGTGAGAAGCAAGTACAGGACATTCAACGCAAACTGGAAGCCTATCCTGAAATCGCACAGGTTAAGCATATAACCCGGGAAGCTGCATTAAAGGAGTTTCAGGAAAGCTCGGGATTTGGCGCGGCCCTGAAAGCTCTGAAGGAAAATCCCCTGCCTCATTTATTGATCGTTTATCCCAGCCTGACCCACAGTGAACCGGAGCAGATCAATGATTTGCTTATGGAACTGCAACAAATAAAAAAGGTTGATCTGGTACAGCTGGACATTCAGTGGTTACAACGGCTTTATGCTATTATTCATATTGGCCAAAGAGGTATTCTGATCATTGGCGGCCTGCTGGCTTTAGCCGTATTGCTGATTGTCGGCAATACTATCCGTCTCGCTATCGAAAACCGCCGCAGCGAGATTGTGGTTATGAAACTGATTGGCGGCACTGATAGTTTTATCCGCCGTCCGTTTCTTTATACCGGTTTCTGGTATGGTCTGTTTGGCAGTTTGATCGCAGTTTTACTGGTCAATATATCCCTGATCATTATCAGTGATCCCCTGGTACATCTTTCATCCCTCTATGAAAATAATTTATTTTCTCTGGGGCTTATGGGTATTAACACCAGCATCACACTGTTATTATCCGGCTGCCTGCTAGGGCTTATGGGTGCAAGAATAGCGGTTGGAAAACACCTGAAAGAGATTGAACCCAAATAGTCTTTAGCCGCTCCATGGCAACACTTTAACCAGCTGCTTACTTGCTCTCGCTTTTTTCTTTATTGCGGGAGTACAGATAAACAATCAGGTTCTTTGACAAAAACATTACCGCCATAAAACACAGACCAATCAGAAAACCCAGCCAGGGCTTTTCCTGCAAAATCGTAATAAACCAGAGTGTATTCCCCATAATGATATCCCCTTAAACCCCTTAGTGTAATGTCAGGCTAAATCTAGTTATAAATTCGATACTCTGCGCATCATAGCTAATTCATTTCTCAAATTCGGTAATATAACTCACATAAAAAACCAGTTAGTTCCTCTAAACTTGGCCTGGATAAGCAGCTCTATTATCAAGACAGCAAAAATGCACAAAATCATTGTAACCTATTTGCGTATTTTTTATGTCTATCGTACTTTTTATTACCATCGTACTTTTACACTGATTAATTGCGGCAGCCAATCCGATACTATCCCCGGGATACTATAAAAGATTCCAGTACTGTCCGACTATTAACAACCATTACAACAAAGCCTTGAAAACTATTAAGGTTTAAACACTCTGGAGATAACTTATGGATCGGGGAACTAAAATTTACGCTATTGTCCTGGGGATAATATCTATTACTCTGTTAGTAATCTTTCTCTATGAAAGTCCGAAAGTAAGAGAACTCAATAATCGACTCGAATCAATAAATGAAATTAAAGATTTTCCCTATTATTTTAAAGTATTGCGTATCAATAACGGAATAGCCACAATGAACAGTCCGATATCTACTGAACTGCCATGCGGAAAAATAATCGGTATACTTTTTCCAGCAGTTGAGGGAAAATCATTACTTTCACCAGACTACCAGAAGGCTCAGAAATTATTAGCCAAAATCCAGATGCTTGCCAGCACTACTGTTAAGTCAGATCCAGCTGTAAGCAGGATAGTTTGGGAGCTGGATCGCAGCTGGTTAATTCAAAATGGTGTCTCTTTAAATAATTTCTAAGGCCGTGATAAAAAGTACTGGTAAGCTTAAAAATCGTATTTATAACCTATGCCATATACAGAATGAATCATCTCATCCTCACATCCAGCTTGAAGAAGCTTTTTTCTAAGATTTTTAATGTGACTATCAATAGTGCGATCCGTTACGATGCGATGATCTTTATATAATGAACTCATGAGTTGATCTCGAGAAAAAACCTTTCCCTGCTGACTATGCAGGACCGATAACAGTCGAAACTCTACCGGCGTCAAATCCAGCCTGGCTTGATTAAAACTGGCACCATACTTTTCTTCGTCAAGTTGTAATGCTGATACATGTACCTGCACCCCATCAGCCACTGCCTCCAGACGACGGAAAATTGCTTTTGCCCTTGCCACTACTTCACGTGGACTAAAAGGTTTACAGATATAATCATCAGCACCAATTTCCAGGCCAAGGGTCCGATCAATCTCATCGACTCTGGCTGTGATCATAATAATAGGAAAATTGGAAAATTGTCGAATTTCTCGACAAATATCCAAACCATCTTTACCCGATAACATTAAATCCAACAAAACCAGAGCTGGTTCATGTTGTCTGACCCAGTCTGGGGTATAGCGCAATGAGTTTTCTAATACATTACTCAATAATTGGTAAAAGCGTTGTCTATTACTATCCAGCAAAGCCAGCTTGGGAAATTTTTTCTTAAATCTAAAAGGGCTATCGGACACTGGTACGGAGTGTTGTAATCTGTGATTAACCTCCCGGGACTTAAAATATTCAGGTCTGGGAGGTAAATAGAAAGACCACAAACGATTATTCCCACGAATAAATTCCCAGTCGCCATTTTCTTCATAAGCTATAAGCAGATTTTTGCCCAGATTAGTAAGCCTGCGTTGTTGTTGATACAAATAATCTAAAAAGCCCTCTTTAAAGCTGTGTTGAGACAGTCCAATGCTCATCACCACTGTTAAGGTAGTGATGCTTATTAAGATTAGCGCTAACTTATGCCAAATTTTAAGATTCATTTAATTTTCTGATGTTTCTCTTTGCTCTTTCTAAACAGTAACTCTTTTTAAACAAAAAGAGACCTATAAATTTTAAACTCCATAGTTTCTTCACATTTTATTCATACTCACTGCTACTTTCAGGCATAAACTGATCATCATGATATGAATTTAACTTTCATAAATAACTAAATGAAAATAATTATGTCCACTAAAATAAATAAATCGTTAATCGCTTTAGCATTGGTTTCGTTAGTGTCTATCAGTTTGGCTTATGGTCCGCCATGCACATCTACTGCTAATAATGGCGGTTATAGTCTTGCTAACAGGTTAAATTTGACTGCTGAGCAACTGCAGCAGGTACAAACTGTTTTGCAAGAACAACGACAAGAAGCTCGGGCATGGAGAAAAGACCATAGAGCAGAAACTGAAACCAGGTTAAGCAAAGTACTTAACGCAGAGCAAATGGAGCAATTCAAGGCTCTGAAACAGCATCGTTTTAATGCCAAAGGCAGGCATTTTAAACCGCCCTTTTAAAACTTACATAATTTGCATGGCTAATTTTTAGTAACCGTTAAACACACATCCTGATTTTAGATGATATAATCATTTTTCTAGCTAATTTTAATCAGAGGGTGTGTGTTTGTGATAATAAACATACCTGAATAAAAGGGGCGCATCATGACTACTTCAATAAAGCAGTTCATAGTAATACTTTCCAGTATCTTCATACTGGGCACTGTAACCGGGATTAGCACTCAGGCTTATGCTGATCAGAAACCCGATCAGCATAAAGTTAGAAAAGATCAGAAACCCGGTCAGCATAAAGTTAGAAAAGATCAGAATCCCGGTCAGCATAAAGTTAGAAAAGATCAGAAACCCGGTCAGCATAAGGTTAGAAAAGATCAGAAACCCGATCAGCATAAGGTTAGAAAAGATCACCAAAGACCGGCTCACTCAGGCAACAGATACGATAATTATAGAAAAGATCATCACAGGCCAGCTCAACACGGCAGGATCTACGATGATAGAAGACACTCCAGACCAACGGTTATACACCACGGTCCAGGACGTCATGTACCTGCACAACGCTGGTATCGCTATCGCAATGTACATGTTGTTCGTCATTATGGACCCATGTATCGCGGCTATGGGCACTATTTTTTAGATAGTGATGCCTATCCATGGCTGGCATTTACTGCAATCACTCTAAAAGTTCTTGATAATGTGAATGAGAGTCAACAAAGGGCTCATGAGTCTGCTCAGGTCAGAGCTGCGTCAGCCCCTATTGGTGAAAGTATAACCTGGAATGATGGACAAGCATCCGGCTCCGTAACTCCTGTGCGTGACGGCACCAGCACATCAGGACGCTACTGCCGAGAATTTCAGCATCAGGTCACGGTAGGCGGTAAGAAAGGTCAGGCCTACGGTACTGCATGCAGACAGCCCGATGGCTCGTGGGAAGTGATCTCGTCTGGGGCGCCCTGAATCATGTCACGGACAAAATCATGAGCAGCTTGAAAGATTAACCGGTATTACAAATCAAGTTGTAATGCTTTACTCCGGGCACCAGAAACACAAACGCACATCGATGAGGTTTTCTCTTGCACGGTCAGGCAAAGATCGCGGGTCACGTGAGGCATATAAGTGCACGCGTGTCCGCACTTTAGTCGACTGGCTGGCTCAAGATCTGCAGCAATCTATAGCCATGTAGGGTCAAAGCGAACATTCTGCACAACAGTGCTTTTTTAAAACTACACTCAATCTGATTGAGCCAGGCGGAAGCCGACAGCGAAGAAACGATCACCAGAGTCGTGCCAGTGACGATCAGCAGAACGCAACCCGGCAGCGCCGTTGAAAAAGGATCCACCTCGCAACGAACGCTTTTCTTCACCGTTACTACATTGATTTTCAGAGCCATCATAAGATTTGCTATAAAGTGAACAGTTCCATTCCCATACATTACCACTTAAATCGTACAATCCCCAGCTATTGGCATGAAAGCTCTTTTTAGGGGATGTATAAACGTATCCGTCATCGCAGCCAGAAGCCGTCAAATCAGGATAGGTTTTTTTTGCGCTTTTGTCTGCGCTATTAGCAAAGCGACACAATCCTGTGTAATTAGGATCGCTACCCCAGTAAAAGGTACTGTCTGTACCGGCTCTAACAGCATATTCCGATTCCGCTTCGGTGGGGAGCCGGAATTGCTTTCCAGTCTCATTGCTCAGCCACTTACTATAAGCATCTGCATCATTATAACTGACGCAGACAACCGGATGCGTACCGTCCTGGCTGTAGTTGGGTTTTTTCCAGCTGAAACCAGAGACATACCCAAAGTCACCACTGCCTGTTTTATCAACAAAACAACCGTCTTTGCCGCCGGTGTTTTTTTCTGCATCAGTGCGATAACCAGTAGCGGAGATAAATGCGTGAAACTGGCCTACTGTCACTTCGTGAGTCATGAGTTTGAATTGTTTTACACAAATTTGATGCTGAACTTCATCATCACCACGTTTTTTTTCATTATCCGGACTACCCATCTGAAAACAGCCGGATTTTATTGCCACCATTTCCGGTGCTATAATTTTTTGTTGATCGAGTGTTGCAGCTTTGGGCAGTTCCGCAAGAGTACTTTGTGCCAGTGGAATGGAGAGAACTAAACTCATGAGTAGGGATATTTTTCTTTTCATGTTTGTTCCTTTTTTTAGGTAATCCTGGCCATAACGGAATAAAATGTCACGCTTATTCCTTGTTCCACCGGTTTCAGGCTTAATCAGTCGAGTAATTCAGAGTTATAAATGATAGAAGCACTATACTCAACTCCCGACTTAATCCTCCGCTTTGTTCAGTGACGATATTTGATCACACACCATTAGTCATTGATAAATAAAACCTTTCTCCATTAAGAATACCTTTTCATCGTAAATGAATGAATTTGTTATAGAGCTATTTTTAAAGTGTAGACTATTTTTTACAGGGTGTGTACCTTATCCCGAGTAATTTACTTGGTTAATGATTTCTGTTATTCTCTCTGTCTGTTCCATTTTTATACCTTTGAAATCGTATTATTGCTCACAAGCTGGTAATAAAATTGAACTTTATTTGAAATTAGCACTCTATAGCAATGAGTGCTAAAATGACATGAATTTTGTAGATTATGCGGTCCTTGTTAAATTGAGGGTTAAGTAGTTGATGCTGAACTTAAGTAGCTGAAGGCTCTCTTAAAACAAGTCCGTAAATGAGGAAAGATATATGACTAAAAAATCTTTAGCTATACCATTGGCGGTTCCTACAGGCAGTCTGGACCAATACATCAGCGCTGTCAATTCAATCCCTATGCTAACTGCTGAAGAAGAATCCACGCTGGCTCAACAAGTTAAAGATGGCAGTGATCTGGATGCGGCACAACGCATGATTATGTCTCACCTACGCTTTGTTGTACACATTGCCCGTGGTTACCGTGGTTATGGTCTGCCACAAGGCGACCTGATTCAGGAAGGCAATATTGGTCTGATGAAGGCGGTCAAACGTTTTGATCCGGAGAAGAAAGTACGCCTGGTATCCTTTGCCGTACACTGGATTAAAGCTGAAATTCATGAATACATTCTACGCAACTGGCGTATTGTTAAAATAGCCACCACCAAGGCACAACGCAAACTGTTTTTTAACTTGCGCCGTAAGAAAAAACGTCTGGGCTGGTTTTCTGATGCAGAAGTTAATACTGTTGCCAGTGAATTGGGTGTCACCACTAAAGATGTCTTGCAAATGGAGGCACGTCTGACCTACCAGGACAATGCCTTTGACGGTCATGATGAAGAAGACAATGAAAACGCGCCGGTTATTCCAGCCAATTACCTGGAATCAGCCGAGCCTTCTCCGGAACAGTCACTGGTTGCATCAGACACCAAGAAAAATCAATCTGACCTGTTGCATTCTGCTCTGGCTACTCTGGATGATCGCAGCCGTGATATAGTTTCCCAGCGCTGGTTAAGCGATGACAAGCTTACGCTTCAGGATCTGGCTGGAAAATACGACATTTCTGCAGAGCGTGTCAGACAGCTTGAAAACAATGCCATGAAAAAGCTGAAATCCGTTATGGCGGCCTGATTTCTGCTATAGCTAAAACTTTCAATTGCTAAAAAGAAATGAAATAAAAAAAGGGAGCTTAAAGCTCCCTTTTTTATGCAGTAATACTTGTTTATTCTGCCGGAGCAGTTATCTGTGTTTCTGGAAGTTCCGGTAATGACGGTGCGGGTGGAATATCGTATTGCTGCTCGTAGGAGGCACCTGGACCTCCTGGACCACCGCCATAGCCGCCGCCTGGACCACCGCCATAGCCGCCACCCGGACCACCGCCATAGCCGCCACCCGGACCACCGCCATAGCCGCCACCTGGACCACCGCCATAACGATTGCGGTTATAATTCCTGCCCGAACTCCATGGCGCACTACCGCCACCCCAGTCCATAGGATTATTACCCCAGCGGTTTCCGCCCCTGCGATTATTATTTGAACTCCATGGGCCTGAGTCCCAGGGCCCTGAATTTGAATTCCATGGGCCCGAATTCCATGGACTACTCCAGCTGTTGCCATATCGACCGTCATCATTACCCCTGCCAAAATCATTGCTGCCAAAATTCTTCCATGCCGAAGCAGAAGCGGAAGCAATGAGCAGTGAAGAACCAAGAATGAGCGTGGTTATTTTTTTCATGGAGACTCCTTTCAAAACCTTTAATAAAGGTTTTTATAAGTTAATTAACAATATAATAATATTTCGACCAATATTAATATCTATAGTTGTTCACCGTAGATATTAATCCTTATTGCTTGATTTGTCAGCATTTTCCTGCAAATTCGTTGGATTTTTTTGTTCTGGCATCAAATCTTCATCCATTAGAATCCGATGAGCATCACCTTCAAGATCATCAAACTGACCCGACTTGACAGCCCAGAACAGAATTGCAATCAGCACCAGACCAATCACTATCATACTGGGGATTAAAGCGTATATTACTTCCATTATTTTTCTCCAGTTGCTCAGTTTGCAATATTTACCTGTCTTTATGTGTGCATTTTAACACAGTCAGCCTTTAAATTTTTTACCCTTGAAGCGCAAGCGTAACCGGGCCGCATTAGCAATCACCAGCAGCGAACTCAAAGGCATAGATATCGCTGCGACCAGTGGTGTTATCATGGCCGCCATTGCCAGAGGCACCATAATGATATTATACAGTATTGAGATAGTGATATTCTGTTTAATTGTGGTCAGTGTAGCCTGGGACAATTGTGCGGCCAGCGGGATTTTTTCCAGCTCACCATTCACCAGAATAACATCCGCACTGTCAATGGAAACATCCGTTCCAGATCCCATAGCAATTCCAACATCGGCTCTTACCAGTGCCGGGGCATCATTAATTCCATCACCCACCATAGCAATTAAATCACCCTGCTGCTGTTTTTCCCGGATCACAGCATCCTTTTCATCGGGCATGACTTCAGCAATAACTTCTTCAATACCCAGCTTTTCTGCCATATAATCCGCTACTTCCTGTTTGTCACCACTGAGCAGGGTTAATTGAAACCCCTGAGCATGCATTTGCCTGACGATATCTGCAGCATCTTTGCGCAATTTGTCTTCTATGACAAAAGCAAACAAACCCTCATTTTCGAGCCATGCATAAACAACGGTACTGCCTGAAACATGATATTCATGCATCAATTTATCTAATTGTTGTGTTAGTCTGGAAGACGCCTCTAGTCCGGCAAAAGAATCTGCTGCTAATTGGCTTATCCAGGCCAATGAGCCTACTGCAATTTTCTGTCCCTGATACAGGGCATAGATACCTGAACCGGAAACCACTTTAATGTGTTCCAGGTCAGCAGCTTCCTCCAGCATCTGTTGTTTGATTACCTGCGGTAAACCATATTGTTGTCCAAAAGTCACAATGGCCCTGGCTATCATGTGCTCGGAATGAGTTTCCAGATACCAGGCCAGACCCAGCATACGCTTTTGAGAAGCATTCAGATGTTCGATAAGCTGATCATCGGGAATGATTTTGCTGATTTCAAAGTCGTTATTTTTTGTGTCTTGAAAAGCTTTGACTTCGACGGCCTTATTCTCATTGGTTGCAGCTATGTCGTATAGAGGAATACTGAATAATGTGCTGACCAGCATTTTACCCTGCGTTAATGTACCGGTTTTATCAAACACAAAATGCCGTATGGAAGATAAAATTTCCAGCACCGCGCCATGTTTGACCAGTACCCCTATTCTGGCACCTACGCCGGTTGCTACAGCAATGGCCATGGGTGTTGCCAGACCAAAAGCACAGGGGCAGGTAATAATTAACACCGAAGTAGCTGCCATTAAGGCAATTTCAAAATCATCACCCACCCAGAAAATAAAGGTCAGTGCAGCAAGTATTAAAGTGACTGAAACAAACCAGGGGATAATACGGTCTGCAGTACATTGTATTGGCGCTTTTGTCGACTGCGCCTCATCCACCAGATAAATGATTTTTCCCAGCGAGGTGTTTTTCAGAATTTCGCTGACCTGAACCGTCAGCACCCCTTCTTTATTGGTAGTGCCCGCTGAAACCTGATCGCCGGTGAATTTTGCCATGGGCACAAATTCACCGGTCAGCATGGATTCATCCACCACACTTTCACCCTTGATGATAATGCCATCAACGGGAATTTTTTCTCCGGCTTTTACCAGAACAATATCGCCTTTTTGCAATGCACTAACCGGGACAATGGTTGTTTCATTATCTTTTATCAGAGTCGATATTTTAGGTTGCAAATCGAACAGACGCTGCGTTGACTGAATTGCCAGTCGCTTGGACATAGCTTCCAGATAACGGCCCGTTAGAATAACAAAAAGAAAGTTAACCACTGTATCAAAATAGACATGGGCGATTTCAGAGCCGCTGATCACCACATAACAGGAATAAAGGTAGGTAACCGTGGCACCAATGGCAATGGGTAAATCCATGGTCAGATGACGATTTAACAGCCCGGTGATTGCACCTCGGTAAAAAGGGTAACCTGAGTACAGGAGCGTTGGTGTCGATAATCCCAGGCCAAGCCAGTAAAATAAATCTTTAAATTTGCCTTCATCTGCTCCTGCGTAGAGGGCAATGGAAATCCACATCAGATTCATGGCAGCAAAGCCGGCAAAACCAAGGCGGAACAAAAGTTGCCGATTTTGTTTCTTAATCTGCCCTTCGGCCACCTCGGGATCAAAAGGCACCGCCGCATAGCCTATCTGTCCCAACAGATGCAAAATCTGCGACAGCTTAATGACCCGATTATCCCATCTCAGACGCAGTTTTTTGGCACTGAGATTCACATTGGCATCAAGAACGCCTGCCTCACTGGCAAGCCTTCGCTCAATTAGCCAGACACAGGCCGCACAGTGTATACCTTCCACCAGAAGATGCATTTCACGAATATCCCCCAGTTCATCTACAAATTCGCGCTGCACATCGTCCAGATCATAAACTTCCAGTTCAGAATCTATCTCAGGTGGCGGCTGCAGTGTTTCACCTTCAATTCCCTGCTGATAAGAAAGGCGCTGATAAAAACCTTCCATACCCGCGCCATAAATTGTTTCGCAAACGGTTTTACAGCCATAGCAGCAAAAATGCAGTTCTTTACCATTAATGGTCGAGGTGATGACTTCATCCGAAGGAAGAGGTAAATGACAGTGATCGCAATGTTCAGGGTGGGGTTTCACTTGGCAGATTCACTTAAATCGCAGTCTGGGGGGAGCTTTGCGAACCCCGGACTGCAGGTTACTCAGAAGATAATTTATTCCGGTCATTATTCTTTGACATAAATTCTTTTCGCGTAATTGACTTCCGTACCAGCAATCACAATGCTGGCCAGAAGATCCCACTGACCTTTACTACCAAAGGTCATGCTTGCCTGATAGGCTTGTTTATTATCTGACCAGCTCATCGGCACTGAGAAATCTTCTTTGGCATCCGCTGGCCGATAGGCAAATAAGGTAATTTTTTCCACAGTTGCCGGTATTCCTGCACTATCGCTGATAGTAAAATTAATGCTTGCCGGCTTATTCATATGGACATCAGACAGTTGAAATTCGGTTGTCCATTTCTGGTTGTTTTCCAGCTTTTTGAGCATATTTTCTTCATAATTCTGACCTCGCTCATAGAAATCGTCAACCACCAGACCGGGAAAATTATTCACTGATTGAAAGATCATAAAGGCGTTTACCGCCAGCACAACAATGACCAGCAGTAGCCAGCCTATAACCCAGGGGCTTTTATACCAGGATTGCTTGTTAGAATTAGCGGCGGATTTTGACTTCATATTTGCAGCAGACACAGATTTAACCTTATTCAAACATATTATTTTTTAACATAAAAAAGAGTAAAAAAACAAAAGAGTTAATAGACGCAAGGGCGTTAATTCTATAGCAACATTAACGCCCTAACCCGGAACTAAACTTGATACTTTCCTCCACGCACTTATAGGGCAAAACGCAGAAGCACTTTTCTCAGTTACTGATATACCCAAACTACTTGGAAATGCATGAATTCAGTGAGCCCATAAGTTTGTTATTCAAGGCATGAAGTCGCATGAATAGCCAACCTATTTAAAGACTTCATAACGCCGAAGAACGAAC
>RCNG010000407.1_pt1 | contig 19212 bp, 20 predicted proteins | sample 2041371 | NCBI WGS metagenome assembly RCNG01 (sample SAMN09708227, study PRJNA481090) | Marine sediment metagenome, whole genome shotgun sequencing project. | biome: marine sediment; feature: ocean; material: sediment; isolation source: Sewage treatment plant 1 marine sediment (STP1) ... | reverse complement strand
GCCAAAAACAGGACATCACTAATATAAACAAGTGAGTCAAAGGTTTCATTTGAAACTACATTCCAAAATAAAAAACAATTTTTTTCTTGGATAGAATAGGCTGATAACAGCTCTCCATAATCTTTTTTATCAAAGGTTCCTTGATAAAAATTACCCACAAAAACAAATAAAAAGTCTTTGTTTTCCATTACTTTTGCTGCTTTTAACAGCGTTATGATTCCCTTTCTCTTGGACTGTGACCCTAGTAAAGAAACCACCTTTCTACCTTGAGCCTTCTCTTGTATTAATTTAACTAGTGGTAACTTCAGGTTAGGTGGTTCGTCGTCAATGAAGTCGGGAAATTGTGTAATTCTTTTCCCCTTTAGTCTTTTTTCTAAATGCTTACTAACGCCATTATCGAGCAATGCTAGCGTTTTACAATTGTTTGATAACAAACCCGCATGAGGCTGGAGGTTACCAGGTAGCTTTTCCCATACTCTACGATTCATACGAAGATGCATAGGGTGAAAATACAAGCCAGACCAGGAATAAGAAAAATGACTATCAATCCATGATGCTGACACACCAACCTTTAGGTAATCATCCAAAACACAGAGAAATACAAGATCAGACTGCCATCCTGTTTTTTTGGTGGCTTGACCTACTATTTCCTCAGTGGCATTCCAAAGACCAAAAGTAGCCCGAAGGGAATTAATTATTTTAAAAGGCGTTATACTTTTATAGGCATAGTTAAATGCAAAGCTATGATACTTGTCCTCATCTAACACATCATTGCTTTCAAGAAACTTATCTATTTCATCGGGTCTAGGGCAGCAAACAACAACTCTGTACCCCATCTCCAATAAAGTTTTACTAAAATGTTTTAGGTAGGTCGGACGATGTCCTCTCCAAGCATTCTCAACAAGAAAAACAGTTTTCAAAATCAACTCTCCACACATCTATGTTTTTTCTTAAAAAGTGTAAAAATCATCTCACTAGTTGATAAGATCACTACATCCTTCTCCTTCCTGTTGAATATACTCCAGCAACTGGTTAAGCCTGGACACTTTATCGGGGTACTTGTCATAAAGATTATTTTCCTCTTTGGGGTCTTCCAGCAAATGGTATAACTGACCCTTTGGAGCATTAGTTTCTGTTTCACGCAACACACCACCAGAACCTTTTCCTAAAATAAGTTTCCAGTTGCCATGTCGGATGGCAAATGTCCGATTGGATGAATGCAAAATAATATGATCACGACTCGCTTCATCGCACTTTTGACCAAAGAAGCTGGCACTAATGTCAAGACTATCCTCTGCAGCACCTTCGGGTATCTCATAGTCCACCAATGCTGCGAAGGTTTTCATCATATCAACAAGAGAAATGGGCATATTGCAAACAGAAGAGCTAGGCGTCTTTTCTGGCCAATGAACAATGAATGGTACTCGACTGCCTCCTTCCCAAATCTCAGACTTAATCCCTCTCCAGGGATAACTCGCATCGTGACCGTAGTTTTTCTTCAATGAACCAACTGCACCCGCCATTTCAGTACCATCACGATGCGGTGGTCCATGATCTGAAGTGACAATTAAGAGTGTGTTATCTGTCATGCCATTGCGTTCCAAAGCTTCGCGAATTTGTCCAACAGACCAATCAAACTGGTGTACAAAATCACCATAACGTCCTGCTTCACTTTTATCAAAGAAAGGGGCAGAAGGAGCAATGGGTGTATGGGGTGCAGTGAAAGGCACATAGGCAAAGAATGGTTTGTCTTGTGTCTGATCATCAATGTACTGTACGGTTTTCTGTACTAAAGCTGGCATAATTGTTGTTACATCCCATGCCGGCAAACTGGGTCCAGGATGAGCGCGTTCAAATTGCGCTGCGATCGCACTATGTGCCGTTGTTAACACTCCTTGAACCCCTTTTTCAGCCCAAATCGAAGGGTTTCCCACTGTACGATCATTTTCAATGAAACAAAAAGGAGGGCAATTAGAAGTATCAACACCATAGAAGTAGTCAAACCCCCGAGAAATTGGTCCCTCTAATATGGGCTTGCTAAAATCAATTCTCCGGTATCTGCTTCGGTATGCAAACTAAGGCCAAAACCCAATAATTCGAGTAACTTTATTTCAAATTTTCGTAGCGCTATCTCAATTTTATTATTGTTTTCCAGTGCATATAAACAGTGGTGGTACTGTTCAAAAATCGTTTCGTGTACATCATGCTTGTGTAAAAAATACATCAGCAATTCATTAATATACATAGCTGAGAGCAAAGATTTGCTTTTAAGAACAGGGGCTTTGAGATCTGCTCGCTCAATGCTTTTCAAATAAGGCAGATCGCCTTTCCCCTGCCAGCTTACTACCAATGGGGTAAATAACATTAAATTACCGGCTATTTTAGAGCGTTTACCCCGGCATCCTCTTGCCATCAGTGACACACGTCCATAATCCTTTGTTAAAACGTCCAGAATACTGCTGGTTTCCCGGTAGGCATGCTTGTGGAGGATATAGGCAATCTGCGTATTGACTATATTCATGAATAAAAAAATTTGCCCACAGATGAACGCAGATGAACACAGATATAGTCTGGAGACTTATTATCTTTATATGCTGTTAAAAGCAAAATACTCAAAGAGCTTGAGGTTCGTATAACGATATTGCATAGCAAAACTTCTTTGATCTGTGTTCACCTGTGTTCATCTGCGTTCATCTGTGGAGAATAAATTTTAAATGATACTATTCACTATAACCAAGACCACGTAATGCACTTTCATCATTCGACCAGCCTTCACGTACTTTTACCCACAGGTTTAAATACACTTTTGTGTCAATCATTTTACTGATGTCTTCGCGTGCTTTGGTACCGATGCTTTTTAACCTTGCACCTTTTTTACCAATGATAATGGCTTTTTGACCGGTGCTCTCAACAAAAATAGTGGCATGTATATGAACAATTTTCTCGTCTTCATCATACTTATCGATATTTACTGTTGAGGTATAAGGCAGTTCCTGGCCTAATTCACGTATGAGTTTTTCGCGTATAATTTCTGCTGCAAGAAAACGCATGCTTCGGTCAGTAACCTGATCATGCGGATAAATATGTTCATTTTCAGGCAGTAAAGGCGCGATTTTTTGTTCCAGTATATCCACATTCATGCCATTTAACGCAGAAACAGGTATGATTTCTGTGAATTCATATTTTGACGACAAGTCATTTATCAATGGCAATAATTGCTTCTTGTCCTCCAGAATATCCATTTTATTAACCACTAGTAGCACCGGGCAGCTAACCAATTTCAGCTTTTCTAGTATTGCCTGATCTTCTTCTGTCCATTTTTTAGCTTGCACTACAAAAAGAATGACATCGACATCGTTTAATACCGACGTTGCAGCACGGTTCATGTATTTATTGATTGCACTTCCACGGCGCTGATGAATGCCCGGCGTATCAACATAAATCATCTGCGTATTTTCTGTGGTTTTAACGCCAAGAATCTGGTGGCGCGTGGTTTGAGGTTTACGCGAAGTAATGCTTAGTTTCATTCCAAGAATATGATTAAGCAACGTTGACTTGCCAACATTAGGTCGTCCGATAATCGCCGTATATCCACAGCGTTGAACTTGACTCATTGTTTTCTGATCAGTCATTTTTTTTATGTCCATGAGGGACGGCCCTGGTAGCATTGTGGCGCAAGGAGCCATGGATGGCGGTGCGATTATTTTCAAAATACTCCTGGACCCGGGTTATGGCTTTATCAGCAGCGAGTTGTTCCCCTTTTCGACGACTCTTACCTTCACCGTTAACCTCTATAGACATCTGCTTTATACTGCATTTAACATGAAAAATTTGCGCATGCGACTGTCCGCTAATACTGGTCACCTGATAATCAGGCAATGCAAAACGACGTGATTGTAGTAACTCCTGTAGCCGTGTTTTAGGGTCTTTCAGGCTTTGCAAGTCAGTTGGCGATGCTAACCTGTCAGCGTATAAACGAACAATAAGATCACGTGCAGAATAAAAGCCACCATCACAATATACTGCCCCCAAAATGCTTTCAACAGCATCTGCAAGAATGGAGGGCCGGCGAAAACCACCACTTTTAAGCTCACCCGAACCTAATTTAATCACTTCGCCCAAGTTTAGCGTATTTGCAATTTTAGCCAGTGATTCTTTATTAACCAGATTGGCACGTAATCGGCTCAAATCACCTTCCTGCACATCAGGATATAAGTTAAATAATTCATCTGCGATTACAAAATTTAATACACCATCACCTAAAAATTCAAGGCGCTCATTATTTTTAGACGCATAACTTCGATGCGTTAACGCCTCATTGAGCAAGGTTATATCATTGAACGAATATTCAAGCTTTTTTAATAAAACATCAATGGCATTAAACTGCGCCATACTACTACTCAAAATTTTTATTTGAATAACTTTTATTATGAGAGCTTTGCACGATGAGCTTAGCGAGTTTTAACTCTAGCTTCGTGCTTAAAACTAACAATATATTCAAGATTACCAACCAGTTTGCCGCGTGGTTCATATTCAATTGTAACAATATTTTCACCACGGCCTTTTTGAACTTTGATGCTCTCGGGCTTAATCGAATACACACTGTTCATGCTTAGACGTTTGGCTACCAACGTTTTTAACCCCGAGGGTGATGAATCTCTTGCTTTTATATCATTAGGCAGTTCTTTCATAAGCTTTTTAACGCTTGAATCCGTAATATAAACCGGCATCACATTCATCGCAATCACACCCTGAAACAATAAAAACACGATAACCACAAGCCAGCTGATCATGGTTAAGCCTTTTTGTCTGTTCATGGGTGTGTTCATGGAAGCGGTTATAGATGGGGTTGTTATAGATTTTTTCATCACCCTGTTATTTTTCATTATATGAATACCCGTGTGGTTAAGTTCACGCTAATTGCTGTTATTTAATTGTATTGCCAATGCGTTCAAGATGCCACTCATCACTAAAGTGCATCCAGATCATAAATGCCTTGCCTAATAAATTAGCTTTAGGCACCGGGCCCCAGACACGGCTATCATTGCTGTTGTCACGATTATCGCCCATCACAAAATACATATCTTCCGGCACTATATATTCACCCTGCAGGCTATTAGGCCTTGCCGGCAATAATAACATTGCGTGGTTCACACCCTGCAATTTTTCTGTATATTCAGTTGCCGAAGTTTGTCCCGGGCCCTTATATTGACCAACAAAATCTCTTTCTACTGGTTCACTATTAACATATAAAACTTTATTGTAATACGCTATGTGATCTCCCGGTAAACCTATAACACGTTTTATGTAATCCAGGTTAGGATCACGTGGATAACGAAAAACAACGATATCACCCCTTTCTGGTGGTGAAAAATCTATAATCGTTTTATTAATTACCGGCAATTTGATGCCGTAGGAAAATTTATTAACCAGAATAAAGTCACCTATATATAATGATGGCAACATCGAACCCGAAGGAATCCTAAAAGGCTCAACAACAAATCCACGAAGCAGGAAGACAATCAACAAAACAGGAAAAAATGATTTTGAGTATTCAACAATTACCGGCTCGTTACCTTTCCGGCTAACTTCAACACCCTGATGAATTTGTGTTGATGTTTGTATAATCTCGTTACGTCTAGGCGCAAGAAACCATTTATCAATCAACCAGACGGTTCCGGTAAAAATCACGGCCATAAATAAATAAAAAGAAAAATCAAATATCATCATACACTCGACACTATGTTAATTTAGAATTAAGCAAGCTTTGATCCATCCTGAATGGACATAAGGTCACTTAAAGTTTAGGTGCTTATTGTTAATTATCTACTCTAACTGTCCACTTTTAGTACCGCTAAAAAAGCTTCCTGTGGTATTTCAACCTTACCAAACTGCTTCATGCGTTTTTTACCCTTTTTCTGTTTCTCCAGCAATTTACGCTTTCGTGATACGTCGCCACCATAACATTTAGCTGTTACATTTTTACGCAGGGCTTTTACCGTACTACGAGCTATAATATTTCGGCCAATCGCTGCCTGAATGGCAATATCAAACATTTGACGCGGAATTAATTCACGCATTTTTTCTACCACTTCACGTCCGCGTCTAAGGCTTACATCACGGTGCGCGATAATTGACAGTGCATCAACCCGCTCACTGTTAATGAGAATATCCACCTTAACCAGGTCGGCAGCCTGAAAACGGTCAAATTCATAGTCAAATGATGCATAACCGCGACTCACTGATTTTAAACGATCAAAAAAGTCGAGTACCACTTCGCTTAAAGGCATTTCATAATTGAGCGAAACCTGATTGCCCAAATACTGCATATTTAACTGTACACCACGTTTCTCAACACACAGTGATATCACATTACCAACATATTCCTGTGGCAGCAGGATGTTGGTCTTAATAATGGGCTCACGCAGCTCTTCAATAAAATTTACTTCCGGTAAATCAGCCGGGTTGTGAATTTCAAACACCTCGCCTTTGCTGTTTAATACTTCATACAACACGGTGGGCGCCGTAGTGATCAGGTTTAAATCATATTCACGCTCCAGTCGTTCCTGGACGATTTCCATGTGTAGCATGCCAAGAAAACCGATGCGAAAACCAAGACCTAAAGCCGATGAATTTTCCGGCTCAAACTGTAATGAGGCATCGTTTAAGGTCAATTTTTCCAGTGAATCGCGAAAATCATTATAATCATCTGAGCTCACCGGGAACATGCCAGCAAAGACTCGCGGCTGCACTTCCTTAAAGCCTTCGAGTGCATCGTGCGACGGGTTATCGGTCATGGTGATGGTATCACCCACTTTAGCTGAATCAATTTCCTTTAGACTGGCAATAATGTAACCTACCTGGCCAGCCGATATTACACCACGATCTTCACGTTTTGGTGTAAATACCCCCACCTTATCCACCAGATAGCTGCGCTGTGTTGACATCACTGTCATTTTTTTACGGGGTGAAATACTGCCCTGCATAACCCGCACCAGAATAATGACACCGACATAAGAATCAAACCAGGAATCAATAATTAATGCCTGTAATGGTGCATCCGTATTACCTTGCGGCGGCGGAATTTCTGCCACAATTTGTTCCAGCAATTCATGAATACCCTGCCCGGTTTTGGCACTGACATGTAAGGCATTACTGGCATCAATGCCAATAACTTCTTCAATTTCTTCGCAAACGCGATCCGGCTCGGCTGCCGGCAGGTCAATTTTGTTTAATACCGGAACCACTTCCAGTCCTTGCTCAAGGGCGGTATAACAATTGGCAACACTTTGTGCTTCGACTCCCTGCGAGGCATCTACAATCAACAGCGCACCCTCGCAGGCCGCCAGTGAACGTGAAACCTCGTATGAAAAATCCACATGGCCCGGGGTATCAATAAAATTTAGCTGGTAGGTTTCACCATCATCCGCCTTATAATTTAAGGTCACACTCTGCGCCTTGATGGTAATGCCACGTTCCCGCTCCAGATCCATTGAATCCAGTACCTGTGCTGACATTTCTCGCGCACTTAAGCCTTCACAGGACTGGATGAGACGGTCTGCCAGTGTCGATTTACCGTGGTCAATATGCGCGATAATGGAAAAGTTACGAATGTTTTTCATCAAATTATAAAGGTGAAGTGAATAGCTCAGCCGGCTTTTTCAGCAATGGCATTATGTAAAATTTCTGCGTCAAGAAAATAGTGGCACAATATTTCATCGTTTAGTAGCAAAACCGGAACCTTACTACCATAAAGCTTTTCCAGTGCAGGTTCATTGTCAATGTACTGGCGCTGCACAATAATCCGGTACTCAACGATAAACGGCCTTAATTCATCTTCCATGGCATCGCAAAGTGGACAGTTACTGCGCGAATAAAGTTTGAATTTCAATGACATACCTGGTAATAATAGTTATTTCAGAGTTACCTTAAATCATAACGACACATGCAGAAAAAAACCGGCAAAACCGGCATATCACACGAACCTTCTTTCTGCTAACAACTATCCGGATCAGAGTTTACCATGTTCAATTATTTTTCTCAGAACTACTGGTGCGAACTGCTTTACACTGGACTGTCGATCAAAATACCACTTAGACATTAATGAGCCAAAAACCAGCCCCATAATTGAACAGGCGGCTATCATTAAATCACGGTATTTAATAACCGCAGATATATCCATAGGTGGACTGCCATGAACAGGTTCTGGTGCAATGACCCAGGAAGGCGGTGCGGTTATGTCCATGGATGGATTGTATTCCGCAGGGAGCCAGGAAGGCGGTGCGGTTAAAAAATAGTCCGCCAGCAAGGCAGATACCAGCATACACAGAACTGGTAAAATGTACATCATCAGCGAACCTTTAAGCAGTGCGTCCTCTGCGATACCGACAACTACAGTGTCGCCTACTTTTGCATTGATGTTATTTTCAGCCTGAAAATGGGTAAATTTTCGACCCACAACTTTAGCTAACAGCGAGGTGCCGCATCCCTTACTCACCGAACAGCTACCACATGCTGACTGCGTCTGTGCCTGCAATAACAGTCGATTTCCATTTATTTCAATAACCTGGGCCTGCTCTTCAATCATATGGCTTCAATTATATTTCTAGGGCAATTGCGCCGTTGACAGAGCCATTGACTCAACCGTTTTGACAGGCACCTCGCCCACTACAGTGACAAAATAATCATCCACAGAACGACCAAAAGCATTCACTGCGCCCATCGATGCAACGCCCAACAAATGTTTTTCTATACCCTTATATTTTTCAATAAAAACGGAAACCGAAGCCAGTCCATCAGAGTACACCAGGTGTAATAAATCCGGTGGCGAGGGTTTTGATAAGGTGGTTTCGGATAAATCAGCTGCTGATGAATCGGTTGCTGGTGAATCTGCTTCTGATGAATAGCTTCTAGCAGCCGCTAATGGTTGCGAATAACGCATGGTACTTTGCGTTAACATAAAACCATCTGGCAGTCTGTTTACTACCCAGCGCTGCTGTACACTTTGAGTTACATCGATGACAGGTTCATCCAGTGCCTGTTGCCTGTATCGTTCAAATTGCTTCAATTCAAAGGAGTGAGAAGGCGTCTCGGTCAGATAGTCCAACGAGGTAAACATCATTTGTTCGACCACCTTTTTTTCTTTATTCTCACCTTCAGCGACTAAATCACAACGTAACAACATGCCGGTATCTTTATCAATCCAATATCGATAACCATAACGGTATTGGTCTTTAGGTAAAAGATCGACAACCAGCGTCTGGTGATTTGCAATCCGGTCATCGCTTAAGCGGCTTATTGAGTAAAACAGCTCGAGCTGATCAATATTTTCTGGTAACTGTGGGTGTAATGACTGGTTTTTATCGGTATGGCGTACGGTGACTAATTCTCGATCTGGAAAAACTGAAATAACCCGATTGTTATGTCTAAGGACTTTTTTAGGTTCACCGTTAAGTGCCTCAATACTTTCCCACACACCTTTATCATCGACACCGTGGGTAACGCGTAAAGTCGAAAGATTATCAGACTTTCTCAGGATAAACGTGCCCTGATAGTTCTGCTCACGATCAGCATCTGACATGCGTTTTAACATATCAAATAAATCAGCGGCAAAGCTATTGCTAGTTAATAAAAAAAGAAGTATTCCCGCATTTAAATTAAGGGCATTTCTATTAATCAGGCTTCTATTAATTAAGTTAGCCGTCAGCTTGTCAAGTAGATTAATAAATTGTGAAAACATTAACAAACGCGCTTTATTTTCGTGTATTTTCGTTTATTTTATTTAAAAAATTTACTTCTTCGACTCGAAACTAACGGCTCTTGCATAGGGTAATCGACCCTGCAACGCATCCTGAGTTGCAAATTCCAGATGTTGATTGACCAGACGCTGATCTATATTTGTCGCCTTATTGGCTATTGCTTCATCAGTTACCACTTGATTTTCTACCGCGACCCTGACCACAGGTTGCGCTCCAGGCTGAGATTCATTATTTACAGCTACCGGTGCAAGTCCTCCGGTTTCCTGTCCGGATAAAGTAACAACCATAACAATGGCCACTGATGCAGCTACCGCCATGCCTGCAACAGGCCGAAGCCAGGCTGATACATTGAACAGACCTGGCTTGTCAGATAATTGGTTAGATAAAGATTCAGCTTTCACTACTGCGATTTTTTCGCTAATATTTTCATTGAGCAGAGCCTCGCGCACTGCATGACTGACATCAATAAAAGACGAATCACTCATCTCACCGCGTAATGCGTCACCCATCATTTGATAACGCTGTGCTGTTTTCGCATCATCAGATTCAGCGGATAAAGAAAATGACATCAGCTCATCGCGATGCATATCATTATCCAGAAAAGCTGAGATTTTTTCTTTACGTTTATTCATGACTATAACCACATTTAAATATTAATATTGATGTTTGTATTGTTGTTTGTATCATTGTTCGCCTTTAAGCCGGTCAAACTTTTTCACTCATTGAGTTCTTGCTGACAGATAAAACGGTGTTTGGCCGTTCACGTAAACTAGCTTGAAACCTGATGGCTGTCGTCATCAAGTATCGGCTCCAGTTTGCTGTCAATGGCTTCGCGAGCACGAAATATTCGTGACCTCACTGTGCCAATCGGGCAATCCATGACCGCAGCAATATCCTCGTAACTTAGACCTTCAATTTCCCGCAAAGTTATCGCTTCGCGTAAATCTGAAGGTAATTCTCCCATCGCCTGATGAATGGTAGCCTCAAGTTCCGAGGCCAGCGCTTCACGTTCAGGAGATGCAAATTCTTTCAGCCATTCACTGGCACCATAATCTTCCGCATCCTGCACATCTATACTGTTAGCAGGGTTTTTACGCGATTGTGCAACCAGGTGATTTTTTGCTGTATTTATCGCTATACGATACAACCATGTGTAAAACGCACTCTCACCCCGAAAATTCGGCAACGCACGATACGCTTTAATAAAGGCTTCCTGCACAACATCCGGCACATCTGACTGATTTCTTAAAAACCGGGAAACCAGCTTGGCTAAACGTAACTGGTATTTCAACACAAGCAAATCAAATGCTTTTTTATCTCCCTGTTGCACTCGCACAACCAGTGCCTGATCTATCTCACGTTCGCTCATTTAAAGCCCTCTTCAATGAGCGAAGTACCACCGTGCATTTTGTGACAGACGATTACCATCATAGTTCCCAATGTTTTATAAGTTTTTGTATTTTTTAGAATTAGGGTGCAAACTTACCTTATTTCAGCAAAATCTTAAAGCCTTATCATCACGAGTCCAATACAGACATGTCAATTACACACCAGCATGATGTACTGATAATAGGCGGTGGCGCAGCAGGACTTAGTCTGGCACTACGCATCGCCGATCAATGCAGCATCGCCATTATCACCAAAGGCCCCGGTAAAGATGGCAGCACTTATTATGCCCAGGGCGGACTTTCTGCTGTATTGAGCAAGGAAGATTCCTTTGTTTCACATATTGAAGACACTTTAAAAGTGGGGGGGGGCTTATCCAAAAAAGAAACGGTTAAATTTACCATTGAGCACGGTCCTGAAAATATCCGCTGGCTTCAGAAACTGGGGGTTCCCTTTAGTAGCGAAATGAGCAGCGAAATATTGAAATCAGACAACCGCGAATTGCATTTGACCCATGAAGGCGGACATTCACATCGCCGTATTGCCCATGCCGCCGATGCCACCGGAAAAGCCATCAGCAACACGCTGGAAAATCATGCCGGTCAGCATGACAATATCACCTTTTATGAACACCATATTGCGGTTGATTTAATTACCACTGAAAAACAGAGGCTCGATAACAATGAGCATGTAAATAATGGCAATAACTGTATTGGTGCCTACGTGCTTAATAAAAACAGTAACCACGTTGAAACTTTTCAGGCGCGTTTTGTCGTGCTTGCTACAGGTGGAGCTAGTAAAGTTTATCTTTATACCAGTAATCCGGATGGTTCTACCGGTGATGGCATAGCTATGGCATGGCGTGCAGGTTGTAGCGTTAGCAACATGGAATTCAACCAGTTTCACCCGACCTGTTTATATCACCCGGAAGCGAAATCCTTCCTTATTAGTGAGGCCGTTCGTGGCGAAGGTGGAAAATTATTATTGCCTGACGGCGAGCGGTTCATGCACAAATTTGATGACCGCGGCGAACTTGCTTCACGTGATATTGTGGCACGTGCTATCGACCATGAAATGAAGCGATTAGGAGCACCCTGTGTTTATCTGGATATAAGCCACCGCTCCCCGGCTTTTATTGTTTCACATTTCCCGACCATTCATGAACGATGTTTACAATTCGGTATAGATATTACTAAAGAGCCTATTCCTGTGGTGCCCGCCGCCCACTATACCTGTGGCGGAGTGAATACTGATCTTAACGGTTGCACTGATATCAACAACTTATATGCTATCGGCGAGACCGCTCACACAGGTTTGCACGGTTCTAACCGTTTGGCGAGTAATTCATTATTAGAATGCCTGGTATTCGCGCAAGCAGCAGCAAAACATATTTCTTCGCTGATAAACACCCCCTATCACTATCAACAAGTTTCAAACTGGGATGAAAGCCAGGTGACCGACTCCGATGAAGAAGTAGTAATCTCGCATAACTGGGACGAGCTACGTCGTTTCATGTGGGACTATGTCGGCATCGTCAGAACCAATAAACGGCTGGAACGAGCCATGCATCGGGTCAGCTTACTGCAACAGGAAATTAATGAATATTACAGCCATTTCATCATCAGCAATGACTTAATAGAGTTACGTAATTTAACGCTGGTGGCAGAATTAATTATCCGTAGCGCGATGTTACGCAAAGAAAGTCGTGGTTTACATTTTTCGCTGGATTACCCGGCCGCCGATGAATCCTCTGTTGCCAATGACACGGTGTTAAAACCTCAGCACAAATCAAGCAGCGAAAAAATAAAAATCATTAAATAATTAAACTAGTTATAAGTTTTAAGTTGTAAGTTAAGTAACAAGTTAAAACAACACAACACTTATAGCTTACAACTAAAACTAATCACTCCCATGACACAAACAAAATATTTAATCGAACCGGATGAACTAGAGACATTACGGGGCAATGAGAACATCGTCATTATCGATTTATGCAAAGCCAAACAATACGCACAGGCACATATTCCCGACGCACATTTTGTTAACTATAGAGATATTGTCAAAATCGATAAACCCGTGATGGGCTTATTACCGGATAATGAAAATTTTTCTGCTTTACTATCCAGCCTGGGTATCACAAAAAAATCACTGATTATTGCTTATGATGATGAAGGTGGTGGTTGCGCCGCACGTTTTGTCTGGACCTTACAGGTGTTTGGCCATGAAACTGCAGTAATACTCAACGGCGGTTTGCATAGCTGGGCTAATGAAGGCCATGCATTAAGCAATAGCATACCGGACAAACCAGAAGCCAGCGATTACAGGCTGAAAAAAACCCATCACCATACAGCAACACGTGCTTTTATACAGACCCATCTAAATGATGACAATATCGTTTTTCTTGACGCACGTTCCTTAGCCGAATATCACGGCTCGAAAAAATTTGCCGAGAAAGCCGGCCATATTCCAGGCGCGATTCACTATGAATGGACCAAAGCGATGAACCAGAGCTACAACCTGCGTCGATTGCCTGCCGAGCTCATTCAGCAGCGGCTTGATACCCTTGGCATTACTAAAGACAAAGAAGTTGTCTGCTACTGCCAGTCACATCACCGTTCAGCCTATTCCTGGCTGGTATTAAAATCACTGGGTTATGAGAATGTTTTGGGTTATCCCGGTTCATGGTCAGAGTGGGGAAATAATCCGGATACGCCGGTAGAAACGTAGTTGGCAGTTGGCAGTTGGCAGTTGGCAGTAATTTTAAAAAATCACTGCTGCTTATATAAAAGTTTTTTGTTTTTAACTGATAACTGCAAACTGACGACTGCAAACTAATGTCTATATGGTGAGTATTTTCTCTCGGTAATACTTTAGCTCATCAATTGAATCTTTAATATCATCCATTGCCAGGTGGCTTGATTCTTTGTGATAAACCATTTTCTTGTCAGGCGCCCAGCGATTAGTCAGCTCTTTTAAGGTACTGACATCAAGGTTGCGGTAATGAAAAAACATTTCCAGATGCGGCATATAACGAGCCAGAAAACGTCTGTCCTGACAGATACTATTACCGCACATGGGCGACTTACCTGCTGACACATACTGCCTTAAAAAGGCCAGTGTCAAATTCTCTGCGGTTTCTTCTGATATTGCGCTGTTACGCACCCGATCAGTTAACCCGGACTTTCCATGCTGATTAGTACACCACTCATCCATATTATTCATAACATCATCGGCCTGGTGCACAACAATAGATGGTCCTTCATCAATAACTTTAAGGTGCTTATCGGTAATAATGGTAGCAATTTCAATAATGACATCAGAATTGGGGTCTAACCCGGTCATTTCAAGATCAATCCAGATCAGGTTTTCATCATTTAATTTCGACATATTTTTATTTTTTTACCTCAAGCGCACCCAATGGTGCCCCTGCTTAATTAAGCCATTAGTCTTCGTACAGGTTTTCGCCAGCGCAATCTTTGGTATACTGCGCAAAGACGTTAGATAATACAAGGGAAGTTCTGATCAAGTCCAATTATTTTAAGACACCTCTTTTAATTCTTGAAGAGTCAGAGATTCCAGGCAACTGCAAATAACACAAAGAGTTTTTAATGAACGAATTACACATTTTCACCCTTTTATTCCTCGCTATGCTGCTGGTATCGACCTTGATGCGCCTATACCTGTCACAACGCCAGATACATTTTGTCTCACAGCACCGTGAAAAAGTGCCCGAGTCATTCGCCGATAACATTACGCTTGAAGATCACCAAAAAGCAGCTGATTACACCATAACCAAGGTCAAATTTGGTCGTTTACCCTTATTCTATGAAGTTGCTCTTCTACTCATGTGGACACTTGGTGGCGGACTGGACTGGCTTGATAATAATATTATCGCACTCGAACTTAACCCAATACTTACCGGTATCGCGGTTATCCTGGTCTATACTTTTATTTCATCGCTACTTGATCTGCCATTTACATTGTACAACACATTTGTCATCGAAGAAAAATTTGGCTTTAATCGCACTACCATAAAAACATTTATTACTGACATGATAAAAGGCAGTCTTCTAGGCCTGGTTATTGGCATACCCCTGCTGTATGTCATTTTATGGCTGATGGAACAATCAGGTGATCAATGGTGGATCTATGCCTGGCTTGTTATCAGCGGATTCAGTATATTAATGATGTGGGTTTACCCAACGTGGATCGCACCCATTTTCAATAAATTCGAACCTCTGGAAGAAGGTGAAACGCTCAATCGTATAACGCACTTATTGAACCGCTGTGGTTTCAGCAGCAATGGCATCTTCGTGATAGATGGATCAAAGCGTTCATCACACGGTAATGCTTACTTTTCAGGTTTTGGCCGTAACAAACGCATCGTATTTTTTGATACGCTGTTAAAAATGCTAAGCGACGACGAACTTGAAGCCGTACTCGCACACGAACTGGGCCACTTCAAGAAAAAGCACATTATAAAAGGCATGGCCATTTCTTTTGCCACGACCCTGCTGGCGCTTGCTGTGCTGGCATGGTTAATGAAAGCGGAATGGTTTTACACCGCACTAGGCGTTAACCAGGCTTCAACCTATATGGCATTGTTACTTTTCACCCTGGTTATGCCTGCGTTCACTTTTGCTTTTCAACCACTATTCAGCATCTTTTCACGTAAAAATGAATTTGAAGCCGATGCCTTTGCCGCCGAACAAACTGATGCAAAATATCTTATTCACGCACTGGTTGGTTTATACCGGGAAAATGCAAACACATTAACACCTGACCCTATGTATTCAGCCTTTTATGATTCTCATCCACCCGCGCCAGTGAGAATTGCACAATTGAACACTCACGCCTAATCAATATTTTTTTGAGGAAAACCTATGAAAACATTAACCAGCAATATAATTAAAAGCCTGTTGTTTTTTTCCATCATAAGTGTAAGCAGCATTTCCTGTGCTAATGATAGTGATACAGAAACAACTGATCCAGTTGCACACGGAGAACAGGCACATAAAAATCATTGTTACAAATGCCACACGGATGATGTTTATACACGCGAAAATCGTTTTGTAAAATCTATCGACGCATTAAGCAAACAGGTTGTTCGCTGTAAAGATGGCAACAATGTTCCCTGGTTTGATGAAGATACCGATGCCGTTGTGCAATTTCTCAATAAAAAATATTATCGCTTTTAATTATTATGAGAGCTTTGCACGATGTAGATTTTTCGTTATGGCAAGGCAAAAATCGACGAAAAAGCGCAGTTTACACACAGTTTGCCACTGTGTGGCCCCGCATTTTTGAGACTATTTTTAACGCAGCCATAGCGGAAAAGATGCTTCGTGCAAAGTTCTCATTATGTCTAATTATCACCTCTAAAATCTTAGCTATGACTAAACTTAACGCCGAACTGGCATCACAACAATGCGGCAATCTATCGGCTGATAATCCGGCGCTCACTCAGGACGAAGTTTCAGTTTATCTGCCACAGCTAGCTCCAGAATGGCAGGCAGTAGAAAATCGAGCTATCAGCTTTAGCTACACCTTTAAAAACTATTACCAGACCATGGCATTTGTTAACGTCATTGCGCAAATTGCTCACCAGCAAAACCATCACCCCGATCTACTAGTGAGTTACAATCGCTGCACGGTTACTTATAGTACGCATAGTGTTGGCGGCTTATCAGTCAATGATTTTATCTGCGCAGCAAAAATTAATGCTGCGCAGAAGCTGTAAGCTGTTTGCAATATGGCAAAACGCAATCTCTCGAAACAACAACATCGCCGTATCGCTACACAACAAAAAAACAAGATAACAGATGATAATCTGAAACTGGACGAATCCAGTACGCAAACCGCTCGCGTTATCAGTCATCATGGCCGCCAGTTATATGCTGAAGCTGAAAACCCCGATAAATCACCACGCAAGATAAAATGTAAAATCAGGCAGAATTTAGGCGATATCGCCTGCGGTGATTTTGTCATAGTACAACAGGCACTTGACCCTGACGGCAGGATAAAAACAGGCGAGTCACAAAACGTTGTTGTCGCCGTTAAAGAACGCACGAACCTGCTGGTAAAAACCGGGTTTGCCGGTGCTATTAAACCTGTCGCAGCAAATATTGGGCAACTGGTCATTGTTACCTCGTTAAAGCCAAAACCTAATCCCTACCTAATCGACAGGTATATAACAGCGGCTGAAAATTTACCGGCAAAAGTGCTTATCATAATTAACAAAATTGATTTGCTTGATAAAAACGCAAAACAGGATATAGCGGATTTAACGGCCTTATATCATGGCATTGGCTATCGCGTCATAAGTTCCAGCATTAAAAAAAATATTGGTCTGGATGAAATATCAGATGCATTGAGCAACACTACCAGCATACTCGTGGGATTATCAGGTGTCGGTAAATCTTCTATCGTCAAATCAATTCTGCCAAAAGAAGAGATCAAAATCGGTGAAACATCAGCGGCAAGCGGTGAAGGCAAGCACACCACAACGGTATCCGCGCTTTATCATCTAAAAGACAATGGCATAATTATCGATTCACCTGGCGTACGAGACTTCACTCCTGACAACAAAAGCCTTGATGAAATTACAAATGGGTTTATCGATGTAAGACAGTTTAATGGTGCATGCAAATTTACTAACTGCAGCCATACCAATGAACCGGAGTGCGCGATGAAACAGGCCGTTATTGATAACCAATTAAACAAACAACGCTTCGATAACTACCTGCGCCTGATTCAGGAATTCAACGAAAAGGAATAGCTAGTCCACAGATGAACACAGGTATAAAGTTATCTAAAAAATTTCAGAGCTCAGCCTGAAATTTACCGATATTGGATTATGGTCAGAAGATGAGACCTGCCACACTTTTTTCTCTACCGGCTCTAGCTGTCGGTAAAACACATGATCAATCGCATTCCCAAAAACATGTGTTTTATTATTTACCGGGTATTGCAGAGAGGACAAGGCCAGTTTACTGACTAACTGCATGACTTCTGACATGCGGTCATCACTCCAGCTATTAAAATCTCCAGCCACAATCATCGGACCATCATGATACTGTACGGAATCAAACAACTGTAGCAGCTGCTCACGGTATGCAGTCAGACCTAAAGTAAAATTAATTCCATGGATATTGGCCACAAGCAGTTTTTTGTTATGGCCATCTATATTGTAATAACTAACCAGTGTCGATTTAGGAATACGAATAATCGGCTCCATGTTTTTAAAACCACAGCTATGTATTACACTTGAATTTGCAGCTGTCATCACACCTGCAGCCGTTCCACCCATATAAAAGGCAGTCTTCATAACCCAGTTAAAACTATTTGTTGTTAACAAGCTGGTTAATTCATCATCCAGGTAAGCTTCCTGTATTGTCATCACGTCATGATTCTGCGCGAAGGAGGATAAGTCTTTCTGCCAGCCCTCACTATTACCCTTGTAGATATTCCAGTTGAGTAGAGCGATATTTTCAGGATCAAGGCCATGCTTTTGTACATTCTCACTATTGACTTCAGCAAGCGTCTGACAAGTCTCTGGCTTCTTGCCTGCGTGATTAGCATTTGATGCCTCATCGCTTTTACTATCAACATTAACGCAGGCAGCCAGCATCGGCGTGAGCAGAAGGAAAATATAAAATCTAAAGCTGTTTAACATATCAAATCCGGTAATGTCGGCACATCATGAGCAGGAATGATGACGCCTGTATAAAGTATAAAATGGAACCGAAGTATTTGAATGATGCAAAATGCTGCCTCCTTTCCTTTTCCCGTTACTATGAACTAGTCTGTTTATAAAGTATATGGCAACCGCGAGCAAGAACTTGACGATGTGCGCCAATTGCCTGACCGCGCGAACAGGGTTATACCTAGACATAATGCCGTCACATTTTCATATCTCAAGTCTATCTTCAGATAATAATGTATTATCCTAAATAAATCAGTTGAACCTACTGCGAACGCACGGCTAATTCGTTCTACCCAGCAAAGCTATCTGCATAGCTGTATCCAATAAAAAGCTGGACAAACCATTCAAACTACGATATATATA
>RCNG010000885.1_pt1 | contig 19248 bp, 20 predicted proteins | sample 2041371 | NCBI WGS metagenome assembly RCNG01 (sample SAMN09708227, study PRJNA481090) | Marine sediment metagenome, whole genome shotgun sequencing project. | biome: marine sediment; feature: ocean; material: sediment; isolation source: Sewage treatment plant 1 marine sediment (STP1) ... | reverse complement strand
GAGCTCGACTACTTCATCGAGAAGATCCATCCCGAAGACCATGACCAGTACCTGACGGAGAGCGGATACAAAGACTTCGAGATCGTGGAAGAGACGCTGAAGATCAAGACCCAGGGGGGAATCCGGGAAGAGAAACTTTCGGTCAGGATCTCGAGGCACGGGCCGATCATCTCGGAGGTCATGCCCCTGGCACCGGACAATGCGGCCATGAAGTGGGTCGGAATGAACCCGACCGGCCTGTTCGAAGCGTTCGTGGAACTCAACAGGGCCTCCACGTTCGAGGAATTCCGGGGCGCTTTGCGCCACATGAAGACCCCAACCCTGAACTTCGGGTATGCGGACGCAAAGGGAAACATCGGATACCAGTACGTCGCCTCTCCACCGATACGGCCGAAGGGCACCGGGGCCCTTCCTGTGCCGGGCTGGACGGGCGAGTACGAATGGCAGGGAACCATCCCGTTTGAAAGGCTTCCCTATGACCTGAACCCGGGCAAGGGATATCTGGCCTCATTCAACAACCCTGCCAAAGAAACCGACTACCACCTGACAAACTACTACCTGTACGAAAGAGCGATTCGCTTCGAGGAACTGGCCAAGGACCTGGGAGACATAACGCTCGAAGGTGCGCGCGAACTGCAGCTCGACTCCGTCTCCGTCGTGGCCAAGCGCTGGGTCCCCCACGCCGTGCGTGCCTGCAGGGACAGGGACGACCTGACCGAGGGCCTGAAGCTGTTCGATGGCTGGGACCATGCCATCCGTACGGAAAGCCCGGCCGCCACGCTCTTCAATGCATTCTATTTCCGGCTCATGGAGAACACCTTTGCAGACGAAGTGGGCGTGCCGCTCTGGATGGAGCACCTTTCGCAGAGCTACATCATCTACGTGCCGGATCTTCTTCTCCTTCGCATGGTGGATCAGGACGACCACATCCTCTTTGACAACGTCCTCACCACCCCCGTTCGGGAAACCCGGGATGCGATCGTTATGAAGAGCATGGAAGAGGCGGTGGAGGAGCTTACCCAGCGAATGGGCCCCGACCCGCAGGGCTGGGCGTGGGGGAAGGTCCACCGGATGACCTTCAAGCATCCCATGGGGGACAAACTGCCCTTCTTCAACCTCCGCCCCATCCCGACCCACGGCGACACCTTTACGATCAACGCCGGCATGTGGGACAACACGAAGCCTTACGAGATGGAGTCCGGAGGCGTGATACGCCTGGTGGTCGATTTCTCCGACGTTGAAAATTCGACCATCATCTGCCCGCCGGGCCAGTCCGGCCATTACAGGAGCCCCCATTACGACGACCTGGCTGAAATGTGGGCAGAGGGCCGTCAGATACCGATGCACTTCACTTCCGCAGACGCTCTGACGCGGATCCTGACGCTCAAAGGGACGCAAAAAATCCCTTAATGTTCCTCCACGACCTGTAGTATAATCGTCCCTAACGAACAGACAACCCGGAGAACAAAGGAGAACTGCGACATGGCGAGCATCCTCTTGGCCAATCCGTGCGGCCCCTATCCTCTTGCCTGGGGCGAAAACGTGCTCGATTTCTTCGGATCCAGGCTGTCCCGGGGGCAGGGGGTCTTCTCCTTCACCTCTACCTCCCACTGCTGGGCCCTGTACATGATCGCAGAGAACATCGACGCCCACACGACCGTGCTGGAGTATTCTCACCTGGAGGAATTCGAGGAGGAACTCAAGAACAACTACGACTACCTGGGAATCCAACTCGTCGGCATCTACACGCCCATGGTGGCCAAGATGATCGAAGCGGTGCGCAGGGTGAGCCCCAAGACCAAAATCGTTGTGGGTGGCTACGGTGTGGCAGGCCTGGACGATCCCGTGCCCCACGACCCGGAGGACATTGCCGGGTATATCCTGAGCAATGCCGATTATGTGTGCCGCGAGGAAGGCGTAGGGTTCTTCCGCCGCCTTCTCGGCGATGAACCGTACGAGAGGCCGATCACGCAGTTTCACATGCCCATGGGGGGGACCACGATAAAGGGGCTCGACTTTCTGCCCCCGACTCCGGTTCCGACGATCCTGGTCGCCCTGGGCTGTACCGGCGGATGCGAGTTCTGTAACACTTCCGCCTTCTTCAAGGCAAAGAAGATCGTCGTGGCGGATCCGGATGAATGCTACCAGTTCATGTCCGCCGCCATGGCGAGGGTACCCAGGTTCGGTGGAGCGCCTCCGCCCGTTAACATGACGTTGTTCGACGAGGATCTGCTCCTCGACAAGGATTACGTCCTCCGGCTGGGCCGCAACATGCGCGAAGGAGGGCTGATCGGGCAGGCAGGCTATTTCTGCTTTGCCAGCATGAGGTCACTTGCTCAATACGACCTGGATGAGCTGGCCGCGTGCGGCCCGGACACGATCTGGGTCGGTGTGGAATCAACCTACGAAAAGGTTATCGACCAGGACCACAAATTCACGAAACGGGCAGGCAGCGAATTGGCTGAAGTCTTCAAGGGGCTTCACGACCGGGGGATCTCCACGGTCGCCTCCTTTATCCTGGGGCTCGATTTTCAGACGCCGGAGAACATCGAGCAAGACATCGACAACCTCGTCGCTCTGAGCCCGGTCATGTACCAGATCGCACCCTACACGCCCTGCCCGGGGACACCTTTCTACAAGCGCGTAAAGGAGGAGGGAAGGCTCCTGCCCGAGTACACCTGGTCCGACATCCAGATCTGGAAGGATGATGTGTTTCGAACAAAGAACTTCGAGCTTGGTGAGATTCGAAAGGTCTTCAACAAGGCTCATGACAAGCTGATGGATCACAACGGGCCCACGGTTCTGAACATGCACAGCGTAGCGCTCTCGGGCTATCAGAGATACCGCAACGACCCGAGGATCCACTTCCAGAAACGGGCCGAATACCTGGCACGCAAGGCCCAGGGAACCTACCCCACGCTGAAGACCATTCGGGAGTTTGCCCCCACGAGAGAAGTACGGGAAAAGGTGGAAGAGCTCGAGAAGCGGTACGTGAGGCTTCTGGGCCAGCCGAGTCTCGGACAGAGGTTCTTCAGGGAACTCGTCTTCCAGGCAATGAAACGCCAGCTCAAGCTGGCAGAGCGCGGTCTCACGGAGATGGCCACGGACCCGCCGGTCCGTTGGACCTATTACACGCCGGGCAACGCGGCCCCACCGAAGGTGGTCTGCAGGACGAGGAAGAGGCCTTCACGGCTTCAGTTCCTGTCCAAACCTATCAAACTCGTCGCGAATCTGTAGAGAAACGAACCCGCGAACTCTAAGAAGACGGGGGATACTTCTTCAGTATCTCCTCAACGGCGGTGTTGATCGTCTTTTCGCTCTTCTCGGGCGTCGTCCTTTCCGACAACACCTTCTTCCCGACGCCGCGCCAGATGAGGTTCTTGCTCTTGGGATCGATGAAATCCAGGATCAGGGTCCCTTCCTGATAGTTGATCGTCGAGACCCCTCCTCCACGCATTCCCCAGTAGCCATACCCGTATCCCCAGCTCTGAACGTCTGTCTTGTCTTGCACTCCGGTGTGAAAGGCCACAAGAAAATCCGGATCCTGTGTCGCTTCCCTGAGTCCCTTCGCCGCCAGCTGCTGGTTCACGGCCCTCTTGACCCGGCCTTCGACCAGGCTGTTCTTCTCCAGCTCCCTTTGAACGTTCTCAGACGTCGATTCCGGGGCTGTAACCCAACTGTAGGTGCGAAGGTTCGCGAAATCCGTCTGGCTGTCGAAGTCATGCGACACGCTCACGGATGAGCAGCCTGCAGCCAGAAGTACGGCACACAACAAAATAACTCCCCTCGGTGCGTTCATGTTCCAACTCCTCCTCTTCGGGTTGACGGCTCAACAATTCGAATCATTATCTCGATCTTCTTGCCTCTTCACTTTGGATGCCTAGAATCCGGCACAAGTCCCCATTGCGAAAGTCCATTTCGAATAATAGATGAAGGGTCAGATGGTTAGGTTGCAGGAATCCGTGCCCGGAACCTCACCAGGGGGGGGGCAAAACCCTACATGAACAGAGCCTTGTACCCCTCCTGATAGATGTAGAAAGAGTGGACGCCGCCACCCCAGAGGAAGAAGGTGCCCACACCGAGCAGGCCCACCAGGACCGGGATCAAGGAGGCCGGTGTGACCACGGGAACAGGGTCCGAAACCCGCCTGTTGCGCACCAAACGGCAAACCATTTCGCAGATACCCATCTGGGCGGCCACGACGCAGAGGCACAGGATAAAGATCGTGTTCAGGCCGTAGTACAGGGACTCCCCCCAGGTAAAATACTCGCTCACCCGGAGCATCTCTTTCACGTCCCACGCCACCGGGGTCACCAGGCAGGCGAGGATTCCCTCCAGGGCGCTTGCCCCGCGAAAGAAGGTTTTGGGGTACACGTACAGGGGGCCGAAGCCGATGCTCACGAAGAGGATCAGGCCGGACACATAGGCCGTGAGCTGGTGAAGCGCGTCGATGCCGATCCGCCAGGACTGGTCGTAGAGGATCGCGCTGGCGGCCATGACGATCACCACGGTAGCCGCAGGTGCTACCGCCCTGCGGATGAGGCTCTGTCGTTCCATGTTACAGACGCTCCCCTCTCTTCAGGTCTTCCAACATGCCCTTCAACTCCGGCCGGAGCCGGTCCCCCTCGGGCGTGCCCATCAGGTTTTGTTTCTGACGAGGGTCCTTGACCAGATCGTAGATCTCGTCGGGGTGCCGGCCCTCGTACTCGATATAGATGTGGGTATCTGTGCGGACCGCCTGGTGCCCGGGACGTTGTAGGGGAATTCCTGGAAATACTCGTACAGCCAGGCCTTTCGACCCGGGGCGTCCGGAGACCGGAGCACGGGCAGGAAACTCCGGCCCTGCATGGACTCCGGGACCTGGATCCCGGCAGCTTCCAGCAGGGTTGGCGCCAGATCGATGTTCGCCACCATCTGGCCTGCACGACGCCCCGGGTCCGGGACGACACCGGGATAGCGGACGATCCAGGGAATGCGTATGGCCTCTTCGTAGGGCCACCGCTTGTCCACGAGGCGGTGCTCCCCCCAGAAGTACCCGTTGTCCCCGGCATATACGACCAGGGTATCCTCCGCCAGACCCAGTTCGTCGAGCTTGTCCAGGACACGCCCGATCTGCCTGTCAAGCGAGACGACGCAGCGGGCATAGTTCATGAAGTGATGCTCGAGCTTGCCGAACGTCCCGACGAAGATGTTACCCCGGGTCGAGGTGATCCAGGGATCCGCCTCCTTCGGCAGGACCGGCTCGACGTCGTCGTACAGATCAACGAGATCCGGCGGTGGCCTCCACGAGTGATGGACCGCCTTATACGAGAGATACAGGCAGAAAGGGTTCTTCCGTTCCTGCTCGAGGTATTCCAAAGCGTAGTCGGTCAGGTCCTCGGTGATGTAGGGCTTTCTGGCCGGCACATCCTTTCCGTCCACGATCAGCGGGCATTTCCAGTAGCGGCCCTGTCCGGCCTGAATCGTGAACGTGATGAAGCGGTCCACGCCGCGCAGTTCGGGCAGGCGTCCCGGCATGTGCCACTTGCCGATGAAGGCGGTGTCGTAGCCCGCCTTCTTCAGAAGTTCCAGGAACGTAACGTTCTCGTTTCGCCAGGTGGTCAGGTTGTTCTGCACTCCGTGGGTGTGGGCGTACTGACCGGTGAGGAAGCTCGCCCGGCTCGGCGTACACAGGGAGGTCGTCACAAAGGCATTCGAGAACAGAATCCCCTGGTCGGCGAGACGATCCAACCTGGGGGTCTCCACAAAGGGATGCCCCACACAGCTCAGGAAGTCCCATCGATGATCGTCGCTCAGAATGAACAGAATGTTCGGCGGCTTGCGCTGTTCGTCATTCCCGCGCAAACCAGAATCCATGGCGTTTCCGTCATTCCCGCGAACGTGGGAATCCAGGGGCGGGGCGGCGTGGTTGGCCATCTCCCCAGCATCAATCATGGACATCTCAGAAGGGGGCTCAGCCAACCCTTGAACAGGCCAACACAGGCAGGTCAGCCATACACCCAGGAGCAGTACCGGAATCCCAAGGGCATGCCTTTCCGGAAAACGCCAGCGGCAAGAATCTCCCATGGCTCTCATCCATCTCCCGTTGAGGTTCAGCAACCAGGTGAAGGCTGAGCGAATCATAGGAGAATTTTTCTCGACGTGTCAAACAAAGACACCGGCCCTTGGTGGGTGTATTTGGCTCATTCCCACGGCTTTTTGTCATTCCCGCGAACGCGGAAATCCAGGGGCGTGGCGGCGTGGCTGGTCAGTCCCTTCGATCACTCACGGAGATTGCGAGGAGGCAAAGCCGACGCGGCAATCCCCCAGCACAGCGGAGGACTCCCTAATAACCATACACCACCAAACCCTGCACCCCCTGAACAATCCGCGCAGCCACATAACACATCGACACCGCCCCCGCAAACGCGAGCCCGTTGCGGGCAACCTTCTCATTCGCAATATTCCTTCTCGCCCATTCCTTCACGCCTTCCCAGAGCGAGGCTACATCAACGGGCCGGTGCAATCGTACTGTGTTTCTACTCGCTTTCATTTTGGCATCCCCTTTCCTGTACTCCCTCGATGGGGATTTTCTTATACTCAGAACCCCAAAATAATGTAGTTCTCCATCGCCCTGTGCAGCGATAAGAGCACCACACCTATGAGACTCACAGTGGCAGCACAAAGAGCACCTTCAATCATCCTCTCCCTCGTGAACGTAGCCTTCGCCCACCCCTTCACTGACTCCAGGTCCATGTGCGGGATGACCATCTCATTTCCTCTGAGTGTCTGTCCGTGCGTTCTCATCTTCCTCTCCTCTTTGTTTGGGTTTTTTGTTTGATCAGAGGGTAGAGCAACGGCCGTGCCAACGGACCAGATGTCACGCAACCAACTCAAAACGTTACATATACGAAAACAAGGAGGTGCAGTTGGGTTACCAGAGATCCGTATAGATTATTTACAAATGCGAAGCCTCTTTACGATAGCCAACCCCATAGACATGGGCTTCCAATCCCCATGCACGATGCTCCAACCCAGCGAAACGAAAAGACATCGTTGACTCTTCTATCTTGATTTTCTAGAGTTTAGAACACTCCTGAGAACGTGCACCCCGAGCCACTCCCACCTATCCTCCTTGCGATCGAAAACTGACGATTACTCCTCACGTTGTTGAGTCACTGAAGTCCGACGAAGATTGAAGGTCTCAAGATGAAATGTTCCGTAAACGCTAGTGAGAAGAAGGAGAGAAAGCATGAAGAAGAAGATGCCGAACCTCCGTTCCAAAGTCGTCGCTCTCGTTCGTTTGTTCACGCCAAGCGAGGCTGAATTCCAGGCTTTTATGGGCACCTACAATGCATTGTTCACCGACTCACCGGAAAACACAAAAGCTGATTACGGCAACGGTGTTCCACTGATAGGCTACAGACAGGGCAGCAGCCCGGAACTGGAGCAATATTATAGAATCATCCATCTGTTGTGTACCCTCGGATCCCTCGAAAAGATGTATATGCCTCCAGCCATCGATGTACAAAGATCGGTCTTAGCAAACCAGATTCTGCTCGAACGACAACTAACAAAAGATATTGCTGTCGGCGAAGGAGATACTGTTTTGGATCTTGGGTGCGGTTGTGGTGCTATAGCTGAGCACATCGCGACATTAACAGGATGTACCGTGTACGGAATCAATATTGATAAGTCGCAGATCGAAAAGGCCTGGGAAGACCCCAATCGGTCTGGACTACACTTTACAGTCGGTGATTTCAACAAGCCTCTCGACTTTGGCGACAACTTTTTTCACGCGGCTTACGATGTCCAAGCGTTGACCTACGCAACCGATCTCTAATCCACATTTAAGGAGGCATTCCGCGTCTTAAAGCCAGGCGGGAGATTTTTCTCAAATGACGTTGCTGCACTCGACAACTACGATCGTGAGAACGACCACCACAAGTTGTTGATTCAGCATACCCGCGAGTTGACCGCATTCGGAGGGTTTTGGCACTACAAGTATTGGGAGGACGCGTTTAAAGGAGCGGGTTTTGAGGTGATTGTATCCGAAGGGAAGAGTGCAGTGGAGATGATTCGAAAGGAGAATGCCCTGTACGACAAATTCGAAAGAATATTCTCAGCTCTAACGAAGATACACCTGATACCTCGAAAGATCGACACGATGCTGAAACGTATGAAAGCCAATTGTGCATCGTACATCAATGCAGAAGAAGAAGAAGAAGAACTGATAACCCTGAACAGTAAATATGTAGCGCAAAAACCGGCATGATCGTAATTGTTAAGTACCAATCATTCTTCTACGAGAGTGCCAGTCCGAAGGTGAGGACCGCCAGGGTCAACTCCTGCCACAGATGCACAACGCAGATCGGTCTTCAGAATTGTATAGACATGATAGTCTCTTGCCGTACCGTCTGACGATGGTTCAACATAAATGTTACTTTTCAGACGACACGTGGCGATTTCGGTCGGCCACGTCGGCGTCTTCTTCGGTGATCTGTCCATACAGGCCCTGAAAGACAATTGGTACATGTACTTGAACTGCCTGGACGCGACTCCGGACCTTTATCTTCTCAACGACTGCGAGTTCGTTCGGAAATTATTCATACCGACACACCCTGAGCTTGATGAAGGTTGTGGCCGGCTCAGACATCCAACGCCGATGCGTGCCATGCTCAACTGGGACCGGGCAAACCAGCTGGCTTCGTTCTACCTTGCTTACATGAGCGGCCAAGTGGAACTCACGAAATGCAAGGTGCCCACTCTGGGCATCTGGAGCGCCGGACTAGTAGTGTTTTATTGACAACTACTTGGGCATTTCGTATAATGTAGCACTATCCTACCTGTGACTTCTGTTGCACTTCGATTCTGATAAACACTACTGTTTCTATCTCAACATACAACCATCGTTTGCTACCTGCAAACGACCCTTGGGAGGTTCTCATGATGGACGCCGGGCGTTCCCCCTTGGCTGTCGATACGGAAAGTGTCGGCTTCGACCCCCTTGATGCTGACACTCGCTCCGACGATGATCTGGAGAACGAGATCGCCGAGCTGTGCACCCACATCGACGCAGCCACCTACCGGCTCCTTCGGACCATTGCAGAGTTCGATCGGCATGAAGCCTGGGGGTGGGGATTCCAATCGATCGCCCACTGGCTTACCTGGCGGGTAGGCATCGACATGGTGACTGCCAGGGAGAAGGTCCGGGTAGCCCGAGCTTTGGAGGGACTGCCCCAGATCAGTGACACTTTTCGGCAGGGGAAAGTGAGCTATTCGAAAGTGAGGGCCATGACCAGGGTCGCCACTCCCGAGAACGAGGGCTACTTGTTGTATATCGCTGAAAACGGCACGGCGAGCGACGTCGAGAGTCTCGTCAGGGCCTACCGACGGGCTTCCCGGGGGGAGGACTTGGAGGAGGCTCGGCGCCATAGGGAGGAAAAGTACCTGGACATGTACACCGATGAGGATGGGATGGTGGTAATTCGGGGCAGGCTGCCGCAGGATGTAGCGGCCTTGTTGGAGAAGGCCCTGGAGGCAGCTATGGATTCGCTCAGAGAGGAGGAAAAGAGGGAGTAGACGGACGGTGACGATTCAGCGGAATCGTCGGATGGGGCAACACCGCCACGGGGCCAAGGGATCCCCGCCGGAGCCTGCCCCCGCTATCTTCAGGCAGGGGCGGGGATTACAGATGGGGACTTTGCCCAGAGACGAGTCGATGCTTTGGGGCTCTTGGCCGAGGCTGCATTGGGCAATGGGCTTGGCAAGATGGAGCGAGGGGAGCCTTATCAGGTCATGCTGCACGTCGATTCGGCAATTCTTGCCGGTCGATCCGATGACGGACTTTGTGAAATTGAGAACGGAGAGGGGATTTCCGCGGAATCGTGTCGAAGGCTGGCTTGTGACGCACCTCATGTTGCCGTTGCTCATGACACGGAGGGGAATGTGCTGCACATGGGGCGCAAAGCCAGGAGGATCTCAAAGCCATTGTGGAGGGCGCTCATCAGCCGGGACAGAACTTGCCGGTTTCCCGGGTGCGACAGAACCAGACATCTGCAAGCCCACCATATCGAGCACTGGGCCAAAGGAGGAGAGACAAACCCGGACAATCTTGCCCTTCTGTGCCGCGCCCATCACTGGGCGGTGCACGAAGGCGGGGTCCGGGTCGAGGGCCGAGCCCCTCAAGGGCTCACCTTCCACCGGCCCGATGGAGGGGTCCTGCCGGTTTGCCCTGTGCCCGTCCTCATCAAGGGAACGGCGGGTGAAGCACTGACGGAGGCGAATCGAAGGAAGGGGCTCGAGATCACGGCCGACACGGTCGACTGCTTCTGGGACGGGGAACGCATGGATTTACATATGGCAGTCGACGGCCTGATGACGTATGATGACGACCCGGGCGACAATGAATGATTCACGAATAAGGAGGGGCCCATGCTGGGCAAGACGGTAGGCGATCTCTTTGACTACATGTGCATGCACTACCGGGATCGAACGGCCATCGTCAGCGGAGAGCGCCGGCTGAGTTTCGGCGACCTGCATGACAGCGGAACCCGTTTGGCCAACGCGTTGATGGGTCTGGGGTTCGAGCGGGGCGACCGCCTGGCCGTGCTCATGCCCAATTGTCCGGAGGTCCTGTTCATCGACTTTGCCTCTGCAAAATGCGGCATGGTCCGGATTCCACTTGCTTATTACCTCCGGGTGGAGGACATGGTCTTCATGCTCCGGGAGACCAGGGCCTCGGGGATCATCTATCATGAAGCCTTCCGGGAGGTGGTCAAACAGATCAAATCCGAATACCAGGAATTCAAGCATGTCGTCTGCCTGGCCACGGATGCGTCATCGGTCCCGGAGGACGAACTCTTTCTGCCCGAACTGATCCGGCAAGGGTCGCCCCAGGCCGTAGCTTCCGAGGTCTGCGAGGACGACCTGTACTTCATCCTCTTTACCGGTGGAACAACGGGCGTACCGAAGGGAGTGGTGCACAACCATCGAACGATGGTCAACAGCCTGGTCATGGAACTCCTGGACTTCGGCATAGGCCGGGACGAGGTGTTCCTGGCGGCCACACCCTTGACCCACGGCGCGGGCGCGCTGGTGCCCCCGGTGATGCTCCGGGGTGGATCGGTGGTCATCCTGACCGGGTTCGATCCGACCCAGTTTCTGGAGACCATTCAAGAAGAACGAATCACCACCGCCATGGTGGTGCCCACCATGATCTACGCACTGCTGGACCATCCGGACCGGGAGAAATACGACACTTCCAGCCTGCGAAACCTGCTCTACGGAGCCGCTCCGATTGCGCCGGAGAGGCTCCGGGAGGCTGTGCAGGCCTTTGGCCCGGTCTTTACGCAGATCTACGGTCAGACCGAGGCGCCCATGGCCCTCGCCGTGCTTTCCCGTGAAGAGCACATCATCGAGGGAGAAGATCATCTCGTGGCCCGTCTCGCCTCCTGCGGCCGACCGACCCTGGCAACCCGGATCAAGCTGGTCGACGGCGACGGGCGCGAGGTTCCACCGGGTGAGCCGGGGGAAATCGTTGCCCTGGCGCCGAACATCATGCTGGAGTATTTGAATCGTCCCGATCTCACGGCCGAGACAGTCAAGGACGGATGGCTCCACACCGGGGACGTGGCCCGGCAGGACGAATACGGATACCTGTACATCGTAGACCGGGCCAAGGACATGATCGTGTCCGGCGGCTTCAACGTCTTCCCCAAAGAGATCGAAGACACCCTTCACGAGCACCCAGCCGTGGCTGTGGCCGCGGTCGTCGGCATTCCGGACGAGAAATGGGGCGAAGCAGTCAAGGCGGTCATCGTCCTCAAGCCCGGCATGACCGCATCGGAGGAGGAACTGATTCAACTCTGCAAGCAGAAGAAGGGCAGCGTCATGGCCCCGAAATCGGTCGATTTCATGGACAGCATTCCGCTGACCCCGCTGGGAAAGGCGAACAAGAAGGCCCTGCGCGAGATCTATTGGAAGGGCAAGGGGCGGCGAGTGGGTTGAATGACGGTTCTTACTTCATATCCCACTTCAAGAATGCGTGGGGCGCGAACTCCAACGGATCGGCTTCGGCTACAACGGCCCCGCTCTTCATCGAGTTGTTGCCCTTCGTGTAGAGGGCTCCGAGCACTCTGACGATCTCCACTTCGGCCCACGGGTCATAATCCGAAGGATTGAGGATGACTTCCGCCTCCCCGATCAGGACCTCCTTCGGCCTCATGAGGGTCACCTGCTTCACAAGTCGGGGATTGTAGTCGAAGCCCAGTCCTTCCGGGGCTGGAAAATGCTTGAAGTTGTATGCAACCGCTTCGATGGCCCCGTCCGGGTCCGCTCCCGTGCCCACGAGTTGTTCCAGGGCCTCCTCCACATTCGGCTTGCCGGTCATCTTCGCTCGAATCTCCATGAAGCGAATACCGCGCCTCTCGGTCCAGCCCCGGATGGTATCCCCTTCCCGCTTGAACTCTATGTCAGCCATCTTCTTGGGGAACCCGAAGATCTCCCGTCCGCCGGCCATGGCGATATCGCTGGTGACCGGCATGGCCAGGCAGTAAGCGCCTTCTTCCCCTTCCCATTCCGCTCTCAAGAACAGAGCGCTCTCCCGATAGGTCACGTCGAAATTGGTGCTGGGGTAGTCGGCAACGAAGGCCATCGCAATCGGCTGGCTGGCCGGCTTCAGGGGCGGGGGCAGCAACCGGCGGACGATTTCCGGCTTGGTCTCCCACAGGACGACAAGCATCTCAGCGTCGTAGAAATCGGCCGTTTCGTTCCTACCCGCCAGAATCGCCTCCAGAGATTTCACGAAACCCATGGCACACCTCCCGTGCGTGATTGAAGATTATCCAGTATACAACCAGGACGCGGAGGAACCAACCGAAAAGGAGGCGACAAAGGGTCCTTGACAAGGCCTGTTCAATCTCTCTAAAGTTCCGAACAAATCGACATGAATAACAAAGGGGAGAATATGGACAGCCAAGTATCGCAAAGAGCGGGCGAAGTCCTCAAACCGGCTCAACTCGTCCCGGGTCTTCTGTCCTTGTCCTGGCGAATCCCTTCGATCGTGAAGACCATGCGGGGGATTCTGGGCTTTCGGGATGATAGCCCTCTGTCGATGGGGACGATTCTCGAACGGAATGCCGAAAAGTATTCTTCCAACACGGCGTTACTGTATGAGGACATTCACATCACCCACGAGGCGTTCAACAGGAGGATCAACCAATACGCCCACTACTTCTCCGCCCAGGGGGTGAGCAAGGGCGACGTTGTCCTCGTGCTGGTGGACAACCGGCCCGAGCTTCTGATGTGCATAGGCGGGCTGTCCAAACTCGGTGCGGTCGCGTCCCTGATCAACCCGAACCAGAGGGGCGAGGTGCTTCTGTACAGCATCAATCTGACCCGGGGCAGGCACTTCATCGTGGGGGAGGAGCTGCTCGAGGCCTTCGAGGAGATAAGGGACGAGCTCCGGTTGACCGCGGAAGACAGGCTCTATTACCAGCCGGAATCCGGGCAGACCGGTGCCCCGATTGAATATGAGAACTTGGAGGAAACGATCGAGGACCAGCCGACGAGCAACCCTCCGAGCACCCGGGAGATCAAGCTCGGAGACCCGTTCGCCTATGTGTTCACCTCCGGGACCACGGGCCTGCCCAAGGCATCGGTTCAAACCCACCGGCGTTGGTTCAGCGCCATGTACTGGTTCGGCAGAATCGTCATGAACCTCAAACCCACGGACGTTCATTACTGTCCCCTGCCCTTCTGCCACACGAACGGCCTCAATGTAGCCTGGGGCTCGGTGGCGGGATGCGGAGCAACTCTGGCCATGAGGCGCAGATTCTCGGCGAGTCAATTCTGGTCGGACACGCGCAAGTTCAAAGCCAACTCGTTTATCTACGTAGGGGAGGTCTGCCGCTACCTGATGAACCAGCCTGCACGTCCGGACGACCCAGACAACCCGATCGAAGCGATCGTCGGCAACGGCCTTCGACCGGATATCTGGAAGGCCTTCAAGAAGAGATTCGGCATCTCCAAGGTTTTCGAACTCTACGGGACCGCCGAAGCCCCACTGATATTTTCGAACCTGCTCAACGTGGACTGTACGGTCGGCACCTGTCTGACACCCTTTGCCATTGTCGAGTACGACACGGACGCCGACGAGCCCGTAAGGGGCCAGGACGGGTTTATGCGAAAGGTGGCCCCGGGGGGGACCGGACTGGTGCTGGCGAAAATCTCGGAGCGTATGCCCTTTGTCGGGTACACCGAAAAGGAGGAAACGGAAAAGAAGATCTTCCGGGACGTTTTCGAGAAGGGGGATCTTTGGTTCAACAGCGGGGACCTCGTCTTCAATCAAGGTTACAAGCACATCCAGTTCGTCGACCGTCTCGGCGACACCTTCCGCTGGAAGGGAGAAAACGTTTCCACCTTTGAGGTGGAGAAAACCGTGAACACCCTGAACCAGGTCGCCGAATCAACCGCGTATGGCGTCGTGATCCCGGGCACGGACGGCCGTGCAGGGATGGTGGCGATCATCCCGGCAACGCCTGTGGAGGCCTTCGACCTGAAGGCCCTGGCAGATAAAGTGCGCAAGGCCCTGCCTTCCTACGCGGTGCCGAAGTTCGTGCGCTTCAAAGAGGAGTTCGAAACAACCGGCACGCACAAGATCAAGAAAAAGGTGCTCAGAGACGAGGGATTTGATCCGAACGTCGTGATCGATCCCCTGTACGTGCTCCTGCCCGAGGGGGATGCGTACCAGCCGTTGACCAAGGATCTGTACCAGGAAATCCTGACGGGAAGACATCGCTTCTAACGCGGATGGCCCGGGGAATCATGAAGGCCAATTATGGCAGGACTCTCCTGCAGAAGGTGCGAGAGAAGTACTGGAAGGAAGAGCACCGAAGGAACCATTGGAGGAGGTATGTAATGAGCGCTGATACAAGACTGAAAGAACTGGGGCTGGAGCTTCCGTCGGCTGCAGCACCCGTAGGCAACTATGTTCCCGCGGTCCGCTCGGGGAATCTCGTCTTCCTGTCCGGCCACGGTCCGGTCGGGAAGGATCGGGTCGTTACGGGTAAATTGGGCGTTGACTTGACCGTGGAGGAAGGATACGAGGCGGCAAAGATCGTTGCCATCGGGCTCCTCGGCTCCCTGAAGGACCTGATCGGCGACCTGGACAAGGTACGCCGGATCGTCAAGCTTCTCGGGATGGTCAACTGTGACCCGGCCTTCATGGAGCAGCCGGGTGTGATCGACGGTGCCTCGGATCTCCTGGTCGAAGTGTTCGGCGAGAAAGGGAAACACGCACGTTCCGCTGTCGGGATGAACGCCCTTCCCTTCAACATTGCAGTGGAAATCGAGATCATCGTAGAGGTGGAAGACTAGCCTAGCTGTCGGAGTCCCAGGGCAGCCGCTTTCCGTCTGCTGTGTACCTGTAGAACCCCTTGCCGACTTTCCTTCCCAGGCGACCTTCGTTGACCATTCGCTCCACCCGATCGGAGCGGGGCACGAGGTGGTCTTCCCCGAGCGCCTTCATCGCCTTCCCTACGCGCAGGAAGGTGTCCAGCCCGGCATTGTCCGCGATCTCAAAAGGGCCGATGTTCCAACCCAGGCCCAGACGCATGCCCACATCTATGTTCTCAGGGGTGACGATGCCTTCGTCGATGAGTTCCGCGCACTCGCGGAAGGCGGAGAAGAGAATGCGGTTGATCACGAATCCCGGGATGTCCCGGTGGACGGGAAGAGGCCATTTCCCGAGAGACTGAACAAAGGCGACCCCGCGCTCAAAGACGTCGTCCGAAGTCTTCTCCCCCTTGATGACTTCCACCAGCGCCATGAAAGGAACGGGGCCGAAGAAATGCAGACCCAGAACCCGTTCCGGGCATTTCGTGGCCGAGGCAAGGCGACTGATAGGGATCGACGAGGTGTTGCTCGCGAGAGGCGTTTCGGCAGGGGCCAGATGATCCAGTTCCTCGAAGATCTCCTTCTTGAGACCCTCCTCTTCGATGACCGCCTCGATGACCCAGTCGGACTCGGCCGCCTTCATCAGGCCCTGTTCCGGGCTGAGCCTTCCGAGTACGGTCTCCGGCGCTTCGGTCACCAACCCTTTCTTGGCCAACTTCTCCACGGACCATTTGATTCCGGCCACCGCTTTTTCCAGGGCCTCTGCGTTGGAGTCGGTCAGAAAGACCCGGTAGCCCGACTGGGCACATACCTGCGCGATGCCGGCACCCATGAATCCAGCGCCGATCACGAGAACCTTTTTCATGGGAACTCCTTTTACGGCTTGATATGAGTGCGCACTCGAGCTAGGCCCGCCCATTTCCCCTGGATTCCCGCGTGCGCCATGCCGGTCGCACGGAGATTGCCGCGTCGCCTTCGGCTCCTCCCAATGTCCGACGAGGGCGGGCCGGGCCGGAGCCGTTCCCCACAAGACTGTCAGGCGCCGGATGCGATCTGCCAGCCGGTATCCGACAAGAACCTCACGTAGATGCCGAAGGATTCCGCCTTGGCTGAACTGGCGATTCCGTCTAGCCCCCTCTTGTAGACGCCCTGCACGATAGCGGCGACCCGGAATATGCTGAAGGCGAGGAAGAAGCCCCAGTTCGGTATGGGGCCATGGCCCATGCGCCGGCAGTAAGCATCCACATAGTCTGCCTCGGAGGGAATCCCCAGGGCCTCGAGATCCAGGCCCCCCAAGCCCAGGTTCGTACCGGAGCCGGCCGGAAAGTGGTAGAGCATGCAGTTGTACGCCAGGTCCGCCAAAGGATGTCCGAGGGTGCAGAGCTCCCAGTCGAGGATGGCGATCACGAGGGGTTCGATGGGATGGATGACCATGTTCTCGAGGCGATAGTCCCCGTGGACGATCGTGGTGGTCTTATCGTCCGGGATGTTCTCGGTCAACCACTGGATCAGGCTCTCCATGCTTTCGATCTCATCGGTCTTCGAGGCCTCGTACTGCCGGGTCCAGCGGTCCACCTGTCTCGACATGTAGTTGCCGGACTTCCCGAAATCCTCCAGCCCCACGGCCTTTAAGTCCACCTGATGGAGCTTCGCAAGGGTCTCGTTCATCGCCTCGAAGATGGCCCCCCGCTCGTCGGCGCTCGAGACTTCCGGCATGCTGGGATTCCGGAAGATCCTTCCCTCAGCACGCTTCATAACATAGAAGGGCGTGCCGACGACGGTGTCGTCCTCGCAGAGCAGACAGGCCTCCGGAACCGGGACGTCCGTGTCCTGGAGCGCCTTGATCACCCGGTACTCGCGGTCCACCGCGTGGGCGGAGGGGAGGAGCTTTCCCGGAGGCTTCTTGCGAAGGACCCACTCCCGGTCACCGGAACCGAGCAGAAAGGTGGGATTGGACTGGCCCTGTCCGAACTGCTTGACCGTCAACTCACCTGCGAATCCTTCCAGCTTGTCCACGAGGTACCGGGCGAGGGCCTCCTCGTCAAAACGATGTGCCGACCTGACAGGAATAATCTCGTCTTCAGAACTCATGCGTGTTTCCTCAAACCCAGGTGGGTAATTGTCACGAGGCGATCCTCAAGCCCCTCTCCGTGACCGGCCGGGAAGCCGATCTGCCGCGCTAAGCAAGTCTAAGCCCCTGTTTCTGCCCCGTCAAGGGCCGGAATGACAGTGAAGAAGCCGCACCCGAACAACGGGTACGGCTCGTAGGATGGTCGCAAGTCCTCGTTACCAAAGCCCTCGTATCGCCTTCTTCAGATTCCGCTTGGCGGAATCCTTTCCTTCCTGTTTTGCCTCATCTTTCAGTTCGTTGGCGGTTTCCGATACGAAGTCCTCCTCGTCTCCTTCCTGCACCCCCGAGGAGCCGGACACCCCGGAGTACGACCCGGTTCCTGCATGATGAGAGCCCCCTTTCCCCATATCCGACATGTGCACGAGTTCGGCCCCCTCGGGCAGCTGGTAGTATGAGGCTTTCATGGAAAGCTTCTCGAGCTTTTCAAGGATCATGTCGTCGCCGGACCGGAGCATACCGCCGTAGCCCTTCTCCCGGGCCTCCTGTGTAGCCCTTTCCAGCGCTTCTGCCGTATCCCTCCCCGTCATTTGCGCCATGCGAGAGGCCAGGCTGACCCAGGCCTGGTTCAGCTTCTTCACATCCGGATGATCGCTCAGTACCATCTCCTGCTCCTGCGTTCGACCCGAGCTATCCGTGTAGGTGACCCGATAGACTTCCCCTTCGTAGCCCGCAATGGTCTCCTTTCGCCCCGTGGGCTCAAAGTGGGGCTTGTGGTCCTCGATTGCCTTCGCGTTGGCGTTGCCCTTGCCGAACATCTTCATCATCCCGGACATCTCGTCCATGTCGAAGGCCTTCCACTCGCCCTTCGTCCGGTTCACCATGTACACCTTGTCCCCGGAGACCAGGATGTAGGCGTCCGGTTCTGCCTGCATTCGAATGTGATTCTTGTCTCGGAAGCTGATCTTGAATGAGTCGTTTTTGTCGGTTTTCCACGTCCCCACTAGGTCGGCCCAGACCGTGCCTGTTATTGCCAGGCACGCCAGGCATGCCAGGACGATAAGTTGTTTGTACATGATCGGTCCTCCTCAGGTTCTTCACTTGTTATGAGCCTTTGTAACCAGGGGATTCGTTCCTTCTCTTGGATGTACTGTAACCGCTCAGGGGATTCGTGCGACCTAATCATTGAGGCCTCGGCCAGACGTCTAAACACTCGAAAAGGCAAGAACCAAACAAAAGGGAGGAGAAGAAATGAAGAGGCTACTGTTCGCCACGGTCACGATGGCCCTTATCTCCGGGACTGCGTACGCAATGCCGGGGCACGGCATGCCCGGCATGGGAGGCCCGGGCGCTCACTTCGGTCAGGGCCTGCTGAAAGCCCTGCTCGACCTCGACCTCACGGACGCCCAGAAGCACGAGGCTGCCCTCATCCTCTCGAAGTACCGGGATGAGGGCCAGGCACGGCGCGATGCGCTTCGGACAGCCATGGAAGCGCTGCGTGGAACCGCGGAAGCGGACCCCTTCGATGAGGAGGCGATTCGCGCGGCCTTCAAGGGGGTAGCCGGTGCGGGCGAAGAGATGGCTGTACACGGAGCCAAGCTTGTTGCAGAATTGAAGGGTATCCTGACCCCGGAGCAAAAGGAATCCCTTGAAGAGCACAGAGCAGCGCGGCACGAGAAGCGAAACGGCCGAATGGGGAACAGGGTTTCGTTCCTGGACGAGTGGATCGAAACGCACAGCCAAGAGCCCCAATAGTTGATGTCCCGGTGCGGCCCGGCGGCTAACCCCCGGGCCGCTTCCGGCCA
>RCNG010000433.1_pt1 | contig 19273 bp, 14 predicted proteins | sample 2041371 | NCBI WGS metagenome assembly RCNG01 (sample SAMN09708227, study PRJNA481090) | Marine sediment metagenome, whole genome shotgun sequencing project. | biome: marine sediment; feature: ocean; material: sediment; isolation source: Sewage treatment plant 1 marine sediment (STP1) ... | reverse complement strand
TGTCGCGAAGCAAGAAATAGCGATAGCTAAAATTCCGATTTTCATTATTTTTCTTCTCCTAATTGTCAGGTATCCAACTAATTCAAAGCACCAACAGCGGCCTGCAGTCGTCCAGCAAGTTGCGGCGTGGCCCGACCCGTGACCTCCATACCATTTGCAGCTTCGAACTGCGTGATTGCAACGACAGTGGGTCGTGACAGAATGCCGTCGGTATTACCGGGTTTGTAACCCAGCCGTTCAAGGTCCAACTGAATCATTCTCACCAAATCGGTATCGACCAACATTCCGGCACTGCTCGTGCCGCCAGTCGCACCGCCAGCCGCACCACCGGTCGTGCCACCGGTGCTGGCAGAACCGCCGGAATCACCGCTAGAGCCAGGCGGCGACGCACCGCCAGATTGCGCTGAGCTGCCAGGACTCGAGCCTGCAGCGGAGGATTGAAACCCACTGCAACCGGCGCCCAAGTTGACGGGCAACATGACCTGGTAGTCCTGATTGGGGCCGGGGTTCCCGTATTGCAGCGCATGGCTTTAATTTCTGAAACCACTTCAATGCCATTGCCAGCGGCCATGTTGCGCATCATCTCCAGCTGCGGACCCATCTGGCGCATGATCATCTCTTTTTGCGCGGGAGGCATGCTCGCCAGTTGTTGTTCAAATTCCGCCATCTGCGCACCAGCCTCGGCCATCTGCGCCTGCTCCTCGGGTGACATGATGCCTGCCATGCGCATGATGCTCCTGCTCGGCTCTTGCATAGTTCCACAACCGGGGTACGACTTAAAATCCAGGTCTTCACGCCCGATGCTAATTTCGCGCGACTCGCCGTCTTGTATGGCGATGCCATCAACCTGGAATTTCAGTGGTACGAAGCGATCGGCATCAACCCACAAATGCATTGTCTGCAGTATGAATTCACCGCCGTCGGTCACCTGGCGATTGTTAACGCCTTCAGTAATCAGTTTTAGTGCCGATCGGCCATTGATAGTTTCTCGCCCAGTCACTCGCGTGCGACTTGCAACCGCGGCATAAGGATCGTTCTTCGCTTCTTCCTCAGCCCGCAATTGTTCGGCCGCATCCTGTCGCTTACCTGCAGCCGCGCCCCGAAACATCGTGGCATACATGCCGCCGATGTCCTCAGGATCTGCCGACAGCCAGGGCTCATTGGGCGGCGGATCCATGATCATCGGTACGATGCCGCCGGCCACGTCAGCGCCCGCTGCCTCAGAACGAAACGCAGCGCTCATTTGGGCACCCGCACTTTCCATTGTCGCGGCCGCGGCGTCGAGCTCTTCTGGTGACATGTTTGCCATTGTTGAGTCTGCCGAATTGCGCTCAGAGACCTCGGTGATCGGCACAAGACGCATATATTCGATAGAGCCGCGGCCATCGGACGATGCTGTGCTTTCTTTCTCGAAGTACTCCAGGGCGCACACGCCAACGGTCGCTTTCAGGCGTGTGATATCGCGAATGTCAGCAATGCTGGCACGCTTGCGGCTATCCATTTCGGCGAAGATTTCGGCCGCTGTCTGTGCATATGCGCCTGCGGCTGCAGACAAAGAAAAAATCACCAGCGCTGCTATTATTGATCGTTTTATCACTGAATGTCTCCCTCGATGGGGCTACAAATAAAGCACAAGTTGCCGTCTGATGCGAATAGGTCACTGATTCTCAGTCACGTTATCGCACGCCGATGTTTCGACACACCGGACGAGCAGGTACGCTACGGTCGTCTACCAGGAACGCACAAACTGCACCCATTGGGAGCCCATGGTTCACTGTCCCAGTAGTACCTTTGCGACTGGCCTGACGCTGCATGTTCGGGATGGTGACTTGGCGTCACCCCGAGATTTCTTGTCCGGTGTGGAGTTGCTGTGCGCCACCTTCAATGGGAATAAAGCAACCCATCCTGCTAACGGCTCAGTGTTCGAAAAGTCCCCGTCGAGGACGTCGTGCCCAATCTGGACGGCGCTTCGATGAAATAACCCTGCACGAAATCGACGCCGATATCGCGCAGCCAGTCGAAGTCTTCCTGTTGTTCGACCTGTTCGGCGACGATACGGAACTGCATCGTGCGAGCCAGATTAATCATGGCTGAGACCATTTCCTGATTCACGAGGTCTGTTTGCAGATTGCGCGTGTAAGTACCGTCGATTTTCAGATAGTCGATTGGCAAGTGTTTGAGACTCGAGAATGAACCCAGTCCGCTACCAAAATCGTCCAGCGAAAACTCACAACCGATTCCATGCAGAACCTCAATGAATCGTTGCGCGTGTTGAACATTTGAAAGAATCGCAGCCTCGGTTACCTCAAAACAGATCGCCGCCGGTGCGACGCCGGATCGGTCCAGCGAATCAACGACGAAACCGAGGAAGGACTCGTCGCCCAGCGTTTGGCTCGACAAGTTGATCGCACAGCTGCGTTTTGCTGATAACTTTATTTCGCCGCTTGTAATCGCACCCAAAGCCGAATTGATTACCCAACGATCGATCTGCGGCATCATTTGGTAGCGCTCGGCCGGCCGCAGGAACTCGGCGGAATCTGTTGGCTGGCCCCTGGCATCGGTGAGCCGGATCAAAACTTCCACGGACGGGCCGGAATCCGCCTTCCCCGTCATAGCAATGATCGGCTGGACCGCAAGTTCAAATCCATCTTCGTGCAACGCGGTCTGAAGTTGCCGTAGCCACTGGATATCGCCTCGCTCTCTGGCGACCGCCTCATCCCGCGCTGAGTAGATGTGAACCTGACCCCTGCCCTGCTGCTTTGCCATGTAACAGGCCGAATCGGCCGCGCTCATAAGGTCTTGCAAGGTACCGCTGGCATGACTGATTTCAACAAGACCGATAGAGATGCCAATATTGAAAATCTTGTCTTTCCAGACGAAGCGATAATCTGAAACCGCGTTGCAGATATCGGTAGCGATCTGCCGGGCTTTTTCGATGGGGCAACCAATTAGCAGCGAACCGAACTCATCACCGCCCAAACGACCTACGAAGTCGGAGTCGCGAACTTCCTTCTTGATCACCGCTGCAACTTCTCTGAGCATGTTGTCGCCCGCGAGATGACCGCAAGTGTCGTTGACCGCTTTGAAACGATCCAGGTCCATGTAGAACAACATGTGAACCGCTTCTTCGGCGTGCGCCGAATCCATCGCTTCGTCGAGCCGTCGCTCGAACTCGCGGCGATTTATGAGTCCGGTGAGCGGATCGTGTGTTGCCTGGTAGGACATCTTGCGTGTCAGGCCGCGTAGTTCACTCACGTCATGGAATACGACGACGGTACCGGAAATGCTGTTACCCGGACCCTTCACGGGCGATGCTGCTATCTCGACCGAATGTTCGCTTTCACCGTCTGCACTGACCATCACCGCACGTCGTCCCATATTGACGCGCCGACGCATCGCGAGACAACGTTCGACGGGATCCCCTAACGGTCTTCGATCGGCGTCATCGACCAACGAGAACAACTCTCCAATCCGGTGACCGGCCGCGTCATCACGATTAGTACCGATAATGGTTTCGGCCGCGAGGTTCATGTAATCGATGTGACCGTTATTGTCTGTCGTAATAACGCCCTCCGCGATGGACTCGAGTATGTACTGTGCCTGGCGCTTGCTGCGTGACAAAGACACTTCAAGACTCTTGCGGTGACTGACGTCGCGCGCGACCGTGAGAATGGCGCGTCGACCGTGGTATTCGATGTTCGAACTCTGCGCTTCAACCCAGAGTCCGGTCTGATTACCGTTGATTAACTGAATTTCAATTCGACGCGGCGCGTTTTCGCCGGCAAGCCGTTTTGCTACGGTCTTTTTGAACAGCGCGCGATAGGCCGGTTTGACGATGTCGGAGACTTCGCGACCAATAAGCTGCGCCGGTTCAAGTCCGACGAGACTGGCCGCGGATTCATTCGGTAAGAGAATTTTTTCATCGTGAATAATCACGATCTCGGGCAGCGTGCGAGCGAAGTCTTTGAACAATCGATCGCGGCCCTGAATTTTTTCATCGCGCTCGCCGACGGCATCGAAAAGTCGATTAACATTTTGCGCAATCTGAGCGGTGTCCGGGTCATTAGGTATGGTCAAACGATGCCCGACAGAGGCGTCCTTCGATGCTTCCAGTAACTCGTCGTTCAGGCGCCGCACTCGTCGTGATAAGTTGCTACGCGAAACCCACAGCCACGCAGCGGCGCCTGCAGCGATTGCCGCGACCGAAGTGAGTGAGACAATGATGGCAAATGTGGACATTCAGAGCCCAAATCCAGATCGGATATATCCAGATACCGCCAAGTTATTGATGTTCATTTGTTATTATTAGGCTCAATACGTACCGCCGCGAGCGGAGATATCAGGTATAAGAAGCTTACATAAATCAGGCATCTGTAAGCATATCCCAGCCAAGTGACGACGCTGCTGCGATTCACCATAATTCAGTAAGAGTGTCCTCCTTTTGCTCGGCGATGTGCGGCGTTGATGTCTCGGTTTATCGGGTTTTACATTTAAATTCAGTGATTTACAGGTAGCACAAGCATGAACAAAGATTTTGCTCGTCAGCAAATGATCAATCAGCAAGTCCGCGCGTGGGATGTTCTTGACGGTGACGTACTCGAAGCGCTGGCAACGGTTCAACGCGAGCAGTTTGTTCCGGAAGGATATGAGTCGCTCGCTTTTGCAGATACCGAAATCCCTATTGGTCACGGCGAAATGATGATGACGCCAACCATCGAGGGCCGGGCTTTACAGGCACTGGGTCTCGTCGGCGGCGAAAGCGTGTTGGAAATCGGCACCGGCAGCGGTTTCTTGACGGCCTGCCTCGCCGAATTGTCGACGCACGTAACGAGCATCGATATTCACGACGATTTCATCGAGGCCGCAAGACAACGCCTTGCATATTGCGAGTTCGACAATGTCGATGTCATCAAGATGGACGGCACCCGGGAACTTCCGGACGGACGCTTCGATGCGATCGCGGTCACAGGCTCCATGCAGTCGCTTGATTCGCGCTTGGTCGAGGCATTGAATCCAGGCGGCCGGTTGTTCGTCGTCATCGGCGACCCACCTGCGATGTCAGCCGTGAGAGTCACGCGTTTCGACGAAGATAACTGGCAGAGTGATACACTATTCGAGACCGACCTCGCACCGTTGATTAATGGCGCGTTACCGCCGCAGTTTTCGTTTTGACGAAAAAAATGATTATCTAGCGAAACCAGTTCGGTACCTGTTGCATCTAATGGGCGCGACGAAAGCATTTCAACTGATTTAGTGATGTAGTAGACTATAACACCTTCGACGAATCGTAGTTCAATTCCGGAACGGAAAATAATGAAAAAAGTTAACAAATTCAATCTCTTAATGATTACGTTTGGCGCTCTTGTTGTTTCGGCACCAGCGCAGGCATCCTCGCTGCTGGAAATCTATCAGCAGGCTCTGCAGGGAGACCCGCAGATTCACGAGGCGGAAGCACGCCGTCTCGCCGCGCTGGAAGCCAAGCCGCAGGCACGTGGTGTCATGATGCCGCAGATTCAGGCGACGGCTGATTGGACTAACCAGCAGGTCGATGGCTCAAGTTTCTCGTTTATTAATAATCAGACGACGACTTTTGACAGCGACAGAGACGATACAAACTGGGGTGTCAGCCTCAGCCAGTCATTATTTCGCTGGGACCAGATTGTCAATCTGAAACGTGCCGATAAGACGGTTGCGAAAGCCGAAGCCGTTCGTGAGGCCGCTCAACAGGATCTGATTGTTCGCGTTGCGCAACGGTACTTTGACGTACTTGCCGCTGAAGATCGGCTGACCTCAAGAAACGCCAACCGGGAGGCCATTGCCCGACAGCTCGAACAAGCGAAGCAACGTTTTGACGTAGGCCTCATCGCGATCACGGACGTGCAGGAATCTCAAGCGGCTTACGATCAGGCAGTCGCGGATGAAATTGGTGCCAAACGATCATTGGCTACGTCGCGAGAGTTTCTGCGCGAGATTACTGGCGAGTATACGTCTGAGCTTGATGCCCCGGCCGATGACTTCCCGTTGCTCGACCCGGACGACAGTGAAGAGAGCTGGGTAGACTTGTCTTTGGCGCAAAACCTGAACCTTGTCGCGAGCAGGTTGGACGAACGCCTCGCGCGGGATGAAATCTCGTTTCGCCGCAATGGCCACTACCCGTCGGTCGATCTGGTGTTCCGGACCAATGAGAATACATCGGAGGGTGACGTATTCTCGGAGGTCACCGGCATACCAGGCAGCGACGTTACGAACTTTCCTGATGACGATAGCTCGATGAGCTCTATTAGCGTGCAGTTCACAATGCCACTGTTTTCGGGTGGCGGAACGTCATCTCGGGTTAGAGAAGCTGTTTACTTGCATCGCGCGAGTCGCGAGCAATTGCAGCGCGTAACGCGCGAAACAGAACGTCAGGCGCGAGACGCCTACCTCGGCGTACTCTCTGAGATCAGTCGTGTGAAGGCTCTTCAACAAGCGGTCGCGTCCAGTCGGACGGCTTTGCAAGCGACACAGGCTGGTTATGAAGTCGGCACCCGAACCATCGTCGAAGTTTTGAATTCGCAGTTTTCTCTTTACTTGGCGATAACTAACTTTTACCAGAGTCGTTACGAATACATCATGAATGCGATTCGCCTGAAGCAGGCAGCTGGCACGCTGCAGATTCAGGACCTGGAGAAGATCGACAAATGGTTAAAAGACCGCCCATCACCGGAAGAAGCGGCTGCGACAAGACAGCAAAGCTCTTAGTCCGCGATCCCATCATCCAGTAGCGGCTCCAGCAACACGAGGAGCCGCTCCAGTGATCCTCTGCTCTGTTCGAGCAGCATCAGGCCCTTCTTCCCCATTTCACCGGCCGCGGCCGGATCATCGATCAGGTTCGCCACTTCGATCGCCAGTTCCGCCTCATTGGCTACGACTCGACAGGCACCCAGATTGATGAAGTCGTCTGCGATTTCCTGAGAATTGAACAGATGCGGCCCGGTAATGATCGGCAGCCCCTGCGCCGCCGGCTCAAGAAGATTGTGACCACCCACTGGCACGAGGCTTCCGCCAACAAAAGCGATGTCGCTTGCGGCGAAGAACAAGGGTACCTCGCCCATCGTGTCGACGAGAAATATCTCCGTTGACTCGTCGCAAGGCCGTCTTTCGGTTCTCGAAATCACGTTGAAAGCCTGATTTTCAATCAAGTCCCGAACGCCGGCAAACCGCTTTGGATGGCGCGGTACCAGTACCAGTAACAAGCGGGGGTGATTTTCAAGTAACGTTCTATGTGCACTGAGCACCTGTTGTTCTTCCCCGTCGTGCGTGCTCGCGGCGATCCACACGGGTCGTTCGCCGAACAGCGCGTCGCGCAGCATCTTGCCATCACTAGCGACCTTCCGGCCCAGTTCGACGTCGAACTTGATGTTACCCGTAACCGTTGTGCGTGCAGGGTTAGCGCCGAGCTCGATAAACCGGTCTGCGTCAGCCTGAGTTTGCGCGGCGATGACGATGCCGTGGGATAGGGTTTCACGAATCAAGGGAATAAGTTTTCGATAACCGCGAATCGATTTTGGCGAGATGCGAGCGCTAACCAGAATGAGGGGAATTTTCCTCAGGCCGCAACCACGATAAAGATTTGGCCATATTTCAGTTTCCATGATCATCGCAACACGCGGCTTGATCGCAGAAAAAAAGCTCCGAATCGCATTTGGAAACTCAAACGGGATGTAACTATGTTGAACCTTGTCGCCGAACAACGCCGCAACGCGTGCAGCACCCGTTGGCGTGACGGTGGTCATGAAGATTTTTTGGCCCGGGTATCGCTCGATCATTGAGCGGATCAGCGGAACAGACGCCTGAACCTCGCCGACCGATACAGCATGCACCCAAATACAGCCGTCCATCTTTGGATAACCGAAACCAAAGCGCTGGCCCAGCCGGTCGAGATAAGTGCGATTCCCGATACCTTTGATCAGCCAGTAAATGGCGAACGGGATTAAGAGCAAATAGGTAAGCAGGTTATAGAGAAAGTGCACTAGTCGCTGAGCTTATCGATAATTCGACTCGACGAGTGCCCGTCACGAAATGCCAGGACTCGAACCTCTCCACCATTTTTTAGAACGTCTTTTGCGCCAGCGATATCGTCTGGCTTGTAGTCACCGCCCTTGACGAGAACATCGGGAAGAATCTCCGCAATCAAAGACGCGGGCGTATCGCCAGAAAACGGAACCACCCAGTCGACGGCGGCAAGCCCCGCAAGGACCATCAAGCGATCCTCCAGCACGTTGATTGGCCGGGTCTCGCCCTTGAGTCGGCGCACCGAATCGTCATCGTTGAGTGCGACGATCAATCGATCGCCCAGATTCTTCGCTTCCTCGAGATATGCGACGTGACCAGCGTGCAAAACATCGAAGCACCCGTTGGTCATGATAATTTTCTCACCACGCCCATGCGCTTCGGCAACCATCATCACAAGCTCATCCGAATTGAGAACTCCACGTCCACCTTGACCGCGCTGATGCAAGGACAGGGCGATTTCGCCGGGGGAAACGGTGGCGACGCCAATCTTGCGCACGACAAGTCCAGCCGCGATATTTGCGAGTGCCGCAGCGGAAGCGAGACTCTGGCCGCTTGCTACGGCGCCCGCCAGTGTCGCAATTACCGTGTCGCCCGCACCCGTAACATCGAAAACCTCTCGTGCTCGTGTCGAAATGAAAACCGGCTCCATGTCGACTTCAACCAAGAGCATGCCTTTTTCGCTGCGCGTCACAAGCACGGCGTCGAGGTCGAGTTCATCCAGCATTGTTCTGGCACGCGAAACCATCTCTTCGTCGCTCGCACAACGACCGGCAGCTAACTCAAACTCGGCCTGATTCGGTGTGATGACGGAGGCACCACGGTATTTCTCGAAATCGCTGCCCTTGGGATCGACCAGCACCGGAATGCCAGCCTCGCGGCAAACGGCGATCATCGCTGAGACATCGGCCAACGCGCCTTTCGCGTAGTCCGACAACACAACGGCGCCAGCATTCTTGATTGAATTGCGCAGAACCTTGACGACTTCGTCACCCGGCAATGCAGCCACGTCTTCCTGATCGAGTCGGATCAGCTGCTGGCCGCGGCTTTGAACACGTGTCTTGGTTATCGTTGGTCGATCTGCGACGGTGTGGAAGTCGCACTGAATCTCACGACTTTTCAGAATTGAGCGCAGCGAATCGGCTGCAGCATCATTGCCGACAACGCCGACCAGTCGTGTCGTTACGCCCAGGCTCGCAAGGTTTACGGCAACGTTGGCCGCGCCGCCCGGACGATCATCCGTTTCCTGGACATGGACAACAGGCACCGGCGCCTCCGGAGAGATCCGGCCGGTCGATCCGAACAGGTAACGATCGAGCATCACGTCGCCAGCAACGACGACGTGTGTCTTTGAAAAATCAGGAATAGTTATAGCCACGTGAGCAGATTTCGCGTTTTAATTGACGGCCACGGGCGTCGCTTCGAGCGGTATCAGCCGCACTTGCTGTCGCCGCACGCGAGGCAAGTTTGGCAACCATCCATCATGATGACCGCCGCAGTACTACACTTGCTGCACAATTGCGCGCCGTCGGGATACGTGGTGTCGGAAAAGGCATCCTGCTGTTTTTTCGACTCTTCGAATTCAGCACGTTTTTCAGCAATCAATTGCTGCTGACCAAGGTCCAGTTCAGGCGAGCCCATCATACCGATCATGATCAGGTGCTTCTCAACGATGTGTCCAAGCTCCGCGATGATCGATGGCATGAACTTGCCACCGGCCTGCCAGTATCCGCCGCGTGGATCGAATACCGCTTTAAGCTCTTCCACCAGGAACGTGACGTCGCCGCCTTTGCGAAACACGGCCGACATAATTCGTGTCAGCGCAACGATCCACTGGTAGTGATCGAGATTCTTCGAGTTAATGAATACTTCGAACGGCCGGCGTTTTTCGTGCTCGGTGCCTTCATTGAGAACATAGTCATTGATCGTTATGTACATGGCGTGATCTGACACCGGCGTCTTCACCTTGTAGGTCGAGCCGACCAGCATCTCCGGTCGCTCAAGCTTCTCGTGCATGCGAATGACTTCCGCCATATCGCCGCCGCCGCCTTCGCGCTTGAACTCACGTTTGGCTTCTTTCTCTTCTGCTTCGGCCTGATTGACCGCGTAGCCCACAATTTTCTTATCAACTTTGATCATTTGTCACTTACCGTCAAAACTTGCCGTAATAGCCTTCTTTCAAGGCATCAAACAAATTGGCTGCTGTATGCACTTCACCATCGTACTCAATCTCTTCGTCGCCCTGGAGGTCAACGGTTGAGCCATCATCGAGTGTGAACGTGTACTTCGTATTCTTCAGGTCCTTCTCTTTGACGAGAACGCCCTGGAATGCTTCTGGATTAAATCGGAATGTCGTACACCCCTTCAGACCCTGCTGGTACGCATACAAGTAGATGTCTTTAAAGTCATCGTAGTTGTAGTCCGTTGGGATGTTCGCCGTTTTAGAGATCGAAGAGTCTATCCACTTCTGCGCTGCCGCCTGAATATCGACGTGCTGTTTCGGTGACACTTCGTCTGCGGTTATGAAGTAGTCCGGCAAGTTCCCAACCGCTGCCTCATCACCCATGCCGCTCGGCATGGCGTTCGAATCCATCGCCGCTCGGTAGGCCAGCAATTCGAACGAGAAGACATCGACTTTTTCTTTGGTCTTCTTGCCTTGACGAATCACATTGCGGAAATAGTGGTGTGCAAAACTCGGCTCAATACCGTTGCTCGAATTATTCGCCAACGACAGTGAGATCGTGCCGGTCGGTGCGATCGAGCTGTGATGCGTAAAGCGAGCGCCCGTTTCTGCCAGCTTTTCGACAAGCTCAGGTGCTTCAGCCGCCACACGCTGCATGTAACGACTGTAACGCGCGTGCAGGATACGTCCCGGCACTTTATCGCCAACCTGATAGCCGTCATCACGCATTTCCGGACGTTTGCGCAGCATTTCGTCAGTGACCTCGAAGGTCTCATTCATGATCGGCGCCGGTCCTTTTTCTTCTGCCAGCTCGAGGCCCTCTTCCCAACCCGCTATCGCGAGCTGACGTGCAACTTCTTCGGTAAATTCAACCGCTGCCGGATCACCGTACTTCATGCGCATCATGGTGATCGAAGAACCCAGGCCCAGGAAGCCCATGCCGTGGCGCCGTTTACGTTGAATCTCATTGCGTTGCTGCGGCAACGGCAGACCATTGATCTCGACAACGTTGTCGAGCATTCGCGTGAACAGCTTCACCACCTTGCGGAAGTTGTCCCAGTCGAAGGCGGCATCCGCCGTAAAAGGCTTGCTGACAAAGCGTGTCAGGTTGACAGAGCCCAGCAGGCACGAGCCGTAGGGCGGCAACGGTTGCTCGCCGCAAGGATTGGTCGCGCGGATGTTTTCGCAGAACCAGTTGTTGTTCATCTCATTGACCTTGTCGATCAGCACAAAGCCAGGCTCTGCAAAATCGTAGGTCGATGCCATGATGATGTCCCAGACGCGGCGCGCCGGAATCGTCTTGTAAATCTTGCAGGCGGCGAGACCCTCGTTATCGGTCACGTAGTTGCCGGCTTCCGGCCACTCGCGCCAAACGAATTGCGTCTCGTCCGAAGTATCCAGGCCGTCAACCTCGACCTCTTTCTGTGTTACCGGGAACGCGACCTTCCACTCATCTTCATTGATGACGGCCTGCATGAATTCATCGGTCACGAGGAGCGACAGATTGAACTGTCGCAACCGCCCCGCTTCGCGCTTGGCGCGGATAAACTCCATGACATCCGGATGACCCACATCAAATGTGCCCATCTGTGCGCCACGCCGTCCGCCGGCCGACGACACGGTGAAACACATCTTGTCGTAGATATCCATGAACGACAGCGGACCCGACGTATAGGCGCCAGCGCCTGTTACGTAAGCGCCCTTCGGTCGCAACGTCGAAAACTCGTAACCGATTCCGCAGCCGGCTTTGAGCGTCAGCCCCGCTTCGTGAACCTTGTTAAGAATGTTGTCCATGGAATCGCCAACAGTGCCCGACACTGTGCAGTTGATCGTAGACGTGGCTGGTTTGTGCTCTCGTGCACCCGCATTGGAGATAATACGGCCAGCCGGAATCGCACCGGAGCGCAATGCCCAGACGAATTCCTTAAAGTAATGTTCGCGCTTTGATTCGACTTCTACGTCAGCAAGCGCCCGTGCCACTCGCTGGTAGGTATCGTCAATATTCCCATCGATCTTCGAGCCATCTTTGGCTGTCAAACGATACTTTGCATCCCAAATATCAAGAGATGCTGGTTGAAATTGAATCTCGGTAACCGTGTGCGTATCCAAATTTACGGCAGACTTCATCTGTCCTTTTACTCCCCTGTACTCCCTTAGGAGACCCCAAAACCATCATGACCAGCTTGTTTTTTAGGGGAAAAGACTCCCGCCCGCCGGCGGCCAGAAAACGCGCGACAAGTGCCGTTTCCGGCCACTTTTCCTCTTTGAATAGACACAAGATGTTGTGTCTGAGTGGAGACAAGATTATGCCCGAAACGGACTTCTGTCAAGCGTTTTGAGTATTTTTTTATTAGGGTATTTATAATAATAAATCAATGACTTACAAGGTATTCGCGAGTAAGTGCTTTAAAAATAGAGCAAAAAAAATGGCACTTTCGTTAAATTCCCCATCCACTAGATATAGTGGCTCTGTTCACCAGGGTATTTTACCCACTCCGACGCGCAAAAAACGCGTTTTCTACGCGAAATTTCGACTTGAAAAGCCAAATGACGGCCCTAGATAAGCGTTCAACAAGCTGCTCTAAACTGGAGAAAATTATGAAGATCGCTCGTTTTGAACCCTGGCCTTACGTTGACGCGTTGAATCGCGAACAGCTACGAACCCCGCGCAATGCAGATGCCACCGAATGGGTACCGGCCGTTGACATTATCGAAGAAAAGGGTCGTTTTTTGCTGCGCGCGGACGTGCCCGGCGTGGCCGCTACAGACATTGAACTATCAATGGATGCCGGTGTTTTGACCGTTTCGGGCGTCCGACATGCTGAAGAAAGAGACGAAGATGCAGGCCTACAGCGCGCGGAGCGCTCTAGCGGACGATTCCTGCGCCGCTTTACGCTGCCGGAAACGATTGACGCCGACCGTATTGCCGCGAAAAGCAGCAACGGAATCCTGGAGGTCTCGATTCCTAAACTTCCCGAGGTTCAGGCCCGTCGAATTACCGTAGAAGCTGCCTGATTCTGTCAGCCGATCCACTGGTGCCTGAACGCGACGCTTTGTTGCGTTCAGGCATCCCTGTTGAGGCGTGCGGGCAAAGGCCTATAATTGGCTGCGCGTATGTTCATGGGTAATTCAGCTCCGTGACACTAATATGACCATTACCTGAGATATCTTTGAGGCGAACTATGACCACAAAAAGACGACTTCCATTTGCCGCCGCGTTGCTGGCTCTGGCCTGCATCGGCACCGCCAGTGCCGCTTTGCCACAAATCGTAAAGGGCGAGCCCGTCACCAGCCTCGCTCCATTGGTGGAAGAGGTCTCACCGGCCGTCGTCAATATTCGTGTCAGTCAAACGGTGACGCGGCGCAATTCGTTCGGTGATGATTCCTTTCGTCGCTTCTTCGGTTTGCCCGATGGCGGTGCAGGTGGCTCTCAAGAAGTTGCCAGCGCCGGTTCAGGCGTCATTGTCGATGCGGAACGCGGTTACATCCTGACGAACCACCATGTTGTCGGCGACGCAGATGCTATCCAGATTTCTCTGTTTGACGGTACGGTTCATGACGCAGAGATCGTTGGCTCCGATCCCGCGACCGACATTGCGGTGATCAAAGTCGATGCGGATGGTCTTACTGATATGCCAATCGGTGACTCGACGAACGCGCGTGTTGGCGATTTTGTTCTCGCGATCGGAAATCCGTTTGGCCTTGGCCACACGGTAACCTCCGGCATCATCAGCGCCTTGGGTCGTAGCGGAATCAGCCGAGACGGCTACGAAGATTTTATACAGACAGACGCCTCAATAAACCCCGGTAACTCCGGCGGCGCGCTCGTCAATATGAACGGCGAATTGATCGGTATCAATTCGGCGATCATCAGTCGTTCAGGCGGCAATGTCGGAATCGGCTTTGCCGTACCGACCGAAATAGCGGGCTCCATCATGCGCCAGATCCTCGATTTTGGTGAGATTCGACGCGGACTTCTGGGTGTCAACATTCAGACCATCGATGCGGAAGCGGCAGAAGCACTCGGTAACGATATTGACAGCGGCGCACTCATAACCGGAATTCAGTCAGAATCCGCAGCGGAAACTGCCGGGCTTCACGTCGGCGATATTATCGTCGAAGTGAACGAAAAGAAGGTCGATGGCGCCGGCGAACTTCGGAATCGAATTGGTCTGTTGCGCTCTGGTGAAGAGATCAACATCAAATACCTTCGCGACAACGAAGTGTTTACTACTCAAGCTGAGCTGGGCCAGGCCCGTAGCCAGATGGTGCTCGGCGAGGAACTTCATTCTGGATTGGCCGGGTCGACATTCGCTGCCGCGTCAACGACGGGCGATGAAGGCATTGAGATCGCGGAGGTTCAGGAAGGGACACCAGCCGCTCAGCGTGGACTGCGCACCGGCGACCTGATCACGCACGTGAATCGTGCGCGTGTTCGAAATCTCGAGGACCTTCGAGAGATCGCCTCTCGATACGACATCCTGTTTCTCAATGTCCGCCGCGGCGACAGAGCGTTGATGTTCCAAATTCGCTAGACTGACGGTTCCTTAGTGAGGGTTCCTCCTGACCAGTGAATCAGTCGATCACCGCCAACTGTAGAGTACTGTCCGTAGGACTGGTGATTCTGGCGGCCATTGCGGCCCCGGCGGCATTCGGTCAACCGGAACCGATCGAGCACCAACGCGAGTTATTCCGGTCGGTCATCGAGACCGTGGAACGCGGCGACTGGTCTGTCATTGAGGCTTTGCCGCAAAGCGACTTTCAATTGCTGCAGCAGTACACGCTGTGGCCGGATCTGCGCGCGACCTGGCTGCGTGCCAATATCGATCAAGTATCGACAACCGAAGTAAACGCCTTCGTGCAGCAGTACGGCTCGTTGAGGCCTGCTCGCGAACTTCGTTACCGCTTTGCTTTGAATTACGTTCGCGACGGCGACTTGCCGGGCTTCTTGCGCATTTACGAACAGTTTTATCAGGGTCAGGACATCGAGAAACTCGACTGTCTCGCCCTGCAGGCGGAAATTGCAGCCGGACGGCACCAACGCGTCGAGTTTCGCGCAATCGATTTATGGCTCGTCGGCAAGAGTCAGGTTAGCGAATGCGACCCCGTATTTGAGTATCTCGGAAATCTCGATCTTCTCGGGCTGGTCGAATACCAAAAACGCTACGATCTCGCCGTTGACGAGCGAAACTTTACTTTAGCTCGGTGGCTGGCGAAGAAGATCGATCAACAGCACGTCGATGCCGCTGCCCAATGGCAAAGAGCGCAGTCAAATCCAGCGGATTTCCTCGAGAAAAAACGCACTCGGTCGGGTGATGAAACACTGCGTAAACAATTAGTTTACGCCGCCGAAAGGCTCACTTATCGCGACCCCGAAATCGCACACAAGCTTTGGGCCAGAGTGTCCGGGCTACACAAGTTCTCGGAATCTCAGAAACTTCGAACCGCGCAGCATATTGCCCTTTGGACCGCTCGAGACAATTTGCCCGGCGCCTACAATCGCCTGCAGAACCTCCCACCAGCCGCTCAAAGTGATGAGGTCATGCGTTGGCGAGCTCGCACCAGTCTGCGTGAGGCGCGCTGGAAGCGCTTGCTCGTTGATATCGCGGCCATGCAGGACAAGGAGCGCAAAACCGAAGAGTGGCGCTACTGGCACGCCATTGCGTTGATCGAATCGGGCCAGGCCCTGGCCGCCATGCCCGACCTGGAGACGCTGAAACTCGAACGTAGTTATTACGGTTTCCTCGCCGCGGACAAGCTTGGGCAAGACTACGCCCTTGACCACGCCGGGCTGGCAGCGGATGAAGCCCGGCTCAGCGAACTGGAAGGACGCCAGGAGGTTGTTCGCGCTCGCGAACTTTTCTACGTCGGCCAGGATAGTCGAGGACGATCAGAGTGGGATGCCGTCATTCGGCACCTGTCCGACGATGACAAGATTCAGGCGGCGATACTCGCCCACCGCTGGGGTTGGCACTCGCGCGCGATTGCCGCGGCTGCGAGCATTGGCGAGTACGATGATCTGTCGATTCGCTACCCCCTTCCGTATCAGAAAACATTCGAATCGTATTCGTTGCAAGCCAGCATTTCGTCAACCTGGGCGTATGGCATCGCGCGCAGCGAGAGTCTGTTTATGCGCGACGTGAAATCACACGCCGGTGCGGTGGGTCTCATGCAATTGATGCCGGCGACCGGGAGAGATGTCGCCAAAGGAATCGATTTTCCCTACTCCGGTCTTGCCACATTGGTTGATCCGGAGAGCAATATTCGCCTCGGCACGACATATCTTGGACAGATGGCACAACGCTACGGTGGCAATCAGGTTCTGGCAACCGCCGCATACAACGCGGGACCGCACCGGGTGGATGGTTGGCTACCGGAGAAAGGCACGATCGACGCCAGAGTCTGGATCGAAAATATTCCATTTAGTGAGACTCGTAAATACGTTAAGCGAGTGCTCGCGGCACAGGCGATATTCCACTGGCGCATGACTGGCAAAATTCGACGACTATCCGATGAGCTACTGCTCGTCCAGGCTGCCTCCGAAACGCAGCAGGTCGCCAGCCGCTAAGACTGCCTCGCGTTCTTCGAAATCCAGCTCGGCCAATTCTCGTGCCTCGGCATAAAAACAATTAATGTCGTTCTCACAACGCCGGAATAGCGCTCTAAACGCAGGCAGCCGCCCTTCGTAAAGCGTCGTTGAGATGAGATGTGCATTATTGAGCCCGTCCTTTAGCCATCCTGACGATTCCAGACCCGAGCGTTCCGCTTCTGCAGTCACATCCTCGACTAACGCGGAGAGGCGCTGAGACTTCAGCCCTCGCTTCGTCTCGGTCGGTGTATCGCTTGAGTAGATATTCTCGAGCTCAGTGCGTGCTTCGGCGACGATGTCAGCGAGTCGCTGCTGGTAATCTCGACGCGCGACGTAATCGGCAAACAATGCTTCCTGCTCCCTCGACTGAAGCCAGTGTTTCACGCCAAATTCTTCGACCGCCGTTGCGAACGATTCGTTAAACGCCGAGTCATCCTTTACGTAGACAACCTGATGCGCCAGTTCGTGGAAAAGCACGGCGATGAGGTGAACATCACCCCAGTGCATCATCGTGCTCAATATCGGATCAGAAAAGTTCCCAAGGGTCGAGTACGCCGCGACACCGCCCACGGCCACATCGAATCCATCTTCTGCGAGACGCTGCGATTCCTTTATTGCTTTTTCTTTCGAGAAATATCCGCGGTAGCTGACGCAACCTGCAATCGGAAAACACCATTGTTTCGGTGTCAGAGAAAACTCGGGTGCCGCAAAGACATTCCAGACGACGTAATCGCGCTCAAGTTCGGCGTAAGTGCGGTAACTATTGTTGTCCGGCAGGCCCAATTCTGAAATCGAATAATCACGCGCTTCATCCAGAAGTCGCAACCGCGCAGCCAGTTCCGGGCTCGTGTCCGGATTCTTAATGACCTCGTTCAGCGGTTCGCGCTTGCGCATCACTTCCATCTGACCTTTCGCCGCCTGCACGTAGTAGCAAGCGGAGATCATCGGGAAAATTAGAATCAGGAGAAGAACGCGTTTCATGCCGCAACTCTACATCACAATTCCGGTTACTATTGTGAGATGAAGGTCTATCTCGTCGGTGGCGCTGTTCGTGACGAACAGCTCGGTATCTCGCACAAGGAGCGGGACTGGTGCGTCGTGGGCGCGACGCCCGACGAGTTGATCGCGGACGGTTACAGACAGGTGGGCAAAGATTTCCCTGTGTTCCTGCACCCGAAGACCAACGAGGAATACGCCCTCGCCCGAACTGAACGGAAAACCGCGCCGGGTTACCACGGCTTCGCGTTCGATTTCTCTCCGGACGTCAACATTGAAGACGATCTGTCGCGCCGGGATCTGACCATTAATGCCATCGCGAAAGATGATGACGGCAATCTGATCGACCCGCACGGCGGATTACAGGACATCGAGAATCGCGTACTGCGGCACGTATCCGTTGCCTTCCGCGAAGACCCTGTACGCATCCTGCGCGTTGCCAAATTTGCCGCCCGACTCTCGGGCATGGGTTTTTCGATCGCCGGCGAAACGATGGCACTGATGTGTCGCATGGTCGATGACGGCGAAGTGGATGCCCTTATCCCTGACCGCGTATGGAAGGAAACCCAGGAAGCGCTTCGCGGTAGCAATAGTCGCGTTTTCTTCGAAGTACTGCGCAGCTGTGGGGCGCTACGAAAACTATTTCCTGAAGTGGAACGGCTCTTCGGCGTGCCACAACCGGAGAAGTGGCATCCTGAAGTCGATACCGGCCTGCACACCATGATGGTTTTGGATCAGGCGGAATCTCTTAGTCCTGACCTCGAAGTTCGTTTTGCCGCACTCACTCACGATCTCGGCAAAGGCACGACGCGAAAAAGCGAACTTCCAAGTCATCCTGGGCACGAGGCTCGCGGCGCGAAACTGATTCGAGAAATGGCGGATCGACTGCCACTTCCGAAGTCGTGCCGGGATCTCGGCATCATGGTTGCGGAATATCACACACACTGCCACCGCGCTTTGGAACTGCGCGACAATACGATTTTGAAAGTCCTGGAAAAGACCGACGCGTTCAGACGCCCGGAACGCTTCGAACAGTTTTTGCTGGCCTGCGAGGCGGATGCCAGAGGTCGTACCGGTCTCGAGAATCGGCGCTACCCGCAGGCTGATTTTCTACGCGGGGCGTTTGCCGCGGCGTCTGCTGTCGACTCCGGTGCAATCGCGAAGCAGCACGAAGGACCGAAAATTCCAGCCGCCATCAAGAAGGCGCGGCAACACGCGATTGGGGAATTTCAGGCAGCGGCTCAGCCGTAAAAATACAGAAAGATCGAAAACAGCGTCACCGATTCGAAATCGCGAGATTTGTCCACGCCGAGACCCAATTCGATATCGCTACTCTTGCCGAGCGGCGTCAGAAATCGCAGGGTTGCGGAATTTGTTTTTCGACCATCCACCTCACCTTTCCACGTTGCGATATCCAGACTCCAGCGTTGGTTGCCAGCATCAATACCCAGCCC
>RCNG010000406.1_pt1 | contig 19292 bp, 20 predicted proteins | sample 2041371 | NCBI WGS metagenome assembly RCNG01 (sample SAMN09708227, study PRJNA481090) | Marine sediment metagenome, whole genome shotgun sequencing project. | biome: marine sediment; feature: ocean; material: sediment; isolation source: Sewage treatment plant 1 marine sediment (STP1) ... | reverse complement strand
CATGGACCCCCGCCTTCGCGGGGGCATGTTTTGCCTGCCTTGCATCTCGAACTTCTGGAACTTTTTGAACAGCCTCCAAGCCACTTATTGAACAGCCTCCTACAGCGGTTATTCTTCAACACCCTGCCAGGCCTAGGAGCCTTCCTCGGGTGTCTTCTCCTTGGGCGATTCTTCCTCGGGTGCTTCTTCCTTGGGCGATTCTTCCTCGGGTGCTTCTTCCTCGGCAGCCGTTTCCTCGGGGGCTTGCGCCTCCTGGGTTGTTTCTTCGGCAGCTTGTGCTTCCTGAGCCTTTACCTCGGCCTTTACCTCGGCAGCCGTTTCTTTGGGTGCCTGCTGTTTCGGGGCCTTTTCTTCAGCCGCCTTTTCCTCGGGCGGCTTCTCTTCGGCCGGGGTGCTCTTCACCTGCTTCGCGTGCTTCTCCGCTTTCTCCGCTCTCACTGCAAGTTTTCTCTGTGTGCGTTTCAGCCTCTTGCGAAAGCGCCGGATCCCGTCCGGGGGCAGGGGACGGTCGCCATCCTCACCTGCCTTCTGAATACGACCCCTGAGCCTGTCGGCTCGCTTCTCTAGATCTGCCTGTGTAATCATGGAAGGTTTCCCCTTTGGTTTCGTGGTTAGGAAACAGCATCGTTCCCAGGTGTGCTCTGACTCTGAACTCCGGTGTCCGTCTGGCCCGCATCGGGCAGCAAGATCTTCTCCCGCAACAGGGGGGGAACGTAAATGTCTTCCAGGTCGAACTTCTTCAGTTCCCTGGCAAGAACGGAGATTTTTTCCTTGAGAGGCCTTTTTCGGTCGATGAAGATGCTCGGCTCCCCCTTGACCCTGCAGCTTCCATCTTGTACACGGAACTCGAAGGCCTTCATCTCTTCATAGTGGACCTGGACCGACAGCCTTTCCGCAACTTCCTCCAGCGCCTTCATGATCTCTTCGTCTCTGAGGCGGTCTTCTTTCTTGGTGGGGCGACGCTTCATGCCTTTCCTCCTCGAGAAACGTTTCATTTACCATTAAGGAAGGGCCAAAAAAAGTCAATAGGTACGCGGGGAAAAGCTGGTATCGCCTTGATTTTCCAGGGCCCAGAGCAGACAATGGAGGGAGAAACACCGGAGGGGAGATGAAAAAAAAGTCGAAGATGGTGCGAAAGAGCATCGATCGTGACATGGCGGAGATCGAAAAGCTCTACGGACGTATGTTCATCCTTGGCAAAGGTGCGCCGGACGGGCAGTGGGAGATTCGTCCGGAGATCAAGTCGCGCCTGCACAAGAAGATCCTCACGGAAATCGAGGCCCTCCGGGAGGCGCAGAGAGAAGGCAAATTCGGCTCCCGAGAGTACTGGGAGACCGATCGGAGGCTCCGTTCGAGGGTGCTGAAGGAGATCCAGATCATCATGGATGCCTACGTGGTCGCGGAACAGGGGGACCGTCTTGAGGAGTGGAAGTCCATGTACGGCGAGATCGAGCATTACAAACGAGAGTTCTTCTACTTCCGCATGGACCAGGATTATGAGGCCCGCGAAAAGATGCTGGTCGACTACAAGATGATCCAGGAATAGCCGGCCGTCCAGAAACACCCATCTGCGGCGTTGCACTCATCCTTCGTCACTGCGGCGTACCAACTACGTACGCCTCCTTCCTCAGGATTTCGTGCGCCTTGCACATGGGCATTTCTGAACGGCCGGCGGACCAGCGCTCTTTCAGAAGTATGCTAAGTGAGAAGCCTTTCGAGTGCCTCAAGAACCTGCTGAGAAGCGATTGGTTGTACTAGGATTTCTACATCCCTTCCCCGGGGAGCCCACCGAGCCGGATCGGTCGGACCGAACAGGGCGACCACGGGAACGCCAACGGCAGCCGCCAGGTGCGTAATACCTGAATCATTGCCCACATAGAGGGCTGCCCTGCGGAGCATTCGGGCCACCTCCAGGATCGGTAACCCTTCTTCCACGGAGAGTGAAGGGCCGCCCGCTTCCCTCCAGAATGCCCTTTGGCCCTGTTCGGCCGGGCCGATCAGCACGGTGGAGGGCAAACGCCAGCGGCGGAAGGCTCCGTCGGCCACCTCCAGGAAGTCCTCTTTCGGCCAGTTCTTTCGCGCGGAGCCGCTTCCCGGATGAAGGCAGAGAAAAGGACTCCCCTCGGCCCGGTCGTCCCCACTCGGGTGCGATTCCGGGAAAACGGCGTCCTGAAGAAGCGGTGCCGGGGGTTGCCCCTGCCCGACCCTGTCCTGGACGCACAGCGCCAATTCTTTCAGCGTCGTGAGATAGAAATCGGACACATGCCCTTCAAAGGCATGAACCCTGTGATAAGGGTGTACGAGGAGCCTGCCGGTACATGCCCCCCTCAAGGTCTTCTCCCACCGGCCCTCCCTGTCCCCGAACCAGGAGATGATCAGATCAAAGGCGGCGAGGAATCGACTGAGCGCGTGGTCTTTGGGCAGATCGCTCATGAAGCCTGCATGGAGGGGAAGGTCGTCGACAGAACGGACCTCATCGACCAGCGTTCCTGCCCGCGCCAGGGGCAACCAGAGGGGATTGCCCACCAGAAGGATCCTGCTCGCCCGAAAACCCTGACGGATTACGTGCAGGGCCGGCAGGGAGGCAATGAAATCTCCGATACCCCCCGTTATGAAGACGCAGATTTGGTGCTCGGAAGTCATCTATGCTCCCGACGCGGGTGGCCCGAACAGCAGCCCTCGAAGTTCTTCTAGATCCCGGACGGTTTTGTCCGCACCCTGAAGATATTCGGCCGGCAGGGAGGTCGTTACGGCAATGCACCGGAGGCCGGCTCTTCTTGCAGATTCAATTCCGTAGGGAGCATTCTCGATGACGAGGGATTCGTCCGGGGACGCGCCGAGCAGGCGCAGGGCCATCCGATACGGTTCGGGGTGGGGCTTGCCTTCGGCAACCATGTCGCCGGAAACGAGAACGTCGAAGCAGCCGAGCAGGTCGGCGGGAAGATTGGTCCTGGCCTCCCTGCCGGAGGTCCCGGTGACCAGGGCGAGCTTTCTTCCTCGCTCCCGGATCGTCCGTACGAGCGCATCGGCCCCTGGGAAGAGGGTCGGGCTTGCCAGAGACCGAAAGATCTCCTCCTTGTCCTCGAGGGCCTTTCGGAGCTCGTCTTGCGAAAACTCACGCCCCTGTTCGGACAGTATGGTTTCGAGGGTGACCAGACCTCTCTCTCCTTCCCGTTTCAGAATCTCCTCTTGCGACACGAAGATCCCGTATCGCTCGAAGATCCTGCTCCATGCCTCGCAATGGTACGGCATGCTGTCCGTGATCACGCCGTCCATGTCGAACAGGAGGGCCTGAAATCGGTTCAGATGCCAGTCTCCGTCTTGTTCGCCGTGCCTTCCGTTTTCCATGGGCCTTCCCTTTCTCTCGTCGGGTCGATTGAAATTATAGCCTGGATTCTTGCTTGTATAAATCCCGTTGGGTACATTGGGGTACGGTGCGGTGGCAGATGGAGTTCTTTTGGAGAACGGCTCGAGAGGAAGAAAGCGGATGGAGAAGGTCGTTTTTCGCAATTCTCTGGACCAGAGGCTCTTCGGGATTCTTCACCAAGGGTCCTCGGGGTCCGGCCTGGGGGCGACGATCGTCCTTTGCCACGGCATGATGTCTGCCAAGGAGGGCACGAAGCAGAAGGCCTTTGCGCAGGTTTTCGAGGAGAGTGGCTTTTCGGTGCTTCGATTCGATTTCTCCTTTTGTGGGGAATCGGAGGGAAGGTTCGAGGAAATCACCTTTGCCCAGGAAGTGGACGACCTTCGTGCCGCAGTCGGGTGGGTGCGGGAGCGGGGGGGGAATCCGGTGGGCCTTCTCGGGTCGAGCATGGGTGGAGCGGTGGCGCTCCTGTATGCGAGTGGGGACCCGTCGATCGAAGCGCTGGTCACCCTGGCCGCCGTCGGGCAGCCTGTCGGTATTGCGGACCGAATGGAGGACTTGAAACGAAAGACCCAGGAGTGGAAGGATGAGGGGTATCAACTCGGCGCCGAAGGAGAGCCGGGCGAGAAGTTCTTCGAGGACGCCAGAAGGCAGGATGTCCTGGGCGCGGCCCGCCGGGTTTCGGCGCCCCTCCTGGTTCTGCACGGGGGTGCGGACGAAGTGGTGCCCGTTGAGGATGCCCGCGCCATCCACGCAAACGCGAGCGGGCTCAAGTCGTTGAAGGTGCTGCCCGGCGGGGACCACCGATTCACGCGGCCCGAGGACCTCGAAGAGGTGTTGAATGCGGCAAGGGATTGGTTCAAGAAGTATCTGAAGGTCTGATCCTTAAGACCGAAGCAACCGTTTGGAGTGCCATGGCACAGAACATTTCTCCTTACAAGGGAATCAGCCTCATTAATGACCCGATCCACGGGTACATGCAGTATACCACCCACACCGAGGAACGTCCGGACGAGACGACCGAGAAAGACATCCTGGACCATCCGTGGGTACAGAGACTGCGTCGGATCCATCAGGTGCAGAGTGCGCTCTGGGTCTATCCCTCGGCCGAACACAGCCGGTTTCAACACTCCCTGGGCGCCATGTTCCTCGCAGGCCGGTTTGCCCGACAGTTGTATCCCACGCTGAAGAAATGCTTTCCCGATGTGCCCTCCGAGGCCTACGTGGAAGAGCTATTACGCCTGACAGGTCTTCTTCACGACCTGGGCCACGGGCCCTTCAGCCATTTCTTCGATACCCATTTCCTGCAGGGCTATGGAATCACTCACGAGGATATCAGCCAGGCGATCGTGCAGCAGAAGCTGGCGTACCTGATTCGTCGGATCCGTCGCAGCCCGATCGGTAAGCTCAAAGAGAACGAAACGCTGGATCCGGCCTACGTGGCCTTTCTCGTCAAGCGACCCTCTGAGCCGCAGAAGGACGAGGTCCCTTCCTGGTTGCTTGCACTGAGCCCTGTCTTCTCCGGGATCTACACGGCAGACAACCTGGACTATGTACTTCGGGATTCCTATATGGCGGGGGTCTCGACCGACCTTGTGGATGTGGACCGGTTGATCTACTACACGTTTTTCTCCCCCAAGGGGATGACCCTGCACCATTCCGGGGTGGCGGCGCTGGTGCGATTCCTGAATGCAAGGATGTATCTCTACATGAACATGTACTTCCACAGGACCACGCGGGCCATCGACCTGCATCTGAAGGAGATCTTCCGGCCGACCCTTGAACGTCTCTTCCCGTACGAGCCGACCAAGAACCTGGATGCCTACGAGAGGCTGACGGACTGGTTCCTCCTCGAGGAGGTCAACCGGTGGGCCACGCAGGGGAAGGATCCGGAAGAGAAGCGACTGGGCAAGAAGTGGCAGAGCATCCTGCACAGGAAACCCCGATGGAAAAGGGCGTACGAGTATACCTTCTCCCTTGCCGATTATGATGACCCGAAGATCTTCGGGATGGTCCAGGACCCGCAGCTCCTCGAGGAGAGACTCCGATCGAATCTGCCACGACATCTGAAAAGGATTCACTTCCGTGTCGACCTGGCCCATTTGGACGCGAGGCCGATCAACCCCTTGCGCATGGGGGATGCACAAATCTACATCTACAACGAATCGAGCAACAAGATCGAGACGGAAATCCTGAAGGAGCTCTTCCGATTCATCCCGGTTCGCGTGATCCAGTGCAGAATCTTTACTCTGAGCCATGAGTATGATAGGGAGATTGCCTCCGCCTTCCACAAGATCTTCGAGTTCGCCCCTGCGGATACCCTGACCACGAACATCTGACCGGAACGTAAGAAGGAAAAGCGTAAAGGAGTGCATCATGAAGATAAACGAAAAGCTCTTCGCCTACCCTTGGAGGGACTATCGGGCGAACAACGGCAATTCCTACGTGATTCGAACCGAGGAAGCGGTCTGCCTGATCGATCCCGGGCTGGAGGCCTTCCTCCCCCAACTCTACCAATCCATGGAGGAGGATGGTGTTCAGCAGGGGGATGTGAATAGCGTCATCCTTACCCACGGGCACCCGGACCACATGGAAGGCGGTATCACCCTGGGAAAACAAGGGGTCCGCGTGGGGATCCACAAGGACGAAGAGGCATACATTGTGGAGATGGGCCCCTATCTTGCCAAGATGCTGGGGATAGACATGCCCGAAGTGAGCTTTGATTTCTTCCTCGAGGAGGGCGAACTGCTGATCGGCGGGGAGCGCTTTCAAGTTATCCACACCCCCGGGCATTCCCCCGGTTCGGTCTGCCTCTTCTGGGAAGAGCCGAAAATCCTCTTCAGCGGGGACCTCATCTTTGCCCAGGGTGTTGGGCGGACGGACTTCCCGGGTGGCGACGGCAACCTGCTGAAGCAGAGCATTCGGCGCTGCCGGGCCCTGGAGCCTGCCATGCTGATGCCGGGCCACGGGGAGCCGATCTTCGAGGCGGATGCGGTGGAAAAGAACTTCGACGTGATCGAGAAGATGTACTTCGACTATATTTAACAACCCAAAGGGGCAGGGATCCACGGGTCGCCCGTGGGTATCTAATAAGCCGTAGGGCGGAGTTTCACGGGTCGCCCGTGGGGATTTGAGGATCCTGGAGGTCCGTTTTCACGCTTGCGCGAAAGGCCTGGATGCGTGTTTCTTGTTTTTCCTTCCAGGCCGGGTCCTCTTCGTCAACGCGAGGTAGGACCGCAGGACCTTTCAGACCCGCCGCGGCAAGGGCCTCTCGGCAGCGATCGGCCGCCTCCCCGCGGGCCTTCCGGAGGTCGTCGCGGAACCGTCTTTCGATGGGTGTAATCGTCTCCTCCCAGCGTTCGCGTCCGGCCTTGCCGAGGAGCTTCTCCACGGCGGTAAGGATCCGTTGGTTGTCTTCCAGCGGACTGAGCCGGTCCATCAGGAGTCCCAGGCAGAGCCTCTTGCCTTCTTCGATCGTCTCGGGAGGTAACAGGTCCAGCTCATGGGCGAGATAGTTCGCATCTCTTTCTCCCTTCAGGTATAGCACCAGGGGGGTCTGCACCCGCTGGTTCAACTGCTGCTGCTCGAGCGCGTCTTTCTCCTCTGTGTTCAGGGAGAGATGCTTTGTCTTTTCCATGATCAAGTCGAGGGTGCTCTTTATCTTTGCCATCCGCAGGGCCCCATTGTGTGAACTTATTCAGTCTACCACTGGGACAGGAAGCGCACAATTCAGATATGAAGCAGGGGGAGGCGCAAATGGAAATCACGGTCTTGGGGTCCGGGACGGCGATCCCGGACAAGGAGAGAGGTTCGCCGGGGATCGCTGTGCGTTCCGGCGACACCCTGCTGTTCCTGGACCTGGGATCCGGATCGCTCTATCGAGCGGCTCGGTTCGGGATCGAGGTGAGATGTGTGGACGGCGTCCTGCTCAGTCATCTGCACCCGGACCACACGGGGGATCTCGTTCCTTTGCTGTTCGCCTTTCGCAACCCGGAGTGGCCGCGAGAAGGGGCCCTGTCCCTCTTCGGCCCGACAGGATTGCTCGAGTTCCTGAGGGACCTCGAGACCACCTACGGCCCGTGGGTCGCGGCGGAAGGGTACCCACGGGAAGAGAAGATCCTCCCGTCAGGCTCGTCGTCGCTCAAAGATGTCCTTGTGAGCGCCTGTTCCGTCCGGCACGGTCCGGCCGCCATCGCCTACGAAATCAAGGATGGGAGTGGAAAGCGTCTCGTCTATTCAGGGGACACGGAGTATTGCGACGAACTCGCGGTCTTCGCGAAGGACGCGGATCTTCTCGTCCTGGAGTGCTCCTTTCCGGAGGGGGAGGAGCGACCCGGACACCTGACCCCGTCCGGGGCCGGAAGGATCGCGGGCCAGGCGCGCTGTCGTCGCCTGCTGCTCACACATTTCTATCCGGCGTGCCGGGGTCAGGACCTCTTGACGCCCTGCCAACGCCACTACGCTGGGCCGATCACGCTGGCGGAAGACGGCTTAGTAATGGAATTGTGATCCTTTCTCTCTGGACGGGCGGGGCCGGGCGGCCCTGGAATGTTTGGGCTAATGGGTTGATAGGAAAGCGTCGTCATGTATCCCTGAAAGAGTTCCAGTTGTTAGGTACTGTCCTGGGTTCCGTCGGAGATTTGTGCCGGGCGACTTTGTAGGGGGAGGGAGAGACGGAGCCCAAGCAAATCGGAGAGGGAACCCAGGACAGTACCGACCGGCAGCACTCTCCTGAAGCATACGGATGTTTCCAGGTCATCCCACTAGGCGGCTAGTACACCAGCTTATTGAGGGGATACTCGAAGATCCCTGAAGCGCCCTTTCGTTTCAACTGTGGAATCAGGTCCCTTGCATCCTTCTCCGCAAGGATGACTTCCACGCTGCACCAGCCTTCGTCGCTCAAGGGAGAGACGGTCGGCGTGTGGAGGGCGGGAAGAGCCGCGAGGACGCTCTCCATGGCCTTTCGGGGAACATTCATCTTCAACCCGACCTTGTGCTCCGCCTCGATGGCTGCTTGAAGGAGAAGGGCCAGGTTCTGGATCTTTTCCTTCTTCGCGGGGTCCTTCCAGGACTCGCGGTTGGCGATCAAGACGGTGGTCGATTCGAGGATGGTCTCGACGATCCTCAGGTTGTGTGCCTTGAGCGTGGTTCCGGTTTCGGTCAGTTCTACGATTGCGTCCGCAAGGGTGGGGGGCTTGACTTCGGTGGCTCCCCAGGAGAATTCCACGACCGCCTTGATGCCTCGTTCTTTCAGGTAGCGCTTCGTGTACTGGACCAGTTCCGTGGCCACACGCTTTCCTTCCAGATCCTCCACGCTTCGAATGCGGGAGTTCGCGGGCACGGCCAGCACCCACCGGACAGGCCGGAAGCCTGCCTTGGCGTAGAGCAGGGAGGCGACCTCCTTGACGCTGGCCCCATGCTCGAGGACCCAGTCCTTGCCTGTCAGACCCACGTCAAGAACGCCGTCCTGGACATACCTGGCCATCTCCTGCGCCCGGATCAGGAGGCACGAGATCTCCGGGTCATCCACGTCCGGAAAGTAGGATCGCTCACTGACGGTGAGGGTATAGCCTGCCTTCTTGAACAGTTGAAACGTAGCCTGCTGTAAGCTCCCCTTTGGGAGACCGAGCTTTATTTGCATGACGGGGGTTGCCTTCTAACTGCTCTGTTGTTGAGGGGAGAGATAATGTTTCGGGCGTACCCATATCAGCACGTAAGCGGCAAAGAGAAACATGAATACGCTGACGACCTGTGATTCAGAGAGGAGGAGAGGTCCCAGGTGGAGAAAGCCCCTCGGGTCCTCTCGGAGGATTTCGATCAATGAGCGGGTGATCCCATAAACGATCAGACAGATGGCAACCAATTCTCCGTGAAATCTCTTCTTTTCCCGGTAGAGCCAAAGGATGAGGAAGATCAAGAACCCATTCATCGCCGAGATCAGCTGCGTAGGGTAGAGGGGTGTGTTCTTCACCCCCAGCCCGAGAGGGTTGTCAAACGTGATCCCGAGCGCAAAATCCGGACCGCATGCCTTCCCGAAACAACAGCCTGCCATCGTGCAACCGATGCGGCCGAAGACCAACCCGAACATGACCGAGGGCATGAAGATGTCGGCGATTTCCCAGTAGTTGAGCTTCTGAACACGGCAGTAGAAGAAGCCGGCCAGAAGCGCCCCCAGGAATCCACCGTAGAAGACCAGGCCGCCCTCCCATATCTTGAGAATACTCAAAGGATCTTTGATGTACTGGGGGTAGAAGACGATGCAGTGGAACAGGCGGGACCCGATGATCGAACTGACGAGTATCCAGAAGGCCAGATTGAGCACCTTCTCAGGATCTACGCCCGTCCGGACGGCCTCCCGAGCGACCAGGCTGATTCCCACGACGAAGCCGATGGCGAGCATGGCGCCGTAAGAGTGGATAGTGAATCCAAAAAACTGGACAAGAATCGGATGCATGGGGGTGATTCTCCTTCCAGGAAGGTCGACAACTCCATCCGTTGTCTTTACGGGCTGTTGCCCAAATGGGACTCCACAGCTCATTGGTTTTTTGGGCAACAGCCCCTTTAGGTTTTGCCCATTGAGGACCCGGGGCAGCCCCAGGGTAAGAAGCTTAATGGAATTCTAGAAGTTCGAGAGGATTTGTCAAGTGGATTGGTCCGCTGAGCAAGGGGCCCCCCGGCGGAGCGGGCAAGATCTAGGAGGCGTTCCGAGAATATCCTTCTACTGCGATTCCGACTGCATCCTGGCCTGCTGTGTCAGGGCCCACAAAACCGTCCTCGATGTGCAACGAGCACACCTGCGGCGGTTTTGCGGGCCCTTCCTTGCATACCAGGCGCATTCGAAATCTCGTAACGAAGCAATTCTCGGACAGCCTCCTAGGGATTCGCTTTTTGTGGTTCTTCTGGGCTATACTGATGCCCCAAAACGGGGCGATGGCACGCAAATTGAAATACAACCCTGCCCGAATCGAACGATCTCGTGCCACGGGTACGAAAACGAAGAATCCTTGAGCAAAAAGGATGACCTGACCATGAGATATTACGGAATAATCGCGTTATTTGTAATGGCCCTGGTTACATTTGCGTTTCCCCGAGTGTCCCAGGCGACGTTTTACAGTTGGCAGGACGCGCAAGGGAACACGCATTTTACGGACGACCTGACACGGGTTCCCCCCTCTCAGCGGGAGCGGGTCGAGGTCCAGGATCTGCCCGAGTATCCCGTCAACGTGGCGCCGGCGGCTCCCCCACCCTCTGACGCACCGACCCAGGATCCGTCGGAACCGGTCGACAATTATAAGGAGTGTCAGAAGAAGGTGACGGAAGAAAAGGAGAAGTGGACCCTCCAACTCGAGCAAGACGAGGACAGGCTCGTGGAACTCAACAAGGTGATCCACAGGGCCACCTCCGCGAGACAGAAGAACAAGTTCCAGCGAGAGCGCGTGGCCGTCAAGGATCGGATCGACAAGTCACAGCAAGTGTTGCTGGAGACGTTGCCGCCCATGGAGCATGAATGCGAGACCCTACGCTACTGGCAAGATGAAGAGTAAGGTTGGGCATGGGACCTGAGGACGTGTTCGTAAAACCCCCCGTGTTGCGGAAAGGGGACTGTGTCGGGTTGGTGGCGCCGTCGAGTCCTTTTCAGCAGGAGGCGCTCGAGGCCGGGATCCGATTCCTCGAGGACGAGGGGTTTCACGTCAAGCACCGGCCCGATCTGCTCGAGCGGCGCAAGGGATTCCTGGCAGGAGGGGACCAGGAGCGTGCGGACGAGCTGCAGGGGATGTTCGTGGATCCCGGGGTCAACGCGGTCTTCGTGGTGCGTGGAGGCTACGGTGCGCAGCGGATCCTGGACAGGCTGGACGCTGACCTGATTCGGGGCCATCCGAAGATCTTCCTCGGCTACAGCGATGCGACCTGCCTCCTCACCTTTCTGCTCCAAACGGCCCGCCTGGTCTGTTTTCACGGCCCCGTCGTGAACGAGATGGGGACCCTCTCCGACGTTACCCGAGATTGTCTTCTCCGGCTCCTGACAAAGGGGGAGCCCTTCGGACCGATTCCCGCCGGGGACATCCGATGGATCCGCACGGGCCTTGCCAGGGCGCCGATCGTTGGGGGCAATCTTTCGTTGCTTTGCTCCACCCTGGGAACACCTTGGGAGTTGGAGACCGCGGGCAGAATCCTCTTCCTGGAAGACCGGGGAGAGAAACCGTACAGGGTGGACCGCATGCTGGTTCAACTCGGCCAGGCAGGGAAGCTCTCGTCGATTGCGGGCCTTCTGTTCGGAGGTTTCCAGGGCAGCCGGACCGGCGAACAGGGGAGGCACGAAAAGGAAGCCATGGACGAGGTGCTCGAGGGGAACACGAAGGACCTGGGCGTGCCCGTCGCCTGCGACCTCCCCGTGGGACACGGGGAGCACAACGTGCCTCTACCCCTTGGGGTGCTCGCCGAGATGGATGGCAGGGAGGGCCGGGTTTCCTTCCTCGAGCCTGCCGTAAAGCTGCAGGAATGACCGCCAGAGGCCTGAAAAGAGTCGACCGTCTGCTCCGCGAAAAGATCGAAGGAGCTCGCGAAGTGCCCGGGGCCGTCCTCCTGGTCCGGGGGCCGGATGGGGTGATCCTCCGCGAGGCCTATGGATTGCGGCAGGGGTTGCCTGCTGAGCTTCCGATGACCCGGGAAACCCTCTTCGACCTTGCCTCTCTCACCAAGCCGGTCTGTGCTTCTCTCCTGACCCTGATCATGGTCCAGAGGGGCAGCCTGGATCTCGATCAGGACCTCGAGGCATGGTTCTTGCCCGTGAAGGATCCCGCAAAGAGGCGAATCACCGTCAGGCAGCTCCTCTCGAATCGGTCCGGGTTGCCGGGCTGGAGGCCCTTCTATCAGGAATACCCCGCGGACAGGCAACCGATCTCCATGGAGGCGCTTTCGCAGAGGGTCCTGGAAGAGCCCCTGGAAGTGCCGCCCGGGAAGGAAGAGATCTATTCCGACCTGGGGTTCCTTCTGCTCGGGTCGATTCTGGAAAGGGCTTCCGGGCGCCCGCTGGACCGCCTCTTTCAGGAGGAGATCGCCCGGCCCCTGGGACTCAGCCGGATCGGATACAGGAGAGTCGAAGGGGATTCCGGGGCGACGGCGGGAGAAGATGAAGCCATTGCGGCCACGGAGGATTGTCCCTGGCGGAGAAGGGTCCTGGCAGGGGAGGTGCACGACGAGAACTGCTGTCTCGTGGGTGGGGTGGGAGGCCACGCAGGCCTGTTCTCCACTGCCGCGGACCTGGACCGGATCGTGGCCGAGATTTTCCAGGGATTGCGGAACCGGTCCGGGCTTTTTGCGGCGGGACCCCTGAAGACCTTTTTCCAGAGACAAGACGCTCCTTCCCCAGGGACCTGGGCCCTTGGTTGGGATACGCCTTCTGAGAAGGGTTCCGCCTCCGGGCGCTATTATTCGAAGAACAGCGTCGGTCACAACGGGTTCACTGGGACTTCGCTCTGGATGGATTGTGATCGGAACGTATCGGTCATCTTCCTCACGAACAGGGTCCATCCGAGTCGAGAGAACGCGGCGATCCGGGCGCTCAGGCCCCAGGTCCACGATGCCGTATTCGAGGAGTTACTCCTCGTTTAGAAGAGGGTGTCGATCAGAAAGGAGAGGCATTGGGAAGAATACCAGTGGAAGTCCCGAAGAAAGTGCACATGATCGCGGCGTGCGGGACCGGGATGGGGGCCCTCGCCCTCCTGTTTCGTGAAATGGGCGTGCAGGTGAGCGGTTCGGACGTTCAGGCATACCCACCCATGGGAGAGCTCCTCCAGAAGGCCGGGGTCGACCTGTCCCTCGGGTACGGACCGGAAAACCTGCCGGAGGATGCGGATTTCGTCGTGGTGGGCAACGCGGTCTCCAAGGACAATCCGGAAGTGGCGGAAATGCTTGCGCGGGACCTCCCGTACGGATCGTTCCCCGAAAGCCTCGCCCACTTCTTCTTGAATTCCCGGTGCCCGATCGTGGTGGTCGGGACTCACGGCAAGACCACGTCCACGGCCCTGCTCGCCTGGCTCCTCGAGTGCTCAGGGGTGGAGCCTGGTTTCCTCGTCGGGGGGGAACCGACCAATTTCGGGTTGAGCAGTCGATTGGGCAAGGGCAAGTACTTCGTCGTCGAAGGAGATGAGTACGATTCAGCCTTCTTTGACAAGGGCCCCAAGTTTTTGCACTACCGTCCGGGGGTCGCCCTGTTCACCTCGCTCGAGTTCGATCACGCGGACATCTACCCGGACTTGGACTCGATCCGTGAGCAGTTCCTCCGTTTCGTGGCGCTCATGCCCCCGGAGGGGTTCGTGATGGTGTGCAACGAGTATCCGGATGCGGTCGAGATCGCCAGGAAGGCGGCTTGCAAGGTGGAAACATACGGGTACGGGAAGGACGCCGACTGGGTGGGCGTGCTGGAAGAGCCCCCCGGCTCGCTGGAGGTCTCCTGCAGGGGCCGGTCCGTGGGGAAGTTCCCCCTGCCGTTGTCCGGGCGGCACAACGGCCTGAACGTCCTGGGAAGCCTGGGCCTGCTCGCACACCTGGGCGTTGGGCTCGAGGGGTTGAAGTCCTGTGTGGAGAGGTTCGAAGGGGTCCGTCGACGGCAGGAGGTCGCGGGGGAGGTAAACGGTGTCCTGCTGATGGATGACTTCGCGCATCACCCCACAGCGGTCCGAGAGACCCTTGCGGGCGTTCGCAGGAGGTATCCCGGCCGGCGGATCGTGGCGGTCTTCGAACCGAGAACGAACACGAGCCGCAGGAACGTCTTCCAGACCGACTATGCAGAGGCCTTTTCCGTGGCGGACGTTGCGATGTGTGCGCCCGTCTACCGGCCGGAAACCGTCGCTCCCGGCGAGCGATTCGACCCGGGCGTCTGGGTGGAGGATCTTCAAAAGAGAGGGAGAGTCGCCTACTGCTTCGACGATTCGGGGCACATGGAAAAGGCCCTGACGGAAACGTGTCGGCCCGGGGACGTGGTCCTGTTCATGTCGAGCGGGAGCTTTGCGGATCTTTTCGAGAGGCTGAAGGCGAATCTGGCGCGGATCGAGTGCAGTTGACCCGGGTTGGGCGTAGCCCGAGAGGGTCTCGAAAGACGTAAGGCAAGAAGCCGAAGGATACGGCGGGAAGATGGCGACAGACGAGGAGAGGATCGAAGAAGAGAAGAAGGTCCGGCAACTGCAGCGGGTTGCGGATTTCGCCTGCTGCGTCCTGCACCAGCAGGCGATGTCGCTCGAAGAGGCTCAGGGGCTGATCGGCGGAGTCAAGAACATGGCACTTCGCCTGTTTCCCGACAAGGAGCAGACCTTCGACCTGATCTACGGGGCAAGGCTTCGAAGGATCCTGATAGAGAAGTTCCCCATCAGTTGAGGGTAGGAGAAGGCTAAACGATCGCTGATGGGTCATCCGTCGGTCCCTGACGGCTCAGCCGTCAGTCCCCGTGCGGAGTCCCTCTCCCTCGGTCGAGTACGCGGGGGCTCCTGCCTGCAATGGTTCACCCCGCAGGGCCTGAAGCTCGTCGGGGAGCAGCAGGCTCAGGTCAAAGGCCTTCTTCTCCTTGAGCTGGTCGTAGCACTGCTGGTACCTGTCCAGGCGGTTCTGGTGGAATTCGACCATTTTCTTCGCGCGGTCCATGAAGTCCTTCAGGACCTCCCGCTCCGCCTGGGTCCTGGAGAAGTTCCTCTCCGCAAACAGGAGATCAAGGAAACGCATCTCCCTCTTTATGTCGTTCGGGATGAGCTTCAACTCCTTCTTCAACTGTCGAATGCTGATCCCGGTTCGGTCCTTCGAGTTGTTCCCGTTTGTTCTTGGCCTTCCCATAATCTCTCTCCCCTATCGGATGTGTCTCTTCCGACGGATGTGATCGGTCCTAAAGGGTTTTCTTGCATGGCCTGCCAGAAGGTTACAGCAATTACCATGCCACCCGCACTTTTCTGCACGTTTCCGTAAATATATTGGATTTGTGAACTGATTATGAATTTGACTGCCCTTTTTCGTCAGTTTAGATGACAATCAGGGGATATTCGTTCCCGGTACCGGAAAAAAATTCCCCAGCAATAATCGACGCCCGGACAACGATTGCGGGGACGGGTTCGGTACGGGCCGGTTTGCGGACCTCCGTGCAGGAGACCGAATACGGGCGAAATACCGGATGGGGTGGGATGCGCTCCATGCCCTCGAGGTGAAGAAGTTGGATGAGTGAGGCGGGGTCTATTTCGACTTCTTGATCGCTTTCCGGATCATGACCAGGGAGTTGCGTGCGCCCGGCAGGCCCCCTTTGACCATGAGCAGGTGATCCTGGTCCCTTACCTGCACGACTTCCACGTTTTGGAGGGTGACCCGGGCCGCGCCGGACCTTCCCGGCATCTTCCTGCCCTTGATCGTGTGCGCGGGGGTGCAGCCGCCGATGGATCCGCCGTGCCGGAAGTATTCGTGGACTCCGTGGCTTGCCTTGGACCCATGGTAGTTGTGACGCTTCATTACCCCTGTGAACCCCTTCCCCTTGGACGTGCCGGTAACGTCCACGAAATCACCCGGCTTGAACTGGCCCACAACCACTTCCTGTCCGAGAGCCAGCTCCGCCATCGCCTCTCCCGGTACGCGGAACTCCCGTAGAACCTTGAGGGGTTTTACCTCGGCCTTCTTGAGGTGTCCCTTCCGGGGAAGGTTGAGCTTCTTTTCCGGGACCTCGTCGTACCCGAGTTGGATCGCGGTGTATTGGTCCCTCTCCTGGGTCTTCATTCCGGTCACATAACAGGGGCCTGCCTGGATGACGGTTACGGGGATACAGTTCCCGTCCTGATCGAAGACCTGCGTCATTCCCATCTTTTTCCCAAGGATTCCAACCGGCATTGATATGATCCTTCCATTCGTGATATCGCGAAAGTACTGAAACTCATCTATTCTATGAATTCTGAGCAAAAAGTCAATTTGAGGTCGATTTTATTCTCCCGGGTCCTCCGGGGTGCTACCTTTCGAACCGGATCGGTTGTAGACTGGAAGGGCTGTTGCCAAGGTGGAGTTCGGGGACAGCCCAGACAGCAGAGATCGGTGGCCGTCCCCGAACTGCCGACGGGATCCCATTTGAGCAACAGCCCGTGGAGACCTGATCGATTCCCTTCACGAATGACCCCCTCAGGAACCAACGGTGGGCAAGCGAAAAGACTATTACTATAAGAAGGCGAAGCAGGAAGGGTACCGTTCTCGCGCAGCCTACAAGCTCCTCGAGATTCAGAAGAGGTTCAAGATCTTCCGGAAAGGGGCCCGAGTCGTGGACCTCGGGTGCGCGCCCGGGGGTTGGCTGCAGCTCATCGCAGCGGAGGTCGGGCCAAAGGGGCGGATGGTCGGCGTGGATCTCCAGAAGACCAGAGCCCTCGCCTCCGAGAACGTGGAGCTGATCCAGGGAGACATTACCGCGCCGGAGGTCCGGAGCCGGATTCGCCAGGCCCTGGGAGGCGAGGCGCACGTGGTGACCTCGGACCTCTCTCCCAACCTTACAGGGATCCATTTTCAGGATCATATGCGGAGTTGCGAGCTCGCGAGGACCGGCCTTGCCGTGGCCCGGGAGCTGCTGAGGCCGGACGGCATCTTCCTGACCAAGGTCTTCCAGGGGGAGGAACTCGATGCGGTCATCAGGGAGCTGAAGGACGAGTTCGGGGAGGTCAGAAGAGTGGTGCCCAGCGCCTCGAGGAAGGCCTCTTCCGAGATCTACCTCCTCGCAAAGGGGTTTCGTGGGGCCGTGAAAGGGTCGTCCTCCGGGTAGGAGGGGTCGACGTAGAAAGATCGAAGGACCCAAAATCATTGAAGAATGAGTGCGTCGGTTGGATTTTTTCAGAAAACGCTTTTATAATGAGATGTGACCAAGAAGTCGGAAAAGCGGCTTGGGCGATGGCAGGCGATCCGGCCCGCGATGGCAGTCATGCTATCCCGGGAATTATCCGAAGGGTGTAGTAGCGCAGGAGCCAGGAAAGGAGATGTGCATCATGCATTCGAAGCAGCGATCCATTTTACGATATGTCGTGTTCAGTTGGGCGCTTCTATGGGTCTGGATAGGTTCGAGCCCTCTCCTTTGGGCGGATGGGAAGATGGGTTCCGTGCTGCAAAGGGCGGTGCTCGCCGGATCGGACTCAGAAAGCCTGAACACGATTCCAGGCGTCTTCTATCGGCAAGGCACGCCCCATGTGAGGGTGCTTCTGAAGCTGTCCGATATCCCTCCCGAGCTTCAGCAGGCTGGTGTTGAACTGAAGAGGAGGTCAGGGAATGTCTACACGGCCACTGCCCCGGTGGCAAGTCTCTCGGAAGTGGAGAGAATGCCGGAGATTCTCCGGATGGAGGCTGTGCAGAGAGGGAAGCCCCTTTTGGAGAACAGCGTGCCGGATATTTTTGCCAACGAGGTCTGGACCAATGGGAGATGGGGCAACCAGGGAAAAGGCGTTGTGGTCGGAATGGTGGACACCGGGATCTTGTATCAACACGAGGCCTTTCTCGACGAGGAAGGGAACAATCGGATCCTGTATATCTTGGACAACGCCACCAGCCCCGCTACGGAATGCGACTCTGCAAACATTCGGGATGAAACCTGTACTGAGACCGACGCGGCCGGGCACGGAACGGCCGTAATGGGCGTGATTGCCGGAAGGGGCAGCGACGAGTGCGAAGGGAGAACCGACGTCTGTGAGGGGCGTGGCGTGGCGCCAAAAGCGAACATCGTGGCGGTCGCGTCGCCGGAGCTGTGGTCGGACGAAGTGATCGATGGGGTGGCGTATATCTTTGACAAGGCGCAAGAGCTGGGCATGCCCGCGATCGTCAACCTGAGCCTGGGGTTCTTTTCAGGGCCCAGGGACGGGACCTCTCTGCTCGAGCAGGCCATCTCGAACCAGGCCGGACCCGGGAAGATCATTGTTGCCTCGGCCGGCAACGAGGCCCAAATGCATGGGCACGCAGAGGCTTTGGTCAGCCAGGGAAGTGACGACTTTGTCTTCTCCGTTGTCGGCCCGGGTGTGCCTCTCCAACTGGGCGAGATCGAAGGCTGGTACAATGCCCAGGAAGGTGACCCGAGCGATATGGAGGTAAGAGTCCTGGCCTTCACCGAGGTGGCGACGGACTGGATCGAATTTGGAGAGTTTCAGAATGACGTGGAGGCTCCGGCCCCGTACTTCGGGACCATTTCTCTGGACCACAGATTGACAGGGGAGGCCGGGACAACAAGGGGCTTCCTTGTGACGCTCGAGGACGCCCAACAGATTGAGTGGCGGATCCAGATCATGAGAACGGGCTCGGGTCAAAAGCAGGTTGATTTGTGGATCAATCCCATGACCTTTCCGGAGCCGGGTACGGGGGAGTTACCCAAGTTTCGTTTCACGAGGGAACACGAAGAGGAGTGGGCGAGAACGAGCTTGACGCCCCCTTGCACGGCAGAAAACGTGATCTGTGTAGCCTCCTACAATACAGACTGCGATGTGCCCGGATTCTGTACGGGGGTAGGGGAGAGCGATCAGACCATCTCTTCCTTCAGCAGCCAGGGGCCGAGACGTGACGGACGCATAGGGTGGCCGTGGATCGCGGCTCCCGGACAGGCCATCCTTACCGCGCACAACGACCTGCAACTCAAGTACGACTATGTGGCGGGCACGAGCTTCTCCTCGCCCCACGTGGCAGGTACGGTGGCATTGATGTTTGGGGCCTCCCCGGGCACCGCCTCGAGCTACTCGGTGGCGGACATCAAGGATTTCCTGAAGGATTCTGCAAGAGAGGCCGGAAGCCGGGATGTCTGGGGTTGGGGAAAACTGAATGCCGCCGGGGCCGTGAGCGAATTGTTTTCGACACTTCCCCCTCCGCCTCCCCCTAAGCCGCATGGGCTCGGCGGGGATGACGACATCTGCTTCATCGCCACCGCAGCATTCGGCGACATCGACGCACCGCAGGT
>RCNG010000405.1_pt1 | contig 19296 bp, 18 predicted proteins | sample 2041371 | NCBI WGS metagenome assembly RCNG01 (sample SAMN09708227, study PRJNA481090) | Marine sediment metagenome, whole genome shotgun sequencing project. | biome: marine sediment; feature: ocean; material: sediment; isolation source: Sewage treatment plant 1 marine sediment (STP1) ... | reverse complement strand
AGCACCAACGGCATTGATATGATTCTGGATATTGCGCAAAGCACCCGCCTGGGCTTGTGCATTATCATAGTTAATATGATAAACCACCTTTTGCTTACCATAGCTTTCACCCGCTATAGATTGGCTGGTAATGAACATACTCAGACACAGAAAAAGTGCCCATAATAGTTTTGTTGTTATATCTGACATTATATACTCCTGGAAACTCCATATTAAGATTAATGGCTATTTTTCTGCCACTCTAATTTATAAGACGCAGCAGCCTCTGATTTTATTCCATAATCCAAAACATCTGTTGTTCTGTAGGTTGGGTTAGACTGCGCTAACCCAACCTACAAAAACACGATTTCAAAACAGCTATCTAGAGTTTAAATTTTGAGATAAGTCCAGCCATCTTGTAAGCTGCTGACAATTTCATTAATTACCGGTCCATGCACCTTGACCCCCGGTAATAAAGCAATATTTTTTCCGCTGGATTTTAAACGCTTTATGGTATTTGTACAGGCCACAAATTCAACGTTATCGTAAGTCTGCATCATATTGGTAATACGTTCATAATAGGGTGTTTTATCACTGCGCAATAAATCCATGCCATAGGAGTTAGCCAGCACATGAACTTTACCCTGCTGATTCAGTGATTCAAAAAGTGTCAGCAGTGTTTCAGCTTTACTCAGTGCCTGATCAAATAAAACCATATCATTTTGCGCCAGATGAATAATAATTTTGTTATCCTGAGGTTTCAGGTCCTGGAGTTTGACACCCAGTAAATAATTGCCACTGGCTGAAGTGCTGTCGAGATAAGCATGACTATACCAGCCTGAGGCCAGGCCGACGCACAGAGCAACTGAAGCTGCCATAGCTACCGGAAGCATAAGTTTTTTATTAGCCGGCCTGATTTGATGGTGAACAGGAGGACTTACAGAGGCATAACTGGCCTGAATTTTGAATTTGAGATCCTGCAACTGTTCAATCCTGTGCTGCAATTGCGCATCATTTTTTATTTGCAGGTCGATAAAGCGGGTGTCTTTTTCATCCAGTTCATTATCCAGATAGGCATTAAGCAGTTCTTCTGAAACGGTTTTAGACATTATCATTCTCCAGGCTGTGTCGTTTATGCAGGAAAACGACCTGGTTTTCAATACTTAATTCAGCCAGCATTGCCTTGCGGGCACGATTCAGCCGGCTCATAACCGTTCCAACTGGTATGTCCAATACCAGTGAAACCTCGTTATAGCTCAGTCCCTCCAGATCAACCAGGCTGATGACCTGTCGCTGTCCCATGGGCAAGCGACCTATGGCTTCACGTACCCTTTGTATGGTTCTGTCGCGCTCATGGATGTGTTCAGGGCTTTCTTCGTTAAGAAGCACATAGTCGTCAATATCAATAAACTCTTTCTGGCGCCGCAGGTGGTCCCGCCAGACATTATTCAGGATAGATATCACCCAGGATTCAAGCACATCGGCTTTTTTAAGCTGGTTTAAGCGCAGTAAGGCTTTATTCAGGGTATCCTGGACCATATCATCCGCTAACATCTGGTCATGACACCATGAAAATGCAATGCGGAACATCCTGTTTCGGCACATTGCCAGCTTTTTTTCTAAATGCCTGTTATGTAAACAATATTGTAATAGCGACATAAATTAAATTTTTTTCGGTTCAGTCTTTAGACGTTACAGGCGAGGATTTTATTCCATGTCTGTTAATGTTTATAGCAGAATATTTGTAGGATTTTACTTACTTTATGTCTTTTTTTGAATAATATTGTTCTGTTCCTGACTTTTATAGTAAAAATGTATATACTAGGAATGACATTAATAGTCTGGTATTAATTATGGATATTACCTACTCGTTTGCTAAACAATATTTGCAGGTGGTACTGGATGTTTTAAATCAGTCTTATCAATGCATTGGTCCCACTATTTCTGATCAGGCACTGGTTTTTACAGAACTGACCCAGCTTTCTCAATTACCCATGGGCTATATTGATCATCAGAAACCCGGTGAATATCGTCTGGAATTTAGTCCGCAACATAGGGATTATTTTTCTGTCACTACGGGGCCGCAAGGTATAAAACCCTGGTTGTTCAAGCCACAGGAAAAACTCTGGAAGGTACACAAAGAAGACGGCCAGACCCGATTCAAAGTAAGCCTCGCGGATAAAAACCCGAAACAGAAACCTCTGGCGTTTATTGGTGCCCGAGCCTGTGATCTGGCTGCCCTGAAATTACAGGATCAGCATTTTCTTGAGGGCGACTATTATGATCCCTATTATGCGCAGCATCGAGAAAATTTATTAATTGTTGCGGTCAATTGTCATCGCTCTACTGAAACCTGTTTTTGTGCCTCGACCCGGGATGGCCCTGAAGTCAGACAGAATTTTGATTTGCTACTGACGGAACTGGACAGCGATTTTTTGCTCGCATGCGGCAGTTCTGAAGGGGAAAATCTTATCCATCAATTGCAGCAAAAGATGGACCTCAGTGCTGTCACCGAGCAGCAACAACGGGAAAAGACGCAACGCCTGGACAATGCCGCAGAACAGACACGTCAATTGCCGGACAAACCCATTGCGCAACTACTGGCACATCGCCTGAATCATAAACAATGGAATCAGGTTGCCGAGCGTTGTTTGAGCTGCGGTAATTGTACCATGGTCTGCCCAAGCTGCTTTTGCCACAGTGAATACGATGAACCGGCGCTGGATTTGAACAGCAGTGAACATATCCGCCAGTGGGATTCCTGCTTTACCGCACAACACAGTTATATTGCCGGCTTTACTTTTCGCAAAGAAACCCGCCAGCATTACCGGCAATGGCTGACCCATAAATTTTCCTTCTGGCATGATCAGTATGGCCGTAGTGGCTGTACCGGTTGTGGCCGCTGTATCAGCTGGTGTCCTGTTGGCATCGATGTAACAGAAGAATTAGCCATTCTATGTGAGGAGGACAGCTGCCATGTCAACTAATCCTTACTTACCCTGCACTGCGGAAATCGTTGAGAACAAACAGGAAACCCACGATATCTTCACCCTGCGTTTACGCTTTACTGATCCGGATATTCACCGCTCCTACTGCTTTAAACCCGGACAGTTCAACATGCTCTATGTCTGGGGAGTGGGTGAAGTGCCTATTTCCATTGTTTCTGATCCCACCAAAGATAATTTAATGGATCACACCATTCGCGCCGTGGGACGCGTGACCCGGGTCATGCAGGCACTCAAGCCGGGGGATCAAATTGGTATCCGCGGCCCCTATGGCAGTTACTGGCCCATTGATGAAATTAACTCTCAGGATATTTTAATTATTACTGGCGGTTTAGGCTGTGCTCCGGTGGTGTCGGTGGTCAATTATATTGTCCAGCGCAGGAAAGACTTTGGCCGGCTGGTTATTATGCAGGGTGTGAAGCACAGTAATGACTTAATCTGGAAAAAACAATATGAACAATGGGCCAGTCTAGAAAACACCCAGGTTGCTCTGGCTGCCAATCAGACCTTGCCTGGCTGGAGCTGGTCCTCCGGTCACGTGACCGATTTGTTTGATGAAGTCTGCTTTAATCCCGCTAATAGTATTGCCATGCTCTGCGGTCCGGAGATTATGATGTCCGCAACCATACGTGAATTATTGCAGCGGGGCTTAAGCGAAGAACAAATCTGGCTGACCATGGAAAGAAATATGCAGTGCGCCGTAGGCCACTGCGGCCATTGCCAGCATGGCTCACAATTTGTCTGCAAGGACGGCCCGGTGTTCAATTACCCAAAAGTAGAGCAATGGTTTTTCAGGGAGGGATTCTAATGAGCACAACCAGCAGCAAACCCAGTGTAGCGGTACATAAATTTGCTTCCTGTGACGGCTGCCAGTTAGCGTTTCTGAATATGGGAACAGATCTTCTGGATCTGGCTGAACTGGTCGATATCGTTCACTTTGTGGAAGCCGGTCTGGTAGCACCGGAACAGGCCGTGGATATTGCTTTTATTGAAGGCAGTGTGTCCACCGAAGAAGACATTGAACGGATCCAGTTGATCAGAAAAAACAGCAAACTGCTTATCAGTATAGGTGCCTGCGCAACCAGCGCTGGTTTACAGGCGTTACGCAATCTTGCCGATGGAGATCAATGGCTGGCAGATATGTATCCTCAGCCACAGTTTATACAAAGCCTGAAAAGCACTGAGCCGATTAAAGCGCATGTCAAAGTGGATTATGAATTATGGGGTTGCCCCATTAGTCCCGGACAGCTCAAACAACTCATTAAATCATTATTATTAGGAGCGCAGCCTGCGCTGGAAAAAGACAAGCTGTGTCTGGAATGTAAACGTCACCAGGTGGTATGCACCCTGGTCACCGGCCAGAACCCCGCGCAAAGAAGCTGCCTTGGTGCTGTCACGGCCACCGGCTGCGGCGCACTTTGTCCCTCAGCCGGTCGTGCCTGTTATGGCTGTTACGGCCTGTCGGATAACCCCAATCCACATGCTCTGGCGTTACGCTTTGAAGGCTTCGGCCTGGTTGATAGTGAAATTGCCCAGCGTTTATTGATGATTCACAGCAATGAAGTCATCAATCAACAGGAAGCAAAGTACTGGAGCGATGCAGTAGAAAATCAGACCGGGAAAGGAAATAGCCATGACTAATACCAGCACTATACCGGTTAAGTTTCCGGTACTGGCCCGGGTGGAAGGCGAAGGCGCACTGGAATTTTCTATTGTCGATGAGCAAATCCAGGATCTGAAATTGCGCATTTTTGAGCCCCCTCGCTACTTTGAAACCTTTTTGCAGGGGCGGCACTTTGATGAAGTACCTGATATCGTTGCCCGTATCTGTGGCATTTGTCCGGTAGCCTATCAGATGTCTGCGGTGCAGGCACTGGAATCCATTCTGGCGCCTGATATGCCTGATGATTTTAGACTCTGGTTACATAATATGCGTCATGTCCTGTATTGTGGTGAATGGATCCAGAGCCATGCATTGCATATACACCTTTTGGCGGCACCGGATTTGTTCGGCTTTAACAGTGCCATTACCATGGCTAAAAAATATCCGGATATAGTCCGCCGTGGAGTGAGCCTGCAGGCTCTGGGTAATGAATTAATCGCTCTGTTTGGCGGGCGTTCTGTGCATCCCGTGGGCGTTAAAGTCGGCGGTTTTCATAAAGCACCGGGGAAAAAACAGGTGACACACATGCTGTCCCGGCTGGAATCACTGAAACAGGATGCCTATGAGCTGGTTTTATGGCTTGACACCCTGGACTTGCCGCATAGTGAACAGGACTTTACCTCCGTTGCCGTACAGCACGAGCAGCAGTATGCTATTTATCAGGGCCGGATAGTCTCTGATCAGGGGTTGAAAATTAACGCCCGGGATTATAAACAGCACTTTAAGGAGTTTCAGCAACCACAATCGACTGCCTTTCATTCCCATCTGGATGACCAGCCTTATTTATTAGGCCCTTTGGCACGTCTGAATCTTAATAGCAAGGATTTGCACAGTGATGTAAGGGCTTTGATGGACCAGCTCTCGACTACGTTCCCCAGCAAAAATATGTTTCATAGTATTACCGCCCGCGGTATTGAAATCTACAGCTGTATTTTAAAGGCCATCGAACTGCTGAGCGATTATGCCGCGCCGGCACAGCCCTGGCACCCGCTGACTGTACAATCTGGTAGTGGTTACGGCTGTAGTGAAGCCCCCAGAGGCCTGCTCTGGCATTATTATAAGCTGGACGACACGGGGCATATTATAGAGGCCGATATCATTCCGCCGACCAGTCAGAACCAGGCCCGCATTGAAGAAGACCTGCGCCTGTCATTACAGGAGTATGGATTACATCATAGCAATACTGAACTCCGGCAATACGGAGAAATGGTGATCCGCAATTATGATCCCTGTATATCCTGCGCCACTCATTTTCTCAAACTGAAAATTAATGGCTAAAACCTGGATTGTGGGTATCGGGTCATTTTATGCCAATGACCACATTGGCCTTGATGTCACTCAATACCTGGAACAACAATATCAGCAAACACTGGCGGCAAACGACATTTATTTTTTCACTACCAATGCGCCACATGAGCTGCTGGCCTTAATGGCTGTTCATAAAGATAAAAACATTCAGCGGCTTTATATCATTGACGCCCTGCAAGAGACAGATTGTGCAGAAAATATCAATCTCTATTCATTAGAGGATCTGCAGGCAGTCAGGCAAAAAACGTCAGGCCATATTGCCGGTTTGCAGGAATCTTTGCAGCTTATACAATGTCTTTATTTTCCCGCCCTGTCTATCCGTATTATAGGAATCCCAGTCACATTGGCTGTTTGCGGACAGAACAGCTTTGAACAGCTCAGTAAAACAATCAGCCATTTAATCAATACGACTTCATAAGTAGTTTCTTTTTTGTGTTATATAACAGCACAAATACGTTATACAACACGCTTTTGCCCAATCCAAAAACAAACAAATTAATGATAACCCTATATTTGATAGTTACTTACGGCTATATGGCTTATTTATTGCTGTAATATGAACTTTTAATTTTATGGTTTATATGTAATGAAACTCTCTAAACTCTCAATTCTCTCTCTTTCCGTTCTTTCGGCTATTTACTCAATTTAGGTTTATGCAGAATCTGATATTCCATCGATCTCTGTAGAAGGTACTGAACTCAGTGATGTCAGTGGCGAAGAAGTAAAATCGGCTGATTTAGCTGATGCACTGACTAAAAAAGTCCCCAGTATTTCATTGATTCGACGCAGTGGTATTGCTAATGACATTATTCTAAGGGGCCAGAATAGAGACAATATTAATATTCTGATTGACGACACAAAAATCTATGGCGCCTGCCCCAACAGAATGGATCCACCAACGTCACATATCCTGACCAATAATATTGAAAGTATCGATATTATCGAAGGCCCGTATGATGTGCAAAACTTTGGCACCTTAAGTGGTGCCGTTAAGATTAAAACCAAGCAACCGGAAGAAGAGTTACACGGTGAAGTCAGTGTTAACTTTGGCAGCTGGAATTATCAAAAAACCGCCATGACACTGAGCGGCGGTAATGAAAAGGTACGTGGCCTGGTCAGTGTTTCCGATGAAAGCAGCGGCCAGTATCGCGATGGTGACTGCAATGATTTTGCTGAACAGATAGAAGCGATATCTCCTCCTGTTCCAGCTGGCGTAAAGTATAAAGACCAATATCGAAATATAGATGCCTATGAGAAAAAAACCTTTATGGGCAAACTTTATTTTGATCTAATTGAAAACCATGAAGCAATGGTCAGTTATACCGCCAATCGCAGTGATGACGTGCTATACCCCTCCAGCAGCATGGATGCGATGTATGATGACTCCAATATTGTCAATATGGAATAGTCAGCCAGATAATGACTATGATTCTTTCAGTGCCTTTGCTCGTGGTACTTATAAGTTCAATAATACCACCAATTTCTTTGGTGGCGTAGGTAAAGCCTCGCGGGTACCTGACGCAAGAGAACTTTACTGGAAATCTGCTAGTGGTAAAGAAGGCGGTACTCCTGATTTAGGTGACACATCAAACTATGAAATTGATTTTGGTATGGAAAATAATTTTGAAAACCTGACCATTAAAACCTCTGTCTTTTATAGTAAGTTAAAAGATTATATTTATTATAATGCTGGTCCAGTTGGTGGACCAGCCAAGACAATAAATAATTTTGAAAATATTGATGCCAAAATCTTTGGTTTTGATATAAGCGGTCTGTATTCCTTCACCGATGATATTTATCTTGACTTTGGTCTGGCCTATCAACGTGGTAAGAAGGATGATGCACTGGCTGGTCAAACCGACAAAAATCTGGCCAATATTCCCCCTGCAAAACTGAATCTGGGACTTAACTACGATTATATGAGTACTGGTACGGCTAAAGTGGAAGTCGTTGCTGCGAATACCTGGGATAACTACGACGGTGATAATGGTGAACAGGAAATTGACAGCTATACCATTATGAACTTGAAAATACGTCATAATCTCACCAAGTATTTTGAACTGACCGGTGGTATCGATAATGTCTTTGATAAAACCTATGCAGTCAAAAATACCTATAAGGATTTGATACTATTAACAGACGGCACAGGTGAAGTCATGCTGATGAACGAACCGGGTCGTTATTATTATATTAATGCGGCTTATAAGTTTTAAAGGGGGTTAGTGTTAAGTGTTAAGTGTTAAGTGTTAAGAATAATCGTTCAATCTTTAGTCTTAACGCTAAACGCTGCTCTTATTCCCAGCGAAATATTTTCACACCTATAAACAGAAATACCAGCATCATGATCAGCAATACCAGAACATGATGACTGACGTCCATTAATCCAGCCCCATCCAGCATTATCGCCCGTGAAGCATCCACAACGTGGGTGAGCGGCAGCGTATTGGATATTGCTATTATCCATGGCGGGGAACCTTCCAGAGAAAACCATACCCCGGACAACAGCATCATGGGTATGGATAGCACATTAGCAAGACCTGCCGCCAGCTCATCACTTTTAAGACGGGTTGCGATTAAAAGGCCCAGAGTGATCATGGCTAATGAACCAATAACAAAGACCAGTAATAATGTCAGGTGAGAACCGTACATACTGAAATCCAGAATAAGATCACAGCCGATATAAACAATTACAGAAACAAAAATTATCAGTAATAAGCGTGAAACTATCTGCGCCATAAGAAATTCCGCTGCACTGAGTGGAGTGCCGCGCAGGCGTTTTAATACGCCATTTTTCCTGTACCGCACTATAACAAAACCGATACCAAAGAGTGCACTAAACATCATATTCATACCCAGGACACCGGGCAGCAACCAGTCAATATAGCGAATTTCCTTACCGCTGACCGTGCTGGGTTCCAGCTGTTCACCGCCACTGGCTTTGAGGAGCTGCTCGGTAATATAGCCTGCTGGAGAACTGGAGTTGACCCAGTAACGTCTGTTATCTGGTTCAATCAGCAAGTCGAGTTGATGTCGTTCAACTTTGATGATAGCACTGTCAAGATTGTCTACCGGAATAAACTGGATATAGCGGCTTTGTAAAAAAGGATGACTGGTTTCTCCGGCTACCCCGACTTTATAGAGTTCCTGATCGCCATTTGAGAATACCAGTGCAAAGACCATCATCAGTGCAGTGGGAAAAATAAAGCCCCATGACAGGGCAGCGCGATCACGTATAAATTCAAGGTTCCGGGCGTGCATAATGGCCAGAAATCGTTTCACAGACGTAACTCCCGTCCGGTTAGCTGCAAAAAGAGATCTTCCAGGTTTCGCTGTCGAATCTGCAGGAAACTCAAATCAACCCCTTCGTGCAGCAGGTCAGTCATGGTTTGATTGACATCGGTGGTAAATATTTCGATCCAGCCATTATCCTGATACAGTTTTTGATGTTGTTTTTTTAACTGCTGAAGATGGGCAGAAGAAAGTTCCGTTTCAGGAATACGCACCAGGCGTTCAGTGAAATGCTGCTCTAATAAATCCCCTGGAGTGCCCTGTGCAATAATGCGTCCATAATCCATAATAACAATTTCATCACATAATTCAGCCGCTTCTTCCATATAGTGGGTAGACAGAATAATGGTTGTACCACGCCTGAGTACGTCCTTGATGAGATCCCAGAAGTTGTGTCTGGCCTGAGGATCCAGGCCGGTGGTCGGCTCATCTAAAAACACAATGTCCGGATTGTTGATCAATGCAATGGCCAACAGCATACGCTGGCGCTGTCCCCCTGACAGCTTGCGGTTATCAGTGTCGAGAAAATCGCTCAGATTGCAGCGTTTGATCAGTTCGTCAAGATCAGAACTTTCCGGATACAGTCCCTGAAAGAGTTTAAGCGTCTCCCTGACGGTTAAAAATTCCTGCAGTGAGGTATGTTGAAACTGAATACCGCACTCAGCACGAAACCTGTGCCCAAGGGGCCGTCCCTTGTATGCGACAGTTCCAGAGGTTGGCTCGGTAATCCCTTCCATCATCTCAATGGTAGTGGTTTTACCAGCGCCATTAGGCCCCAGCATGCCGAAACACTGTCCGCTGCTGATATGAAATGAGACATTATCAACTGCCGTAATATTGGGATATTCTTTACTGAGTGATTGTACTTCAAGTATAGGTCTCATTAGTACAGGGATGTACTCCACTTTGTTGAGTGTTCAGGTAGGTTGGATTAATGAAAAAATCAGGCCGCGCAAATGCCGTACTTTGGCAGCACATCATGTAAAATATCAAAGCGGTGTGCCTGCAGTGCATCGTGAAATTTCTTCCAGTCGGATTTCAGAAAAGATTTTCTGTAATTGAAGACTTCCCGCCCTGTATCAGATGCAGCAGTCTGTCCAATGGCTTTGTATTTCCATGAGCCTTTACCTTTTGCCATATAGTCCAATTTTTGCGGTCCAAATGAAAAAATGCCCTGTTCGATTTTGTTCAGCCACTGCTGATGGCGTATTTCACCGGTATCACCTTTTATGGATTTTAGTAATGATAAAATTTTCTTTGCATCCGCTGCAGGCAGTCCAGGCATGGCTGCCAGATCCATAGTAAGATCCCTGCTACGAAAACATTGCATGGCGCGGCACATTTTATCGACAGCATCCATAAAGAGAGCGGCATTATTCCGGGTTATTTTTTTATTAAAGCCGTTACGATACTCCCATACAAGGTAGGGCCTGTCCGGATGGCTCAGTGCGGCGCCATGACCCAGCGGGAATGACTTACTCAGGAAATAACTGGAAATCTTGTTGATAAAACTCCTGTCCAGGGACTTCACATTACTCTTGATATCTTTTACTTCATTCACTTCATGAATGACCCCGGCAAATTCCTGATGCGCCCAGGTGTCTGCATAAACATGCATGGTAATTCCCAGTCTATGCAGGGCATAGGGTTTTGCATGATCAACAGCACAGGCCCGTAACATATCCCGGGCGACATAACTGTCCGGATAACAGACCAGCTTTGTTATAAATGAACCTTCCGGGTTTTCTCCGGAAGGTTTTCCTCCATTACCCGGGAGGAAATGAAAAGGGATCCACACCTGATGATTTGCTAACTCATCCGAGTTTCTATAATCCAGCATCTTGTGTGCGGACGAAATTCGATGGTACATAGCATTATTTTTAAAATGTATAACCCCCGAATTGGTTGCGTCATCAACATATTGTGCACTATAAGCGATGGTTGATGCTGGTTTGTGGCTGTAGCCAGCCAGACGTGCTGCTATATAAGTTAGAGTGTGATGACCGTCGATTTGCATAGCATTCTCCTTAACTTCATTTCATCTAACATCAGACTATTTTACTTCCTGAAAATACGCTTGAACGTTGGATACTGACAGATGTGATTCATTAGCGTAATAATTTAATAATAGATTATTAATTTTATAATTCCATATTAATTCACTTAGAGTATTTCATTAATTTTCTACTTTACATTAGCTTCTTTCAGCAAACAATGTTACATATTGTAACATTTAAGTTATACTTATGCGTATGAAACAACCTGTAGACAATGTCTTTCGGGAAAGAGTTATTCTGCTGTTTATTGCTGGTCTCTTCCTGTTCTGCTCACCATCCCGGCTGTTCTGGGCTGCACCGCAGATGCCCTGGTTCACTCCTTATATTATCTGGTTAATTCTGATAGTTCTGACCTGGTTATTGTATCGATGGCTAAAGCGGCATGAACTTTGAATTGTGGCAGCTGTTTTTTGCCGGAGTTGCTTATCTGGGATTATTATTTTTCATTGCCTGGGTTGTTGATAACACCGTCTGGTTTGGCCGTCTGGCACATCACCCAATGGCGTATTCATTATCACTGGGAGTCTATGCAAGCTCCTGGAGTTTTTATGGCAGTGTGGGCTTTGCGGAACGCCAGGGTTATGCCTTTTTAACCATTTACCTGGGTGTCACACTGGCCTATCTGCTCTCTCCAGTATTATTTTCACCCATGTTAAAATTATGCAAAGAACATCAATTAACTTCACTGGCTGATCTGTTTGCGTTTCGTTACCAGAGTCAGTGGGTTGGCATTGTGGTGACTCTCTTTATGCTGCTGGGCACGTTGCCTTATATTGCCCTGCAAATCCATGCGGTAACAGAATCCATGCAGGTGCTCACCCATGAAGTAACACCCACGACCATTGCTTTGGGATTTTGTGTCACATTGATTTTATTCGCTATTTTATTTGGTGCCCGGCACAGTTCCGCACGGGAAAAACACGAAGGACTGGTCGTGGCCATAGCCTTTGAATCCATAATCAAATTATTTGCCTTACTGGCGGTTGGACTCTTTGCCCTACTGGGTGTTTTCGGTGGTTTTTCTGAGCTACAGCAGTGGCTGCTTGAAAACCCGCAAAAACAGCAGGCACTCATGCGTCCGGTTCTGGATGGCTCATGGAACAGTCTTATCTTTTTATCTTTTACTGCGGCACTTTTTTTGCCGCGTCAGTTTCATATGGGGATCACAGAAAACTTTGACAGCAAATCACTCTGGACCGCCAGTTGGGTGTTTCCGTTGTTTCTTTTACTGCTCAATTTACCCATTCCGGTTATTCTCTGGGCTGGTCAGTTCATGCACACGCCAACCACTGCGGATTTTTATGTGCTTGGCATTACCCTGCACAGCGAACAAACGCTGTTACCCCTGATCACTTTTATCGGCGGCCTGTCTGCTGCCAGTGCTATGATGATCGTCACAACGCTTGCCCTTGCTTCCATGTGCATGAACCATTTTGTCCTGCCAATGGCTTTTCCGCGCAACATCAGCAGCGCAACCAATATTTATAAAAGGTTATTACAGGGTCGACGCATACTCATTGCCGTGATTATTATGGCCGGTTTTGCCTTTGATCTATTACTCTCCAGGCATCAGGGTCTGGCGCAACTGGGACTGATTTCCTTTGTCGCCGTGGCACAGTTTTTACCCGGTACAATAGGACTGTTATTTTGGCGAAAAGCCAATCGCAAGGGCTTGTTGACAGGATTACTGGCAGGCTCAGTAACCTGGGCTTATGCGCTGCTGCTACCCTTATTAATCGATTCAGGATTGCTCAGTCAGACTATTAATCAAACCATTCCGTCTTTTAGCAGCATGATTGATGGCAGTGATCTCTGGGGAGCCGTTACATTCTGGTCTCTATCGGTCAACTCATTACTGTTTGTGGTGATCTCATTGTTGACCACAACCAGTCAGGAAGAAATTGAAAATGCCGCTAATTGTTGCTCTACCAGCCTGAGCCCACCCAAAGGAAAGATGGTATTGCGTACTGTTGCCCAAATCAGCGAGCAACTGGCGTCACTGATTGGTGATGAAATGTCAACCCAGGAAGTCAGGGCAGCCCTTGACGATTTGTCTATGGATAAGAGTGACACCAATCCTGTGCACTTAAGACAGCTCAGGGAACGTATTGAACGTAACTTATCCGGCTTGATTGGTCCCCTGCTGGCCAAAGTGGTGGTCAATGAAAAACTGCTGCTGGATCCCAATACCCGTGATTTTTTTGCCAAAAGTTTTCGTTATATGGAAACTAAACTTGAGGATTCCAGAACGCGTCTGGAAGGAGTTGCCGGAGAGCTGGATGAAATGCGTCGTTACCACCGTCAGGTTTTGCAGGACTTGCCGCTGGGTGTCTGTTCAGTTGGTCACAATGGCGAAGTTTTAAACTGGAACAGGGCGATTGAAACTTTATCCGGAATAACTGCAGAAGAAATACTGGGTGAGCCTATCCAGTCTTTGCCTGCACCTTTGGGTGAACTGTTTTATGGCTTTATTCAGGGTGATGAGCAGCAATTGCGTAAAATACAGATACAGTTAGATAACAAAAAACGCATTTTTAATTTGCATAAATCCTCTTTGATCAGTTCACTGGCCCGATCCCGACTCAAGGCTAATAACGCGGGTGTAGAAGATTTGCACTATTCAGATTCTGATGGTGTTGTCTTGCTAATAGAAGATTTGAGCGATTTGCAGGAGCTGGAAAATCGTCTTGCCCATAGTGAACGTCTGGCATCGGTCGGTCGTCTGGCAGCCGGGGTGGCACATGAAATTGGTAATCCGGTCACCGGTATTGCTTCGGTAACACAAAATCTCATGGCTGAAGACGATGCCGGGTATTTAAAGCAGCATTTAGCACAACATCTTGAGGATATTCTAAATCAGACTCGCCGGATCACCACCATTATTCAATCACTTTCCAGTTTTTCCCGTAGCGGTCAATATCTGAAACCTCCACGCAGACCCGTTCCTGTCAAGCAATGCATTGATGAAGCGATACAATTAGTCACACTCAGTCATAAGGTAAAAAATCAATCCTTTGCCAATACCTGTTCAGAGCAACATATTGTCAGTGGTGACCAGCAGCAGTTGGTACAGGTCTTTGTTAATCTGCTCAATAATGCCTGTGATGCCTCTGACAATGAGGATATGATTTTGATCCGCTCCAGAAAAGACGCTGAAAATATCTACCTTGAAGTGTTGGACCAGGGCAAAGGAATTTCTGACGCTGATAAAAAACAATTGTTTGAACCCTTTTTTACCACTAAAGAGGCAGGTGAAGGAATGGGGCTTGGCCTGTCCATTGTCTATAATATTATTCGCGATCATGGCGGCAACATTAAAGTTATGGACAATATGCAGAATAAGCACAAAAATGGCGCCATTTTCTTAATCACATTGCAAGCTTGTGCTGTTGAGACAGAAAAAAGTGATTTCTTGCAAAGTAATGATGAGCACATTTAAATGAACAATATCTTAGTCGTAGACGATGAAAAGCTGATTCGGGACTCACTAAAAAGATTGCTGGAAAAAAACAACTATCAGGTCACCGTTGCGGAAACGGTAGAGCAAGCGGTTAAATTTATTGAACTTCAGGCCTTTGATTTGATCTTAAGCGACTTGAGATTACCCGGCGCACCGGGAACCGCCCTGATAGAACAGTTTAATGATATCCCCACTATTATTATGACCAGTTATGCCAGTGTCAGCTCTGCAGTGGAATCTATGAAGCTGGGAGCAATTGATTATATTGCCAAGCCCTTTGATCATGCTGAATTATTACTGATGATTCAACGCATTCTCAAAGAACGCAGATTGAGCCTGGAAAATACCCTGCTAAAAAAAGAGCTGGCCAAAAATTATGCCATATACGGTATGATTGGCGAATGTCCGGCGATGCAGGAAATCAATAACCGTATTCATAAGGTAGCACCAATGAATACCTCTGTATTGATCCTGGGTGCTACCGGTACCGGCAAAGAGCTGGTTGCCAGGGCAATTCATGAATACAGTAATAGACAAACTTCTCCGTTGATCAGTATTAACTGCGCCGCCATCTCAGAAAATCTGATTGAATCAGAATTGTTTGGCTACAGCAAGGGCGCATTCACCAGCGCCAGCATGGATCACCCCGGGTTAATTGAGGCCGCAGATGGCGGCACACTTTTTCTTGATGAAGTTGGTGAACTTTCTCTTGAGGTGCAGGTTCGTTTACTCAGGGTTCTGCAGGAGAGTGAAGTACGACGGGTTGGTTCAACACAATCACGCAAGGTTGATATCCGCCTGATTGCCGCTACCCACAAGAATCTGCAGAAAATGGTGGAGGATGATCTGTTTCGCAGGGATCTGTATTTTCGCCTCAATGTGTTTGATATCACCCTGCCGCCTTTAAGTCAGCGCGGTGCTGATATTATTAAACTAGCCAGACATTTTCTGGACAATATGGTAAAGAAAATGGCGTTTAGCCCTAGGCGTTTTTCCCCTCAGGTGCTGAAAATATTTCAGGATTATAATTGGCCGGGCAATATACGGGAAATGCAGAATGTTATTGAACGAGCTCTGATACTGAGCGAAGGTGAAGAAATCCTCAGTGAGCAAATCTCACTTTTTAAGGCTACCGGGGCTTCTGCCAATAGTGTTACAGAGCCGCAACAGGATGCTGCTCAAATTGGCCTGTCTCTGGATGAATACCTGGTTCATTTTCTTAAAACACATGACCAGCTTACGGAAACAGAACTGGCCAGGCAACTGGGAATAAGCCGGAAAACCTTATGGGAAAAACGCAATCGCCTGGCTATTCCAAAAAAAACCAAATAGCCCATTATTAGGAGACCTCAACGGGTCAGGTACTCTCGGATTTAATTTTAAGGTCCGGCAGATTGGCATTCGCAATGACCTGAAGAACAACTCCGCAACTGATAAAAAAGATCACGCTGGCAATTGCACTGGCAAATATGGGGTTGCTGGTACCGTAAGTGGCCCACCAATAGGCACCAAAAACAATGGTCACCAGGGCCATTAAATAGCATGTAATGGAGAAAAACAAAGAGATTTTCTGGCCGATTTTACGGTTTTTCATAATGTATAAGCCATAGGCTGTCAGGAACCAAAAGTAAGTGGAATAAATTATGAGCATTAATTTAGCACATGGAGCACTATTTGACCATGTTCCTGATCATCGTGATAATTTGTCCCTAAGCTCATATAACTGTGCCAATTGTAATATTATCGTATTTATTTATTGTTAACACTTGTAATTCACCATATCCTAATACTATACTATGCTTATAAAAAAATCGCAGCCTGGACAAAGTGATTCAATCAGGTGAAATTTGCGTTTATAGAAAAGCACTTAAGTTTTTCTAAAAAAGGCCGTTTATGAAATGTCCAAAAAACAGCTAAGCTTTAATCCTGTTGCACATAAGACCATATTCATTATCAGTATTCTATGGAGTTTTATAGCTTTAGATTTTGTTGCTGCTGATGAACCTTATTATGTTTATCCCAGTGATGTCATAAACGCAAAAAAGAAAACTAATAATACTTTTTCTGAGCAGGAAAAGTGGCGTTATAGTAATGAAATACCATCACGTTTTCAGGCTAGCAGCAATTCTGATCCGATCCGGTATACCTATCTTCCGCCTGTGCAAGAACCTGGCAGTAATCCGTTTACTAATCCCCAGCGTACCTATCAGCAGCCATTAAAAAGCAATGCCGAGACCGATTCCTATGTGACTGGAACTCATTACAGCTATCCTCCTCCGGCTCAAAAACCCGGCACGAATCCAATTACTAATCCTCAACGTAAATATCAGTTTCCTGCAAACAGACTTCATGACAGCAAGTCCTATATGGCTGGAAAGCAATATAATTACCCTCCGTCCTCACAAAAAATCGGCACTAATCCATTTCTTAATCCGAATCTGCAAGATGACCCTTTTATAAAAAAGTTAATACAGCGCAGGAGTAATGGGAATATGGTTTCCTATTAGTGCAATGCCATTATTCCAGTGCTTAGAAAAGCTTCTTCTCCGCTTTATTGAGTGTTTTTTGTTGTAGGTTGGATTACGCTGCGCTAATCTTGAAGTAATATCCGGTCAATCAGATCAGATCAGATCAGATCAGATCAGATCAGATCAGATCAGATATTGAGCTGCATTTCGATTTCAATATCCAGTTCCTGGCGACAAATATCAGCAGTCAGATAACAGATATTGCTGCAATTAGGTGAAAACTCCTCAATCAAAGGGGCAACGATGGCCAGATCAGCAGGATTTCTCAAATAAACCTTGATGGCAGGCGGGTCAACCGTCGTGTCAGATGAGTTAAACGGCTTTTCTATTGTCTCCTGATCATTGGTATATTGTATCAGCCTGTTCAGATTTTTAATCGTCTGCAGTGTCTGTCCGATAATATCACCATGAAATTTACTTTCATGCCCTACTATACTGGCCGTTCCTGAAATATATAATTGACTTGTTACAGAATTCTGATACACCGAAGCCCGGGAAAAAGAGGGACTTTTGGGAGAATAGTAGCTGGGATAATGGTAGGCGCTGAGCTGTTCCGGATTTTCCACAAACAAACCCGCCTGAGCTGTGGCAATAAATACTATGACCATTACTGAGGAATAACTGCCCACAGCACTAGCGGCTGGATAGCGAATGGCCTTTCCGACAAAGGCCTGGTGGCGTCCAATACAGAATTGCTGATAGCGTTCGAGATTATTATCCAGCTGATTGATATAAGGAAAATAATTCCACATGCGTAATAAATGAGGTTTTCCCTGAGTTCCGATAAAGTCAATAATTTGTCCATAACAGGTCTCACTCAGCTCTTGCAATGAGTATTCGGACGATAGCTGGATGGCCAGACTGCCTATAAGGAAATCCTCATTAAAACAATATGATATAGCTTCGCCTGAGCCGGTTTTTATAGCCTGCTTGCCCTGCTTCCAGCTACCCTTTGCAGTCCATAATTCACACCATCTGTCATCCCCTGACCGGCCATGTTCAGAAATGATACTGTCCAGACCTGAGTGCAGATGAATAAAAGGCTGCTCAGTAACAGACAACATTTTGTGCTGCTGTGCATGTTCAAGTAATAGCAAGGGCCGTCTATTCCTGCGTTTTAATGCTGATATAGCCGCTGGTACCTTGCTTTTAAGAAAATACTGAATCTGGATTGCTTTTTCTTCTAACACTTTCTCTTTTAACACTTTCTCTTCTAACATAAGGTCTAACCCGTGCTTTCTACATAAGTTTTCAGTCAGGGTTCAATTTTCTGTCATTTATGGTTTCAGGCTGAAAAAAATAGATGATATAATAACAGGCTTGTCCAGAAATTAAAAAAGTAACCATTCATGAACCAGTCCGTCATTAACAGGGAATTAGAAAAACAAACTGCACAATTAATTATTGATACTCTGAATCTGGATATTGATGTAGCTGATATCGATCCAGAGGACTATCTGTTTGGTGAGGGACTGGCACTGGATTCGATTGATGCACTGGAGCTGGCCATGGCCATAACGCAGCAGTATGACTTTCAGTTACGCTCTGATGACAGCAAAAACCGGGAGATTTTTCGTTCCTTACGCACACTGGCTCAGCATATTGCTGACAAACGCAGCAAATAACTGAAAGTAGCTGATGAAACGAGTCTTCATATGCTGGATATATTAGCTCGTTTTCAGTTTTTCTTATATCCTCTGGCGGTTCACCTGAGTGTTGTATTTAAAGTCCCGTTTGTTATTGCCAGCCTGCTGCCGGTGTTCTACTTTATACTGGCACGACCTTTCTCGGGAACTAAGAATCAGATTATTGTCAAATCCGGGATACTTTTCCTGCTGAGCCTGATTGGCTTGTTATCCTGGAGCTATCTTGATCATTCAATTATTTATCTACCGCCTGTTTTGATGATTTTGACTATTTTATATCCCTTTGTGCGCTCAATTATGCCCGGAAGAACTCCTTTAATTACCCGCTTTTATCAATTAACCAAAGCTGAAAACGATCCCGG
>RCNG010000849.1_pt1 | contig 19344 bp, 17 predicted proteins | sample 2041371 | NCBI WGS metagenome assembly RCNG01 (sample SAMN09708227, study PRJNA481090) | Marine sediment metagenome, whole genome shotgun sequencing project. | biome: marine sediment; feature: ocean; material: sediment; isolation source: Sewage treatment plant 1 marine sediment (STP1) ... | reverse complement strand
CTGCATCAACACAGTAGATGGGTAATTCAGCAATTCTCTGTATGTCTGAGTTTTGTGCACTGATATTTTCCGGGCACAGCCATTCTATCTGATTATCCTGAACAGCCGCTTTTTCACCCAACAGCGATTGCAGTTCCCTGATAACTTCATCAGAGCTTTGATACTCAAAACCATCAACATCAAACAGATTACCCATAACGCGCAGTATTTTCCAGCCTGGTTTTGACTGGCCTCTGGCTTTACTGACCGCGTTAAAGCTCTGCCAGGTGCCGTCCGCATTTATCAATGTGCCGGATGATTCTGTGATTGCTGCAACAGGTAATATGACATCAGCACTGTCCTTCAGAGCATCTGTCACATAGGACGACATAGAAACGACAAAATCAGCATTGGACAGTGCGTGGCTTGCCCGGACCGGGTCTTCCAAATCCAGCTCCGGTTCAATGCCGTAAAGAATATAAGCCTTGAGCCCTTCGTCGAACATAGCCTGTGTATCCAGGCCATCAGACACCTGCTGACTGGCCGGACCACGAAATGGTAATAAACCGGATAAATAAGCGCCACTGCTATTAGCGCCCGGTGTAAGGTAGCCGAAGGTTGAATTTGTCGCACTGGCGATATAAGAAGCCAGCATGCGCATGGCCGCATAATTGGGCATTGACTGGGCAATAGTGCCCATAATCACGCTAGAGTGTTCAGCATCAGACAGTTCATTAATACAGGCCTGGTGCTCTTCAGTCACTTTGACGGAAGCAACCAGGGCAGCAAGTCCGGACGGCGCAGCAGCTTCAGTTTGCTCCATTGCTGCTTTTGCCAGTATTTTTAATTCCTTGAACATTTGTGCAGGCGGAACGGCAAATTCATGAGCCACCTTAAAATTAAAATCAAAGCTGACGGGATTGACAAAGGAAATACTGGCACCCTTCAGAGTTGCCTGTCTTAAATGATGGCCCATAATAGGCTGCTCTTTGCGTACGTTAGAGCCGATAAGTAAGCCCGCCTGCTGCCTGGCCACATCGGAGACCTTCATACCCAGCCCTAAAAAAAGAGGGTCCTGAGATTGTCCGCTAAAGTCAGTCTGACGCAGGCGATGGTCTATATTATGACTGCCAATACCACGCATTAATTTCTGCAGCAGAAACATTTCTTCTGTAGTAGCTGAAGGTGAACACACTGCACCAATTTGGCTGTGGTCATCTATTTGCTTCAAACCATTCACTGTAAATTGTAAGGCATCATCCCAACTGGCTTCCTGCCATTGTCCATCCTGTTTAATCAGTGGTTTGGCCAGACGTTCATCACTTTGTAAACCTTCGTAACTATAGCGATCACGGTCCGAAATCCAGGTATCATTAATCGCCTCATTTTCACGGGCTATAACCCGCTTAACCTGTCCGTCTTTAGTCTGTATATTACAGTTGGAACCGATACAATCGTGTGCACCTACACTATCGTTGCTGGCCATTTCCCAGACTCGTGCAGAAAAACGATACACTTTTGACGTCAGGGCACCGACAGGACAGAGATCAATAATATTGCCGGACAGTTCTGAGGTAAGGCTTTTTTCTATATAGGTACCAATTTCCATCCATTCACCACGACCGGTGGCACCCAGCTCGCGCATCCCGGCAATTTCCTGGCCAAAACGGACGCAACGGGTACAATGAATACAGCGGGTCAGCTCTGTAGCAATAAGAGGACCAATATCTTTATCTCTGACCACCCGTTTGACTTCTGCGTAGCGGGTCTTATCAGCACCATAGCCAATTGAAAAATCCTGCAAATCACATTCACCGCCCTGGTCACAAATCGGGCAATCCAGAGGATGATTAATCAGTAAAAATTCCATCACAGATTTTTGTGCCGCCAGCGCTTTGGTTGAATTGGTGCTGACCACCATACCCTCCGTTACGGGAGTGGCACAGGCAGGAAGAGGTTTAGGAGCTTTTTCCACTTCAACCAGACACATACGGCAATTTGCTGCAACGGACAGATGCTTATGATAACAAAAACGGGGTATGGCAATACCAGCTTTATCAGCAGCTTCTATAAGCATCTGATCCTGCTCGGCCTGAACCTTTTTACCGTTAATTTCAATAGTTACCATATTAAATACTCGTCAATCATTCTTTTAAATAAAAAGTTTTAAATAAAAAGTTTAGTTAAATCACCTGGTTAGTTTGCTGCCATAAAAAATGTCCACGGCAACAAAAAACTATCTGCTGACAGGGCCAACCATGCATTTTTTGTGATCGATATGATACTGAAATTCGTCACGATAATGTTTGATAAAGCCTTTAACCGGCAAGGCTGCCGCTTCACCCAGAGCACAAATAGTGCGTCCGACTATATCGCCCGCAACATCGTCCAGCAAATCAATATCTTCCTGACGGCCCTGACCATGTTCAATACGATGCACAACCCGGGACAACCAACCAGTACCTTCACGGCATGGAGTACACTGACCACAGGATTCTTCCATATAAAAATGCGATAAACGCGCCAGAGCATTCACCATACAGACCTGATCATCCAGAATAATCACAGCACCTGAACCCAGCATTGATCCGGCATCACGGATATCATCATAATCCATGTTGGTATCCATCATTTGCTCACCGGGAATCACCGGAGAGGAGCTGCCACCCGGTATAACGGCTTTTAACGAATAACCATCTTTCATACCACCGCACATTTGCAATAATTCTGAAAAGGGTGTCCCCATGGCAATTTCATAATTCCCGGGACGTTTGATGTTACCAGACATCGAGAAAATCTTTGTACCACCGTTATTGGGTTTACCCTGTTCCAGAAACCATTGACCGCCTTTTTCCACAATGACCGGAATGGAGGCCAGGGTTTCAGTATTGTTAATGGTTGTCGGCTTACCATAAAGCCCGTAACTGGCAGGAAATGGCGGTTTAAAGCGAGGTTGACCTTTTTTGCCTTCAATGGATTCCAGTAAGGCAGTTTCTTCTCCGCAAATATAAGCACCGCCACCCAGATGGGAATGCAGCTCAAAATTAAAATCAGAACCAAAAAGATTGTTGCCTAAATAGCCTGCTTCCCGTGCTTCTTTCAGGGCGTTGTCAAAGCGGATGTAGGGTTCCCAGAATTCACCGCGAATATAATTGTAACCTGTTTCAGCACCAATACAATAGGCTGCAATGGCCATACCTTCAATTAATTGATGTGGATTATAACGCAAAATATCACGGTCTTTACAGGTACCCGGCTCGCCCTCGTCCGAATTACAGACAATGTATTTTTCACCTTTTGCCTGACGCGGCATAAAGCTCCATTTCAGACCTGTGGGAAATCCTGCACCACCACGACCTCTCAAAGCCGAGGTTTTAACCTCTTCAATAATATTTTCTGGAGGGATCTTCTCTGTGAGAATTTTTTTCAGCGATTCATAACCACCGACACTGAGATAGGATTTTAGTGTCCATGGTTCATCAAGATGCAATGTTCTAAAACAAACTTCGTTTGCCATTCGATACTCCGCAAGTAGGCATATACTTCATAAAGACGAGCTGCTAGTCCAGGCTGTCTAAAATCTTATCAATTTTATTCGGGTCCAGGTTTTCATAATAATTTTCACCTATCTGTAGCATAGGTGCACCGGAACAGGCACCAAGACATTCAACTTCTTTCAGAGTGAAACGTTTATCTTCTGTAGTTTCACCCAGTTTAATATTCAATTTATCTTCCAGGTGGTTAACCACTTCACCTGAACCACAGACCATACAGGAAATATTGGTACAGACACAGATTTTATGTTTGCCCACTGGTTTGTGTTCATACATGGAATAAAAGGTGGCCACTTCATAGACATGGATTTTATCCATATCCAGATACTGGGCTACGGCATCCATCAATTCAGTGGTTAACCAGCCGCCATTTTGATCCTGCACGATGCTCAATGCCGCCATAACGGCAGATTGTTTTTGCTCCGATGGATATTTCGCAACCCAGTGATCAATTTCTTCCCGTGACGATGGTTCAATGAGTTCGCTCTTCGCTTGAGGCATTATCTGTCGATCTCCCCGAAAACAATATCCAGTGTACCAATTACCGTGACAACATCAGCCAGCATGTGGCCTTTTACCAGGTAATTGATTGCCGAAAGATGCGCAAAGCCTGGCGCTCTGATTTTTAAACGATAAGGTTTATTTGCTCCGTCAGACACTATATAAGTGCCAAACTCTCCTTTTGGATGTTCTACCGCACTATAAGCTTCACCTTCTGGTACGCTATAGCCTTCTGTAAAATGTTTAAAGTGATGGATTAAACCTTCCATATCTTCTTTCATGTCCATGCGATCCGGCATGGTCAGTTTATGATCTTCATGCATGACCGAGCCGGGATTTTTTTGCAGCCAGTCAATGCACTGTTTGATTATATGGTTGGACTGACGCATTTCTTCAACGCGTACGACATAACGGTCATAGCTATCGCCATTTGTGCCCACCGGAATATCAAAATCGAGTTTATCATAAACTTCATAGGGCTGCATTTTTCTCAAATCCCAGGCAACACCTGACGCCCGCAGCATGGGTCCGGTCAACCCCAGCTCTTTTGCTTTTTCTGCCGTGACACAACCAATGTCCACTGTTCTCTGTTTCCAGATGCGGTTATTGGTCAATAAAGTCTCATATTCATCGACATAACCTTCAAAACGATTGGTAAAATCTTGCAGAAAGTCCAGCAGGGAACCCTGGCGGTTTTTGTTCTGTTCATTTACTTCGGGTTGGGAATGCCATTGAGATGCCTGATATTGAGGCATACTGTCCGGTAAATCACGGTAAACTCCACCCGGACGGTAGTAGCCAGCATGCATACGGGCACCGGAAACCGCTTCATAGGCATCCAACAGGTCCTCCCGTTCCCGGAAACAGTACAGGAACATGGTCATAGCCCCAACATCCAGGGCATGGGTGCCAAGCCACATCAGGTGATTTAGAATACGCGTTATTTCATCAAACATAACCCGTATATATTGTGCACGTTCTGGTACTTCTATTTCCAGCAACTTTTCAATGGTCATGCAGTAGGCATGTTCATTACACATCATGGAAACATAGTCCAGGCGGTCCATGTAACCAATGTTTTGATTGTAAATTCGGCTCTCTGCCAGTTTTTCGGTGCCCCGGTGCAATAAACCGATATGAGGATCTGCTCTCTGGATGACTTCGCCATCCAGTTCCAGTACCAGACGCAGCACCCCGTGAGCAGCAGGATGCTGAGGACCGAAATTAAGGGTATAGTTCTGAATTTCAGACATTAAACTTCTTCCCCGTTTTCTTGTTCCGCATAACGATTATCGTCTCTGATAATTCTCGGGATAACTACCCGTTCTTCTATTGTAACCGGCTCATAGATGACACGCTGTTTATTGGCGTCATAACGCATTTCGACCTGCCCCACCAGAGGGAAATCCTTGCGCAGCGGATGGCCGATAAAACCGTAGTCGGTTAGAATGCGCCGTAAATCAGGGTGCCCCGAGTAAATAATACCCAACAAATCAAATGCTTCCCGTTCAAACCAGTCAGCACCGCTCCAGATCCCTACAACAGAATCCACCATGGGAAAATCATCATCCAGCCAGGTTTTGATGCGGATACGATGGTTGTTGGTCACAGACAGGAGATGGTAGACCGAGGCAAAACGACTTTTCAGGTTCTTTTTAAGATTCTTAGATTCATCAGAAGAACCTTCATAGGTACTATAATCTACACCACAAATATCAATAACCGTATCAAAAGCCAGCTCTTGATCATCGCGCAATAATTGACAGATTTGCACGAGGTTTTCTTTACTCACTTCGATGGTAAGTTCTTTGTAGGCAACCTTGGCCAGAATTGTTTCAACGCTGGCCAATTTACTGGTTATTTTGTCAGATAGTTCAGAGTAATATTGCGACATTCAGCGTGCTCTCTCTATGGCTCTCTACAGGGATAGTCTTTTACTATCAATGAGTCAGTATCGATTTATCGTGCGATAGTATTGGTGCGTTTGATTTTGTTTTGTAGCTGGATAATTCCGTACAAAAGCGCTTCTGCAGTAGGTGGACAACCCGGCACATAAATATCGACCGGAACCACTCTGTCACAGCCTCTGACCACTGCATAGGAATAATGGTAGTAACCACCGCCATTAGCACATGAGCCCATGGAAATAACCCAACGTGGTTCTGCCATCTGGTCATAGACCTTGCGCAGTGCCGGAGCCATTTTGTTTACCAGGGTACCAGCAACAACCATCACATCCGATTGTCTGGGACTGGGTCGAAAGACGATTCCAAAGCGGTCCAGATCATAGCGTGACGCACCTGCCTGCATCATTTCTACCGCACAGCAGGCCAAACCAAAGGTCATAGGCCACATAGAGCCGGTTCTTGCCCAATTGATCAGTTTATCAGCAGTAGTGGTGATAACCCCTTCTTCTAAAATACCCTCTATTCCCATTCAAGTGCACCCTTTTTCCACTCGTAGATAAAGCCGACAACCAGCAAGCCAAGAAAGATTGCCATGGCAATCAATCCAAAGGTGCCAATTTCATCCAGCACAACGGCCCATGGGAACAGAAACGCTATTTCCAAATCAAAAATAATAAATAGAATGGCCACCAGATAATAACGCACGTCAAATTTCAAGCGCGCGTCTTCAAAGGCTTCGAAGCCACATTCATAAGGCGAGTTTTTTTCTCTGTCTGGTCTATGCGGCGATAAAATAAGACCAGCTGCGGTCATCCCAATTCCAACCAAAAGCCCAACTCCCATAAAAATCAACACGGGAAGGTAGTTTTCAAGCATATTAGCGCTCCTTACTCAATCCGGATACATCCGGACACTAATATTATTTTGATTATGTCTGCAATCAATTTAACTTTTTTCTGATAGCTAAATTAATTCGTTGTCAGCGTTTTGCAGCATAATATTAAGCTACACTTTATACCAAATTTAATCTTATGAAAAGCCCCTTGCAGTGACTTTTCATTTGGTTCGCATTCAGCTTTTGCTGGTCAACAAAAGTTAAATTTTGGTGCCGATGGCCGGAATCGAACCGGCACGGCTTGCGCCACTACCCCCTCAAGATAGCGTGTCTACCAATTCCACCACATCGGCGAACTCTGTTCTTCAGTACTTTTCACTAGCATGGGTTGTAAAAAAACGAAAAATCTTCAGCTCAGATAGAGCTGATTTATTCCGCTGGTAATGCCGGTTTGTCCGTTGTTTCTGCCGGTGCACCGCCAGAAACTGGCAAGGCCGGCTTGTCTTCAGACTGTATCTGCTCAACCCGGTTGGAAACCTCCACTGATTCTGTTTTTTCCGCTGAAACCTGGCCGGACAGGTAAGATAAAAATAAACTGGTTACAAAGAAGACGGTTGCCAGGACAGCAGTTGTTTTGGATAAAAAGTTACCGGATCCCTGGCTGCCAAACACCGATGCAGAGGCACCACCACCACCTCCTCCACCGCCAAAAGCGGCACCTGCGTCAGCGCCTTTGCCCTGTTGAATCAGAATCAGGCCAATCAGTGTAAGTGCTATGACAATGTGAACTGCCAGTATTACTGTTTCCATAATCTTTGTTCTTTATCAGTAGGTTTATCGTTGTATTATATTATTCAAACACGCTTACTTCTAATAGCGCCCGAATAAAGCTATTGACCTGCCTGGCATACAGCCAGAAAATCTTCCGTTTTCAGGGAGGCACCACCGATCAGACCACCATCGATGTCAGACTGACCCATTAATTCTTCTGCATTAGCGGGATTCATACTGCCGCCATATAAAATCTGCACTTTTTCAGCCACATCAGCATTATGCTTGGCCAGGTGCTGACGAATAAAGGTGTGCACTGCCTGTGCTTGTTCAGGTGTTGCAGTTTTACCGGTGCCAATGGCCCAGACTGGTTCATAAGCTACAACCGAACCGGCAAAAGCATTATCACCTTCAGCAGCAAACACTGCATCAATTTGACGGGCACAGACTTGCTCGGTAATACCCTGTTCGCGTTCCTCCAGGGTTTCACCAATACAGAAGATGGGTGTCACGCCCGCTTTTTTTACCACAGAAAACTTATCAGCAACGACTTCATCGTTTTCACCATAAAGCGTGCGCCGTTCCGAGTGACCTACAATTGCGTATTTGCAGGCAAAATCTTTGATCATTTCAATGGATGTTTCACCAGTGAATGCACCCTTCAGTTCAGTGCATGCATCTTGAGAACCTACGCCTACATTACTGCCAGCCGTGGCTGCAGCGACATCAGGGATGTAAATAAAGGGAGGACAAACTGCAATCTCAACACCAGTCAAGGATTTTGCACCTTCAACTACACCGTTGATTAATTCTTTTACGCTCTCTCTGGAGCCATTCATTTTCCAGTTACCGGCTATTAATGGTGTACGCATCGTTTTTCCCTACTTTTTTATCCAGCGCAGAATGATACCTTTACTGCCCTGATAAATCAATTATCCGGGCAGTAAAATATCATTATTTATCAAATTAACTAAAGGCCTGTTCAACCACTCTGGCCAGTTCTTCAACTTCTTTCAACACCTGCTGCTCATCTGAACCTTCAATCATAACCCGTATTAAAGGCTCTGTGCCGGAAGCTCTTAATAATACCCGACCGTTATCTGCCAGTCTCTGCTCCGCGTCTTCAACGGCTTTTACCACCAGCTCAGAACTAAAGGGATCAACCTTCTCCTTGATCCTGACATTAATCATATGCTGCGGGTATTTTTCCATGCCTTTTTTCAATTCATGCAACGTTTCTCCGCTGCCGGACATAGCAGCCAGCACCTGCAGTGCGGAGACAATACCATCACCAGTGGTGGTTCGATCCAGGCAGATAATATGACCCGAAGATTCACCGCCAATGCTCCAGCCCTTGTTGTTCAGCTCTTCCATAACATAGCGGTCACCGACATCAGCACGGACAAAACCAAGACCGGCTTCTTTGAGTGCCACCTCCATGCCGAGGTTACTCATCAGAGTACCAACCACACCATAATCATCGTTGTCCTGATGATTTTTCCGTGCCATGGCAATAATAAAGAGTAATTCATCACCATCAACAATCTCACCCTGGTGATCAATCATCAATACCCTGTCTGCATCTCCGTCCAGAGCAATGCCCAGATCAGCCTGGTGCTGCAGGACCGCCTGCTGTAAGGTTTCCGGATACGTCGAACCAACATTTTTATTAATATTCAAACCATCTGGCTCATTGCCTATGGCAATCACTTCGGCGCCCAGTTCCTTAAACACGCTGGGCGCAATCTGATAAGCGGCACCATTAGCAGTATCAATAATGATCTTTAAACCGGCCAAATTCATAAAAAAGGGTGAGGTGCTCTTGCAATATTCTATATAACGACCGGATGCATCTTTAATTCGCTGAGCCTTGCCTAATTCCGACGAATCAACCGTGACCATTTCATTTTCGAGTTCAGCCTCAATGGCCTGCTCAATTTCATCAGAAAGCTTTGTGCCGTCAGCGGAGAAAAATTTAATGCCATTGTCATAATAAGGATTATGAGAAGCGCTGATAACGATACCCAATTGTGCACTCATTGTCCGGGTCAGGTAGGCAATACCCGGTGTTGGCATGGGGCCGGTCAGCAGGCAGTCAATCCCGGCCGCTGAAAGTCCGGCTTCCAGGGCCGATTCATACATATATCCAGAGATGCGTGTATCTTTACCTATGACGGCCTTACCTCGACCCTGCTTGGCCAGAACCCTGCCGGCAGCCCAGCCCAGTTTGAGAATAAAGTCAGCGGTCATAGGGCTTTTGCCTACTGTACCGCGAATTCCGTCAGTACCAAAATATTTCTTTTTCACGTTGTTCTCGTTCACCACGTTAAGTTCCTGCCTTAGTTAAGGTCCCGCCTTCTGCTACATCAGGGTATGGGCTATTTTGACAGCATCCACAGTCTCGGCCACATCATGTGCTCTGATAATTGCAGCTCCCTTAATAACTGCCACAGTAGCCAAAGCCAGGCTGCCAGCCAGACGATCCTGCACGTCTTTGCCAGTGATTTGTCCCAGCATGGACTTGCGTGAAGCGCCAATTAAAACAGGATAGCCCAGTTCTTTAAGCACCTCAAGATGCCTGAACAGGCTGATATTATGATCTAATGTCTTACCAAAGCCAAATCCGGGATCAATGATGATTTGTTCTTTACCAATTCCCTGAGCAATACATCGTTCAGCCTGTTGTTGTAAAAAAGATTTTACCTCTGTCACCACATCGTGGTACTGAGGGCTTGCCTGCATGCTTCTGGGTTTGCCCTGCATATGCATCAGGCATACTGGTAAGCCACTGTCCCGGGCAGCACTGAGGACACCGTCACCACGCAATGCCATGACATCATTGATAAGTCCGGCACCGGCTTTGGCTGCCTCACTTATGACCTGCGCTTTGCTGGTATCCACGGAAATGATGGCACCCAGTTCCCGGTGCAATTTTTCAATGACCGGAATAACCCTGTCCAGCTCCTCGGCCTCTGTGACGGCCTGAGCTCCTGGTCTGGTTGACTCACCCCCGACATCAATGATTGCAGCACCTTCAGCCACCATCTTTTCCGCCTGGCGCAGGGCCGATTCAGTATTAAGGTATAAACCACCATCGGAAAATGAATCAGGAGTGATATTTAATACACCCATTATCACGGGAGACTCGATACTGAGCTGGTGATCGGCACATTGAATTGAATTTATGGTCATAGGTAGATTTAAAGCTGCTGATAACCCCATAAGGGTTATCAGAGCTATCTAGTGGGGTAATACCCGCTGTCCGGGTCAGGAGTTTTAGCAGCACAGGGCCTGCGTCTTGAAAGGCTAGTGCTGATCAGCAGTCCCCCCAAGGGATTTATCAGCATCATCTGCACTATCCTTCTTGTCGCTGTCCTGCTTTTTTTCAGCCGTTTTATCAATGCTTACACCAGAGCCATCTTCTGGATCGGAAGGATCAATATCAGACCAGCCCTTAGGTTCACGAGGATCCTTACCAGCCATAACATCATCAATCTGATCGCGATCTATGGTTTCGTATTTCATCAAGGCTGCGGTCATGCTGTGCAGTTTGTCAACATTTTCCTTAAGGATTTGCTCGGCCCGGCCATAGTTGCTATCAATGACGTGACGGATCTCTTCATCAATAATATGGGCTGTTTCATCCGAGACATTTTTATGCTTGGTCACCGAACGACCAAGAAACACTTCTCCTTCCTCTTCAGAATAGGCCAGAGGCCCTAGCTTGGCTGACAAGCCCCATTTGGTGACCATATTACGAGCCAGCTCCGTGGCCCGTTCGATATCATTACTGGCACCGGTAGTCACCATATCGGAACCATATATCAGTTCCTCTGCAATTCGACCACCAAACAGACTGGATATCTGACTGTTGAGTTGCTCCTTGCTCAGGCTGTAGCGATCTTCTTCCGGCAGGAACATGGTCACGCCAAGCGCTCTGCCCCGGGGAATAATACTCACCTTGTAAACCGGATCATGAGAAGGCACCAGAAGGCCGACAATAGCATGCCCCGCCTCATGATAAGCCGTCATTTTTTTCTCTTTATCTTTCATCACCATAGATTTACGTTCAGTACCCATCATGATTTTATCTTTGGCTTTTTCCAGATGCGACATACTCACCACACGGGCGTTTTCTTTAGCCGCAAACAGAGCTGCCTCATTGACCAGGTTGGCCAGATCGGCACCCGAAAATCCGGGTGTACCACGGGCAATGTATTTGGGTTGAACATTATCATCAATGGGCACCTTGCGCAGGTGTACTTTAAGTATAAGTTCACGGCCTCTAATATCGGGTAAGGGCACCACCACCTGGCGGTCAAAACGTCCCGGACGCAATAAGGCTGGATCCAGTACATCCGGGCGGTTGGTTGCAGCAATAACAATCACCCCTTCATTGCCTTCAAAACCATCCATTTCAACCAGTAACTGGTTCAGGGTCTGTTCTCGCTCATCATGCCCGCCACCCAGGCCGGCACCACGATGACGACCAACAGCATCGATCTCATCAATAAAAATAATACAAGGTGCATGTTTTTTTGCCTGTTCGAACATATCACGAACACGGGAAGCACCGACGCCGACAAACATTTCCACAAAATCTGAACCGGAAATAGTATAAAACGGCACCTTGGCTTCACCTGCGATTGCCCTGGCCAATAAAGTTTTACCAGTACCAGGATTGCCCACCATTAAGACACCACTAGGGATTTTGCCGCCCAGTTTGGTGAATTTAGCCGGGTCTTTCAGATAATCAACCAGTTCACTGACTTCATCCTTGGCTTCATCACAACCCGCCACATCTGAAAAGTTGATCTTTACCTGATCTTCACCCAGTAATTTGGCTTTGCTTTTACCAAAAGACATGGCGCCACGACCACCGCCGCCGCCTTGCATCTGACGCATAAAATAAATCCAGATCCCTACAATCAGTAAAATGGGAAAAGAGGAAATGAACAATTGTACCAGCAGGCTTTGCTGTTTGGGTGGTTCACCAATAATTTTCACCGTATTGTCCAGCAGGACACCAATCAGTGCACCGTTATCGGTTTCCGGGCTGTAAGTGGTAAAACGCTTGCCCTCCAGGGTATTGCCTGTTATCACCCGGCCTTCAATTTTAACTTCATTGATCGAACCCCGTTCAACATTCTGAATAAAATCAGAGTAGCTCATTTCTTTAGGCCCCGTGGTCGGGGTAAAATTGCTAAAGACAGACATCAGAATGATACCGATTACCACCCAGAGCAGGATATTTTTTGTCATTTCGTTCAAAACGAATACTCCAACTTTATTTCATGTTTACTTTACTAAAATAGTGTCCAGCCATAACAACTGAGCCCGGACAGTCTACTTAAACTACAGATATAGCACATTTTAACTATTGATAATAGCTGGAATGTGCTGCTTTTTATCCTTTGAAACCTTTTGCCAGTAGATAGACTTCAGATGAACGCGCTCTTGAAGCATCGGGCTTGCGGGTGATGACCTTTTGATAACGCTGCCTCAAATCAGCCAGTAAAGGCTGAAATCCCTCGCCCTGAAAGACTTTCATCAATAATGTCCCACTGGGATTGAGCACCTGATCGGCTAAATCAATTGCCAGTTCAAGCAAATAGATGCTTTTAGGCTGATCCACCGCCTTTACCCCTGTTACATTGGGGGCCATATCCGAAATTACAAGATCCACCGGCTCATTATTTAATAGTGCCAGCAACTCATTGAGAACAGATTTTTCCTGAAAATCCCCCTGGATAAACTCAACCTGCGCCAATTGTTCCATAGGCAGAATGTCCAGAGCAACAATTTTACCCTTGCTGCCAATAAATTGCCGGGCGACCTGTGACCAGCCGCCTGGTGCGGCACCCAAATCCACCACATTCATACCAGGCTTCATAAGCCTGTCTTTTTCCTGGATTTGCAGCAATTTATAAGCAGCACGGGAGCGATAACCTTCCCGCTGTGATTTTAAGACATATGGATCCTTAAAATGTTCCTGTAACCACTCAGAACTGCTTTTGCTCCGTGCCATGTTAATTACCAGAGTTATATATCAAAGTTAAAACAGCAACTAAAAACCAGGGTTAAATCGTTGAGTAAAATACCATAAACAGGTTTTTGCATATAAAATTTAGCGTGATTGACTATTTTACCGTGAAACAAGATTTGGTACACGGTATAATCGCTGCTTTTCCCGTAAATGAGTCTGTTATGCCGCTAAATAATAAACAAATCCGTTTTCTTCGTGCTCAAGCTCATTCCCTGAAGCCGGTGGTACTCATTGGCAACGCCGGGCTGACTGATAATGTAGTCAATGAAATCAATCAGGCTCTGGACGATCACGAACTTATCAAGGTTCGTGTCAATGCAGATGACAGGGATGAGAAAAACAGAATGATTGATATTATCGCTCGTCAGACTGAGTCAGAACAAGTGCAGACTATTGGCCATATCGGTATTTATTATCGCTACAATAAGAAAAAACCGCGTATTGAATTACCCAAATAACGATTCCCGCTTTAGATCAACAGGACTTCTGATCTGCAAATCAATTCATAGCTGATTGGTTTTTACACATTTTTCTCCTAAACTGAGTTTATCAATTCAACAGGCATCGGTAAACTCAGAGCGATTAATGGAAATTAATGGCTATAAAAACCAGACAACCTGGAAAAAAAGTGAAAAAACCTGCGCATCAATTTAAATACGCATTGTATTTGTTAGTCATAATCACTTTGCTTCTGATTACAGCCTATTTTTTCGTTGATCTGCAGGAGATGCAGTATTTTATTGAAGATATTATTTCACCACCGGATGAAGATCGGGAAAAACAACTTAATTTTATTGAATTAACATTATTTCAGATTGAGCTATTTTTTGCTTAAAGTTTTTGTTTCGAATGAAAAACAACCAAAGCCAGGCCGAGTAATGAATTGATCATATAGAGCGATGTGGCAATGTGATGCAGTCGGTCAAATTGCTGTGCAACTTCTGAACCATCCACCAGTACGGACTGCTTTAGCTCAGCCATCTGCGGCTGCAGCTGCAGTATAAATTCACCTATTATCACCAGCAGCAACATCAGTATTAAAAGCCAGATCTGTTTATCCGTCTTGATCTGAATTGACCTTTTCGCCGTTGATAACAATAACATCAAAGCACAAAACACACCCACATAACTGACAGCAGTAAACATTTTACCTGCCAGCATACCAGCCAGTTGTCTGTTTTCCAGTGTAGCAAACAAAGTGGGCACAGCAAGATAACCAATTGCCCAAAGTGAGCCAACCCAGAACGTCAGCAGAATTTTTTCGCCGCTGGTCTGATTTAAAAAGTGGCTACTGAGTTTGTTCAATGACATGCTAATCCAATGCAACTGCTAAATGTATTTTACATCGACAATTTCATACTCTTTGTCGCCCCCAGGGGTTTTAACCAGTGCAACATCATCGATTTCTTTACCAATCAATGCCATAGCAACCGGGGATGAGACAGAAATTTTGCCCGCTTTAATATCAGCTTCATCTGCACCCACAATCTGATAGGTGATTTCTTTATCCTCCTCTTCATCATAGAGCACCACAGTAGTGCCAAATATCACTTTACCAGTGTTTTTCATAGTAGTGACATCAATGATCTGAGCATTAGACACCTTGCCTTCAATGTTTTTGATGCGCCCTTCAATAAAGCCCTGCTCTTCACGCGCCGCATGGTATTCGGCATTTTCCTTTAAATCACCATGTTCACGCGCTTCTGCAATGGCTTTGATAACTCTAGGCCGACGTACAGATTTCAGCTCTTTTAATTCAGCCTCCAGCTTTTCTGCACCTGCTTTGGTAAGGGGTACTTTGTTCATGTAATTTTCTTTCCTTTTCTTAACTTATACTTAACTTAAGTTAAGCTGATAGCTCACTATGAATATCCTGAATGCGATAAACTTCAACATCCCCTTCATGAATCCCCTGTATCATCATAGCTTCACTCAAAGCATCAGCGGCAGTAATGGTGGTCGTATAGGTCACCTTATACTGTAATGCCAGACGACGGATCATGGAAGAGTCCTCAATCGCTTTTTTGCCTTCTGTGGTATTGACAATCAGGTTAATTTCTTCATTTTTAATCATATCAACGATATGTGGACGGCCTTCTTTAACCTTGTTTACCAGAGTCGCTTCAATGCCATTATCGGACAGCAATTGATGGGTTCCCTGAGTGGCGCGCAACTTAAAACCCAGCGATTGAATTTTTCTTGCCAGTTCAGCGACTTTAGGCTTATCAGCTTCCCGCACACTGATAAAGGCATTACCACCAGTAGGCAGCTCCACTCCGGCCGATAACTGGGCTTTGCCAAAGGCTTCACCAAAGGTTTTACCCAGGCCCATAGCCTCACCGGTGGATTTCATTTCCGGTCCCAGTATGGGATCAACACCCGGGAATTTAATAAATGGAAAAACCGATTCCTTAACAGAAAAGAATTTTGCTTTTGCTTCCTGCAGGTGGTTTTGTTCTTTTAACGATTTGCCGGTCATACATAAAGCGGCAATCTTGGCCAGAGAAACCCCGGTTGCCTTGGAAACAAAGGGAACAGTACGTGAAGCACGAGGATTGACTTCCAGTACATAGATATCGTCCCCCTTAATGGCAAACTGAGTATTCATCAGGCCAACCACACCCAGTTTTCTGGCCATCTGGGCTGTCTGAACGCGTAGTCTGTCCTGTAATTTTTCAGACAGATTATACGGTGGGATCGAACAGGCAGAATCACCGGAGTGCACTCCGGCCTGTTCAATATGCTGCATAATACCACCGATGAGCACATCTTCACCATCACAAATGGCATCGACATCCACTTCTACCGCATCATCCAGAAAGCGATCCAGTAACACGGGTGAATCATTGGACACCTTGACTGCAGTACGCATATAGGTGCGTAATTCGTCTTCGTTATAAACAATTTCCATTGCCCTGCCGCCCAGCACGTAGGAAGGGCGAACGACTAATGGATAACCCACTTCTTCTGCCAGTGTCACTGCAGATTCAGTATCACGGGCAGTACGATTGGGCGGCTGCAGTAAACCCAGTTCCTCAATCATGGCCTGGAAACGCTCACGATCTTCTGCCAAATCAATGGAATCCGGAGTCGTGCCGATAATATTGGCACCGGCCGCTTCCAGAGCACGAGCCAGTTTCAGGGGTGTCTGACCACCGTATTGAACGATGACGCCTTTGGGTTTTTCCAGATCAATGAGTTCCAGCACATCTTCCAGCGTCAGCGGCTCGAAATAGAGGCGATCGGAGGTGTCATAGTCCGTTGATACAGTTTCCGGATTACAATTCACCATAATCGTTTCATAACCGTCATCATGGCAGGCATGAGCAGCATGAACACAACAATAGTCAAATTCGATACCCTGACCAATCCGGTTCGGGCCACCGCCTAATACCATGATTTTTTCTTTATCCGATGGCTGTGCCTCACATTCATCTTCATAAGTGGAATACATATAGGCTGTGCTTGAGGCAAATTCTGCTGCACAGGAATCGACCCGCTTATAAACCGGGCGGATATTCAGCTGATGACGATATTTTCTAACCGTTGCTTCATCCGTTTTCAAAAGATTTGCCAGACGGCTGTCAGAAAAGCCCTTGCGCTTAAGTTCACGCAGAAAGCCGGCGTCCAGATCAAGAATATTCCTGGCACGAATGCTTTCTTCCAGTACAATAATTTCTTCTATCTGGATTAGGAACCAGGGATCAATTCCGGTCAACCTCTGAATTTCGTCCAGTAAAAGTCCCTTACGGAAGGCATCACCGATATACCAGATTCGATGGGCATTAGGGACACGCAGTTCATGACGTAGTGAGTCCACTATATCTTCTTCGCTATCCCCTTCCAGATCATGAGCCATTTCCGTAAAGCCATCGGTATCAATTTCCAGTGAACGCAGGGCTTTTTGCAGGGATTCCTGGAAGGTTCGTCCTATGGACATGGCCTCACCCACTGACTTCATTTGAGTGGTCAGGGTTTTATCTGCCTGGGGGAATTTTTCGAAAGTAAAACGGGGCACTTTTGTGACCACATAATCCAGTGTGGGTTCAAACGATGCCGGAGTGGCACCGCCGGTGATTTCATTGTCCAGTTCATCCAGGGTATAACCGACAGCCAGTTTAGCGGCCACCTTGGCAATGGGGAAACCGGTTGCTTTTGACGCCAGTGCCGAAGAACGGGAGACACGAGGGTTCATTTCAATAATTATCAGGCGACCATTGTCCGGGTTAACAGCAAACTGCACATTAGAACCACCCGTATCAACACCAATTTCACGCAATACCGCCAACGAGGCATTGCGCATGATTTGATATTCTTTATCAGTCAGGGTCTGAGCCGGTGCAATGGTAATGGAATCGCCGGTGTGAACCCCCATGGCATCAAAGTTTTCAATGGAACAGATAATAATACAATTGTCTTTTTTATCCCGCACCACTTCCATTTCATATTCTTTCCAGCCAATGATAGATTCTTCAATCAGCAGTTCATTGGTCGGCGACATATCCAGACCGCGTTCACAGATCTCGACAAATTCTTCTTTATTGTAGGCAATACCGCCGCCGCTGCCACCCATGGTAAAAGAGGGGCGAATAATAATCGGAAACTCAGCCAGTTCCTGGCGTACTTCAGTGGCTTCATCCATAGTATGCGCGATAAAGGATTTGGGCATATCCAGGCCAATTTTTCTCATCGCCTGACGAAACAGATCGCGATCTTCTGCCTTATTGATGGCATCCTTGTCAGCACCGATCATTTCCACATGGTACTGCTGCAGAACCCCTTCTCTGTCCAGCTCCAGAGCACAGTTTAATGCCGTTTGCCCGCCCATGGTAGGCAACAGGGCATCAGGGCGTTCTTTTTCGATGATATTGGCAACCACTTTCCAGTGGATGGGTTCAATATAGGTTGCATCTGCCAGTTCCGGATCGGTCATAATAGTTGCCGGATTAGAGTTAACCAGAATCACCCGAAAACCTTCCTCTTTTAGCGCCTTACACGCCTGGGCACCCGAATAATCAAACTCACAGGCCTGGCCAATAACAATTGGACCCGCTCCAATGATCAGAATACTTTTTATATCATCGCGTTTTGGCATTCTTTACTCACTATTTTTTACACACCTATGCAGTGTGTTTAAAAATTAATTCTTGTTTTTTAGTTGTTCAATTAATTCTATAAAATGATCAAACAAAGGCGCAACATCATGTGGCCCAGGGCTTGCTTCCGGGTGCCCCTGAAAGCTGAAGGCTGGCCTATCCGTACGATGTACACCTTGCAGGGAACCATCAAACAGAGATTTGTGGGTAGCTCTCAAGTTATCCGGCAGGCTGGTTTCATCAACAGCAAAACCATGATTCTGACTGGTGATCATCACTTCTCTGGTCTCCAGGTTGCTGACCGGATGATTGCCGCCATGATGACCGAATTTCATTTTTACTGTTTTTGCACCACTGGCCAGTGACAATAGTTGATGCCCCAGACAGATCCCAAACACCGGTTTTGAGCTTTCCAATATGTCGCCGATGGCTTCAATAGCGTAAACGCAAGGTTCCGGATCGCCGGGCCCATTTGATAAAAACACCCCGTCAGGATTCATTGCCAGCACATCAACCGCTTTGGTCTGCGCCGGTACGACAGTGACTTTACAGCCCCGGTCGACCAACATTCTGAGAATATTCTTCTTGACCCCGTAATCATAGGCTACTACATGATAAGGCAGATCATTAACCGATTCCGTTGAGTTACTTGCCA
>RCNG010000404.1_pt1 | contig 19352 bp, 14 predicted proteins | sample 2041371 | NCBI WGS metagenome assembly RCNG01 (sample SAMN09708227, study PRJNA481090) | Marine sediment metagenome, whole genome shotgun sequencing project. | biome: marine sediment; feature: ocean; material: sediment; isolation source: Sewage treatment plant 1 marine sediment (STP1) ... | reverse complement strand
TCATATCCATCCGCGTTTCCACCAGCGTATGGATCGCAAACTCCAGGGTACCCTGCATCAGTTGTTCTTCAAGAGAAACCGGCAACAACACCGTCTGCGAGTAGTCGTAGGGCTTATACTTCGCCATGGATTGCTTCCCTTTTCGGTGAGAGGAAGAAGGGAATGGAAGGACTCGGTGAGGATAGACGACTTGTATCAGATCGTACCATATAAGTCAAGTCTAATATGCAGAATACGTAGATCGACCCGACCTTTTTCGACAGACACGCGTCATAGTTACAATTCCTTACCAATTGGGTAGGGCTGAAGAATTTGAACCCTTCTGTGTACCCCAGGGGGAAGGCTGCGGATTATGACCATCTGCATAGTCATAAGTCGTTTGTCTTCAGAGATGGGGAGATCGTTTCTATCTTCTGCCCCATTGCCGAGCCACAATGTGTAGTGCCCACTCAAACAGATCGATTCGTGTCTAGAACATCTTTCCACCAAGAATAATTTAATTGACTCTGCTGACTTGACGAATGTACAGTAGTCATACATCGAACAAATGACGAGGTCTGAGTCAGTCCAGATTTTTCGACAGGGAGTTTGATGGCATGTTTGCCCGCAACACTTTTCCAGTTTGGATTGGAATCATCCTGTTGTCAGGAATGTTCCTAATGGGGCAGGAAACCTGGCAGACCTTTGAGGTGGTGGATTTCCCGGACCCCAACTTGGAAGCGGTTGTCAGGGAAGCCATCGACAAGCCGGCGGGCTCTATTTACGCTCACGATCTCTTGGGGTTGGAAGTTCTGATTGCATATGAGAAGAACATCTCCGATCTGACCGGGCTGGAGTACTGCGTGAATCTCAGAGGACTTTACCTTGATTTCAATCAGATCTCTGATCTGAGTCCGCTGACTGCGTTGACTGGACTTACCTCGTTGACCTTGGCCGTGAACCCGATTGTTGACATCAATCCCCTGTCGGGATTGAGCAACCTGGACTTCTTGGTCCTTCACGGCAATCTGATCGAAGACGTCGGCCCGCTGGCCGGGCTCAATATCCTGACCATGCTCAGTCTTTGCGGAAATCCACTGATCCTCGACATGAGTCCGATCAGTGGCTTGACGAATCTGACCGATCTGGGCGTCTGTGAGAACCAGCTTACCGACCTGGGGTTTCTCACGGGTCTGTCGAACCTGACCTTCTTGAATGCCTCCATCAACCAGATTGCCGACATCACCCCCTTGGCCGGTTTGCTCAACCTGGAGATGCTGTTACTCATGGAAAACGAAATCCACGATGTGTCGCCTGTGGAAGGGCTCATCAACCTCGGCTATCTCATGCTGGCCGTCAATGAAATAAGCGACATAGAACCCCTCGTCCTCAACCCCGGCCTGGACGCTGGCAAGTGGGTTGACTTAAGGTGGAATCCCCTCAGTGAGGATCCTTCCTGTTCAGGCTATATCCCCGCCTTAGAGGGCAGGGGTGTGAATGTTGACCACGATTGCCCCTAGGCCGGCGGCGGCATCGTTAGAGGGCGCACGAATCGGTAATCGGGCTTCTTTATTGGAGAAGAAGGAGGTAGGGCCTTATTCGTCTTGTGGTATTTGTGTCGGGGACGGATCGAATATCAGGATCGAGAGAAATCAAGCAAGTTGGATCTCTGCAGTTCAATATGATCCGGGCATTGGGATCGGCATCGGCGACGTCGGCGATCTGGTTCTGAGGGAGAATCTCTCGGTAAACATCACCGAAGGGAGTGGATTCATTGTCAGCGAAATAAACGGCCTGATGGAGAACAATGTCTCCAGCGCAAATGGGGGGGGCATGTTCGTAAGGAGACGCTATCCGGATGAAACCGACACCTTTGTGATGAGAGGTAATCTTGTGGAAGAGAATCATGGTATGGGTCTCGGGTTTTCGGAAGCGATCGTTTCCGAGTTCTTCGACAATACGATTCTGAACAACTGGGGCACCGGCCTGACCGTATATGACAATTCCTATGAGGCTTGCAACATCGCTGGCGGGCCGAATTGTGATGAGTTTCCCCGAACCGAGATCCTGGATTATGGAGACAACCAGATCTCAGGTAACGACCCTGATTTTGACGGCAACGTTCCCGACGCAGTTAGAGCGTGTTTTGGGGCAGGAGGGTGAGACCGGCAGAGTTATCGTCTACGATCTTATGAACGAGCACAACGGTTCAGAGATGTACTTCAGTGAGTGTCCGACGTCAATCGGAATATACAACCGCAAAGGGGTGGTGGACCATGCAGGGGAGAAACCTGGTAGGAGCCGCATGCATTTCCCTCCTAACTCTCGGGGCGTGTGCCCAGACCGAGTTTTTCGATGATTTCGAGGACGGGAGCGTAAACCCAGCATATCAATTCGTGGTCGGTGATGCGTTATCGGTGATGGAGGGTGACCCGTGCGAGAATTGGGGAGAATGTCTACAGATGAAGAGCAACGCCTATTTTTTCCTTCCGCACATTGCCGGAAGCCCTGAATGGGTCACCACACAAATTACGCCGGGTGTGGTGATCGAGCTGGATGTGATACAAGTGGGGGCCTCATCCACTGTGGAGCTGGGTGTAGCGGAGAGCATTAACTACCGCCAAGACTACTTTGCTCTGAAAATGGAAATCGATCCCGCAACGTCGGAGAGCAAGTTCATCTGCTACGATGAGACGGAAAGGATCTCGCTGGAAGGGTCCCTGTTCTTCCCGTTACACATGTCCTTCACTATTGATCAATCCGGTACGGCATACGGCAGCATTACCGACGGGATCTCTGAGATTGAATGCCCTCTCCATACAGCGGTTTCCAGCGATACCCTCGCACCGGCCATTGTGATGTGGTCGTTCGAGGAAGACGGGCTTGCCTGGGTGGACAATTTCCACGTGGAGCTTCAATAATTTCAATACGTAATGGAGAAAGGGGGCAATCCCCCTTAGAGGCCAAATTCTCTCATCAAAATCTAGATTCTATGACCAGAAACGGGTCTATTTCTGGTGCCTTATTTCCGAATATCATACACATAGCTTGGTCCGACCCGATTCAGCACCCAGGAGGCTCGGCCTAGATTATCGATCGAGATACAGTTTCGAACGCAGTGTAGATAATGACCTGCTTGATGTATGGAATTTTTCTAGATTCAAGGTAATGAGCGATAGACGGATGAGTTCACAAAATGCCGAACAGATGTAATCCGATGAAACCCATAAAGCCGAGGGAAGTCACAGTGTTGATGCCCATGACGCGGCGATAGTTGCCAAGAACTTCCGTGCGGTCAAAGGAACGGGCCCATTGGACCGTCGCGGCCAAGAGTGCACCGTAGAAGGTGGCAACGACGAGGCACTCAACCAGCCCCATCAACCGTCCAACGGCGCCAACCAGAAACAAGGCTCCCACACCTTGGACTACGATAGCGAAAGCGAATGTTCTTCGGGGGCCGGCCCAGGCTGCAAATGTCCAATCACCTCGAGCCCGATCCTCAGCGATCTGATAGATCTGGGTCAGAGGGTAGAAGCCGACGGTGATCAGCGTAACAGCCAGAATCCCTAGCCCTTCGATGCTTTCAATCGGCACCAGGCGGGGTCGTTCGCAGATCCACCCTCCCAATGATGCCAACACGCCCTGCCCCAGCCCGACAGTCCATAATCCAACCAAAGGACGACTTTTCAACCGAATTCGTGGATGCGAGTATGCTATCCCCATGATAAACATGGTTAGGTAGATGGCTAGAAAACCCGTGTTGACCATGGCCGCTGGTATCAGGCCGAGCGCCTGCACCGCCAGCGAGAAAGGAAGCAGTGCCGATGTTGTTGGTGGCGGCTTGGCCAATCCGCCAACTGGCCCTTCGTCCTTATCATAGTATGAGTTGAAAGCTGTGGCCCCCCCGTAAAGGAAGAAGTGGAAGGCCAGAAATGCGAGCCAGAACCGTCCGTCGGGTCGACCTCCAGCAAGAAAATAGCCCCATAAGAAGATCGGTGCCAGTAGGAGTTGATAGTGTAGCCGGAGATGAATGAAGAGATCGCGAATGAGGATGGAACGGCTGTGTCTACTTGGCGAATCCGAACGTATTAAGTCCACCTGACCTAACCTCCGTCCCGGTATCGGACTAAATCGGCGGGGAACGAAGCTGCCTGAACTTCGATCAACAATACTCTATTCCCCTTTTCTTTCACAGTCCCCTTCCTTTCAGAAAGGAAGTCTCGCCTCGGCAACGGGTTACAGAAAAGCGCTCGAAGCAATCCGATTCCCTGCCCGGCACATCTTGGGTAGGCTTCAGCAGTGAAAAAGGAAAGAGTTCTGCTATAGAGGTTTAACGCAGGTCAGCCCTCCGAATTGCACATAACACGCACTTCCTATTCGTGAGCGGTAGACCCTGAAGTGTTTCATAGTTCTCCTACCAATGACGAATCTACGACCTGTCGTGGAAGCGGAGGCCGGATCGGTACCACCGGGCCAGCCGGGCAGGGGAAATGCCCCCCAGGTAGGCGATGATCATGAGCTGGTTGATCCAGGTCGTTCGCCAGAAGCCGTATTCGTCGTACCTTCTTGCAGAGGAGGTCACGGCGGTCCGGGCGATTCCGATCCGGCCCCGGCTCCGGAGCCTCCGCATGAACGCGAAGTCCTCCATGATCGGGATCTCCGGAAATCCGCCGGCCCTGTCGAACCGGTCCGCCGCGATGAAGATTGCCTGGTCGCCGTAGGGCATCCCCATACAGATCGATCGAAAGTTGGCCAGCCACTCGATGACCCGCAGTCCCGGAAAATGCCCCTCGATGCCCAACCGGAAGGCGCCTGCAACCGTGTCGGGACGGGTTAGGATCTCGAGCACATGGTGCTCAAAACCGGGAGGCAGCCTCGTGTCGGCGTGGAGGAACAGAAGGACCGTTCCCTCGGCAGCCCGGGCGCCCGCATTCATCTGCGCAGATCTCATCGGAGCAGAGGCGATCACCTTCGCCCCGCAGGCACGGGCCCTTTCTTCGGTTCCGTCCCGGCTGCCCCCATCCACGACGATCCTCTCCGTCACAGAGGGGATTCCCTCCGTCCCGGCCAGCGCGGATTCGATTCCGTCAGCCTCGTCGATAGCGGGGATGATGATCGACAGGGTCTTGAGTTCATCCCCCTGGCCCCCAGCCCGCACCTCCTGTTCCCAGACAGGAATGTCCTCCGGACGATCCACGTCTTCGAGAGGGTCCAGCAACGCCACCCTGCGGTTGCTCGCTGACGCAGCGTCCAGGGTTCTTTGCAGCACCTCTCCGGTTCCCCACGGAATCCCGTCAAAGAGATCGGGAGCCGGCCTGCTGAGCCCGATCAGGTAGTAGCCCCCGTCACGGGCAGGCCCGATGACTACGTCCTTGCGTCTCAGGGCCTGAAAGGCCCCGGCCAGGTGGGCAGGCCGGATGCCTGGGATGTCCGTACCAACCAAGACCACCCGCCTCATCCCTTCCTCGAAGGCCTCGGTAAAGGCGAGATCCATGCGCCTGCCGAGATCGCCCTCACCCTGAGGAACCGGCCGCAGGTCGGCCCCGAGCCACTGCCCCAGCCCCTCTTCGTTTCCTCCGTCGTGCCGGATCCGGAGGGAAACAGGATGGCTTGCCAGGAACTGCCGGACCCTTCGAAGGGTGTGCTCGGTCATACGCCGGTGCAGCTCGGCGGCTCCCTCCGGACCCAGGACCGGTATCAGCCGGGTCTTGGTCTTTCCCGGCTCCGGGTAGCGGGTGAAGACGATGAGCCTCCGGCCCGATCGCTCGGGGTCCGGGTTGCAGAGAAGACGAATCGTTTCGCGCAGCTTGTGTCTCCTCATTTCATAAGCCTGCATGGGACATTCAGATCAAAGGGACGGCTGAGCAGTAACCGATACGCCCGGGAACAGCGGACAGCCCTCCCGGCTGCACTCCGCGTTCGCCCGGTACTGCTCGCAGGGGGAGACCTCATCCGCCCGGAGGCTTACCGGAAGGAAGTCCTCGGAGAGCCTGGCCGCCTCCCGCAGGCACAGGAAACACTCCCTGCGGCAACAGCGGGCAGCTTCTTGCCCGGCAAGGACGCCGATGATCTCGGACAGGACCCGTTGAACCGCCTGCCGGGGTCTCGGCGTGAGGGGGTTCGCTCCCAGGATGATGGAAAAGGCGATCCCTACGCCCACGGCCGCGCCGCAAATTCCCATGAAGCCGCAGGATCCACCGGGAATGCTCAGGCCACGCTCGATTCCGGTCAGTATGTCGCTCTCGGTGATCTCGCCACCCAGGTTCCGGTAGGTAGCCAGGATGACCGCAGGAACGAGGGCATGGTGCTCGGGACCGTGAATCGGAAACCGTGAATCGGAACGCACTTTCTGGAGGAGGCGAATCATGTCGGTCTCACGGGTATTCGTACAGATCGTTCGAATCAGCTCTTTCGGGTCCCGGACGTGACAGACATCACAGACAAAGTGCCCCTCCTCGCAGACCGCGTTGGCGGGCTTCACCGATCCGCACCGCGCACAGGCCTTGTCCTCCAGGGCGGCAAGGTAGACCAGGGGCGAGCCACAGATCAGGCAGCCCGTTTCCGGCACAGCCTCGCTCGCAGCGATGTCCTCCACATTCGGCGGGACGAAACACGCACAACTCTGCTCCGCCTCCAGGTTCGTTACGGACCCCGAGACCGAGTCGAGGATCAGGATGCCTGCCTCCCCGAGGGACCTGGGGTCGAGCCTCGATCCGATCGACACGCTCTGCCGTGCCCCCTTATGAAGGACAGTCCCATCCTCGGTCACCACTGCGCGGAAGGGCCCGCCGTAGATCGCATCGGAAACCTCCTGCCGGTTCGCCTCTTCCGGCCTCCAGGCTCGGAAAGTGAGGGAAAAGAAGGGGTGCCCCTGGATCGTCCGATAAGGGAATCGCTTCACGATCGAAGCATTCACGAACCCCAGATCCCGGAGCATGTGGAAGAGCATCTCCTCGACCATGGCCCCGCCGATGCACTCCCCGATGAGCTGGTGATCCGCCCGGATCGCCAGGGGAGGCTCGGCCTCTGCGACCACATCCGAGATGACCAGCCGGCCGCCCGGCTTGAGGATCCGGAAGATCTCCTGGAAGACCCTTCGCTTGTGGTGATTCAGGTTGACCACGCAGTTCGAGACCACCAGGTCCGCCACCCCGTCGGCCAGGGGGATGGCCTCCAGGTATCCTTTGGCGAACAGGGTATTGTCGTAGCCGAGTGCATCCCGCACGGCCGACCCGGAACGGCGGGCGATGTCCAGCATTGCGTCCGACATGTCCACCCCGATGGCCCTGCCCCGGGCACCCACCCCCCTGGCCGCGATGAAACACTCCACTCCGGTACCGCAACCAAGGTCCACGACCACCTCTCCCGGGCTCACGTCTGCGTCCGTCACGGGGCTCCCACATCCGTACAACCGGACGCGCGCCTCCAGGGGGATGTACTCGATCTCCTGCTCGTCGTACGAGACCGGGTTCAGGATGGTCTCGTCGGGGGTGACGGCGCGGTCTTCGTAGAACTGCCGCACGAGCCCCTTGGTCGTTCCCTCGCCCACGGAGAGGAGACAGTTGCTGTGGGTGAAGTTCACCTCCTTCGGGGACGGGCAGTCCGTGGTGATGTCTCCCATGCGGAGGACGAGCCCCGGCCCCTCAGGAACCGGGAGGGTCCTCACTTCCTCCGCGATCAGCATCCTGGCCATCTCACGGTATAGAGGAAGGTACGGATCTCCCCGGAGCCGGCGGACATCCTTCCTTCCGTCCTTGTGCACACAGCAGTGATCCAGGTCGCCTCCCCCAAGGATCAGCCTCCACGGGTCCGCCTTCATCTTCGGCACTTGTGTCAGGGAAAGGGAGCGGATTCGCTCGAGCAGGGGGCTCGCACGCCAGACCTTCTCGATGCCCCGCCCGATCGTGCCGGCCCGGAAGGCCTCCAGATCCACCATGGCGGGCGTCGGGTACACGGCGCCGTTCGGCCCCACGGCCAGAGATTCCCAAGCCGCGTTCCCCAGGTCGAACCGGGTACCGGCCGGTGCAAAGACCTGCGCCCGCATCGCCTCCAGGTTGTCCACGTGAACTTCCAGCAACCGGGCCCTGTCGACGGCACGCTGAAAGGCCTCGATAAGCGCCTTCAACGACACCCTCTCCATCTCCTCGCCCATGCCCCGGACGAAGTGCCAAATGAAGTGCACGGTCGTCACACCCAGGTCGTGGGCGAGCCCCACGAGATCTTCCATGACCGGGGCATTCTCCCGGTTGACCGCCATGGCAACGCTGCACGGAATGCTTGCATCGACCAGGCCCCTCAGGGCGGCCGCGGTCTTCCTGAAGGTACCTCGCCCGCGCAGGCCGTCGTGAATCGGTTCCGGCCCGTCCAGGCTGACCTGAAAGTGCAGACGATCCGGGTCGAGTCCCTCGAGCGCATCCATTTGGCCCGGAATGAGGGTCCCGTTCGTGAGGACCGCCACCCGGAGATCGTCGTACCGGGCCAGGAGGGAGCGAAGCAGTTCGGTGAAGCCGGGATAGACAAAGGGCTCCCCACCCGTAAAGCAGACCAGCCTGCAGCCGAGCCCGTAGGCTTCCTCCACCAGGGACCCGATCCTGCCGGCTTCGAGGGACCTCCCCTGGCCCTGGCATGTCTCGAACAAGCAGTGGCGACACCTCAGGTTGCACTCGTCCGTCAGGTGGATCCAGAGTTCGGAAAGGCTCTCCAGCCCCAGGGCCTTTCTCCCTCTGTACGGCGTCGACGGAGGGGGCAGGATCGAGCGAAAGAGCTGGTCCACGTCCAGGGCAGCCGATGTGTACCCCCCGCCCGCGCGGTTCCGCCACCATCGGACGAGTTCCTCCCGGCCTGCCCCCTTCATCCATTGTCGAAGGAGTCGGTCCGCCACGGGACTCGGCACGAACCAGAAGGGGGTCTCAGGATACAGATAGATCGGGTCCCCTCGACCCGCGACCCGAACGAGGTCCTTGGGTGAGATATCCTCTTTCCTGCGCTGTGCGCGAGCGGGCAGGTCATCATCCGGTCTCTTGCCGGCCGGACGTTTCTGACTGCAGCACTTCGGCTTCAACGACGGTTCCCCTTTCCCGGGTCGCAGACACACATCCGCACGGTCCGATCCCTACGATCTCACCTCTTCATACCGCAGAAGGCGGCCCTGTGCAATTCTTCTTATAAGGAGGATGCTTTCAGGCGCGCTGTCGTTTCACTCTGAAAGGAGGGGATGGGTACCGGCAACCAACAAAGGGGCGAAAACAGGATGAGAAATCGTTCTATGTTCTTTCAGGAGACCGTTAAATATCGATGGTTGTTTCCTGCAACAACAGGCTTACGCCGTTTATTGATTCTATACTGTTCAAGGCATTCACAAGGTCGACCTTGCTCTTCCCTTTCTTCAGTTTGACGTGATACGCATAATCGAGTCGTTTTCCTTGAGCCATGTCCCGAAGCGTTATCAAGGCAAAGAGCTTGCAGTGGTCTTTCAGCACATCCTCGAGCATCGCCTTGCCTTCCGGGTCGTGCTCGCTGTTGAACCGAAGCATTCCGTCGAAATAGCTCTCCTGACCGAAAGGTGAATAATGCAGGACGAACGCGATGACGCAGAAAGCGAGGGTTCCCACCACGGCGATGTCATATCCGTTTACCCCGCAGGCGATGCCTGCGGCAAGACATGCAAACATGAAGATAATGTCCCGTGGTTCTTTCAGGCTGGTTCGGAACCGAATGATGGCCAAGGCGCCCAGCATGCCGAGTCCGCTTGCCAGGCTGTCGCCGATGGCCTGCATCACGGTGGAAGCCACAATGGCACTGAGCACCAGTGCCTGAAGGTAGTTCCGCGAGTAAGACAACCCGCGGAAGGTCTTTTGATAGGTGAAGGCAATCATGGTTGAAAGCAGGAAGGCAAGGATAACCGTATAGAGGATGGTGATCACCGTCGGGTTCACCGCGGTGGTCTGCAATTCCAATATGTCCAGCATGGGACCCCTCCCCCCTCAAAAAATGGCTGCCAGGTTATTGGATAGCAAGACTGAAGTCTTCCACTGGAAAGAAATATGCGCCCTGGAACTCGACAAGCTGAAATTCATACGAGCCGGCCGGCCAGGACTCCGTGACTGGGTCTTCTTCGCCTACGACAAAAGTAGCGTTCCCGCTTCCGTCTTCATTAACAATGATCGTCACTTCAACAGGCAGTATGATTAGATCTTGGATGAACCCTCCACCAATGACAATGCGGTTCAGGCCGGTTCCGACGAATTTCGCAAATTCACCTTCGTCAGGTTTTGTCTGTTCTGCGCCAACCAGATAGAGCCTTTCGCCATTGTCGGTCGTAAACGGATTCGGGTAGGTTTCGGTTACTGTAATGTTATAGAAGAGGTACTGGGCTAAGGTTTCTATGGTCATACCGCGGCCTTCATACTGCCATGTACCTGCCAAATGGTAATAATCCAGGTTTTCATCCTCAGTGGCGAGCATGACTCTCGTGCAAGAACCCTGTTCATTAAAGGTGTACGTTCCGATGAGCTCGTCCGAAGCGCGGTACGTGCCGCTCACCAGTGGTTCACCTTGTATGAACTCCGGCCCATCAATACCTGCGGTGCTCGCTCTGCCGACGGCCTCCGCGCTTAAGTCGCTTTCGCCTTCGGTTTCGTTGTAGGCCTTCACCTTGTAGTAGTAAGGGACGGCCGCGTCTACCAGCAGGTCATAGTAGACCGTGCCATAGAGATTGCCACCCACCTGATCATAGGGCCCCTCAAGGTTCCCTGCGCGGTAGACCCGGTAATAGTCGGCATTGTCCGAGACCTCCCAGAGCACCAGGACCGTGTCATTGAAAACCCCGTCTGTGGCCGTGACACCGGAAGGGGCCGGAACCTCGGCGCTAGAGGTAGATCCGGCGACAGGGGGACTGAAGTCGCTTTCAACACCATCATCCATATAGGCTTTCAGCTTGTAGTAATAGACAGTGGCAGGCTCGACCGTATCGTCAACGAAAACATATTCCGTGATATCCTCTCCCACCAGCTCATAGGATCCCTCTTCGCTATCCGATCTGAACACGTTGAAGGAATCACCATAGACTTCCGAATCCCATGTGACTGTAATGGAACGGAAAGAGACGTCAACGCTGGCGAAAACACCGAAAGGCGGGTCCAGGTCGGTGGCTCGGGTTTCAAATGCGGCTTCATCGAGTCCCAGCTCGTCAATCACCGCCTTTGTACGGGTATAGAAGTATTCTCGCACCCTCGCCGCGTTCTCCATCTCCTCGGCTTCGTCAATATCATTGTCCAGGTGACCCGCATAAAGAGCAGCCATCTTCTTGTACGTTTTCGCATAGTCATTGTAGACAAAGAGTTCGTTAGCCGGGGTAATCAGGTCAACGATGTATTGTTCATAGATCTCACGATATTCGGGAATCTCAAAGATCTTTTCCACCAGAGGCGAATCCCACGTGTGGATGAGGTCAAGAAAAAACACAAGGACCTCCAAAGGGATATCCGCAGGGAGCCCCAGAAAGGCCGGTAGCTGAAAAGCAAGAAACTGATTGACGATGTTCGGCCATTCATAGATTCCGACGGTATCCGTATCGATCAAGGGAATGGCCTGGCCGAATACCATGTCATAGTCGACCGGAATAAACTCGATTTTGCCCAGATTGTTGAGGTAGAGGTAATAGTTGTTCCCCATGGACCAATAGTCGTCCCATTTGCCCAATAGCACATTGATGGCCTGGGCCATAAGGAAGTCCTTCACCCTGAAATTCTTGTCCAGGTAGGATTTCAGGTCGCTGCCGCTCAGGGTATCCAATTTGTTGATGAAATTTAGCAACACCCTATGGTCTGCCGCCTCTTCATTGGTCTTAAGATCATAGGTGGGTCGATAGTTCGTTTTCCAGTCTTTTGACCCGATCACCCGGCGTTCATCAAACATGTCGGCCGGTACGTCTTCTATGGGTTCCAGTGTGGCAGGCCCGGAATCTCCGAAAAGGCATTTATATAGGTTTCCGTCATTCCCATCCCTGCCGTATCTCTTGGTCAAGAAGGATTTGTCCACCGGTTCGATGATGGTGTAGATGCCGAAATAGCTACGAATCCCTTCAATGGTGATGTACAGCTTTGCTGAACCGGTTCTGGGCGCAGTCACACCGGCTCGGTCCAGCAGATCAAAGCTATAGATCTCCCGAACTTGAGACTCATCCCACCAGGGGGGATCAAATGCATTCATCCGAAAATCGAGTTTCCGCAACTGGCAAAATCGTCTGTCATCCCTTTCTTGATATGCATCGGTTCCCTCCACAAGATCAAAGGACTCATTGAACTTCACCTTGAAATGTGCCCGGTGAAGGGCCCCGTGCTCTCCGGTTTCATCATCGATGTCCTGGGGAATCGTGCGGGAGGCATTGCCTTTTGTCCGGAACCCGACCGCCCGGATGGTTCGATCTCCTGCCGGACCACGATACACGAATGTCGCCTTCCGATACTTTCCGGTCCGTCCCAATCCCATGACATCGTTTTCTGCATAGTCCTTCATGTCCTGAATATGCCCGTCCCACTCTTCCTGGGAGATGACGATCTCAATCTCATGAAGGGTCTTTTTGGAAAAGAGTGCTTCATAGCCGCTATAGTCGGTTAAGCCATCGTCCTCGGGAGGGAGGTCGCAGGCGCTGAGGACAAACAACGGCAATAGGACCAGGCCCCAAGACAGACGGTTCTTCATGATGCAGCTCCTTGTGATGAGATTCTTTGTCTTCCTTGATTTGACGTAAGGTCCTGGTTTTTGTTCACACACAGAATCGAACAGCATTCAGTTCCTCTATCCAATACGAACGGTATGCTGCCTGCCGAATGAACCGGGTTTGTGCTGTTGAAATACTTCACGAACAGCGGTTACGTATTTGGAGAACCTTCTTCGCAGAAGATCGAATCCACGGATTAGGTCGACCATCCATAGCGGCACCTGTGAAGCATAGCATTTCAGCTCCAATATGACGCTGCAGCCCGGATCAAACACTGCGGCGTGATCACATGGAATCAGAGAGGCCGCCTCCGCGCACGGACGATAGCCGGTAGGCGGGCAGTATTTCAGGTCGGTGTCAAAGGTCACCCGGGCATAGTCATCGACCTGAGACACATAGGCCCTCCGTTTATACTGCAAGAGAACCTTCGGTTCGGCTTGATAGGTCTGAGCCAAACGCAGAAACAGATCCAAATGGTTCCTTGGTCCTTCAACATGCGAATCCCGGAGCGGCTCGGCACCGGGCTCTTCCAGAACATGGTGCCAGGTGGAATCCTGAACGCTCACCCGGAATTTTCGAACAATGCGAACCTTCTTCTGCTTGATCTCCAGAAAGAAGGGCAACTCGCCGGTGTCGCCGTATGACCGAACCCGCATGTTCACTCGATTGGCAGAACCCTCCAGGCGCCTGCGGAGAAACAGATAATTGGGAGAATCCAAATAGAGACTGTTGACCGTGTAGACCCCTCCTTCTGCATCCCGGGAATACTTGTCCGGCGAACAATAGATCGAAGCAAAGTTCGATATGGGCTCAACCATCGTTTCCGGGATATGAAATTTCAGCTCCAATCGCTCGAGCAGACGCAACGATTCTATAGATTGGCTGATATTCATAGGTCCAGCGGCTCCAGGTTTGTTGACAAATGATTCCTTAAAGGCTTCTCAAACAGCTTGCCGGACACATCCATGAGGTTGACATATTTTCGGAGGATCCGGCGCTTCATCTTTGTAATGGCAACTTCGGTTTTCAACATGCTCTTCTTCATCTTGAGAAGTTTGAGCGGATTGGTCCCCTCGATTCGCTGAAAGACCTCGAGGGACGATTGCGCGTTGCTGGCCGCCTTTCTTCCCAGTAAGATGTCATACTGCTTTATGGAGCGTTCCAGATCCCTCAGAAAAAAAGTGGTGTCCCCTGCGATTTCTCTTCTCAAGTTTTCAAAGTCGCTTTTTTCCTTGAGGCTTGTCAGTTTCCTTCGGTCTATGTCGAGGCGGTTTGGATTGACGATAGGAAGCATAATCCCGAATCTCAAGATCATGGCTTCTTCAAAATCACGGCGCTCGTCCATCTCATAATCAAATTGAAAGAAACTCAGGTAACGCCTGTTTTCGGCCTTTTCCAAATTATAGCGGTTCTCGGCAAGCTCAGTGCTCAAATGAGCCCGTCGGATATGAATGTTCTCCTCCTCCGGTGGGTGGCTGAAATTCTCGATCGCCTGCTTGATTGCATCGATGTCGATCAGGTCGACCGGTTCCAACGAAACAGGCCCGTCCGCACCCATAGCGGTCTTGATTTCATCTTCGAGATCGCGGACGGAGTTTTCGAGATCGATGATATCGAGCTGCAATTGGATGATATCGTCTTCGGCCGCAACCAATGCTGTAGGATCAGAATCAAGATCGTTGATGCTCTTCCGCTTGATATCCAGGCGATCTTCGGCAACCTCCATCATTTTTCGGTTCAGGTCCAGAAGGTCCTGGGTCCTCGTAAAATCAATCAACACCCGGTATCTTCGTTTCAGGGCCTTGTTCAGTAGCAGTTCAAGCTGCGCCTCATTGTATTCCAGGCGAGCCTTGTAGACTCTCCTGCCATTTCGCGTCTCCCCCCAACCGGTCGGAGAAAATCGTACACCATACCTTTGTTGACTTTCGCTAAACTCATCAATTCTGGCCCGGAATTCAACTTCCCGGATAAGCGGAGTATTCGGCCTGGATCCTTCCAGGAAACTAACCTTTTCGTTCTGGAAGTGCAGTGTGGGATCTTGAGCCGCGCTTGAAAGGAATTCGGTCACGGAAACTCCTTCAGCCCAGGAAACTGAACTCGCAGCGAGAATCAAACAGAGAAAAACCACCATCCTTTTCATAGAAGTCTCCTCATCTTTGTTGAGCGATTCGTCGTCGAGCTCAGGGGCCCTTGCCCTCGCTTGTTTCACCTTGACTCGGCTTGCGGTTGATTGAAAGGGCATCTGGAATCCTGAAACCGGTGGGACGGTCCCTCAATTCCACCGGAGTAATGATGAGCTTTTCGCCCAGAAGAAATCGGTTTTCCGGCGGAATCAGGATCTGAACTTCCCGGCCCCACATCTGAATATCCGGCCGCTTCCGAAGTCGTAACGGGTATTCCACTATCCTGGCGCCCACTCCGACCACCTCACCGATGGTGGCTGCGCTCTTATTGGCCATGGACACGACCCTCACCTTGTCTTTCACAGAAATGCGACTGTATACGTTTTCGTGAATGTACCCCTCTACATAGGCCGGGGAACGGCTGTGCACCGTCAGAATAGGGTCAAAGGGAGATACCCTTTCTCCCTGCTTGAAGTTCACTGAGCCGATGACACCCGTGATGGGTGAATGCTTCAGAAGATCATTCTTTTCTGCATGAAGGAGACTCAGTTCCTCCTCCAGGCCCTTCCGTTGAATGGAACCAGCCGTCTTCGATGAGTTCAACGTCTCTTTGAGTGTCTTGATCTTGAGCTGTGTAAGATGGGTCCCCAGTTCAAGTTCCTTCTCAAGGCTTTCGGCCTGTACCTGGAGGGGACTCTTGATCCCCTTCTGCGCTGTTGTGTCATCATTCTGTTGAATACTTCTCAGATTGGCGGTCAGACCTTTGTTGATTTGTTGCTTGTTGTCCAGTTGGGCAATCTTGTTCCGGAGATCAGCGACCGTTGCCTTTTGTTGCGCTTCCAGTTCGTTGATCCGGGCCTGAATATCTGCTGCGTTCACGAGCTGCTGGGCCTTCAGCTTGTCGATCTGGTTGGAAATCTCGTTGATCCTGTGGGTCAGCTCCGGCCGGTCGAGGGCTACAAGCAGTTGACCGGTATTGATCAGTTGCCCCGGAACCACATGGATCTTTCTTACTTCAACCGCTTTTTCCGCATTGACAACAATCTCCCTTGTCTCGGCGATACCAAAGAAAGTGGCCACCTCCGTACCGTTATCACGGGACACCATAACAAGGGCCACGACACAACCGAACCATACAATATAAAGAAGCTTTATCCTGCTCATGTCACGGGTTGCTTTCGAATTTTGTATAGGGTTTTCTTTGCCGCGAAAGAAGTATACGGGATGCAGGAATGTTCTGAAGGCAATTCATTCTGTCCGGTCGAATCCATGAACACTGAAGCTGGTATAGTATTCACTGCCTGATAGGATCTATTCACTTTATCAGTGGTGTCGATTGATGTCAACATGAAAACGAAACAAGAATAAAACAAAAACGAAACAAAGCAAGCTATCGATTGAGGTAGCCCCCCACAAGCGCCACCATCTCCTCCACAAACGCCTCTTCGCTCATTCCCGCAGGCGGGTGAATCACGAACTCATGGGCCAGGTTCTTGATCGCATGTACCACTATGTACGCGGCGTGGCGGCTGTTCTTCACCGACACCTGGCGGTGGGTGTCAAGCGTAAGGGCAAGCTGGTCGATGAACTGATCCTCCAGCTCGTGGACCTGCTCCATCGCCTCCGCCGACCAGACCGCCTCGGACAGAATCACGTAATTGAGCCTGGGATTGCCGGTGTGCAGTTCCAGTGTTGCTTTGATGAAAAGGCTCAAGAGCTCAGTCAGGTCGGTCTCGAGCAGGTTGCGCCCGGCCACCAAACCCATGAGCATGTTTCCCGCGATCTCGATGTGACGTTTCGCAAGGGTCACGAGGATCGTTTCCTTGTTGGGGAAGTACTGGTACAGGGACCCGATGGAGACCCCGGCTCGCTCGGCAATGTGATTGGTAGTCGCCCCGGCGTATCCTCGCTCGGCAAAAACCTGAGTAGCGGCCTCGACAATCTGCTCCACCGTGAACCGCGAGCGCTCCTGAGTCGGCGATTTTATTGGATTTATTCGCTTTTTGCGGGCCATGTGCGTGCTCTTTCGAATGCGAGTTGCCAAATTATGAGTAATTACTCATATTTAATAGCAGATCTTAACGGAGAAAGGAAAGCCTAATAATGGAGCGTATCGAGTTCCCAGCCGCCATCGCAGTCTATTTCTTGATCGCCTTGGTGCTGCCGACCCTTCGTGTGTGGCGCAGGCACCGGACATGGCCCGTGGTCTTTCACCGAGAAGCAAACCCCCTCGCCCGGACCATGGGCCTGCTTCTCAGCGGCTTTCTCATCGCCCTCATGGCATGGGCGATCCTCTACTGGCGGCTTGGCCCAAAGACCATCGGCATCTGGGGCGCACCGGGCTGGGTGGCCATCACGGGCTGGTTCCTCATAGCATGCGGCACCCTCATCACCGTGGTGGCCCAAGGCCAGATGGGCACAGCCTGGCGCATCGGCATCGACGACCGGCCCACGGAGCTGGTCGCCAACGGGCTCTTTGCCTTGAGCCGCAATCCAATCTTCTCCGGCATGATCTTCACCCTGACGGGTGCGGTACTCATCTCCCCTGCGGTTTGGTCGATCCTCTTTGCATCCATCACCATCGTCCTCATTGCCGTGCAAACCCGGTTCGAGGAAAAGCACCTTGTGGAATTGCACGGGGAAGAGTACATCGCATACGCGCAGCAGGTTGGGCGCTTTCTGCCCGGAGTCGGGAAGTTTACGAAAAGGAGCGTTGGAATGCCCGATGCTGCAATCCATAGTGAACAAGGAGAATAAACATGCGGCTGACAACATTAGAATTCTGGGCTATGAACAATCCCGTCCGCAGGTGCATACAGAAGCGGTTCGAGTTCCGACTCTTTCAGGAGATGGGCCTCACCCGGCCCGGCAAGCGGATCCTTGAAATCGGCTGCGGCTCGGGCTACGGTGCACGGTTGCTCTCGACGATCAAGCCCGCAAGCTATGTCGGCATCGATCTCATGCCCGAGCAAATCGAACACACAAAGGGAATCGACCTGCCGAACACCGAATTCGCTGTCATGGACGCCACCGACCTGTCGGCCTTCGAAGACGCAAGCACCGACTATGTGGTCGTCTTCGGGATCCTGCACCACATCCCTGCGTGGAAAACCGTGCTTTCGGAGATCGAACGGGTGCTGGCCCCCGGCGGCAGCCTCTTTATCGAAGAACTCCAAAAGGCTTCGACGAAGATGATCGACCGGCTGTTCCACTGGCACGTGCCCGAAGCCGGGTTTTCCTACGCCGAATTCGAAACCGGGATGATGGACGCGGGGCTGGAGGTCCTGGAAACCCGGGCCTACGGTTTTTTCAATTCCTATTGCGCCCAAAAGCCGGACAATCAAACCTGACGGTCATGGCTCCGCAAGACCATGATCTTTTGTGCTATTACGGGGCAGATGCTCGTGGAGCCGAGGTGTCAGGGACGGTCTGCATCAACTGGAGCATTTCGCGGATGTCGGTCGTGGGCCTCTTGCACAGGTGGTTCGTGCACAGATAGGCGGTGGCTCTTCCCTCGAAGCTGTACGGGTGCTCCACGTAGGGCGCCAGTTCGACGATCTCGGGGGGGGGCTTCTCGGTCGGCTTCAGCAGGACAACCATGTTCGGGGCGTAGGCCTTCCCCAGGGCCGCAACCATCTCTTTCGTATCTCTTGCCCTGGAATCACCCACGATGATCACCTCGTGGTTCGGCCCCAGGCCGAAGCTCAGGGCGCTCATCATGTGAGAGAAGGCTGAGGGGTATTCCTGAATCGACTGAGAAAAGGCACGCACGGTCCGGTGCGCATTTTTCTCGAACTCTGTTGAGCCTGTCATGCGGCCGAGACGAAGCAGGTTCAATGCGGCCACCGAGTTCCCGCTCGGAAGGGCAGTGTCGTGTATCCTTTTTCGCCGAACGATCTGCCGCTCTCCGTCGTCGGGCACCAGGAAAAACCCACCCGCTTCCTCGTCCCAGAAGTGCTCCTGCATATCCTCTGTCAGGGACAGGGCGGACCGCAGGTATCGGGTCTCGAAGGTCGCCTCATAGAGCTCGATCATTCCCCAGGCCATGAAGGCGTAATCGGTCAGCATGGCGGGAATGGCGGCCTCCCCCTCCCGGTGACGGTGCAGGAGCCGTCCCTGCCCGTCCCGCATCTTCTCTAGAACGAACTCTGCTGCCTCCTTCGCGGCCTTTGCATAAGCAGGCTCATCCAGGGCGCGGGCCGCCTTGGCCAGGGCCGCGATCATCAGCCCGTTCCAGTCGGCCAGGATCTTGTCGTCCTTGTAGGGATGAATCCGCCCGGACCTTGCCTCGAAGAGCTTCTCTCTCGCCCGGTCGATGTGACTCCGAAGCACCTTATCGGATAGGCCCTGCTCCTTAGCGATTTCGTCTAGGGGTGCATGTAGGTAGAGGATGTTGTTCCCGGCGGCCTCCATCGAAAAAACGGGGCGAATCAACCCCGCGTCCCCTTCCCCAAGGACCCGGCCGACTTCGTCCCACCTCCAGAGGTAGAACTTGCCCTCCTCGCCCTCGCTGTCGGCATCCTCGGCAG
>RCNG010000492.1_pt1 | contig 19358 bp, 17 predicted proteins | sample 2041371 | NCBI WGS metagenome assembly RCNG01 (sample SAMN09708227, study PRJNA481090) | Marine sediment metagenome, whole genome shotgun sequencing project. | biome: marine sediment; feature: ocean; material: sediment; isolation source: Sewage treatment plant 1 marine sediment (STP1) ... | reverse complement strand
ATGACCCAAGACACAAAAATTCTGGAAACAACCCGCAAGTCGATGGCGTCAATACCGCGGGCAAGACCAACACCCAATACGGCGCCGACCAGCGTGTGCGTCGTGGAGATCGGAATACCGGTACCCGATGCAATAACAATTGTCGTTGCGGCCGCGAGTTCAGCCGCAAATCCACGACTGGGCGTTAGCTGCGTGATTTTTTTGCCGACTGTCGCGATAACGTGGCGACCGTAGGTCGCGAGACCGACAACGATTCCGCCACCACCAATGGCGAGAACCCACCAAGGCAATGATGATTTCGCGGCGATCGAGCCCGTCGTAGCGGTACTGATGACTGCCGCCAGAGGTCCGATTGCATTTGCGACGTCGTTGGAACCGTGGGCAAAGGCCATGCCGCACGCCGTGACGACCATTAACACACCGAACACGCGTTCAACGGTGTAGAAGTGCTGGTGTTTTTCGGCCTTCTTGTCCGGCTGAATTCTCGAAATAAAGATCGACCCCAGCACGGCAATTGCTGCAGCAATGCCGGTCGCCAGCATATAGCTTTGCTTAAGCTCGAGATCCAGGCCGACATGTTTGAGGCCCTTGAGAATGGTCACCAACGTGATGGTGAAAGCGGCGAAAAATATGTAAATCGGCACGTAACGCTTGGCCTTCGCCAGCGGGTCTTCCTGGTGCAGGATCAGTTTTTGCACACTCATATAGATCAGGAAAGCGATGAACCCGGACGTAATCGGGGAAACAACCCAGCTCATAACGATGGTGCCAACCTTGCTCCACTGAACGGCATCAATGCCGATGCCGACAGCCGCGAAACCGACGATGGCTCCAACGATCGAATGGGTAGTCGAAACCGGCCAGCCTTTTCGTGAGGCGATCAGCAACCATGTTCCCGCGGAAAGCAGGGCGGCGAGCATGCCGTAAATCAGCAGCTCTTCCTGCCCTTCCAGCAAGCTCGCGTCGACGATGCCTTTGCGAATGGTCGAGGTCACTTCACCGCCGGCCAGTACTGCGCCCGCGAATTCAAAAACAGCGGCAACGAGAATGGCCTGCTTGATCGTCAACGCTCCCGAACCGACCGACGTCGCCATCGCATTGGCGACGTCATTCGCACCAATGCCCCAGGCCATGAAAAGGCCAAATGCTGCGGCCAAACCGATGTAAACGTACTGCGCTTCCATTTATAGGCTCCCGAGGTACGCGCTACCCCGATTTATTGTTTTTTATTAGTGAGAGAGCAGCAGCTCGAGACGACGGCCAACGCGTTCGGCCATGTCGGCAATCTCGCCGGTCAATTCTATGACCTGGTACATGAACATCGCATCGATCGGATCCAGCGTCTTCTCGATTTCATACAAGGATGAACGCAATGCAGCTTGCTTTTCGTCCGTATCAGTCTCGATTTGATCAAAGACCCGTGACCAGTGCAACCTCAGCGCCGCGGAAGCCCGCCGTGAACAGTTCATCCAGCTCACGAACGCTCTTGCGTGCCTGCTTGGCAGCGTCGATATTGCGATCGACGAATTGCAGAAACTGCTTGGCAATTGGGTCCGGTATCTGCAACCTTCGGCCCACCACAAGGCCGGAAACATCCTTGGTCCGATTGGCAATCTTGTCCTGCACCAATAAGAGCTCGAGCAAGTCCTCTCGAGGAACTGGCATGAACAAGCTTTTCGGCAATTGCAGGCGGATCTTCTTTTTCAGATCGTCGGCATCGTGCTCAGCTTTCTCGATCTTATCGCGCGCGACGAGGGCGGCCTCCCAGTCACCCTTGATAGACGCTGCGAAAAACGGCTTCAATTGCCGTGCGCATCGATAGGCAATACCGATGTGCTTTTCCAATGGTTTTACAGGCGACGAGCCAAAGATATTTGCCAGCATATTGGCCATTCGAGACGTTCCTCAAGGGCATGGATTTTAAGCCGCAATCCTACCACAGCGTTTGCTCGAAATTGACAATTTGGGCGTGTTAAACTGCGCCGCTTCGAACCCCTGACGAGATAACGAATTACGCTATGGCTTACTGGTTAATGAAGTCGGAACCCGACGTTTACAGCATCGATCATCTCGCCAAAGACGGCTGCGAAATGTGGGACAGCATCCGCAACTATCAGGCCCGTAATATGATGCGGGACGACATGAAGATTGGCGACGAGGTGTTTTTCTACCATTCCAACTGCAAAGAGCCCGGCATTGTCGGCCTTATGAAAGTCGCCAGCGAGCCCTATCCGGATCCCGTTCAATTCGACAAGAAATCGCGATATTTTGATGCGAAGAGCAAGCCAGAAGACCCCCGCTGGATTCTCGTCGACGTGGAGTTCGTCCGGAAACTGGCGCGCAACATCACGCTGACGGAGATCAAGGCTGAAAAGAGTCTCGAAGACATGATCCTGACCCGGCGCGGAAATCGCCTGTCAATCATGCCGATAGAAAAGAAGCACTGGAAGAAGATCCTGAGTCTCGAATGAAACCCTGGAAGAGAAATTTACTGGTATTGGCGATAGCCGTTATTTGCGTTCTCGCCGTAAATTCGCCCGCCCGGCTGAATTACTCCCCGACGGTTGCCAAGGACCGAAGCCTCCAGGACTACCTGGTCGAGCCCATGTCCTTGTTGATCCCGGGTACCGAGAAGCGACTGACCTGGCATGCCGAAGCAGATGCGAAGACTGAATGGTCCGTCGTTGCCCTGCACGGATTTTCCGCGTCGCGTCAGGAAACGGCGCCACTGGCGGAGCTCGTCGCGAAAAATCTCGCGGCAAACCTGTATGAGACTCGCTTTGCCTCGCACGGCCTGAAAGAAAACGGGCTTGTCGACGTCAAGGCAGAGCAGTGGCTGGATGACGTCGCCGATGCATTAACGGTTGGCGATATGATTGGCGAGAAAGTCGTCGTCGTTGCCGTATCAAATGGTGCCGCCCTCGCGTTGGCCATGCTCGACCATCCAACGATGCAATCGGCCGACGCGTTGATTCTGTTGTCACCGAACTTCGGTCCGGCTGATCCGAAAGTAATGTGGGCCACCTATCCCGGTGGACCGTTGCTGTTGAGGCTTGTCGCCGGTAGCACTCGAAGCTGGGACGCCTACAACGAGCAGCAAGAGATTTACTGGACAACAAGTTATCCGATGCAGACGATCGTTGAGGTCATTCGTGTTGTCGACCGCACAATTCGAAAGATCAGGACAGTGGCAGCGCCGCGCATCCAGCTAATTTATTCACCCGATGACAAGGTGGTATCAATCCCGGCATTACAGTCCGCCTACGCTGCTCTGAAGTCACCGCACAAGGAAATCATAGAGGTATCTGAGTACGGTACTCCCTACGCACACATCATCGCCGGCGACATCATTTCTCCCGACAATACCGTTCCGCTGTCCGCGCAGATCGCAGACTTTATTTTGCGTGGAGCTCCCTGAGGCGATCCTGTATTGGCGCCGCCCCACCCAGCGCCAGCATGATGACCAGATCACCCGGCTCAGCCCAGTCCATTGCGGCCGAAAACGACTCCAGCTCTTCCTCGTGATGTTCGATGCTGGATGGGTCAGCGCCGCAAGCGACCAGTTCGTCTTTGATAATGGCAAAGACATCGCCATGCTCCCGACCCCGATGATAAGCGCCAAGCTCCGAGATAATCACCCGGTCCAGCCCGATCGCTGACGCGTCACGTGTCATTTCACGGATCAGGTCATCGGGACGATCACCGGCCTGACCAAAACAAAGCGCGCGACGCTTCGCGGGTATCGCCTGCGCCATGTCAAATAAGGCATTCATTGCGGCGGGGTTGTGGGCAAAATCGATTAACACTTTCACGCCATCGACATCATGAATATTGCAGCGACCCGGATTCTCGTCCTGCACCATCGTTTTGAGGCCATCGCTGATCGCGTCAAACGGCAAGCCGAGGCAGTACGTCAAAGCAGAGGCGGCCAATGCATTGGCAACGTTGTGCCGCGCCGCTCCCCCCATCGATATGGGAATCTCATTGCTGCGACAAATGACTCTTCGTTCGCCCGCTTCCGCTTTGACCAGATCGTCGCCATCCAGGAAGAAGCAAAGCTCGCCGCGCTTAATGGCCGACGCGATCAGAGCGTTGTCGACCTGTAAGCTGAACCAGACTATTCGGCCGCCAAACTCGTTCGCCTTCTCTCGCAGCAAGGCATCGTCGGCGTTCAGAATCAACACCCCTGACTTACGCACGGCCCGACTGACAATCCATTTGATATCGAGCAATTCCGCGAGGTTTTGCGAACCGAAATCGCCGAGATGGTCTGCAGCAATGTTCGTGATCAATGCGGCATCTGCCCGATCCACGCCCAGACCGCGGCGCAAGAGGCCACCACGTGCGGACTCGAGAATCGCGATGTCGACATCCTGCTCGCGAAGAACCGCCCGGGCACCGCCGGGGCCGGACCAGTCGCCCCGATCAATCACTCGATCGTTTACGGCGATCCAGTCTGTCGAACTCAATCCAACATTCTTACCAGCAGCACGTGCAATGTGTGTGGCCAAACGGACAGACGTCGTTTTGCCATTGGTGCCGGTCACGAGACCGATCGGTACGTCGTGATACTTGTCCCAGTCCAGGTCGTCCGGCGTTTCTCGCACCGCCCAGGTTTCCGAACCGCTGCCCAGGCCGACCGAGACTTCGTCGTCATCCCAAAGCAAGGTCTTGCCGTGCCGTCTGGCGTCAGCGATCAAGGCCATCAGCGACGGGTTGGCTTCTTCATCCGCTGACGCGAGGAGCGCCGCAACGGTCGAATCGAAATCAGGGACTTCAACGTCAATGCCCAGTTCGCTGGCGGTAACGGCCCACGCCCATTCGTTGAGTTCAGAGGCTGCGTAGAGTGCATCTATCCGCGCGGAAAATGCGACGCTGACACCACCTGACAATCGCCTTGCGACGTAAACCGGTTTTTTCCAGCCGAGTGCGTCGTGCATTTTTTGTACGTTCGTCTTCCAGGCGCGGGCAAACGGCTCAACATCCTTTGCATCGCACTGGACGTCCAGAATCGCGCCGGGTCCATCGGCAATTGCGCTGGGACCCGTCAGCCTTCTTGCGTCTAGGAACTCCATACGCGGCTAGTCGCTGTCCTCGCCACGCGCAATTCGAACGCCGCGCTCATCGCTGATGATTTCGATACCAGCATCCATTTGGAATCCGCCGGTATCGGGCAAATCGATCGCCGCAGGCACCTTCTTGCCCGTATCTTCAGCGTGTGCGCCCGAGTTGAAGTAGATGATCTGTTTCCAGGTCCGCTTGATGTTGTCACCGAGCACCAGAATTAGATCACCGGCCTCGGCCATCTCAAGCGCACGCGCCGTCGCTTCCTGCTCATTGGGAATGACTTCGATTTGATCCGGAGATATTCCGTCTTCAAGCAGCTTGTTCTTGAGCATCACGGCGACTTCATCTTTACCACGCCCTCGAAGCCCATCATCACAACGACAAATGAAGTGATCAAAATGGCCTGCCGCAACCTGAGCAATTTCTCGGATGTCTTCGTCGCGCCGATCACCGGGCGCTGACAAGACCGCAATTCTGCGGCCCTCAACGTCGAAGCGATCAACCAGTCCGCACATTGCTTGTACTGCAGCAGGATTATGCGCGTAATCAAGAATCACTTTGAACGGATGCTCGTCGTAGATATTCATCCGGCCCGGCGCCTGGAAGAACGACGAATCAAAGGTGCGAAGCCCTTGACGGATATCCTCAAGACCGACATTCATGTTGTAGGCGAGCGCCGCGGCAAACATTGCGTTCTGTACATTGTGCAGCGCACGACCCTCGATCGTCGCGGGAATCAAATGCGTCCAGACCAGCGGCGTATGGGTTTCGTTGTCGTAAATCGAAATCAGGTGGCCGTTCATACCTTGTTCAAGGACGAAAGCCTGGCCGCCCGCCTGGATATGTTGCTTCACCAGAGGATGCATCGGATTCATCGTCACATAGCTGAGCTTCTCGGCATCCGTGTAGTCGGCCATCTGCAGACAAAGCGGATCGTCGGCGTTTAGCACGGCGGCGTCAGTCGCAATCTCGATCGGTACCCGTTTGACTTCCGCGAGTTGCTCCAGCGTGTCGATTCCGCGCAGCCCCAGGTGATCCGCCGTCACGTTAATACATGCCGCCACGTTACAGGTCTGGAAGCCCAGGCCGCTGCGCAGCATCCCGCCGCGGGCCGTCTCCATTACGGCGGCATCAACAGACGGATCGCGCAATATCATGTGCGCAGAGACGGGACCGGTCATATCGCCCGGCACGCTCAAGTTGCCGTCGATGTAGACGCCATCTGTCGACGTGAATCCAACCGTGAGACCCGACATTTTCAGGATATGGGCCAGCATGCGCGACGTCGTCGTCTTACCGTTGGTTCCGGTAACCGCCGCTATGGGTATGCGACTGGGCGACTCAGGCGGAAACAGCATATCGATGACGGGCCCCGCGACATCGCGCGGTGTTCCTTCGCTGGGCGCAACGTGCATTCGAAATCCAGGACCTGCGTTAACCTCGCAGATGCCGCCACCCGCCTCGCGATACGATTCAGTAATATCGCGGGTCAGAAAATCGACACCGCCGATATCGAGACCAATGGCCTTGATCGCGCGAACCGCCATTTCGCGATTGTCCGGATGCATGATGTCGGTAACGTCGATCGCCGTACCGCCCGTCGAGAGATTGGCCGTCGAGCGCAAGAACACCGTTTCATCTTTTTCCGGGACCGTATCGCGATCGTAGCCAAGCTTGGCCAGCAAGCGTTCCGCCTGATGATCGAATTCAAGACGCGTCAGCACTTTCTCATGCCCGACGCCGCGGCGCGGATCTTCGTTCACTATGTTGACCAGCTGCTGGATCGACTGTTTGCCATCACCAACAACGTGTCCCGGTACGCGCTTCGCCGCTGCGACCAACTCACCGTCAACAACGAGAATGCGGTGATCGAAACCTTCTATGTAGCTTTCGACGATGATTATTCGGCCGTGCTCGCTGGCCTTTTCGAATCCTGTTTCAACTTCTTCGTCGGTACGAAGATTGATCGCTACGCCGCGGCCGTGATTGCCGTCCAGCGGTTTGGTGACGACGGGGAACCCGATTCGTTTCGCCGCGCGCACGGCATCACGCTTGCTGCGGGCCATGATCTGTTTTGGAACCGGCAATCCCAGATCGCGCAGGATGCCGTTGGTTTCTTCTTTGTCGCCCGCCAGTTCGACAGCAATGTTGCTTGTCCGCGTGGTCGTCGTTGCCTGAATGCGTTGTTGGTATCGGCCGTGACCGAACTGCACCAGGCTGTAGCGATTCAATCGCAGCCAGGGAATATCACGCTCTTCAGCCGCCTTTACCAACGATGCGGTACTCGGACCGAATTCGCGACGCTGTGCATAACGGATAAAGCGGTCACGCTCCTCGGCAAAATCCCAGTCTTTTTCCGGCGCATCATCTTGCGCAATCTCTGCTGGCAGCAAGCTGTGAATCAGCTTCAATGCGAGATCGGACGCTTCTCGACCTACTTCGGCGTCCTTGTACTGGAACACCATATTGTAGAAGCCGGGACGACCATCGATCGAACGCGTTCGTCCGAACGTCACATTCGAGCCCGCGACGTTTTGCAGCTCAATGGCTACGTGCTCCATCACATGTCCCAGCCAGGTGCCTTCATCATCACGCAGTCGACGAACGAAGCCGCCCGGCTCTCTGTAGGAACACCCATGCTCGTGCAGACCCGGCAGGACGTCGAGCAATGGCTCAATGAACTTATCGCCCAGGCGACCGGTTGGCCATTCCTCGAGTACCCCAAGGTCCAGGACGTGTCGAATAACCGGGAAACGAGCAAACGTGCTCGGTCCGACGAATACATTCGTAGTTTCAATTTTCATGACAGAAGCCTGTTGTTATTGTTGGCGTCGCTTTTTCAGTCTTGGTCTGCAGCATGCGCTTCGCGCGAGGCGATATCAAAGCGCCCGCCTGCGACCAGAATGTGCAAGGTTATGTCGATCAAACTGACCGGCTCACCCTTTCGTGCGCGGTCCATTGAAGAATAACTGAGGTGCGTTGGGTCTATGACGGTAATGCCGCCGCTGCCGACAACCTCCAGCTCATCGCCCGGACGAATAAATGCGGCCGTATCCTCATCCAGCCCAATACCTACTGCAAACGGGTTGTAAGCCAGCGCTGTCAGAAGACGTCCCAGTCTGTCGCGCTCACGAAAGTGCTGATCAATGATAAACGCGTTCGTTAATCCCAGGCCCGGCGCCATAGTGACCATATCCGGGCTTGGCGTACTCCCTTCCGATCCGCCAGCAATCATGTGCTCGGGCATAAAAGCGGCGCCGGCCGATGTGCCCGCGACGTGCATGCCTTCTGCATTACGGCGACGAATCGTTTGTGCCGCCTTGGTCCCGCCCAGCGTTGTGGAAAGCCGCAGTTGATTACCGCCCGTCATGAAAACGCCATCGCACTTCTCAATGTAGTCAACGTCGACGCCATTCTGGCAATCCTCACGCGTAATAAACGGCAATACTCGCGCGTGCTTCACACCCAATTTGCGAAAGAGTTTCTCGTAGTTCCGACCCGTATCTTCGAGCTCGGATGCTGTCGGGATGATGCCGATGCGCGAATCGAGGCCTCCGCAGATCTCGACGAAGCGGTCGAGAATCTCCGGATTATTCAGTTTTTCTTCGGCACCGCCGATAGGAATGATGTAACCGCGTGAAGTTCCGGAAATATTGTCTGCAGGACACATGTTTGGGGGCTCCGCTCAGGGCGAGAAAGGTAAAAATGACGGGATACGAAAAAGGTCGGGTATTTTACACAAGATTTCAGCAAATCCGGCGCTTAATGCTGCAAAATACCCACGACTTTTCTTCAGGATCCAAATCGTGGCAAAACCCAAGCTACCGCTAGGCCAGGAATCGGACTATCCGAACAAATACGCACCCGAATTGTTGTTTCCTATTCCTCGACTCGACAGTCGCGAAAGCCTTACAGATGGCGAGATGCCGTTCCGGGGTAGCGATATCTGGAATGCCTGGGACCTGACCTGGCTCGGCCCCGACGACAAGCCTGTCGTGGCGACCGGCGAATTTCGGATCCCCGCGGAATCGGCGAATCTTATCGAGTCCAAATCGCTGAAGTTGTACCTGAACTCGCTTTCCATGAGTCGATTCGACAGTCCCGCGCGAGTTGCCAGTACTTTGACGACGGACCTGTCGGCGTGCGCCGGAGCTTTGGTTGACGTCGCGGTAGACGCAATAGAGGACACGGAATCAAGAAACGTGATTCGCTTGCCCGGCCTCTGTATTGATTCGCTGCCGGTCGCCTGTGACGCCTGGGATGTAGACCCGACGCTTCTGGAGTGCGACCCGGACGAGATCGTGGAAGAAGACCTGCACACCCATTTGCTGCGCAGTTTATGCCCTGTCACCGCTCAGCCCGACATCGGCAGTCTTGCCGTCCACTATCGAGGACCGAGAATCGATCCGGCATCGTTACTAAAATACGTCGTGTCATTTCGCGAACACAACGATTTCCACGAGGCCTGTATCGAACGAATGTTTGTGGATCTTCTGAATCGCTGCCGTTGCGAGAAATTGAGCGTTTTTGCTCGCTACCAGCGGCGTGGCGGAATCGACATCAATCCGTTCCGCAGTAATTTTGAGAATCAGCCAAAAAATGCGCGCCTCTGGCGGCAGTAATCAGTCCGACTCAAGATCCTCCGCGTCCAGCTCATGCCCCCAGTCCTGCTTTGCGGACAGATAGCGGCGATTGCTGTCACTGACGCCGGTAACGTGTTTCACGCGAGTGATATCCGCAAGCCCAAACTCCGTCAGGTCATCCACTTTCTTGGGGTTGTTGGTTAGTAGACGAATCGGTTTCCCAGCAACAAAATATTTCAGCAGCGACGCGGCATCACTGAAATCACGGCTATCGTCAGGGAGACCCAGTGAACGATTCGCTTGATAGGTATCTTCGCCAGCGTCCTGCAGTAAGTACGTCGCCGCCTTCGCCCACAAACCGATTCCGCGGCCTTCGTGCCCGGACATGTAGATGACAAGTCCCCCGTCATCGTCGTCTCTGATACGTTCAAGCGCGGAATGCATTTGTGGTCCGCATTCACAACGCTGTGAACCGAATACATCACCTGTCATGCAACTCGAGTGCACGCGAACCATCGGATTTGTCCACGCTGTCGGATCCCCCACGACCAGCACGCTGTTCACAGCCATGGATGACGCAAGCGCCGCGAAGGACTGCTGGCCATTCTGTTCGCGAAGATCGTCGGCTAGCGCTTCGATCTTGCCGAGCTCCGCGTTGCGCACGCAGGCATACCACTGAACGTCAACTCGCGAATTGCAAAGCTGCAATGGCAACGGGATAGGGCCCAGAAGGCTGATGGTTGCCAAACTGGATGGCGGCTGTTCGAGGCTCATTTTGCGGCCTTCGAGATCAATCTGAAAAAGGCTGCCCTTTGCGGAGAGCCGTTCACGGATAGCGGGATCGATGTAAGTAAACATGCGCGCGATTATGCAGCATCCGACCTTCAGCATTCATTGAAATTTGTGACGGGAATCACTTGCTGAATCTTTGGTCATTAACTATACTTACTGACCTCTGAGTCATTAAGTGCGTGAAAATGGCAGAACCACGGTACCAACGACGCAAGGAAGATCGTCCACAGGAAATCACCGAAGCCGCCTTCGAAGCCTTTGCCGAGAAGGGTTACTCGGCCACAAAGGTAGCGGATGTCGCCAAACGGGCCGGCGTGAGCAAAGGGCTCATGTACCTGTATTTCAAAACGAAGGAAGAACTCTTCAAGGCGGTCGTCAAAAGCGTCGTCATTCGCCGCGTTGACCGGCTCATCGAGAATGTGGAAACAACGGAGCTTTCATCCGAGGATTTCATTCGCGGTCCTCTGCAATCGTTTTTGCAGCAAATTCCTGCCTCTCCGGTCGCGGTCGTTATTCGCCTGCTGGTCTCGGAGGGTCGGAAGCACCCCGATCTCGTCGACTATTACTACGACAACGTCGTTGCAAAAGGTCTTGCGGCAATTTCTGGGTTCCTTCGGCGTGGCGTGGAACGCGGCGAGTTTCGACAGAGCGCCGTCACCGACCTGCCACACCTGATTCTGGCGCCGGTGATGCTTTCTATCATCTGGGGCCTTATTTTCACGGACCAAAAGCTGGACACCGACAAACTTATCGAAACTCAAATCGACCTGGTACTCACGCAGATCAAGGCGTAAGTGGAGCAAGGCAATGAAGCAACAATTCCTATTTCTCATCTTGGCATTCGGCATTTCGGCCTGCGGTGCGAGCGAGGACGACGATGGTGTCGTTGGCGAGCTCGCGTCTGACCGAATAGAACTGACGGCTGAGTTCAACGAGCCTATCACCGAGATTGTTGTCGCCGAGGGCGAGTCAGTGAGCAAAGGCCAGGTGTTGCTGCGACAAAATGACGCTCGGGCGCAAGCACGTCTGGCTGATGCAGAAGCTGCGCACCTTCAGACCAAGGCGCGACTGGATGAACTCGTACGCGGACCGCGCAGTGAACAGATCGCCGCAGGGCGCGCTAATGTCGAGGGTGCCACCCAAGACCTCGAGTTCCGACAAAGCGATCAAAATCGAATCGCGGATATTCACGCGCGCGGCCTCGCCTCCGCCGAGGCTCTCGATCAAGCAAACGCGATGCTCGATGCCGCCCACGCGAATTTGAAGCTGCGCCTCGCCCAGTTAGAGGAGCTGCTGGCCGGCACAACAATCGAAGAACTGGCACAAGCGGAACAGTCCGTTAAGCAAGCGGCCGCGCGACGAGATAGCACTCAAATCGACGTCGAGCGTCACACCCATGTCGCTCCTGCCGATGGTGTTCTGGACAGTCGTCTCTTCGAGATGGGTGAGCGCCCGGGCGTCGGCCAGCCCATACTCGTCTTGTTAGCCGGCGAACAACCCTATGCGCGCGTCTACGTTCCGGAAATCCTGCGGGTGCAGGTCGGCCCCGGCACCGAAGCGCGCATTCATGTCGACGGGATGGAGACGCCTATCCTCGGACGGGTCCGCTGGATCGCAAGCGAACCAGCGTTTACGCCCTACTTCGCTCTCACGGAACGCGATCGAGGCCGCCTGAGCTATATCGCCAAAATCGATGTCGTGGAGGAACGCGATCGTCTACCCGACGGCATTCCCGTCGAAGTTGAGTTTGAGCTGGACTAATCATGAACTCCGACTTCGCCATTAGCGCTCGAGGTCTGAGCAAGCACTTCGGTGATCTGCGTGCTGTCAGTAAACTCGATCTCAATGTGCCGCGCGGGCAAATCTACGGCTTCCTTGGACCCAATGGATCGGGCAAGTCAACGACCATTCGAATGCTATGCGGTCTATTGACACCGACTGAAGGGACCGCCGACGTACTCGGCACGATGATCCCGGGCAACGCGAAACTCCTCAAGCCCAAGATTGGCTACATGACTCAGAAGTTCTCGCTATTTGGCGACCTAACCGTGCAGGAAAACCTGCAGTTCATGTCCGAAATCTACTCATACCCGTCGAGCGAGCGAAAAGGCCGCGTCGATGAGTTATTGGAAAAGTACGATTTGATCCCACAGCGAAAACAGATGGCCGGAACGATGAGCGGTGGTCAGAAACAGCGACTCGCTCTGGCTTGCGCCGTATTGCACCGCCCGGAATTACTGCTGCTCGACGAGCCGACGAGCGCCGTGGATCCACAGAGTCGTCGAGATTTCTGGGCAAACCTGTTCCGGCTCGCGCAGGCAGGCACGACCATAATGGTTTCGACACACTATATGGATGAAGCAGAACGCTGCCATCGGCTCGCGATACTTGATCGTGGGGTAAAAGTTGCCGACGGTACGCCACGAGAGCTACAGGCCTCTACGGGCATGCATGTTCTCGAAGTCGTAGCTGAAGACCCGTACGCCGCGCAGTCTGCGATCGACGCCTGCCCGCAAGTCGTTAGCGTCACGCAATTGGGTGTCCGACTACGCGTGCTCATACCTGAGCGTCATGCGAATCCCGTCGAGATGGTCCGCAATGCGCTGGCGACCAAAGACGTTGCCGGAGACGTGCAGGAAGCAACGCCGTCACTTGAAGATGTTTTCGTCGCGGTAACAATGAAGGCCGAGGAGCGCAATCGATGAAGGCCTTGTCGCGTCTCGGCGCCATCATCAAGAAGGAAGTCCTGCAGCTTCGTCGGGACAAACTGACGTTCGGCATGGTCTTCGGATTGCCCATTATTCAAATATTGTTGTTTGGCTATGCCATAAATACGGACGTCAGAAACCTCAGGACAGCCGTTGCCAATCAATCTGGCACTCACTTATCGCAACAGTTCGTGTCTGAGCTGCGAGCTTCGCAAGTCGTGAAGTATGTGGCGACCGCCAATACCGCAGAAGAACTCGAGGTGTTTCTTCGTCGCGGCGAAATTTCTATCGGAATTTTGATCCCGCCCGACTTCGATCGTCGTGTCGCCGATCGAAACCGCGCCGCGGTTCATATTCTCGTTGATGGTAGCGACCCGGTCATCCTGGGCGTCGCGAATCAGCTACGGTCGATGCCAATCGCATTCGATTCCGCACCTGTCCGCGAAAAAAGAACGGAATTGATCGAGGTGCGTCCCTACTACAATCCGGAGCGGCGTACGCCCGTGAACATTGTCCCGGGATTAATGGGCATCATTCTGATGATGACCATGATGCTTTTTACCGCCGTAGCGATTGTGCGTGAGCGAGAGCGAGGCAACCTGGAGTTGCTGATCAACACACCGCTGAGTTCAGCCGAGCTCATGATCGGCAAAATGACGCCTTACATCGCAATCGGCCTGTTTCAGTTGGCGGTTATCCTGGGTGTCGGCCGACTCCTGTTTGATGTACCGATACGTGGCAGCGTGGTCGACCTGTATGTTGCCGGGTCCGCGTTTATCGCGGCAAACCTTGCACTCGGTCTGCTCATATCAACGGTAACGCATACACAGTTTCAAGCAATGCAAATGACGGTGTTCATTCTGATGCCATCGATTCTGTTATCCGGATTCATGTTCCCGTTTGACGGTATGCCCATCTTCGCGCAGTACATCGGCGAGGTGCTGCCGACGACTCATTTCATCCGCCTGACACGCGGCATCATGTTGCGTGACGCGCCGCTCCTGGAACTGGGCTACGATTTTTACTATCTGGTCAGCTTCACGATTATCGTCATGACGATTGCGGCCAAACGATTCACGAAGCGCTTGGACTAGGTCGACAAGGCGGGCTGTGTCAAACCATAAAATTGAACCCATAGAATCGAAATATTCGCAAAATGCCATTCTTTCTGGTCCAATCTACCCGCAATGACTTCGCAAACGAAACAATCCCCGACGGTTTTCATCGTCGACGACGACGCCGCCATACGCTTTGCCATGCAAGCATTGATGGATTCAGTGAATCTTGAGCATGAAATCTACGGCTCCGCCGATGAATTTCTGCAGAACGTCTCGGATCAGCGCCCGGGGTGCCTCGTCCTTGATATACGCATGCCGGGGCTTGGCGGCCTTGAGCTGCAGGAAGAACTGATCAAGCGCGAAAATACGCTGCCCATCATCTTCATAACCGGCCACGGCGATGTACCGATGGCGGTCGAAGCCATGCAGAAGGGGGCCGTCGATTTCATCCAGAAACCGTTTCGCGACCAGGAACTGCTCGATCGCATTCGCGAAGCGCTGGAAACTGACGAAGAACGTCGGGAAGCCCAGCAACAGCACGCGGAAGTCGCGCTGCGTCTTGATCGACTAACCAACCGCGAGCGAGAGGTCTTTGACCTTGTCGTCACGGGCAAGCCCAATAAAGTTATCGCTTATGAACTCGGTGTTAGCCAGCGTACCGTGGAGATTCATCGGGCACGTGTCATGGAGAAAATGCAGGCCAGGTCGCTCGCCGACCTCGTCAAAATGCATATGACGGCCTAGTAGGAGCGCGCCTTGCGCGCGAAGCAACGCGGCAGCCGTCGAGGCTGCTCAAAATTCCCTACAAACGAGCATTGCGACGTTCATCAAACGTCGCACAGTCGATACACTCGTCGGCATACGGGTAGACTTTCATGCGACCGGCCTCGATCGGTTCCCCGCATTCCGAGCAAACCCCATATCCACCGTTATCCAATCGCTGCAATGCTGCGGAGATCTTCGCTATTTCTTCGCGCGCCTCATTGCCCAGCGCATCAACAACCTCTGAGTCCTCGAGCTCTTTTGCCATTTCTTTCGAGTCCGCATTGTAGCCCCGCTGCAGGTTCGCGGTAATGCGTTCCAGACGGCCGGACAGCTCTTCTTTCTTGGCCAGCAATTCTGCGCGCAAGAGTTCGTTCGGCACACCTGACATGATAACTCCTCATTCGATCTCTGTTTTATCTTAACGCTGTACCTGGCTCCAAGAATCAGTAGAACCACCTATCATTCGATAGGTAGAAACCGAGAGCATTTAAGCAACACGCCTTATGGATTGCTGGTTACCGGCGGGTATGCTGGCCATGAAACATTGAATATTTATCAACACTCTGTCAGGTGTAGAAATGAAGGAAATAACTAAAATCCTCGCCGTCATTGATCCCACTAGTCAGGATCAACCGGGGGTTCGTCGCGCTGCCTGGCTGGCCAAGAAAACGGGGGCCGAGCTTGACCTACTGATCTGCTACTACAACGAATACCTGAGCGGGGATCGATTATTTGATTCTCCGTCGCTTGAAAAGGCGCGTGCGGAGGTTATTCAAAGCGAGCAAAAACACCTTGAAGCTCTCGCTGAGCCGCTCCGCGCACAAGGCATCACAGTCAAGGCGTCGGCTGTCTGGGACCACCCTCTGCATGAAGGCATTGTTCGTCACGCCGTCGCTTCGGGCACCGATATTGTTATCAAAGACACGCATCATCATTCCGCGGTTACACGAGCGTTGCTCACGAATACCGACTGGAATCTCATCCGATCCTGCCCGACCCGTTTGTGGCTGGTCAAACCGATCGACATTGCTGAAGAACCGGTTTTCGTCGCTGCGATTGACCCAATGAACCAACACGACAAGCCGGCGGCTCTTGATGACGAGATTTTGCAGCTCAGCAAAATGCTGGCCGGAAAAGTCGGCGGACATGTACATGCGTTTCACTCCTATGATCCACGCATCGCGGTCGCTACCGCTACCGCGAACGCCTATATACCGGTCTCGCTGCCCTTCGATGAAATCGAGAAACAGATGCACGAGGACCATCAAAAACGCTTCAAGGAAATTACGGCGTTTCATGAAGTCGACGATGACAAGGCTCATCTGGTCGCCGGACTGACGCACGAAGAATTACCGGCGATTGCTGACAAACTGGACGCTGACGTCGTCGTCATGGGCGCCGTCGCCCGAAATCGCTGGAAACGTTTGTTCATCGGCGCTACCGCCGAAAGAACGCTTGAGTATCTGCCTTGCGATCTGCTGATCGTCAAACCGGACTGGTTCAAGACCCCGGTGGACCTCGAAAGGCACGAAGCCGCCTGAAGCGGAAAGCTCTGACTGAACAATAAAAAAACGGGGCCCCGCGAACGAGGCCCCGCCGTTACAGCCTTCTACTGCGCTCTAGTAGTTAGCCGTGAACATGATCCAGAATTTGTTCGTGTCTACGTAAGAAACGGAATCACTTGAGAAGAAAGCACCCTTGAACAGGAGGCTATAATTCTTGGTGATCTTCGTTCCCGCAGACACGTCAAACTCTGTGCCGAAGTCGGCGCTTCCGGTCTCAGCCGAAAAGTCATGATAGACCCCGGTCAGACCCCATTTGCCCGCCTTGAACTTAGCCGTGACGTACATGTCATTAATGCCCGCACCTGGCGTCGTCAAAAACACGTCGGCCCAGCCCTGGAATGCATGCAGGGTTGCCAGCGGCGTCCTGAACGACTCGAAATTCGAGCTATCTGTACCAAGAGACTCATACCCAAGACCCAAACTCAATCCGTTATCCATCGACCACATCGCACTGAGATGTGCGTAGTCAGCGTCGTAACTCGCTGGATTGTCGCCAGCATCAGATTGTGTCGCTAATTCCGCGACCAGAGCCAGCTTGCCTTCGCCAACCTTAACTCCACCCGCAAGGCGAGCGCCCAGTGTCCCGGTCGACGTCGCAGCCGCGTCCTGATTGTCGATGAGATAGTAATAGGGCGTTACTGACCAGCTGTCGTTGATCTTCACCTTCGCATTCAGCAAATGTGTATCGACGTTCATACTTCCCGCTGCGGAACTCTGACCGAAAATACGGCGTACCTGACCGACGTAGGCGTAGGTCAAAGCCGTATTCGGAATTGCCGAACTCGAAACCGACAACGCGTCATAAGTCTGCTCGTTTTGCCGCCAGCCGACACCGCCAACAAAGCGTTGGTTGTCCAACAGAATGCGCTGCCGTCCAACCCGGAACTTCCACTCATCCGACGTGCTGTAATCGAAATACAGCTGGTTCAGATCAGACCCTTTCGGGTCCGCGACCGTTTGATACACGCCATCTTTTGCCGGTGTTGTACCGCCGCCCGCGTTGAAGTCCCGTATCAGGTGGAAAACATTGTCGTATTCCACAAACCCCGACCAATTCTTCCACGTGCCGGTTTTGTAGTTCAGTCGAAGCCGAGCTGTCAGAGCATTCGCGTCGTCGACGGTATTGTCCTTGTCGACTCCCTCGTATCGTGCCCGTACATTGATTCCTGCCTTACCTGACGTGAGTGCGGATGCCAGGCTGTCGCCCTCCTCGGCGAATACCGCCGAGGAGAGCAGCAGCGATGCTGCTGACAGGAAAACGATGCTGTTGCGTTTCATGATCGTAATCCTTTAGTCGATTCTTGCTTAATAGATATCGTGCAATGTGTTGTAGATGTTGAACTTGCCTGTCGGGGTAACAATGTCCGGCCCCTTGATGACAGCTTTCAGTTCACGTGTTTTGTCGTCAACAACAACGATTGCAGATTCCTGTTCCTTGCCGCTCCAGACCGAGAACCAAACCTCATCACCCGCCTTGTTGTACTCAGGCTGTACGACGCGTTTCGGTCCTTCACCAAGATCCGCCCATTCGCCGATCGGCAGTGTTACGAATCCTGCGTCCAGATCGTTGATGTCAAAGACAGCAATTGACTGGCTAAAGGACTCGTCCGGATTCAGCGGTGCATCGACCCAAAGGTTGGTCGACGTCGGATGCGATTTCACAAACAGCGAACCGCCGCCCATGCCGTCAACAACACGAACGTTCTTCCAGGCGCTTTCCGGGTGACCCACAGGATCGGTGCCAAGGAACGAGAGGTTGGAATTACCCAACGCGCTCGTAACCCAAACCGGTCCAAACTCGGGATCAATGATGTTTGCCCCACGACCCGGATGAGGCGTCTTGGTGACATCAACCAGTGCGACCAGCTTGCGCTCCTTGGAATCCACAACAGCGACTTTGTCCGACTGATTGGCAGCTGTCAGGAAGTAACGCTTGGTGCTGTCCCAGCCGCCGTCGTGCAGGAACTTCGCGGCCTCGATATCGGTGACGGTCAGGCTGTCTATGTCGCTGTAGTCAACCAACAGGATATGTCCTGTTTCCTTAACGTTGACGATGAACTCAGGATGCTCGTGCGATGCAACGATTGCGGCAACGCGTGGTTCCGGGTGGTATTCCTGAGTATCAACGGTCATGCCGCGTGTTGATACGATCTTCAAAGGCTCAAGAGTATCGCCATCCATGATGGTGTATTGCGGGGGCCAGTAGGCTCCGGCAATCGCGTACTTGTCTTCGTAGCCTTTGTATTTGGACGTTTCAACAGAACGTGCTTCAAGACCAATCTTGATCTCGGAGACAATCTGCGGAGGATCCATCCACATATCAATCATGTCGATTTTCGCGTCACGACCGATGGTGAAGACGTAGCGGCCTGATGCAGACGGACGCGAGATGTGTACCGCGTATCCGGTCGGCAGGATGGTTACGATTTCCTTCGTGTCTCCATCAATGATCGCAACCTTGCCTGCGTCACGCAAAGTGACTGCAAAAAAGTTATCGATATTGCGATCGTGCTGCGGGCTGGTTGGACGATCTTCCGGTGCAACCATCAGCTTCCAGCTGGCCTGCATGTCTTCCATATTCCAATCAGGCGGTGACGGAGGTTCTTGCTGCAGGAAGCGCGCCATGATGTCGATTTGCTCCGACGTCAAATCACCTGAGGTACCCCAGTTCGGCATACCGGCCGGTGAGCCATAGGTGATGAGTGCTTTCAGATAATCCGTGCCCTTCGCGAGAGTGATATCGGGCGTCAGAGGTTTACCTGTTGCACCCTTGCGGAGTACACCGTGGCAGCCTGCACAGCGCTGAAAATACAACTCTGT
>RCNG010000403.1_pt1 | contig 19360 bp, 24 predicted proteins | sample 2041371 | NCBI WGS metagenome assembly RCNG01 (sample SAMN09708227, study PRJNA481090) | Marine sediment metagenome, whole genome shotgun sequencing project. | biome: marine sediment; feature: ocean; material: sediment; isolation source: Sewage treatment plant 1 marine sediment (STP1) ... | reverse complement strand
GCCGGAGCACTAATTCCGTCAGGACTGGAAAGTAGCAGCGGTACGTTCCCTTCGACGTGTGCGCCGCCAGCCTGGCCCACCTCATTCCCTGGCCGTCGTGCCCCGGACGGCCTTCTTTTCCCTTTCCCGAAAAAACAGGGTCGGGGCCCGCCCGATCCTATGGTAGATTCCCGGGACAGGATGTATTCTGCGGGCGCAGCCCGCACCCCAACACTTCGAGCGGAGCACCATGTCCTACCAAGCCCTCGCCCGCAAGTACCGCCCCGAGACCTTCGACCAGGTCGTGGGCCAGGCCCACGTGACGGGCACGCTGCGGGCCGCCCTGCGCAAGGGGAAACTCAGTCACGCCTATCTTTTTTCCGGACCCCGCGGTTGCGGCAAGACCACCGTGGCCCGCCTGCTGGCCAAGGCCATCAATTGCCGCACCAACCAGGAGGGCGATCCCTGCGGAACCTGTGAAACCTGCCAAGCCATCGCACGCGGCAACTACCTGGACGTCCTGGAAATCGACGCGGCCAGCAACACCGGGGTCGACAACATCCGCGAGCTGCGGGACATGGCCCAGTACTCGCCGAGCGAAGGCGGCAGCCGGGTCTTCATCATCGACGAGGTCCACATGCTCTCCAAGGGGGCCTTCAACGCCTTGCTGAAGATTCTCGAGGAACCGCCCCCGCGGGTCTTTTTCTTCTTCGCCACCACCGAACCCAACAAGATTCCGCGCACCATCCTGAGTCGCTGCCAGCGTTTCGATTTCCGGCTGCTGAACCGGGACGAACTGGCCGCGCGGCTGACCGAGATCGCCGCCGCCGAAGGTGTGACCCTCGAGGAGTCCGGCCTTCGCCTGCTCGTGTCCCTGGCCGAAGGCAGCATGCGGGACGGCCTGAGTCTGCTGGACCAGGTGGTCGCCGGTGCGGAGGAGGTCATCGACGAAGGCACCGTGGTGGCCGCCTTCGGGCTGATCCGCTCGGAACTTTTCCTGGAGCTGAACGAGGCGATCATCGCCCGGGACCCTGCGCGAGCCCTGCGACTGGTGGACAACCTGGCCGGCGGGGGCCAGAGCCTCGACGCCTTCGCCCGGGGCGTGGTCACCAACTTCCGCAACCTGATGCTGTTGAAGATCGACACCGACCTGGCCGGTCTGGTGGACCTGCCCGAAGACCAGGTCCAGACCCTGACGGTTCAGGCGGACCACTTCCAGGAACAGGATCTGCTCGCCTTGATCGACCGCGCGAGCCGCCATTTCGAAAAGGTCCACCGCAGCACCCAGCCCCGCATCCTGCTGGAGGCCTCGTTGGTCGAATACTGCCGTTTCGAATCCCGGGTGCTTTTGGCGGATCTGGCCCGGCGTCTGGCGGCCCTCGGAGGCCAAGCCACCGCCGGCCCGGCCGGTGGCCTTGCGGGCGGCGGCGTGGCCCGCGACGCTTCGGGTCCGGCCAAACGGACGGCGGCTCCCGGAAGGACTTCCTCGGCCGCCCCGACTGCTTCGGCCGCCCCGACTGCTTCGGCCGCCCCGACTGCTTCGGCCGCCCCGACTGCTTTGGCCGCCCCTACTGCTTCGGCCCCTCCGACTGCTTCGGCCCCGGCCGCCAAGGGCGCATCGGCCAGGCCGGCCCGTCAGGCGGCGACCCCGGATCTGACGGCTGCCGATGCCGCCGTTCCCGGCTGGACCGGGCTGATCAACCAGCTGATGAAACAATATCCCCGCCTGGGATCCTGCCTGATGAACGGACTGCCCAGCTACGACGAAGGGGCCGGGCGGCTGCTCGTCTCCTTCGCCGAAGACAAGAAGTTCCAGGTCACCAGCATCGCCTCGGAGTGCGGCCGGATCGAAGACGAGATCCAGACCCTGTGGGGCCGCAAGGTCCGGGTGGAACTGGTTCTGGGCAGGCGGGGCCAGGCCGACCAGGTGAAAGAGGAGATTCGGCAGGAGGTGGCGCCGACACACCGGGAGGAACTGGACAAGGCCTGCGAGAAGGACAAGTCCCTGGGAGACCTGGTGGACATGATGGGGGGGCAGCCCCTGCCCGACAGTGACCGGGGACGCTGGGATCCGCCCGGCGAATGATCGGACAGTGAAGAACGCGCGGGCCCACGGCCCGCCCAAACCGGAATACGAGAGCCGTCCGCTGGACGAGCTCCGGGAGGAATCATGGACCTCAATAAACTGATGAAACAGGCCCAGCAGATGCAGGCCAAGATGGCCCAGGCCCAGACCGAACTGGAGGGCAAGGAAGTCACCGCCGAGGTGGGCGGCGGGCAGGTGAAGGTCGTCATGAACGGCAAGCACCGTCTCAAGAGCATCGAGATCGCGCCGGAATCCCTGGATCCCGACGACATCGAATTCCTGCAGGACCTCATCGTGGCCGCGGTTAACGAAGGGGCCAAGAACGTGGACGCCCTGGTGGAGAAGGAAATGGGTTCGGTGACCGGCGGCATGAACATTCCCGGCCTGGGCTGATCTTGAAACACCGGCGCGACAACTCCGACGGCGGGGAATTCCAGTCCCCGGCCCTGGAAAGACTGGTCAAGAGCCTGAGCCGCCTGCCGGGCCTGGGGCGCAAGTCCGCCACCAGGCTGGCCCTGCACCTGGTCGGGAGCGAGGATGGGGCCGGCCCGGCCGAAGAACTCGTCGCCGCGGTGACCGAAGCCCGGGCCCAGGTGACCAATTGTTCCAGTTGCGGCGCCATCACCGAAGCGGACCCCTGCCGGATCTGCCTGTCGGACCGGCGTGACCGGACCCAGATCTGCATCGTCGCCTCGGCGGTGGACATCCTCCCCTTCGAAAAGGCCGGATTCTACCGGGGACGCTACTACGTGCTCGGTGGCCTGCTGTCGCCCCTGGACGGCGTCAGGGCCGAGGACTTGCCCTTTGACCGGCTGGCCGCCCGCCTGGACGCCGACGGTGTGGCTGAGGTGATCATCGCCCTGGACGCCAGCGTGGAGGGGGAAACCACGACCCTATACCTGCAGCGCCTCCTGAACGGTCGGGATCTGCATATGACCCGCCTGGCGACAGGCATTCCCGTAGGCGGGGCCCTGGCCTACACCGACGAGGTGACCCTCCAGCGGGCTTTCCAGTTCCGCCGCTCCTTCTGAAAACCCCTCCTTTTCCTCCTTTTCAGCCAACCGGTGGCCGATTCCCGTGATTTTGTTGAAATTCAGGGTTAAGTGGGCTGGCGGCGGGACGATACCTTTGGGGAGACAGTACTTCGCATGCTTAACGTCCAACGCCGGCACCGCCGGCAGGAGATCGTTTCATGGTCAGAGCCGAATGGGCCATATTCGAAGAAGATTACTGGGCCATCAATAATGTCCTGGAGGATCTGCTGAAGAGCAGTCGCTCCGGATTTGTCATGTTGATCGACCGGACCGGTCAGTTGATCAGCCAGTGCGGCCCTGAAGTCGAATTCGACCTGACCAGTTTCGCCTCTCTCTGCGCGGCGGATTTCGAGGCCAATTACCAGCTCGCGAAATTGATCGGGGAGGAGGACTTCAGCACCCTGTTTCACCAGGGGGCCCAGGACAGCATGTACCTCGGCAAGATCGCCAAGGGCGTGGTCCTGGTGGTCCTGTTCAACAAGAGCACGACGCTGGGACTGGTCCGGCTGCGCGTCAAGAGGGCGATGGAGGAACTCAACACCATCATCGAAGCCCTCTACGAAAAGCTGGAGTACCGCAACGAGGAATACGACGAGATCGATGAGTCGTTCACTGTGCAAGTGGAAGCTGAAATAGATAATCTGTTCGCTGACTGAGGCTGGGGAACCGTCCCCGTATTCGGCAGGTCAAAAGGGGTAGAGCCGTGTCGCTGATCAATTATTCGTCCCGGGAGATCAACTGCAAGGTCGTGTACTACGGCCCGGGTCTCGGTGGCAAAACGACCAACATCCAGTATGTCTACGAGAAACTGGCCCCGGAAACCAAGGGCAAGCTCGTGACGTTGGCCACCGAGATGGACCGGACCCTGTTCTTCGACTTCCTCCCACTGGAACTGGGCGAGGTGAAGGGGTTCAAGACCCGCTTCCACCTCTACACGGTTCCCGGTCAGGTTTACTACAATGCCAGCCGCAAGCTGATCCTGCGCGGCGTGGACGGCATCGTGTTCGTGGCCGACAGCAGCGAAGCCCGCTTCGATGCGAACATCGAGGCCCTGTACAACCTGCACGAAAACCTCAAGGAGTACGACCTGAGTCTGGATGAGATTCCGTTTGTCATCCAGTGGAACAAGCGGGACATGCCCGACGCCATTCCGGTCGACGAACTCAACCAGGAACTCAATCCCGAGGGATATGAAAACTTCGAGGCCGTGGCCGTCAACGGCGTCGGTGTCTTCGATACCCTGAAATGCGTGGCCAAACAGGTGCTGCGCCAGCTGCAAACCGCCTGACCCCGGCGGAACTGCCGCGAGCGAACAGACCCAGGGCGCGACCGAAAGGTTGCGCCCTTTCTGTTGCCGTCCAGCAGTGGAAAAGCTAGGTTCTTCTCCTTGGATCACATTTTCGATTCTACCAGAAAGGTTGCTCATGCCCCGCCCGCTCCTGTACACCATCGGCACGTTCTTCGGCACGGGTTTCGCCCCGATCGCCCCGGCCACCGTGGCCAGCTTCCTCTTCCTGGTCCTGTGGTACCTGGCCTGGACCTTCATCGGGCCCATCGCCCTGTGGATGACGGCCCTGCTTCTGGTCGTCGTCACGTTGGTCGGCATACCGGTGGCCGGGGCGCTGGAAAAGATCCACGGCGAGGACCCTTCCCTGGTGGTGATCGACGAAGTGGCGGGCATGCTGGTCACCTATCTGGGAGTGAGCACCGGGCTCGTCGGCTGGGTCGCCGGTTTCTTCTGGTTCCGTTTCTTCGACATCTTCAAGCCCTTCGGTGTCCGGAAGCTTGAAAAGCTCGGGGGCGGGGGCGGACTGGGGATCATGGCGGACGACATCGGCGCGGGCGCCCTGGCCTGCCTGGCCACGCACGCCACCCTATATATTCTGGCTCGGCTGGGCTGGTGAGCATGGGTGCGCCGACCGAAGGGCATGCCGTTCGGATCATCGCCATCGGCGACGAACTCCTCGAAGGCCGGACCGCAGACACCAACAGCCGCCGCATCGAACGGGCCCTCGGCCGCCACGCCGTCGGGGTGTCCCTGATCCAGGTGGTGCCTGATCGCCAGGAGGATATTGCCCGCGCCCTGGACCGGACCGGATCGGGCGACCTGGTCTTCGTGACCGGTGGCCTGGGATCGACACCCGACGACCTGACCCGGGATGCAGTCGCCAGCTGGGCGGGTGTGAAACTGGTCCCAGACGACGGAGTGCGGCGACAGCTGGAAGAGCGCTGGCGCCGGCGGGGGATCAAGACATCTCCCGGAGTTCTCCGCCAGTGTGAAGTCCCGCAGGGCATGACTCCCTTGACCAACCCCGTGGGGAGCGCGCCGGGGCTGGCCGGCCGGCTGCGGGATCGCGTGCTGGTTCTGCTGCCCGGGGTGCCCCAGGAGCTCCAGGGGCTGCTGGAACCCGCCCTGCGCTGGTTAGATGAAGCGGGGGTCCTGCCCGCGGCTCGGGAAGTCCGTCTATGGCGGACGGCCCAGATCGCGGAACTCGCCCTCGTGAAGAAATGTGGTCCGATCAGGGACAGGTTTTCGCATTTGAGATGGTCCTGGTGGCTGACCGATTGGGGCGTGGACATCCGGGTGGCGGCCGGGCTGGGATCCGCCGACGATGACGATCTGGCGGTCGCGGGCGGCCTGCTGGACGAGGAGCTGGGTCACCTGGTCTACACCCGCAGCAGCGAATCACTGCCCCAGGCGGTGCAGAGGCTGATGCTGGAGCGCGGAAAGACCCTATCGGTAGCCGAGTCCTGCACCGCGGGGCTGATAGGGGGACGAATGACCGACGCCTCCGGTTCCTCGGGTTTTTTCCGGGGCGGCATTCTGGCCTACGCCGATCGGGTCAAGACCGCCATGCTCGGAGTGCCGGCCGAGATTCTGGCCACCGAGGGCGCGGTCAGCCGCCCCACGGTGGAGCACATGGCGGCCGGCTGCCGCGATAGGATCGGCACCGACTACGCCCTGGCCGTCAGCGGCATCTCCGGGCCAGGCGGCGGCACGTCCGAGAAGCCCGTGGGGACCACTTGGGTCGCAGTGGCCACTCCCCAAAAGGTTTGGACCCGTCGGTACCGCTTTCCGGCGGACCGGGAGCGCAATCGGCTCCTGACGGTGGCCGCGGCCGCCGATTCCCTGCGCCGGGTGCTCGAATTCGGCGACGGAGAGGACCCCTGGCGTCAAGGTGATTCCTGGTGCCGTCCCTCATGAGGGTGTTCCTGGCTGTCACCTGTCAGGAACAATGGACCAGGTCGGTGGCCACGGCGCTGGACGCTCTGCGCTCGGGTCCGGCCGGCGAGCTCCCGATCAGGTGGACCAATTCCGAGGTCTGGCACGTGACCCTGCAGTTTCTGGGGAATTGGCCCGCAGACCATCTGGAGAGTCTCCAAACAGCCCTGGACGCCGCCCGCGAGCGGGCGCCATTTGGCCTGATCCCCGCTGGTCTCGGGGGCTTTCCCAATCTGAACCGTCCCCGGGTCCTGTTCCTGCAATTGAACGATGACGGCCAAGCCGCGGATCTGGCGGGCCGGGTCCGGGAAATCGTGGGGGATTGCTGGTCTGGTGGGCCCCAGGACACGCGTCCCTTCCGGTGCCACCTGACCCTGGGCCGGATCCGTGAGAGAACGCCGTGCGAGGACTTCAAGTGGCTTCAGGATATTGAGTTGAGAGATCTGCCGCCTCTGGCGGTCGAAGGGTTCAGCCTGGTGGCTAGCGAGCTTCGGGCCGAGGGTGTGCGCCACGAAACTCTGGCTTATTTTCCCTTGCGAAAATAAGGCGAAAAAACCTGTTGCCACACGGCCTCGTTCCGTGCTATCTTGGCCGGAAATCAATTTGATCCCCGAATGAAGCCGCATGGGACTGATAATGCGGGTATCGGGGGCTTGACCACACCCCATGACATGTCCGGACGGAACCGGGTACGAGGTTTCGGGCGGGCCATCCGAAAGAAGACAGGAATGGCTCAAAACAAGACGAAAAACCAGACGCAGGGTGCGAGCCGGGGGGGCTCCGACGACGACCGGGCCAAGGCCCTCGAACTGACCCGCGCCCAGATCGAGAAGCAGTTCGGCAAGGGTTCGATCATGCTGTTGGGCGACACGCATATCTACGACAACTTCGATGCGATCTCCACCGGAAGTCTGGCTCTCGACATCGCGCTGGGCATCGGCGGGCTGCCCAAGGGGCGGGTCGTGGAGATCTACGGGCCCGAGGGCAGCGGCAAGACGACGGTCGCTCTTTCGGTCATCGCCAACTGCCAGAAGTCGGGGGGAACCGCGGCGTTCATCGACGCGGAACATGCCATGGATCCCGTCTATGCCCGCAAGCTCGGCGTGGACATCGACAACCTCCTGGTCAGCCAGCCGGACACCGGGGAACAGGCGCTGGAGATCACCGAAATGCTGGTGCGCTCGGGTGCGGTCGACATCCTGGTGGTGGACTCGGTGGCCGCCCTGGTGCCACGGGCCGAGATCGAGGGCGAGATGGGCGACCATCACGTGGGGCTGCAGGCCCGCCTCATGTCCCAGGCCCTGCGCAAGCTGACCGGCGCCATCGCCAAGACCAACACCATGGTCCTGTTCACCAACCAGATCCGCATGAAGATCGGCGTGATGTTCGGCAATCCCGAAACCACCACCGGCGGCAACGCCCTGAAGTTCTACAGCTCGGTGCGGTTGGACATCCGGCGGATCGGCGCGATCACCCAGGGCGAAGACGTGGTCGGCAACCAGGTGCGCGTCAAGGTGGTCAAGAACAAGGTGGCGCCACCGTTCAAGAAGGCGGAGTTCGATATCCTCTACGGCGAGGGCATCAGCAAGGAAGGTGATCTGATCGACCTCGGCGTGGCCGCCGACGTCATCCAGAAATCGGGCGCCTGGTACAGCTTCGGCGAGGAGCGTCTGGGGCAGGGTCGGGAAAACGTCCGGATCTTCCTGAAGGAGAACAAGGACCTGTACGGGACCATCAAGGATCTGGTGTTCAAGCACTATGGCATCGGGGAGAATGGTCCCGAGCCGGCGGAAGAGGCCGGGACCGAAACCCCCGAAACTCCCGAAACTCCCGAAACTCCAAAACCGCCTGCCGCCAAGGTGAGCGCTCCGAAGGCCGCGGCTGCCCAGGCCGGCGGGGCTTCTCCGGCGAAAGCCTGAGGTTCTTGAAGTGACGGGTCGGTTCGGCCGGCGCCACCGGGGTTTCGCCGGGTCGGAAGATCAAAGTAGTCAACCGGGTCTTCCTGTAGGGGAGGCCCGGTTGCTTGATATGCGGCATCAGGAAGCGGTTGTGACACTGGTTCTGGACGACGGCACCACCCTCGAGGTGGCGACGGAATCGGTGCCTGCCGGGCTTCCGGATATCGGGGAAATGCTGGACGCGGACCTGGTGGCCGATCTGCGGTTGGCCGCCGAGCGGAAGCAGGTGGCCCGGCTGATATTCACCATGCTCGACCGCCGTCTCCATCCGGTGGCGAGGATCCGGGACAAAGCGCAGGAAAAAGGGTACAGTAGAGCGGCGGTCGACGCGGTCCTGGACCAGATGTCGGCCAAGGGCCTCTATTCTGATCGCACCTTCGCCGAGGCCTATTGCCGGGACTGTATCGCCAGTCGGGCAGTGGGCCGGCGTTACCTGGTGGCCAGGTTGCGCAACAAGGGGGTGCCGGCGGCCATCGCAGGCACCGCGGCCGACGAGGTCCTGGACAGTGAAACGGAACAGACCCTGGCCCGGCGGGCGGCGGAGATCCGCTGGAGAAAAATTCGCGGATCAGGCGACATGAAGGATCTGGCCAGGGTGGTGCGCCACCTCCAGAGTCGCGGCTTCGATCCCGGGACCGCGAACCGGGCCGCCCGCGGGATGCGGCCGGAATCCGCCCCTGAAGCGGACGATTGACGGGCTGTCCCCCGCTGGTCGCCACTCGGATGAACAGATCGGAAACAGGGATGAAGATTCTCGTCACCGGTAGTGAAGGAATGCTGGGCCGCACCGTGATGCGGCGTTTGGCGACCGATCACCAACTGACCGGCGTCGATCTGGGCGACGGCGATTTGACCGACGGCCGAGTGGTGCGGGATATCGTGGAGAAGGCGGCCCCCGAGTGGGTGGTCCACTGTGCGGCCTGGACCGATGTCGACGGGGCCGAATCCCATCCCGAGGAAGCCATGGACGCCAACGCCGGGGCCACGGGGAACCTGGTGCGCGTCTGCGACACGGGCGGAATCGGCCTTTGTTTCATCAGCACCGACTACGTGTTTGATGGGCGGAAAGACCGGGCCGAAGGATTCGCGGAGCAGGATCCGCGGGCCCCGGTGAACCAATACGGCCGGACCAAGGCCCGGGCCGAGGAACTTGTCGCTTCGATGGCCGGCCCCTGGCAGATCCTGCGCACGAGCTGGCTGTTCGGGGACGGACCGGTCAACTTCGTCAAAACCATCAGGGGTCTGCTGTCCCGGGGCAAGGAGTTGCGGGTGGTCGATGATCAGCGCGGCTGCCCCACCTATGCGGAGGACCTGGCGGATGTCATCGGATTCCTTGTGTCCGGGCGCCACCGTGGTATCTTCCACGGGACCAATGCGGGATCGACCACCTGGTTCGGTTTGGCGAGGGAGATCGCGGCCTTGAGCGGGGCCGATCCGGAGCGCATCACGGCCTGTCCCAGTTCCGAATATCCAACGGCCGCGGTGCGGCCGGCGTGCTCGATCCTGCGCAGCGCCCATCTGGAAAATGTCGGCTGTCCGGAGCGCCCCTGCTGGCGCCAGGCGGTGGCCCGTTATCTGAGTTGTCTGGAATCCGGTCGGACGGATTTTCCCTGATCCCGTCCCGGTCCCGTCCAGGTCGAAAGGACCCAACTGCCCATGTCACCCTCCCGTGAACCATCGTCGCGGCCCGATGCCGCCGACCTGTTTCGCCAGACGGTCGCCGACCTGACCGCGGCCCTCGCCCGTCTGGACGAAAGCCACCTCGCCGCGGTGACCGGGCTGGCCGAGGATGTGCACGCCGCCTGGGCCCAGGGTGGCAAGTTCATGGTGTGCGGCAACGGCGGCAGCGCGGCGGACAGCCAGCACATCGTCGCCGAACTGGTGGGAAGGTTCATGGCCGAAAGACCGGGCTATGCTGCCTTGGCCTTGACCACCAACAGCTCCACCTTCACCGCCGTGGGCAACGACTACGGGTTCGACCACATCTTTTCGCGCCAGGTCCAGGCCCTGGGACGGACCCACGACGTTCTGCTGGTCATTTCCACTTCGGGCAATTCGGCCAACTGCATCATGGCCGTGGAGGAGGCCCGGCGGCAGGGCATGAAGGCCCACGGATTCCTGGGGGGAGATGGCGGACGCCTGTTGCCCCTGCTGGATGGCGCCCTGGTCGCGCCGAGCGCGTCAACGCCCAGGATCCAGGAGATCCACATCACGATGGGGCATCTTCTGTGCATGATTCTCGAACAATGGCAAGACGAGGCGTCGAGCTGAACGCGAGGTGATGGTCATTTTCAAGGCTTTCCTCGAAAACCTCCGTCCACGCCAGTGGACCAAGAACCTCCTGTTGTTCGCGGGGGTGATATTCGCGCAGAAACTGGGGGAACCGGCCTGTCTGATGCGGGCTTTCCTGGGGGCCCTGGTCTTCTGTCTGGCGTCCGGGGCCGTGTACGTCTACAACGACATCAGTGACCGCGAACTGGACAGGCTGCACCCCTACAAGAAATTGCGGCCCATCGCCTCGGGCCGTTTGCCCGTGGCCTGGGCGGTGCGCGGGGGCCTGATCCTGATGGCCGTGGTTCTGGTCAGCGCCTGGCTGCTGGGCCCGGCGTTCCTGGGCATGGTGGCCCTGTTTTTCCTGTGGAACTGGCTGTACACCCGGTGGCTCAAACAGGTGCCGGTCATGGACGTGATGGGCATCGGCATGAGTTTCGTGATCCGGGCCACCGCCGGCGTGATGGTCCTGCTGCCCGCCTGCCCCTCCGTCAGCATTTCTCCCTGGCTGCTGCTGTGCACGTTTTTTCTGTCCCTGTTCCTGGGGTTCTGCAAGCGGCGGGATGAACTGCTGCGGGTGGAGATGGGCACCGGCGCGACTCGCCCCGTGCTGCGCAACTATTCCGAGCCCATGCTCAACGCGCTGATCGGGGGAAGCTTCGCGTTGACCACGATGATGTACGCCCTCTATACCATGTGGCCATCGACCATCGAACATTTCGGGACCCAGGACCTCATCTTCACCCTGCCCTTCGTCCTTTTCGGTATGGGCCGCTACCTTTATCTTGTCTTTCTTGAGGACAAGGGCGGCAAGCCCCATGAGATCCTATTGAACGACGTGTTCATCCAGATCATCGTGGTTAGCTGGATCGGCGTGGCCATCAAGATCATCGGTATCTGATCCCCATCGGGCGCTCAGGAGAGTGCCGCGGAGGAAACCATGCGAGCGGTTGTGGCGCTGGTGGAAGCCGGCCCGGACACCATCATCGAAGACTACGGCCGGGTTCTCGACCTGGCCGGCCTACCCCTGACCTCTGGGGGCGAGGGAATCGCCCTGGTACCCCAGACCTGCTCGGGGGGCTGGCTGCCGGGGGCCGGCAGCCCGCCCTGGCAACTGGACGGAGTGCTGACCTGGCTGGGCAAACGTCAGGATTCGGTGGCGGCGGGTTTGGGAGCCCGGAACCCGGTCGTCCTACCCGTTTCGGCGGCCGGAGGCCAGCCCGCAGCGATGGGCTGGGCCCGCGAAGATGTCATGGCCCGGCACGGGGTCGATACGGCCTCGGAACACTTTCGGCGTCCACGGGCCTTCCGCGCCGAGCCGGCCCTTCCGGCCCTGGAGGCTGCCCTGTCCCCGGGATTGGGCCTGCCTACCGGTTTGCGGGACCGGACAACCCTGCTCCTTCCGGTGCCGTCACTGCCGACGGACCGGCCCGTGTCCGGGGCCGTGAACCTGATGCGCGCCCTGTTGGCGCCGGGCCTGGGGAGGTCCCGCCAATCGTCTGACCTGGAAATCCTGGCCGATGTGCTCCGTTTCAGCCGCCAGGCCCTGCCGGGGATGGCCGTGGTCATGGACGGCGTCTTCTGGCAGATCGGTCAGCAGCGGTCGTCCGGTCCCACAGCCTGGCCGGCAGTGGCCCGCAATGTCCTGTTGGCCGGCAGCGATCCGGTGGCCGTGGACGTGGTTGCGGCCCGACTGGCTGGCCGGGAGCCCGAACGGGATCCCTGGTACCGGCTGTGCCGGGACCTGGACCTGGGGGCCGTTCGCCAGACCGATATCCGCCTGGCCGGGCGGGCCGATCTGATGGACCTTGATTTCGAAGTCCCGGACAATCTCGCCCATGGACCGCAGATAAGGTGGGACTTGTTTCCCGGGGCCAAATTCTTCTCGGACCGTTTCCAACGGCCTGCCCTGGTGAAACGGCATGCCCGGACCCCCTGGGGCCGGCTCTACGACGACTACCGGGCCGGTGGGCCCACGGGAGACATGGAATGAAGGACGACGGATTCAGCCAGGGCCGCAAAGCGATCGGCCGTTCGGTGGGAGTCCGGGCTCCCGCCAAGATCAATCTCCATCTGGAGGTTCTTCGCCGTCGCCATGACGGGTACCACGAGATAGAAACCATCCTGCAGGCTTTGGCACTTTTCGATCGCTTGCGCGTGACCCTCATCGAACAGTATCAGGGGGGGGAACCCGACATTAAATTGACCGCCGGCCAGGGCATGGCCGGCATCCCGGTGGATGACACCAACCTTTGCTGGCAGGCGGCCCGGGAATTCTGCTCGACGACCCGTCTATCCGGTCGCATCGGGATCCATCTGGAAAAGGAGATCCCCGTAGCCGCCGGGCTGGGAGGCGGCAGCAGTGATGCGGCCGCGGTCCTGGTGGCTTGCGACCACCTGTTCGGCACCCGCCTGGACCCGGAGGAATTGGAGAAGATGGGCGCCCGGCTGGGATCCGACGTCCCTTTTTTCATCCGGGGCGCCACCGCCATGGGTCGGGGTCGGGGCACGGATCTCTCTCCGTTGCCCCCCGTACGGACCGGACAATTCCTTATTGTCAAACCCGACTTGGACTTAAAGACGCCCGAGGTATACGACAAACTCAAAATGGGATTGACAGTAAACAGCGCCAAAGTTAACATCCGAATTATCAAGCCCTTGCTGGTCAGGTTCCCGCAGAAATCCTGGCCGGGGTTCAATCGTCTTGAGGACGCGGTGCTGCCTTCCCAGCCCTCTCTGCAGCGGCTGGTGCTGGAGTTGAGGCAGTTGGCGCCGGTTGCCATGTTGTCCGGCAGCGGGTCGGCAGTGGCGGCCATATTTACCGAGGGGTTTGATCTGTCGGATATTGTCGAGGAGTACGTTGAAGCGGGATTTTATGTGAGGGTTGTCGGGCCGCACGCGGCGGGTGTTGAGATTACGGATGATTGAGAACCCTGCCGAGCCTGTTGGGCTGAAACAATGGCTCGCTACGGAGAGGGAGAATCTTGGATATTTCCGAAATCAGAATCACTTTGCGCGATGACAACAAGCTCAAGGGGTTCGCCAGCATCACCCTGGACAACGCATTCGTGATCCGGGGACTGAAAATCATCGAGGGGGCGTCGGGTCTCTTCATCGCCATGCCCAGTCGCAAGCGCAAGGATGGGACCTTCCAGGATATTGCCCATCCCATCAACATGGCGACCCGGGAGTGGATGGAGAACCAGGTCATCGCGGCCTACCGGCAGGAGACCCAGCGGGTGGAAAACGGTGAAGTCCCCCCTCCGACGAGTCACGGGAACTATGATGACGATGACGACCACGGTTCCGTGATGGAGGAGAGTTTTTGAACTCCAAGTCGTGACTGGGGCGTCGTCAAGTGGTAAGACACAAGGTTTTGGTCCTTGCATTCGCAGGTTCGAGTCCTGCCGCCCCAGCCAACTTTCCCATCCCGCATTCTGCCTGGTTTTTTCCGGTCAACCGTTGCCCCCAGTTACCCGCGGAGGAATCGACCCATGGCCAATGAACTCGTCCTGATCTCCGGAACCGCCCACCCCGAGATGGGCGCGCGCATCGCGCAATGCCTGAACATGAAGCTTCTGGAAGTGGAAATCGGCCGGTTCTCCGATGGGGAAATCAACATCAAGGTGCTGGAGAACATTCGCGGGACCGATGTGTTCATCATCCAGCCGACCATGCCGCCGGCGGAAAACATGATGGAGTTGCTGCTTCTGATCGACGCGGTGCGCCGCGCCTCCTGCCAGCGGGTCACGGCGGTCATTCCCTATTTCGGCTATGCGCGCCAGGACCGCAAGGATCAGCCCCGGGTGCCCATCGGGGCCAAGCTCATGGCCGATCTGATCACCGGCGCGGGCGCCAACAGGGTCCTGACCATCGACCTGCATGCTCCCCAGATCCAGGGCTTCTTCAACATTCCCCTGGACCACATGTACTCGGCTCCCGTCCTGCTGAAGCACTTCGCCCACTACCCGCGCGAGAACATGGCCGTGGTGGCGCCGGATGTCGGATCCATCAAGATGACGCGTGCCTTCGCCAAGCGTCTGGAAGTGGGGCTGGCGATCATCGACAAGCGGCGGCCGCGCCCCAACGAGGCCGTGGTGATGAACTTCATCGGTGAGGTGGAAGGCAGGGATGTCATCATCTTCGACGACATGATCGACACCGCCGGTACGCTGACCGACGCGGCCCGGGTCTGTGTCGAGGACCAGGGGGCCCTGTCGGTAACCGCCTGCTGCACCCATCCCTTACTGTCGGGCAAGGCCCTCGAACGGCTCAATGAATCGCCGATCAAGGAGGTGGTCGTCAGCAACACCATCCCGTTCGATCGGTTCGACCTCTGTCCCAAGATCCGGGTGCTGGACATGGCCCCGCTGCTGGCGGACACCATCGAGCGCATTCACCTGGAGAAGACCGTCAGCGCGCTCTTCGGGTAGATATTCGTCGGAGTCGCCCGCCCGTGGACCGCGGCGCGCCTTGACAGGGGCCGAATCAGGTGCTTCTTTAAGCAGTCATTTTCCGGAATACGCCGCATCCCGCCCGGAGTAGCTCTCCCCAGTGGTTGGCGGGGCCGCGATTTCCATACAGGCCTTTGTGCCAGGAGGTTCCTTGCCGCGACGGGCGGCGAGCCCTTTTTCCCGGCTGGCGGCATATCAGCCCCGGCCAGAATTTGCGGAGGAGACACCATGGGTCTCATAAATCTCGATGTCTATCCCCGGTCCACCACGGGCAAGAACGCCAACCGGCGCACGCGCGCGGCCGGCCGGGTTCCGGCGGTCATCTACGGCAAGGATCGCGATTCGGCGAACATGGAACTGGATGCCCACGCCTTCGACGTGATCCTGTCCCACATGGCCGGTAGCGCTGCCATTTTCCGGTTGGTCCAGGAAGGCGTGGACGAGGAATCTATCGCCCTGCTGCGGGAAGTCCAGTCGAACCCCGTGACCGACGAGATCCTGCACGTGGACCTCATGGAGATTCCCCGCGGCGTGGACGTGACCGTCGAAGTGGCCCTGCAGGTCATCGGTACCAGCCTGGCCGTCAAGAACGGCGAAGGCTCGGTGGCCATGGCTCTGAACGCCGTCGAGATCAGCTGCCGGCCCAGCCAGCTGCCCGATTTCCTGGAAGTCGACATCACCGATATGGAGCTCAACGAAAAGATCTTCGTCAAGGACATCACCACTCCGGTGGGTGAGATCCTCACCGATTCCGAGGCCCTGGTGTTGAACATCAAGCCTGCCGCGGCGATCGTCGAAGAGGAAGAGGAAGTCGAAGAAGGTGCCGAAGGCGCCGAGGGCGAAGAGGGAGACGAAGGCTCGGATGGCGACAAGGAGAAGGGCGACGACAAGGACCAGAGCAAGGACAAGAGCAAGGACAAGGGCAAGGACAAGAAGGAAGACTGATTTTCCTTTCTGCGGATGCCCGGTTCCGAATTGTTGTGCAGCCGGCCGGTTCCCCGGCCGGCTGTTTCTTGAGGTAACCCGATCTGGCTCGCAACAGAGGTGAAGTGGATTTGACGGCGCCTGCACACCATTTGATCGTCGGCCTGGGCAACCCCGGTTCCACTTACGAGAGCCACCGCCACAACCTGGGCTTCATGGTGGCCGATGAGCTGGCCGGCCGCCTGGGTCTGACGTTTCAGCGGGTGGGATCCAAGTACGACTTCGCCCGTGGCGAAATTCCCTCGTGCACCCTGGTCCTTCTGAAACCCCTGACCTACATGAACCTCAGTGGACAGGCGGTGGCGGCCTGGTCCCGGGACGCCGGAATCACCGTCACGGGGGAAGCACCCGAAACCAAGGCTGCCGCCGAACCGGGTTCCGATCCTGCAGTCCCCACCCCGGCGGCGCCTGATACCCGGGTGCGGCCCCTGGTCGTGTGTGACGATTTGAACCTGCCCCTGGGGTCGGTCCGGCTAAGGCCCCGCGGTTCCAGCGGGGGCCAGAACGGATTGGCGTCCGTGATCGAATACCTCGGGGGGGATGATTTTCCCCGGCTGCGGCTGGGTGTCGCTCCCCTGGACCGGGATATCGATCCGGCCGAATGGCCCGATCATGTTCTGTCCAATTTTGCCCCCACAGAGGCGGAGATCGCGGCCGATATGGTCAGCCATGCGGCCGCCGCACTGGAATTCTGGCTGGAAAACGGTTTGGATCCCGCGATATCCCGCTTCAATCGCCGGATCAGGCCCCCCCAGGAGCCGTGCGAGTGACCTTTCTTTCTTGCGGGATCAACCGGTGGTGGATATATTGCCACCTTGCTGTCCGGGGCAGGACCCCGGACCGCCATGAACATTATGAATACCAGCTGAAAAGCTGAGTACTCACATCCCTACCCGGGCTGACGCGGCGGCGGTCACGAGCTGACCCCACCATCGCGAATAGGGACCCGGGTCGTTCTGACCGAAGGGAGGTGTAATCAGTGAAAAAGTACGAGCTTATTTTCATCCTCAAGGCCGACCAGCCTGAGGCTGAGATGGAGGCGCGTGTGGCCCGCGTCAGGGAGATCCTGGCTGACCACAACGGCGAAATCACCCAGGAAAACCACTGGGGGGTTCGTCGGCTCGCCTATGAGATCGAATACGAGAGTCGCGGCAACTACATGTTCCTCAAATTCAAGAGCGCCGGTACGGTGGTGGCCGACCTCGACAAGTTCCTGCGTTTGGACGACAAGGTGCTGCGGCATCTGGTCGTGGTGGACGAGGAGTGGGACGAACGGAACCGTGCGGCGATGGCCAAACGGCGCAAGAACCAGACGCAGGAAACCGCCGGTGCTCCCGAGTAGGGGACCGGCCATAAAAAAAGGAGAATCCGATGGCACGTAAGAACCTTCGGATCAAAAAGAAGAAAAAGAAAAGAAGGCATGGCAAACAGAAGGTCTGCTTCTTCAGCAAGACCGGCATGATTGCCATCGATTACAAGGACGATGAGTTGTTGCGGCGGTTCGTGACCGAACGCGGCAAGATCGCCCCGCGACGCAATACGGGGACCACGCCCAAGTTCCAGCGCCCGTTGGCCATTGCCATCAAGCGCGCCCGGCACCTGGCGCTGCTGCCCTTCGTGAAGGAATACTACCGGTAGCTTCGGCTGCTCGGTGGTCCCCGAACGGCATGCCAAAATCCTGGCCCGGATACCTGCCGTCCATGCTGGCGGCTCCGGTGACCCTGGTGCTCACCGCGGTCTATGCCATGGTGGGCGGCGGTTCTGAAGAGGCCGGCCCCGTGCAGGGATTTGTCCTGCTCCTGATGATCCCGATCCCCCTGGGGATCGCCCTGATCTGGGGCAGCGCGTTCCTGGCCAGCCGACCATACAGGGCGGCCATCGTCGCGGCGGGCCTCTGGCTGGCGTTGAGCCATTTCCTTCTGCCGAAAGAGGTGGTCTGGCAACTGGCCGCCAACGTGGCCGCGGGTTTGCTGGCGGGACTGGCCCTGGGGCTCAGGTGGCGCCTCGATGCAGCCCTGGTGGTGATCGCCCTGGCTTTGCTGCCGGTGATCATCTGGGCGGTGATGGAAGTTCCTGTCTCGGAGCAACTGCAGACCGTCAGCGACGAGATGTTGAGCGTCCTGGAGGACAACCTCCCCGCAGGCGCCAACGAGGTGCAGCGGGCCGAGGCCCTGCAGGAGGAACGGCGCAACCTGGAGAAGATGGCTGGCCTGGCCGGGCAGATTTATCCCTACGTGGTGGGGATGGGTCTTCTGGGGCAGGGAGGCATCATCCTGGCGCTGATTTGGTTCGTGGTGCGCCGCATGGGACTGGATGTGGCCGGGTACGCGCTGCCACCGTTTTCCCAATGGCGGCTGCCCTTCTACCTGGTCTGGCTGCTGGCGATCGGGGTGGGCCTGATGGTCACCCGGGCGCCGATGCTGGCCTCGGCGGGATTGAATCTGGCTTTGCTGTCGGCAAGCGTCATCAGTGTCCAGGGCGTGGCCGTCCAGTGGCACCTGACCAACCGGCTGCTGTCGAACATGGGAAAACTTTTCTACTGGCTGGTGATGGGGTTCTTTTTCGCGCCCCTGATCCTGGTCAGCGGGGTGGTGCTCGGGTTGGCCGACCAGTGGGTGGATCTTCGCCGGCTGGGAACGTCGCCCGATCAGGACGACGGGAACACCGACGGCCCCGAAGACATTGAATAAGGCGTCCCCCCCAGATCGGGGGTTGCCGCTTGGGCCGGATCAGCCGGCAAGTGGAATCCGGGAGATTCCGAACCGCCGGTCCGGCGGAAATGACAAAGGTGGTTTGAGATGGATGTGATCCTGATGCAAAGCGTGGATAACCTCGGAGAGATGGGGGACACCGTCTCCGTAGCTCGGGGATATGCCCGCAATTTCCTGGTCCCCAAGGGATTGGCTGTGCTGGCCACCGAGGGGCATCGCAAGCTGGTCGTCGAGCACATGAAGCTCGAGGCCAAACGCGACGATCTGCGCAAGGCCAGCGCCGAGGAACTGGCGACCAAGCTGGGCGAGCTCTCCTGCACCATCACCGTGCAGGCGGGTGAGGACGACAAGCTGTTCGGCTCGGTGGGTCCCCGTGACATCGCCGAGGCCCTCAAGATCGACGGCGGCGAGTTCGATCACAAGCAGATCGTGCTCACCGAAGCCATCAAGCAGCTCGGTGTCTATACGGTGCCGGTGAAACTCCACGCCGAAGTGGAAGTGAACGCCAAGGTCTGGGTCGTCAAGGCCGACTAGGTTGTGACGTCTATGCATTCTGAGCGGACTAATTCTTCCCGCCCGGACCGGCGGGGAATCTGCGTCATCATGGCGGGGGGCCGAGGCACGCGCTTCTGGCCCCTGAGCCGCGCCGATCGGCCCAAG
>RCNG010000402.1_pt1 | contig 19365 bp, 12 predicted proteins | sample 2041371 | NCBI WGS metagenome assembly RCNG01 (sample SAMN09708227, study PRJNA481090) | Marine sediment metagenome, whole genome shotgun sequencing project. | biome: marine sediment; feature: ocean; material: sediment; isolation source: Sewage treatment plant 1 marine sediment (STP1) ... | reverse complement strand
CACATTGCAATGTCTTCAGCGCAGAAGGTCGTGTTTCTGGACGAGGGACTTCGCATCGACGTGCAGGCAAACGCGACGCTGGACATCACTGGCCTATCGAAGTCCGACACGAATATTGAAGGAATTTCGGCCAGGCTCGTGTCCACTGCAACACTTGCGTTGCTCGATACCGGTTGGCGCTTCGCAGCGGACTCGCTGGATACCGAGATTGAGGCGTTTGAACAACGCACCATCAAGCTCCCCGGATTGAAGGGCCAGTTTTCGTACCAGAGTGACAACGTCGCGGTTGAGCTGCAAACGCTGGATCTGCACCAGAACGGAAGCATCAAAGCCCGGCATGATCTCGATACTGGCGCCGGCCAGCTGACCATCAGTGATGTCGGAGCCTCGTTTGACGCGAGAAGCCTGTCGAGTCGAGTTTCACCCTGGGGTGAAGACTGGGATATCGCCGCTGGTAGCCTGCTTGTGGACCTCCAGGCCAACTGGACTCAGTCCGGTTCTGATCTGACGTTCGATGGGCGATCCTCGATTCAACTACAAGGTCTGGCCGGCCACTATGGCGAAACAGCATTTGTCGGTTTGTCGACGTCGCTTGAAGCGGCTTACGGCAGCGGGGACGGAAGCACGGTGCTTCCATCGAACATCACCGTTGACCTGATCGAGATGGGTCTCCCCATTGAAAACATCAGCGCCCGTTACACCCTGCATCCCAATGAAATGGCGTTTGACATGGCGGACCTTCGTGCGACCGCGTTCGGCGGTGTCATTAGCGCCGACCCGTTCAGTTTCCGTACAGCGTCGACCATCAATACTGTGCTCATGCATGCTGAAGCGATCCAACTGAGTAGATTATTGACGCTGGAGGAATTCGATACCATCGAAGTCAGCGGCACCGTGGGCGCGGACTTGCCAGTGGCTATCGTGGGAAGTTCTCTCACCATTACTGACGGGCGACTGTTTGGCGAGCCGCCTGGCGGAGTGATTCGTTACCATTCGAAGGCCGAGCCGGATGAGACGGACACCTCGAGCATTGGATTTGTAACGCTCGCGCTGAGCAATTTTAAATACGAGACATTGACGTCGGAGATTGACTACAACGCAGATGGCGATTTGAATCTGCAGTTGCAATTGACCGGCAGGAATCCCGATCTGGATACCAATAGACCGGTGGTGTTGAATCTTGGAGTGGAAAACAACGTGCCGCAAATGCTGAAGAGCTTGCGAGCAGCACGCACCGTGGAAGATATACTGGAACAACGACTACGCTAGATAAACGCCGTTGCTATCCGACGGTCAGAACTTGATGTAAGCTCATATGAAGTGCTTATCAAAGCCGGGTGACATTATGAAATCGACCTATCTATTGATCGCTGTGTTTTTCGTCCTGGCCGGCTGTAATCCGACCGTCAAGGTCGAAGCTCCAGACAAGCCGATCGAAATAAATCTCAACGTCAAAATCGAACACAATATCCGAGTACAAGTCGACAAAGAGCTCGAGGATTTGTTTTCTGAAGACAGCGACATATTTTGAGGATGATGACAATGACGATGAAAAAAATTATTACCACCATCGGCCTTTTATTGTTGCTACAAAATGCATGGGCCATCGACATACGTGACGCCAAGACGCAGGGTCTGGTCGGCGAAGCCAACACCGGCTATATCGCGGCAGTAACATCTCCGGCGAGCGCTGAAGTCAGGGCGTTGCTCGCGGACGTGAATGCCAAGCGAAAAGCCCAGTTCGAAGCAACGGCTAAGAAAACCGGCGCGAAAACGGGCCAGGTTGCTAATCGCTTCTACGAGCTCGCAGTGCAAAAAACGGCTCCCGGCGGCTACTACCAGGACAGCAGCGGCCGCTGGAAGAAAAAATAGCTGGCTAAAAAACCTTGAGCCCCTAAGTGTTCGATCGAAACGGCGAACACCGTTCGCCCCCCATCCGGACAGACGTCTGCATCGCTCATTCGAGCTTGGCTGCTCGCTCGCTGGCATCTTGTGCAAGTGCTCCGCCTTGCGGACGTAATGAGACATACTCCTCGTAGTTCGCTCGCGCCGTAGATCGTATTTTTAGTTCTTCCTGAACCCGACCAATCCAGTACGGTAGCTCCGCCAGTAACCGGTACGTCGGCATATCATCCAGAAAGGCCGAAGTAGCCTCACCGTGGCGTACCTTCAAAGTCGTCAGCTCATCCAGCGCCTCCGGATAGTTACCAGCCCGCAGATAGGCTTTCCCTATCTGATAGCGAATCAACCATAAGTCAGCCGTGGTAATAGCTTCGCGCATTGCGAGTATGGCTTCGGTTCGCGCCCCCTCGCTCTCCAATATCATGCCCTTTAGCATCTGCCCATAGGCGCGGCTGTGTACATCTGCCTGCTCTGTCAGAGCATCGGCAACCGCCCTCGCTGACGTGAGGTCACCCGCTTGTATGTAGATCATCGCTACCGAAACTTTTGATGCGTCGCCATCGGCTAATGGCAAGGCATTCGCCGCGGCAGTTGTCGCCGCCGAGAAAATTTCCTGATCGGCGTACGACTGTGCGAGCGCGATGTACTTCAACGCGGCCATGCGATGATTGCCACTATCGATATCGGTATCAATACCAGTCCTCAATCGTTCCTGCGCCGCGCCAACCTGACCGAAATACAGGTCAATGTCAGCCAGGCCCAGTTCTGCCACGGACGCGCCATGCTCAGTCTTGTTTGTCAACGCCATGCGTCGGTACGCATCACGTGATGCGTCGACCTGTCCTCGCGCCAATGCCGCCATCGCCATTGGCAGATAAGCTATCCCGTATTCCGGATCCGCGGCGATCACCTGTTCAGCTTCATTGGTGGCCGTTTCCCAATCGCCTTCATACATCCCATACAAAGCCAATTTTGTTCGAGAGAGATAGTCCGCAGGAAATACTTGAAGGATTTTACGGGTTGCTTCGGCCGCCGTAGCGAAGTCAAGCTGCCGGAATGACGCAGATGCGTAACTATCGTGTGCGCCGACGTCTGCGGGATACTTATCGACAAGTTCGGAATAGATTTCTACTGCTGCGTCGCCGTCAATCGTTACGGAAGTATAGTAGCGACCAAGAGCCCGCAGTCGCTCCCGTTCCGTCATTGTGTCCATCAGGGATAGCGCCTTCGTCCAGTGCGCCGCTGCCTGATCTGTTCGACCGAGTGTAAATTCCACAAGCGCCAAGCTCGAGAAGGCGCGGCCAAGGTTCGGATCCGCCACGGTTGCTTGCTCGTAATACTTTGCTGCTTCCTGAAGGTTTCCGGCTATCTGGAATTGCGTGGCCGACGCATACGCGTGGGCTGCCTCGAGCGACGCGGCCACAAAGGTCTGAGCTTGCCCACCTTGCTGATCGCCCAGAGTCGTATCACCCAGCTTTTTCCTCGCCTTTGCAGACAGTTTCCCGATCGCCAGCAATACGGCGTCGCGCGAATCAGCCTTCTCATCTATCGTGAACGCGGATCGACCGTCCAAAACGTCCATACCTTCGACGGTAATACGATACCCATTCCCGGACTGCTGCAAAGATCCCGCCAAGAGCAGCTCTATGCCTTCCCGTTGCGCAACCTGGGCGGTAATGTGCGGCGCAACCTCTATACCGACGATAAACGCCTGCTCCAGGACATTATCGAATAGCGGGTCGTCTACCGGGCTTTCGAAATTGGTCACCAGCACCGAGACCGGCTCAAGTTCCACGGTGATTGGGGTTTCGTTCGTTAGATTTAAAAACAGAGAAACAACGAGTGCCAACACCAATACTCCGATGATGGCGAAATCCGACTTACGGGGTCCCAATTGTTCGACGATCGTGTCAGTCGAGCCAGCCTGGAGACTGATTCCTTCTTTATTGACATCGAAGAACCATGCCAATACCAGCATGACAGGGAAGCCGGCGATCGCAACGACAATAGCGCCACGGAATAGCCACTCCGGAGCATCGAAGGCAGGAAGAACGACGCTCGCGACCTCGATCAGAATCCAGCAGATTCCGACGTACAATCCAACAGTGCGAAACACCTCGCGGCGTCGCAATTCTTTGATAAATCTTTTCATTGATGGTGGTAAGCGGTGGTAGCGGTCGACGTCAGTCTAGCACGCACGTGAAACATGCCTCGCGTCTGTGGGCGTGGTCGTGCATGTGGTTGCCTGCTTCGTTCATCCTGACGGCGAAATAGCGGGACCGAACCGCATGTCCAACAAAATGCGGTTCGACCCCATTTACCGTTAGGGCACCAGTGTTATCGGCACAGTTAATGTGTCGAGTACTGTAGTGTCGAGTATCAGATCGAATCTGGCCGTCGCCGGTCCCGCTATAAGAGTCCCACTACCTGAAGAGGTCGTATTGTTCGCGTTCAACGTAAAGTCAATACTGCAATTGCCTTGTGGTAGAACCCCCGTCGCGCCACAGTTTACCTGCAAGCCGCCCGCTGCTCTGGACGCGCCTGGTTGTTCAATGTAGGTCTGAAGCACTACGGGCGACAACGAACTACCGGTGCCATTGCTGACGTTGGCTGTGTAGGAAACCAATGGCCCACCAATAGTCAGCGTCGTTGTAGTCAATATGACGTTGTCGATGACCGTGGAAGGCGGAGAGGCACCGTTCTTGCCAGCGGAACCCGCATCGAAGATCGCCTGGATCTCTGCTTGAGTAAGGGCCCGGTTGAAGACGTCGAGCTCATCGATCGAAGCATTGGCGAACTGCTGCGGCGTTGTCACAGATGTACTCAAGTTGTAACTGCCGACGTAGACATCCGCTTGGAAGTCGGTCGGAGTCCCGGCAATGCCGGTGTCGACCAGTGCGCCATCAAGGTAAACCCGCACCTCTGTGCTGGTGCCGGCGGGCTGCCAGGTCATCGCCACGTGGTACCACGGACCGATGGTGAGCGGTGCTAATGTGTTTTGCACCGTCACGTTGTTGAACTCCCAGAGCAGAGTCCCGCCAGGTCTGACGAACAAGCTGGGCGTACGCTGCAGATTGGGGCCAACCGAGCCAATGAAGAGGTCGGAGTTTGCACTGAGAGGGCCGTTGCGTCTCACCCAGAAGTCGACAGTGCCCGCGGACTCTGACAGCGGCTGGCCGATGTTCATGTAGTCATCGATACCATCGAAGATGAAAGACTGGTTCACGAACCCGGGGCCAAACGTTGTGCCGCCGAACAGAGTTCCGTCGTTCGAGCCAACGATGTCGCTAGCGTTGCCCTCGCCTGGCCACCAGTTCAGCAGTCCAGACGGCAACGGTTCGAGTTCGAGTTCGAGGTTGTCGAACCAGACGCCGACGTTGAACCCCTGCGGGTAGACGGCCTGAATCTGCACGGTGATGTTCTGGCCCAATTCCATCCCCGACGCCCCGGTCGTGTAGGTGACACCCTGCAACAACTGCCAGGTGGTGAAGCCATCCGTGTCATACGTGGCGGTCGCCAGGCTCTGGAATACATTCGCCACATCCAGGTAACCAATGCTGAACTGTATGTTGCTGCTGTCCACGTTCAGATCCGAGTCTGTCGACCAGCCTGCGAATGTGTAGGTGGTGTTCGTCGTGAAAGTCGCCGTGGTGGTCTGGGAGCTGGCGGCCGTATTCGTATTCCCATTAAAGCCGAATCGCAGACCGAGATCTGGAGACCCGGGATTGCCCGAACCGAAAGTCGAATGCAAGGCGGTCTGAGTGTTGCCACCCCAGTCCGTCGCGGCCGGGAAGGTGCCACCGCCGTTAATGCTTTCGAAGTCAGCATTGGTCAGCAGTGGAATGACACTCGCGATAGCCGGCGTCACCGTCACATAGAAGGCGCCGCTGTTGTCGGGTGAGAAACTGTCGTTGACCGCGAACTCGAGGTCCCCGGCGCTGGTCGCGGTAAGCACTGTCGGGCCTGCTCCCACGAACTGCCATGGGCCGTTGCCGATCCGCGCCACGAGGCTGATGGCTGGCGCACTTGTTAGAAAGCAAGTTCCGCACGGATTTGGAGCGCTTCCGTTGGGTGTGTCGAGCGCAGAGCCTGGCGCTCTCCCTACGAATCCTGTCGCCGTGATCGATACCTGTTGACCAATGGCTAGCGGACCGGCGTTGGCCGGTGCTGTTGCGCTTGCCGTGCCAGGCACGATGTTGGCGGGCGGACCAAACTCATCGGCGGGCGGTTGAGTCAGGGGATCGGTATTGAGCGGTTGCGAGCTGACCAGGCCACCGAGGTCTTCGACAACGAAGGTGGTCACCGGATTAGCGGGGGTCTCTGCGTCTACATCTGGCCGCACGCTGAAAGTGACGAGCACTTTCTCACCTGGCTCGAGGTAGAAACTACCGTCAACCGCGGTGTTAAGTGGATCTGTCTGGTTGAATATCAGTTGTTGCTGCGCTTCGGTGATGAGCTCGCAGCCTTGCGCGACCGGCGTTTCGTTGAGGCGGTAAACGACCAGATCGTAGTCAAGGCCTTCAAGCTGCGGTGCTGCGAGATTCAGATCATATGCGGTCGTGGCATTTCCGTCGTTACGGATAGCAAACGTTACGTCCACCTGCTGAGGCGCCACTCCCGGAGTGGTGTTCAGAATCGCCGGATTCAGGATCGCCGGGTTAAGAATCGCCGGATTCAGGATCGCAGGATTCAGGACCGCGGGATTCAGAATTGCAGGGTTCAAAATTGCAGGGTTCAGGATCGCGGGATTTAGCACAGCCGGGTTCAAAATGGCCGGGTTGAGAACCGCCGGGTTGAAAATTGCGGGATTCAAGATCGCTGGATTGAGGATCGCTGGATTCAAAACCGCGGGATTGAATATCGCTGGATTCAAAACCGCGGGGTTGAATATCGCGGGATTCAGGATCGCAGGATTCAGGATTGCCGGATTCAGAACGGCGGGGTTGAAAATTGCCGGATTCAGAATCGCCGGGTTTAAGACTGCCGGATTTAAGATCGCGGGGGTGAGCACACACTTCGCCGGGTCCTCGGTGCAAGTCATGAAATCATCGCCGCTAACGGACGCGTTGAGAATGGCGGGATTGAGAATCGCCGGATTCAAAATCGCCGGGTTGTGCACTTCCGTCGCCAGTAACGAAGCTTCCAACGGATCGGGGGCGGCAGGGTCATTATTAAGGTAGACCGAGCCCGTGAGCGTGCCACCGATTTCGGCTACCGAGACCGGAATTGCTGTGCTCGCCGAACCGCTTGCGAACACAGTAGCAACCGCACTCGAATAGGGCGGGATCTCGATGTCTGTCAGTGTGATGATCTGGTTCGGCGCGAAGGACGCTTCGATGAGGCTTAGCGTCGTGGGTAGTGACAGGCGGAATTCTCGTGCCTGCGCCGTGGTGTTCTGCACGTAGATCACGAAGCCGCGCTTTAGCGGCGCGCCGGTGATGTCGAATCCATCCAGAGGACGGTTGTTGCCCGGGGCAGCAACGATAACGCCGTTGCTGATCGACGCGCTGTAAACGTTTTGGTTGCGCGTGCCGGTGTAGAGCGAACCCGCCTGGAACTGCGGCAACGCGTCGGGGAAGACGACGCTAGTGCAGCTGGGAATCATCACTGTCGGGTCGAACAGGCTGGGCTGAGCATCCAGGATCGGCGCCACGTACTTTGACCAGTCGCCGTCAGGCGGCGGGATGACGTCACGGTTGTCGGACCAGACTGCCTGCCAGACTTGCACGTCACCTGGGTTGCTGGCAAAGCGCCAGATGCCGTCGTCATTAATCAGGTTAGGGGCAGCAACATCGACATAATCGCCGATAAACGGAGTCGTGCCGTCGGCGAACATCGGGAAGTTGGGCACCATGTACTCGACCTGGACCGTTTCACCGGCGAACTCGTCTCCGTATGCGACGAAGTTGTAGCGCGACGCGGAGCCCGAGGGTCTGACGGGTTCATTGACCGAGGTCAGGCTGTAGTCTGTGAACACGGGCAGTGCGGCGGGAAGCGCCGTTGCGACGCGTACGTCAACCGTGTGCCGCAGCCGATCGGGCTCCGGCAGATCGATCACGAAGCCTTCGTAAATGCCCGAGACATCCTGCCGGAAGTCATAGTAGACCATCGTCAATTGCCCGCCGGCAAAGAGCATCGACGGCTTGATCTGATGCCCGTTGCGGTTGGGCTCATCGATCGCGTTCGGTGTGCTCCAGCCTATACCGTTGGTCGACGTCGAGACGACGATGCGTGCGTCGCCGTCAGACTGCTCGCCGCGAATCGTTGCATAGCCGCGTGCAGCCCATGCCACGTAGATACGACCGTTTGCGTCCGTTGCAACGCTTGGGTATGCAGTGGTGCGGAAAGAGAATCTCGTGCTGCCCTGATCGAAAGTCGACGACTCGTCGATCATGACCGGTTCGCTAAAGGTCTCGCCGAAGTCGAACGAGCTGGCGACCATAATCGCATTGGTCTCGCCGGTCGCAGTTAGAGTCGCATCCGCGCCGCTGCCGGCATCCGAACAACTTCCCGAGCCTTGGAGGACTCTCTGAATGCTTTTCTTAATGTTCTGGCCAGCTTTCTTGTCCTGTTTCTTCGGATTGGAACCGATCGGGTGGTCGACGAACCAGGCTTCGGCATCGGCGATGAGGCCGGTGAGATTCTGCGACCAGTCATACGCGTTGAAGCCCGGTACTGGGTCACCGCCACCAGTGAGCAGATTGAGTTTGGCGGCGATCACTTCGTAGGATAATTTGATCGATTCATCGCCCCGGTGTTTAGTCCCGAGCAATGCTTGTGCCTCTGCGATGGAGTACGTAGCGCCGGCCATCGTGATCGTGGACACGGGCCAGTCACTGTTGATCTTCCAAGACGCAGGACTGGCAGGACAGCCCGTCGGCGAAATTCCGAGAAAGCTCTCCACGGTATCGAAGCGGCGCCAAACGACGTTCAGCTCGCCGGTAAGCGGGTGGATCGCGATATTGGCGCCCTGGTTTAGCGAGTCCGGCTGACTGATAGGCTGAATATCCCAGCTGTTGCCGCAGTCGGCAGAGGTGGCCAGGCGGATCTCGGAGCGCAGATTCTGTTCCTCGCCCCCGATTGCGGCGTAGCCCACATAGACATTGCCGCAGGCAACTGTTTGATTGACGGTAGAGCCGCCGCGCTGCACCACGGAGAACGTGTCGGTGATGCTGCCGCGCGGGATGTCGACCCCGATCCACGATTTGTCGAGGAACACTGCGCCGTCATTGTTGGCGTCGATGATGACCGTGTCGAGGTAGCGAATCGGATCACCGCCCTCGTCGTTATTGAGATCGATGAAGCGAGAGACAAATATCGCGCTGCGGGATGGGTCGCCGCGCTCGAAGACAATTCCGGAGTAGTAGAACATTCCGTTGACGCCGGCTCGTACCACCGGATCGGCACCTGCCGCGTAGCCGCAGAGCGTTGGCGGGTTGGGACCCTGACAGTCAGGGTCCTGCGGATAGCCGGGAATAAGCGTCGACTTCCAGGTCGCGCCGCCATTGGTCGACCAGAAGTAGCTGAGCCAGGAGTCACCGGTCTCGCGCCCACCAGGCAAACCAGGCACGTCGACTGCGCGATAGTCATTGGCGCCTGACAGCAGGTGGAGGTTGTTGCGACTCGAATACGCCACCGACGGCTCATTCTGTTGACGTTGGAACGGGTCGCCCGTGGGGAACGATCCGCCCGAAACCATGTTGACGTTGGCGCCGATACTGAGCGAACCCTCGGCAAATGCAGCGCCAGCAAACAGCGAAGCCAAACAACAAAAAAGTGTAATGCGTAAAGGTGAAGTCATGAAAGTCCCCCCCCGGGAACAGCTGATTATGATTTTTTTTATACGTGCTCGTCCGGACAAAGAACAAAGCAAGTTTCGCTATTCGCCATGCTTGGACGAAACAGCAGTATTTATTCGAGTTAGTATGCCACAGAACACTGCCTGTCCGACGAGGACTAATAAGCTGGTCATTCACAGCCACTTATTGTTAAATCGAATACATCGAAAATCAGTCTAAAAAAAAGCACCAACATGAATCTAGTCGGTAAGTTCTTTCAGCAACTAAAACGCCGCGGCGTCATTCGCGCAGCGATCGCTTACGCGGTTGGCGCCTGGGCACTGATCGAATTTGTCGGTGTTCTCACCGAGGCATTCAGCGCACCCGCCGTGCTGATACCGGTGTTGCTCGTGCTGCTTTCGCTCGGTCTGCCGGCAGTGCTTGCGTTCTCTTGGTATTTTGACATCACGCCGGATGGCATTCGTCGCACGCAAGCAAGCGACGAAGATGTGCAACATAGGGGTTTCGATCGCAAGATTTACTTCGTCATTATCAGCCTGCTGCTGGCGGCGCTGGCTCTGTCGATCTATGGCAATTTACGGCAAACGCCTGAGCCGCCGCAATCGATATCGATACTGATCGCCGACTTCCAGAATGATGCCGGTAACGAATTGTTCTCCGGGATTATCGAAGAATCACTGCGCGTTGGACTCGAGGTCGCACCGTTCGTCGAGTCATTTTCACGCAAGAGTGCGGGAGCCATCGCGGCCGATATCGATGGCAATAATGACGGCGATTTGCTGCTTGAGACAGCGGGCCTCGTCGCGCTGCGCGAGGGTATCAACATCGTTATCGGCGGCAGCGTGCGTCGCGACGGCAGTGGACTTGTCGTCACAGCAACAGGGTTCGCGCCTGGTGATCAGCGCGAGCTGTTCTCGATTACCGAGCGCGCGGCCACGGACACTGAGATCCTCAATGCCGTTGCTGATATATCCAAAAACCTTCGCCTCGCACTCGGCGATTCCGAAAAGCCGGTTGGCGCGGGTGAGAGTGAGTCATTCGTAGTCGCCAATCTTGAGGCCGCAGCCGAATATCTGAAAGCGCAGGATTTGCAGCTTAGCCGCAACCTTGACGAGGCTATCGTGCACTATGAAAAGGCCGTGCAATTGGATCCGGGATTCGCGCGCGCCTACGCCGGTCTCGCCCTGACAGAGGAGTATCTGGGTCGCACGGAAGCAGCAAGTCAGCATTGGGAGACAGCTCTTTCCGGCCTGAGTACTTTGACTGAGCGCGGCCAACTTCGAACGCTCGGTAACTACTATTTAATTAGCCAGCAAGACTACGACAAAGCACTGGAAACCTACGAACGGCTCGTCGAGCGATATCCGGCAGATAATGTGGCGCACAACAACCTGGCAGTGGCGGCGTTTTATGCAATGGACTTCAACCGAGCGCTCGAGGTCGGTCGAAACATTGCCGATCGATTTCCGACCCGCAGTGCCTTTAGTGCAAACCTCGCCTTATACGCAATGTACGCCAGCCGCTTCGACGAGGCGGCTGACGTTGCAAGAAAAGTGATCGACATCGACCCTGGCAACGCGTACGCACATTTCGTTGTTGCCCAGACTCAGGCTGTGGCCGGAGATTTGACTGCAGCCGAAGGCACCTACCAGAAGATGACTGGTCTTGATCAGTTCGCAAAATCCGTTGCGGCGGAAGGTATTGCCGATCTGGCCTTATACCAAGGTGACGTAAGCACGGCGCTGCAGGTACTGGATTCGGCGATAGAGGCTGAAATGTCACACGGTGCATTTAATACCGTTGCACTCAAGCAGGTTATGCGTGTCGACGCATACCTGGTGGCTGGTGACGAGGAACAAGCAATTGCCGCCGCCAACGCGGCACTCGCCATTGAAGGGAACGACCCTGCAGTATTGGTACCGGCGGCGATCGCCTACATCCAGCTTGCTGAATTCGATTCGGCTCAAAGCATAATCGACACTTTATCGCAGGGTTTCTCAAAATCACGACGTGCCTACGCGGAAGCGCTTCGCGCACAAATGGCCAGTACGCAAGGTGATTCAGAGACTGCGATTAGCGCGGCAAACGCAGCCATTGAATTGGCTGACTTGTGGTTGATCCGTCTAATCCGCGCAAACGTGTTCCTACAGGCGAATCGAATGAGCGATGCAGAAGCGGACTTACTCGTGTGCCAACAGAGAATCGGTGAAGGCATAGCGGTATTCTTGAACGATCGCCCCTCGCTTCGTCTTATACGAAAGCTAAAAATCGCGCTAGGGAAGGCCGGCATCTCATAGTTAACGCAGTTCGACTGCGCTAGGATGGCAAAGAAACTTCGCCACACGAGTAAAACCGGAAATGATACGAATCAGCCTGAGTGTCGTAATGGCACTGTTGTTTTCCACCGCTGTGTCTGCGCAAGACAGAGATTCTGAACACGCCACGAAGACGCTGGAAATTTACACCCATATTATTGAAATGGAGACAGCCAAGAATCTTGGCAACGTCCCGGCCATGGCGCGTTACCTTGCTGATGAAATGATTGGCGCAGGTCTACCCCAAGAGGACGTCGAAGTATTGGCGGTTGGCGAAACAGCCGCATTGATCGCGAGATACCGGGGTGACGGCTCGTCAGGCAAAGCACCCATTCTGCTATTGGCACACATGGATGTCGTTGAGGCCCGTCCCGAGGACTGGGAGCGGCCACCCTTTGAGCTAACGATGGATGACACCTTCTTTTTCGCACGCGGTACGGACGACAACAAATTCGGCGTGGCACAACTCACATCGACGTTCATCCGCTTGAAGAAGGAAGGCTTTGTCCCGAATCGCGATTTGATCATTGTGTTCTCGGGCGACGAAGAGAGCAGCATGGTCAGCACGGAGGTGCTGGCTTACGAACGTCCGGATCTTGCAGAAGCCGAGTTCGCATTAAACTCTGACGCCGGTGGCGGCAGTCTGAGCGACGACGGAAAAGCGGTCGGCTATCGCATACAGACGTCCGAAAAAACCTATGCCACCTGGGAACTTACCGCTCACAACCCGGGTGGCCACAGTTCAAGACCCAGACTCGACAATGCAATTTACGATCTGGCGAACGCGATCAGCAAAATCCAGGCACACAAATTTCCGGTTCGCTGGAGCGATACGACGATTGAGTATTTTGAAGAGACCGGACGGCAATTGGGCGGTGAGCTTGGCGAGACAATGTTGCAATTCGCCAGCGACCCGGAGAACGAGGCAGCGGCGGAACGACTTTCCAGCGAGGGGTCTTATGTCGGCAACACTCGCACAACCTGTGTTGTCACGATGCTACGCGCCGGGCACGCCGAAAATGCCCTGCCCCAGTCTGCAACGGCAACGATCAACTGCCGTATTTTCCCGGGTATCCCGGTAGCCGACGTACTGGGCAGCTTGAAGAAAGCCATCGGCAACGAAGCGATTGAATTCGAAGAGATTTGGCCTCCGACGGTAAGTCCTGTATCGGATTTGCGCGAGGATATTCGTGCCGCCGCAAGTGAAGCGGTGCATGTTCGTTACCCCGGCGTCAGGATTCTCGGCCATATGTCGTCGGGCGGCACCGACGGGATGCATTTCAGGAATGCCGGAGTACCGACATGGGGTATGAGCGGACTTTTCATGAACCCTGATAACAACTTCGCACACGGCCTTAATGAAAGAGTTCCGATCAAAGCGTTTTACGGTGCACTCGATCACTGGAGCATCATCATCAAGAGCCTGGCGAGCGATTAGTTTTCGCCTTACAGTCGTTAGCTATGTACGAAGAGGTGTTTCCGAAACGTGTGCTCAATGCGTTGCACATCCGCGTCCGGTACGCCACCGGCCATCGCAAAGTCTGGCCAAATGGCTACCGCTGCAGCGATTTTGTCGAGCAGTTGGTTCGCCCGATTTTTTTTGATTCCGCCAAGCTTCGCGAACGACAATAAATCATCGCGTTCGAAGCCGTTGCGTTTGCCGTTAAGGCTCATCTGATGTCGGGCCGTCCAGTCGCCACTCGGATTGTAGGAATAGGCAACGTCAAAAGCCGGCGATAACCGCCATCGACCGCGTCGATCCATCAAATAGGCGATATTCTTGACGTGGTCGTCATGATTGCGAGCCATAACGTTGAACGCCGCGCGGACAAACTGCTGTTCGACATCCTCCATTGGCAGACCAAGGCGTTTAATGGTCTGGATGGCTTGTTCATACGAATAGGCGCCGGCCTGATTGAAGTCGTAATGCAGCATGGCACCGAGTGATTGCATGTGCAGTTTTGTGCCGTCGTCGAGGCGATCAAATCGCTTGGTCAGAAAGTGCGCACGACCGCCTTCTTCGTGCAACCGACATTCATTCATCGTGATGCCTGCCTCTTCGGCCATCAAATGATAAGCGTATTCAATCCGTCCAAACCCTTTGGGGTCAGCGAGTTCCTTGTCTTTGTTGTCGCTCACACCGTCAAATTTCATGATCCAAGAAGTAAAACCTTTTTCCACCGGCGCTTGCCCGGAGCGGAACTCGCCGGTCGCCTCGTTCCAGGCCAACACGGCTTTGGCGCGTGCACCGCCCGCGGACGTGCCAACACGAAGAATGTCTTCTATGGTCTCCTTGTCGTTGTCGCCGGTGAGTTTGCCCTCAAGCGCAACGCGGTCATCAAGTACGCGGTTAGCAAGATCAACGAGCGCGCTGATTTCGATTTTTCGCGCCACTGTTGGCCCGCCGCGAATAGCTGGCCGAAACTCAAGCGCTCCTATTCCGCGCGTGCCGGTGTAACAAAGCCGTTCGACCGGCGTAAAACTGCCGGGCGTGCGTCCCTGACCGGCTAACCACGCGTTGATCAAGGTATTGCCGAACCTATCCGGCAGGCTGTCTGCGAGCATCCCGGGCAACCCGTAAAACGTATCATTCGATAGCGTCGGGAATTCGTAGGGCGCTGCACGAAGCGGCATGACGAGCGGCGCCACCTCAATGCCCGAATCGGCGAACTCGGGCGTGTACTGGAAGACTCCGATAGCGCGCTCATCGAGCCAGGTCACGGCGCCGATGTCACTGCCCCACAACAGGACGCGCGCGGTATCGGCCATTAGGGGTCACCCTTCCCGTTCGCTTCATCTTTCCAGGTCCAGTTACCGGCAAGCTTGCGCTTCGAGCTTGCGCGGCGACGTTCGCTACCGTCCAGTTGAATCCGTTCAACGGGCCGGACATTTGGATTTGGCAGCAGTGCCGCTAAATGATCGGCAAGACCGAGGGCCTGCATGATGCGGACGAATGAATCGACGGAGATACTTTGTCCGCGGGCGAGTCGCGTTATGGTGCTGCGCGACACGCCCGCCTCTTTGGCGAGTGCGGCCTGACTGATGTTGCGACTTAGCCGGATCTCTTCGATTCGCTCGAACAGGGCATTGATGATCGCATCGCTGGATGCGATAGAGAAATCAATGTTATGCGTCATAATTCACCCACAATTAGCTCTTAATGCTTATTATGCAGTATATATGACGCACTCAACCATGCGCAAGGAACAACGACTATCAATGCTTCATAATTCATGCATTAACGCATATATTGAGACTAATTGCGTTATTTATGATGCATTAAGCGACTCGACTCGGATTTTTACTGTATTCGTAACAACCAGCTCTCGCGTCGCAGTCGTCCGATCTGCCCGACAATCCAGACTTGTCGCTCACGAACATAAGGGGACGGCGCATCCACTTTCATTCGAATCGGGTTCGGCAAAACCGCAGCCAGCAATGCCGCCTCGGTATCCATAAGCGTCGCTGGCGTCTTGCCAAAGTAACGCCGGCTGGCGGCCCCGACACCGTAAATGCCTGGCCCGAGTTCGACGATGTTCACGTAAATTTCCAGGATGCGGCGTTTGGGTAAACAGATTTCAATCACTACCGACAGGTAAGCCTCAAGTCCCTTGCGCAGAAAGCTGCGGCTAGGCGACAAAAACAGGTTTTTCGCAAGTTGCTGCGAGATGGTCGACGCACCACGCAGTCGACCGTCTCCCTTCGACTCATCGAGAGATTTTCTGATCGACTCAAGGTCCACGCCGAAATGGTCCGCAAAACGCTGATCCTCGGATGCCACCACGGCCAGCGGCATGGATGAACTCATCTCGGACCAGTCGGTCCACTCATGTTGCAGTGGCTTGCTGTCATCGCGCAGCATGAATGACGTTGTCGTCGGCTCAAACCATCGCAACGGGAGTATCAGCAGAAAACTGACGACGACGGCTGCACCAAGCAGAATTGCCGACCATTTAGATAGCCTGCGCGCATGCCTTTTTCGCTTTTTGACCATAGACTAAACTGAAATCGTTATAGTGAACGCGAACAGCTTACAATAGTCGTCGTTTAAGGTTAACGGCTTTGGATCGTGAGTAATTCTGAATTGAAAGTATTGGCATTTCTTATCGTCCTGATCGGCGGTGCTGTGGCGTTTTGGTATTATTACGACGACCTGGTACCGAGCGAGGAAGTCGTTATCATCACGCCGCCCGAGCCGGTTCCGGACCGGACGGGGCCGTTACATCCAGTTGAGCCATTACAAGCGCCGGAAACCGGCACAATTGAGGAATTGCCACCGCTCGATGACAGTGACGTAAGCTTGTTGACGGCACTAGTCGATACGCTGGGTACTGGTGTCGAAAGCCTCCTGGTCAACGAGGCCCTGGTCGACCGCTTCGTCGCAACCGTCGATAACTTGCCGCGCAAGCAGGTGTCGGAAAAGATCCGGCCGGTCGGGCACCTGGCACCCCGATTCAGCGCGGCGGCAACGGCTGACGACGCGTCCTTCGTTCTCGGATCCGAGAATTTCAAACGCTACGATGCACTGGTCGATTTGTTGGCGAATGCCGATGTCGATGCCGTCGTCGCACTCTATCGTCGTTACTACCCGTTATTTCAGGAGTCCTATGAACGGCTCGGTTACCCACACGACTACTTCAATGATCGCGTGGTGGAGGTTATCGATCACTTGTTGCTGACTCCCGAGCCGCAGGAACCGGTGCAGCTGGTCCGACCCAATGTGCTCTTCGAGTTTGCCGACCCGGAACTCGAAGCCTTGTCGAGCGGGCAGAAGCTGCTGCTGAGAATAGGTAACGAGCATTCGTCGCGCGTAAAACAGGTATTGGAAGCCTTGAGACCGCTCCTCGTGTCGCAACAAGGCTAAGCGAAAAACCCCAAATCCGGCAAGAAGATCAATACGGTGATCGAATTCGCATTACGGCACAGCTCATCTCATTAACTCCTGTACACGCTCGGCGACGATGTCGACGACTCGGACTAGCGCCTCCAGCAGTTACTCATTTACCTCGATGAAACCCTCATATTCTGCGACGTTTCGCTGCCGGTGTGCGTCACTCATCACACGCCAGTACTCCGGCTCAAGACCAATCGTATGCTGTGCACATTGAAAGACAATGTACCGGCTCTCCGAGCGATACCCTGCATTCTTAAGAGCCGCAAGACAGAATGCATGTGCTGCGCCATAAATAATATCGAATCGAGTTTCAATACTCAGACCGGGGTGTTTGAAGTCTTCGATTTTGACCAGTCCACGTTGGATCAATCCCATGACCTCGTCACCCGTTGACGGATCAACCTTTAGTTTTCCTATTTTGACGAGATTTTCGAGATTCTCATTTGACATCAACGGATCCGATCAGGTTGATCGTAGGCGAGCTCAGAATTCGGGAGATAAACGGATTTTCATTATTCAATCGTTCTTGAAAATCGGCTTCTGTGTACAGCGTCAGACTGATCGGACGCGCCAGCACGCGCTCCACTGGCATCATCGCAGCGTAAACCTGTTCGAGTTCGGCGCTATCTGAAACAACGAGAAGATCGATATCACTACTGGACGTATCCGTGCGCTTGGCGACGGAACCGTAGATAAGAGCAAGCCTCGGCGTTTCTGGCAGTGCCTCAAGTGCTTCCCGAATCGGACCAGCAAGGCCAACCGTCTTTTGGATAATGCCGCAGAGTTCATCGAATAGCGGTGAAGCAGCGTTGGCCTGAAAATGTTTTTGTGTGGCGACCTTGTGCACCGTAACCAACCCGCCCTTGTGTAAACGTTCGAGCTCTCGTTGTACGGCACCGCGACCGGATTTGGCCAGCTCCATTATTTGGGTAACAAAGAAGCTTCTGTCGGGTTGACCAAACAGAGCACCAAGCACCCTCTGCTGTGTAGAGGTAAAGAGCGCATCCGCGAGTGAGCTGCTCCGAGACGTTTCAGAGGTGTTGGAACTCGATTTACTTGCTGAAACTACCATATGAATCAGATATCTACCCTAAATGGGTATATTAGTACCCTTTTTGGGTATGTCAAGTAACTGAGCTTAATCAGGGCTTTGTCATTGCTTGGCCAGGATCTAATGCCAATAAACCAGTGACGACGTACTGACTGGATCGAACTCAATTGATCGCTTTGATCACTTCACGCGTGAGGTCCCAGCGATCGAATCCCTGCTGGCCGTAGTCAAGACCACGTCGCACGATGACCAGATCGTGTGAGGGAACAATCACGACATATTGACCGCGATTACCGGCCGTTGAGTAGGCGGTTTTAGGTACGTCCGCGCGATCATCCGGAACCAGCCAGAACTGGCCGCCGTAAAAATTGCCGCGATGCGCGGTCGCCGGCGCTGGAGTGCGAACGAAATCGATCCAGTCCTGGGAGATCAGGCGCTCCCCGTCCCATACGCCATTTTGCAAATACAACAAACCGAACCTCGCGAGATCCCGAGCGTTGGTGTAAACCTGACTGCTGAAAATGAAGTCGCCAAACCGATCAGTACTCGGCAAGGTGTTGCGCATGCCGATTCGGTCGAACAATGCCGTTCGCGGAAATTCTGCATAGGTCTCGGCATCACCCAGCGCACGCTTCATCGCGTACACGGCAAGCAGAGTATCGTAATTTTCGTAATCCCAAAATGTGCCTGGCTCACGCAGCAATCCGCGATTGCGGGCACCCGCAATAGAGCTCGCGCCGGCCCAATACGCGAGCCCCGAACCCGTCGCATATTCCATTCCATTACTGTCAACGGGATACAAGCCGCTCGACATATTCATAACGTGGCGCAAGGTAATCGCATTTCTTGGGTCATTCTCCGGGCCCTCGAAAGCCGGCAACCAGTCGATACCCAGCGGTTCATCCAAGGCCATCCGATTATCATCTACAAGGATGCCGATCAACGTCGCCGCAATGCTCTTCGCCGTTGACCAGGTACGCGTACGCGTCATCATGTCGACACCGTCGGCGTAGCGCTCGTGAATAATCTGCCCCTTATGAACCACGAGCAGGCTTAAGGTCACCTGCTCCGGTGACTCCCGATCAAAGGCCCAGTCCGACGCCGAGGCAAGAGCAGCGGCGTCCACGTCCGCCGGCAGCGGTTCGTCGGCAACGACATCACCGAAGGGCCATGGCAGCAATGCCGGATCACCATCGGATAGTGGCGATTCAAGAACGGGCAGCGAGTCGATGTCGTCAAAAGTCTGATCGGGGGCCAGCACAACGCATCCAATACCGTCCCGATAAGCCGCCCGTATAACGGGGCCTGATTCAGGACCGCCAATCGCCACCGCTTTGAGCTTCCGATCGATGAAGTATTCACCACCGGCGACAGTACCGACCGGCTCGCTCAAATAGGCGAGCT
>RCNG010000400.1_pt1 | contig 19395 bp, 20 predicted proteins | sample 2041371 | NCBI WGS metagenome assembly RCNG01 (sample SAMN09708227, study PRJNA481090) | Marine sediment metagenome, whole genome shotgun sequencing project. | biome: marine sediment; feature: ocean; material: sediment; isolation source: Sewage treatment plant 1 marine sediment (STP1) ... | reverse complement strand
CGATGCTTGGAGAACGCTCCCACGACCAACGCCATTAATCGCATCAGCGTGTTGTACCAGACGAAAATCGCGAGTGTCTTCAGGATACCGACGGTGAGAAATGTCGGAATATCGGGTAGACCGAGGCGGTTGGTTGCCAGTGTCAGGCCCAACAGAACGAAGGACAGGAATATCGGTTTGTGGACCAGTTGAACTATCTGGTCATCAAAATCATTTGATGACTTCCGCGCGAAACGGCCCATGATTCGCGAAATGATCCAGTCTGCGATTTTGCCCACGATGATGAATAGCACCGCAATGATCGCCGCCTGTAAATAGGCGTTGGGTCCTACCAGTGCCACCAGTTGCTGTACCTGCGCCATTACGTCTTCGTATGTCATCGCTGATAAACCGGGCTAGTAGTTGGGGTCGTACTCGTCGTCGGGCTCGCCGGCGTCGGGAATACCATAGGTGCGTACTTCAGCCTGCTCTTCGTCCGACGGAGCAGGACTATTCGCGCCACCGGTTTTCATGCCCGGTTGTGTTGGCAGGCGACTGGTTTGTGCCGTCAGGATTTGCACGAATGTATTCGCGATGTCAGGCGCGATGTTCGGTGAGCTCACAAAAATCCTCTCGGGCGTCATACTGTTGGATCCATAGAAAGCAGCATTTGCCTTACGGTCCATTGTTACGCCAGCACCCTCCAGCGCAACGCCCGCGAAAAGACCGCGGCTGCGTGAATAAGAATAGACCTCGGATTTGAATTCTATGTCGGTAGAGATCCCGGTATGCCGCCCCAGCGGCCCTGCCGCGACGGACGCGTCGGCGCCCAAAGTCAGGCGACCATTCTCAATGCCATCGACACCCTTACGGGTCTTGAAGACCAGAATAATATCGGTCGATTGTGCTCCGACTTGCCAGCCGACGCTGCCGCCCGTCAGGGTGATAAATGCCGGGTTACTCCAGGAGCTGTCATCCTGGCGTATGACGATAATGCCTTTGCCACGTCTGGCGCCCAAACCGAAAGCCGCTTTGACGACATTTGGGATGACGGCCACCGCGTAGGCCCGTGAAAGCAATGCGGGTGGCACTGTCTTTTCCGGAATGCGCAGAAGCTGTTCGAGCACGTCAGCCGCGTCTCCGACACGTTTTTCTTCGCGGGAAGCCGCTTCAACGGTGCTGGTGAGCAACAAAGCAATAAGCGTTGCTGCTGCGATAAGTGGGTTCGTTTTCATGATGGCTTGGATGTCAATTTCGCTCAGGAGTTCAATGATACGCCAGCCACGACTTGCGGGCACTAACGATGTACAAGAATCGGTGGCAACGGGTAGTTCAGCGTTGCACAAACCGCGCGAACCAGTTCTGCCTCCGAAATCGACAATTTGCCGTCGTGCGCCGCTGTGGCACTGACTGCACGAAGCAGAGAATCCTGTCCTTTGCTGTTCAGACCCGTCAACGCGTCCAGGCTGTCTCCAAGTAACGCCGCGGTGTTGCTTCGGTCGGACTTGAAGTCTGTATCGTGTGCCCAGGGGCCTAATGTCTTTACGCCGGCGCGAAAGGCCGAGACTCGTTCCGAATCCGTGCTGTGACCGTAGTCAGCAAGAACCTGAAGTAGCGCAACGGCGGCCGCTTGCAGTTCGCGACGATGCCTTCGTTTCGCCCTTTGCGTTCCCGTGGGGTCTTTTGCGCGGTCGATATTGCTCATCATGACCCGATAAAAACAGAATTCGAAAAGCTCGATTTCACCGTCAATGTTCATCAGGCGAGTCGTCAAAGTCTCAAGATAAGAGAGCTCTTGTACGGGGCGTAGTTTCAGGGCAGGAAACAAAATTTCCAATAGTGGCAATCGATATTCTGCGCCAACGGTTGATAACTCATCAAAATACGTCTTCACCAGTTGTGCCCGTTGCTCGCCGAGTTGCTCCCGGACCAACGCAAACTGCTGATCAGTTACTTTTCCCGAATGATCGAGGACAAGAGAAACCGCAAGAAGGAACGCGAAATCAGAGGAATGTGCTGCACTATAAAGCGTCTCAGGAATCGAGCGGCGCAAGTCGCGGGCGAATTCAACATGTTCGTTCTGCGGCTGACCGACCGTCTCCGCGATCGAATCTGCAAGGACTTTGGTTCCACCGCTGGCAATTGCAGTTGAAACGTCGCCGCTGAACGAAGACGTCTGCCCGCCGGCATCAATATCAGAATCAACGACCACCCGTCTTCGTCGCTGATCGACGCGTGGGTAATCGCCTTCTTTGAAGCCAGGCTCCAATGCTCTAATGCGGTCACCTAATGGTGGATGTGTCGCGAAAAGTCCCATGAGGTTTGACCCGGTGCCGAACAGCATGTGGCTAACCTCTTCCGGATCTGCCGCATTGATCCTGGAACCCGCGCTGTAGCCACCGATTTTTTTCAATGCGCCGGCAATTCCCTCGGCTTGACGGGTAAATTGAACGGCCGAAGCATCGGCCAGGTATTCACGCTGCCTCGATACGCTGGCTTTGATGAGTCGCGCAAAAAATACGCCGATGGCACCAAGAATGGTCAGGCCCAATCCGACGCCGATGACTGCGGGGTGGACTCGATTACGGCGACTGAACAGGCCCTGTGAACGGTAGCTTCCGCGCAAAGCCATTCGGCCGACCAGTCCAATGGACATGATTCCGAACAATACGCCCATCAGGCGAATATTGAGTTTCATATCGCCATTCAGGATATGACTGAATTCGTGTGCTATGACGCCCTGCAGTTCGTCGCGATCGAGAGTCTCGAGCGTGCCGCGTGTAACGGCAACGGCCGCATCGCTCGGTGAGAAGCCAGCCGCGAATGCGTTGATGCCTTGCTCTTCTTCAAGCACGTAAATTTCAGGGACGGGCACACCGGATGCGATAGACATTTCTTCGACGACGTTTCGGAGCCGCCGACGAAGCGGGTCCTGAACGGATGTTGGCACCAATGTGCCACCGAGATCGGCCGCGACTCGACCGCCGCCGGATGACAATCTGGAAGTCTTGTAGAGCGTAGATCCAACGATAAAGAGCGTCGTGATGACGGCCGTTGCCAACAAAATAGGCATCCGCTGTTGCGGCGCCGTTCCTGTAGTCAGGGAAAAGGCGAAACCCACAATGAAGGTCACGCCGGCGACGATGGCGATCGTTGCGACGATATAAGCAAGAACCAGGCGCCGCGTTGTACGGCGCGCCTGATCCTGAGCGTCGAAGAAATTCACTTATCTGAGGTGTTCTAAAAAGACACTTCAGGTGCGGAGCGCATTTCCTCAGATTCGATTTCAAGGAAGCTGGCGAGATTGAAGCTGAAGAATCCCGCGATGAGGTTATTCGGGAAGTTCTCGACCGCGTTGTTGAAAACGAGAACAGCATCGTTGAATGCCTGCCTCGAAAACGCCACCTTGTTTTCAGTACTCGAGAGCTCTTCCTGAAACTGCATCATATTTTGATTTGCCTTGAGATCAGGATAAGCTTCGGAGAGTGCAAACAGTCGGCCAAGGGCACTACCCAATGCGCCTTCGGACGCGCCCAGTTTTTTCATGGCTTCTGCATTAGCAGGATCCGCTTTGGCGGCATCGAGATCGGCAACAGCATTATTTCGAGCTTGTACGACGGCTTCAAGAGTTTCGCGCTCGTGTTTCATGTAGCCCTTGACTGCCTCGATCAGATTCGGAATCAAGTCGTAGCGGCGAGTGAGTTGCACGTCGATTTGCGCAAATGCGTTCCGAACCCGGTTGCGTTTATTGACGAGGCCGTTATAGATACCGACAGCCCAAAAACCTATCGCTGCAATAATGCCCAGGAATATCAAGAATGAAATCACTGTTACGCTCCTTCTTCAAAGGTTGTGAAGCCAAGCATAACCTCAGGCTTGGACTAAAACTAGCGGTGCTGCTGTCGCTGGCCCCATTCCCGTTGCAGGCGGAATGGCTGGGTGATGCACGGCCGATGATGGGTACCGAAGTTAGCGTTTATCTCTGGAGCGATGACGATGAGGCAGGTCGTGCCGCTTTAGAGAGTGTTTTTCAGGAGGCGGGTCGTATAGACCGACTCATGAGTACCTACAAAGATGATAGCGAAATCTCGAAAATCAACCGCGAGGCAGCGAATGGCCCCGTTCGATCCGGACCTGAGTTGTTCGACCTGATTGCACGCTCTTTGGAAATATCGACTCTGACACAAGGATCGTTCGACATTACTTATGAGAGTGTCGGGCAACACTATGATTTCAGAGCACGCCAACGCCCCGACGAGGTGACGGTCGAGTCCGAGCTTGAAAATATCAATTATCGGTACGTGATTCTGGATGCGGCGGCAGGCAGTGTTGCTTATCGAAAGGAGGGCGTACGCATCAATCTCGGGGGAATCGCCAAAGGTTACGTCGTTGAGCGTGGTATCAGTATTCTTCGAGCGAAAGGCATACGAAATGCGATTGTGACCGCGGGCGGGGACTCCAGATTGCTCGGCGACCGTCTTGGGCGGCCATGGATAGTCGGCATTCGAGATCCTCGGATTGATGGTGAGGTCGCGATTTCTGTGCCGCTGGAGGATGAAGCGATATCGACGTCCGGTGACTACGAGCGATATTTTGATGAGGATGGTATCCGCTATCACCACATCATCCACCCGAGTACGGGTGAGCCTGCCAGCGGTGTGCACAGTGCAACCGTCATTGGGCCGGACGCTGTGACCACCGACGCCTTGTCGACCAGCGTATTCGTGATGGGCGTGGACAAAGGGCTGCGTATGATCGCGTCACTGCCCGACTATGAAAGTATCGTCATTGATTCCGATGGGCAGGTTTTCTTTTCTGACGGCCTGCAGCAACCCACCGTTCCCACGGCAGACTAGGCCGCAAAAAAACCGCTAATGTCGCTGAAAGGCGACGGCTTTTCACTTTAAATTCAGGTTGATACGCCTATTATAGGTGTCTGGATAGCGGTGAAAAAAATCTTTGGGAATAATGTCGATTTAACGTAATCTGTGACGATTGCGTTAATTTCCTGTCTCAGAAATTAAGCACCATTATGTTTAGGAAAAACGGGTTGTGTGACGATTATCACGGCTGAGGACGGCTGTGACTGTCACCATTCATGGTCGCCGGAAGGAACCGGGCAAGCAAAACAAGGAACGGACTGATGAAAATCAAGAACTTAACATTAGGGCTATTGATAACTGCATTTGCGGCAACCGCGCTCGCGTCTTCGGATCTGGAAGGCAAGGCGGCGCCGGACTTCGCTCTCAAGAGCTCGACTGGTGAGAACCTGCGCCTGTCGGAGTTTCGCGGCGATGTCGTGATGATCAACTTCTGGGCCACCTGGTGCGGACCGTGTCGTCAGGAAATGCCGTTGCTTGACGAGCTATACGCGCGCTATGAACGCGTTGGATTCAATTTGTTGGGCGTGAACATCGATGATGATTCTCGCCGGGCAATGCAAATGATTGAGGAACTTGGTGTCGATTTTCCGGTGCTCTTCGATGCAAGAAAAGAGGTCAGCAAGCTTTATAAAGTCGATGCGATGCCGGTCACTGTACTTGTTGATAGAGAGGGCAAGGTGCGCCACGTCCATCATGGATACAAACCCGGATACGAAGAAAAATATCTCGATCAGATTCGTTCATTGCTCAGAGAGTAACGAAGGCGCCTGTTGGCAGGAGAAAGGATAGTGACGAAGACATTAATCAGCCTGATCGCCGTAGCGGCATTAGCATTTAGCATAACGGCAGCGGCTCAGGACAATGAGGAAGCAGAATCCCGGCAGGAGTTCCGCAGCATCGATAAGGATGTGCAGACTCTGAAGAAGGAAGTTCTTGATCTGAACCGAGATCTGTTCCTGCTTGAGGAAGAGTTGCTGTTTCCGGCGAACTCCCAAGTCGCTTTCTTTATCTCCATGGATGTCGGTGAGTACTTTGAAGTCGATTCCGTGAATATCAAGATCGACGGTAAAGACGTTGCGAATTACCTTTATACCGAACGCGAAGCGGACGCATTGGTTCGTGGTGGCGTTCACCGCGTACACATGGCGAACCTGAAGACGGGTGATCACGAGCTGGTCGCTATCTTCACCGGCAAAGGACCGCATGTTCGAGACTACCGACGTGGTGCAACGCTGAATTTCAACAAAGGAATCGGCGCGAAGTACGTCGAGTTGGAAATCACCGACCGCGTGAAGAAGCAGCAGCCCGAATTCGTCATCAAAGAGTGGGAGTGATACTTGCTCCGAGGTTGCTCCATAGCTAGTCGCATTCGCGCAGGTTTAATACTCTTGGTGTTAGCAGCGCCGGCTGCCTATGCGGCGAAAATCGATAAAGAACCGATCGTAGTTCAGGATCCGCAATACGGTGAGGTGCTTTTTCACTTCTATCAGGAAGACTATTTCCCGGCGATCGTAAAGCTACTTGCGGCGAAAGAGCGGCAGCAGCTGAATGATCATGCTGAAGACTCCGAACTGCTACTCGGTGGCATGTACCTGTCCTACGGTCATCATCTCGAGGCTGCGGCAATTTTTGAACGCATGCTGGCGGATAATGTTTCGACTGAAATTCGTGACCGCACCTGGTTTTTCCTTTCCAAGATCTGGTACCAACGCGGCTATCTCGACAAGTCTCAGGAAGCGCTTGGCTTCATCGAGGGCGAGCTGCCCAAGAATCTGCAACGTGAGGCGTTGATGCTCGAGGCGCAAATTTTGATCGACGCGGGCGAATATGATCGTGCGATCGCATTACTGCAAAACTGGAAAGGCAAGACGGAGTGGGCGAGCTACGCGAAATTCAATGTCGGCGTCGCTCTGGTGCGCAGTGGGCGAATTGAAGAGGCACGGGCTTTACTGAACGACCTGGGCAATCTCAACCCATTTAATGACGAGCTAAGCGCACTACGGGATAAGGCAAATCTCGCTTTGGGATACGCGTTGCTGCAGGACAAGCAGCCGCTGGCGGCGAAAGCGCCTTTGCAACGCGTGAGACTTGAAGGCCCGTTTTCGAATAAGGCGCTTCTGGGTGTCGGCTGGGCCGATGCCGAGCTCGACAATTATCAGCGTGCGCTGGCGCCCTGGATGGAGCTACGTGGCCGGGATCTTCTGGATTCGGCGGTGCAGGAGTCCATGCTGGCTATTCCCTATGCGATGGCGCAGCTGGACTCGATTAGTCAGGCCGCGGATCACTATTTGAACGCTATCGAAGCGTTCTATGATGAGTCGAGTCGACTGGACAGAACCATCGCTCACATTGAGTCGGGCGATATGTTCGATGAGTTTCTTACGACTGGCCCATTGGATAGCACCGGCTGGTATTGGCAGTTGGAGCAACTGCCGGAAGGGCCCGAAGCGCGATATTTGTTTCACTTGCTGGCCTCGCATGAGTTTCAGGAAGGCCTCAAGAATTATCGAGACTTGAATTATCTCTATCAGAACCTCGATGCTTGGCAGGGTAGCGTCGATGTTTACGGCAACATGCTGGAAACCCGCAAAGAGGCGTACGAACAAAGGCTGCCGCGTGTTGAAGATGCGCTGGCTCGCGCGGATCTTGATGGCATGGTCAATCAGAAGCTCGAATTTGACTCGACCCTCAACAATATTGCAGAAAGCCAGGACTGGCTCGCGCTCGCCACTGGTTCCGAGTTCGAAATGTGGGGCGAGATAACGGGCCTGGAGAATACGCCAGCATTGCGTGCAGATATTCCCGAGGCCGCCGAAGTACGCGACAAGATTCAGCTCTTGAAGGGCGTTTTGCAGTGGCAGCTGGAAAGAGAGTTCAAAGATCGATTGTGGAGAATTCGACGCAATCTCAATGATGCCGGTGAGGCTCTGGTCGCGACGCAGCGATCACGTCGTCAGATTGATGAAACGATACGCAATGAGCCCTTGCGATTTGAAGAGCTGAGCAATCGCGTTTACGGTCTGGCGCCACGCATTGAAGGCATGAAGATGAGTGTCGAAGACGCACTCTCTGAGCAACGTACGTTCTTGCAGTCGATTGCGGTTGGCGAGCTCCAGGCACAGAAACAGCGTTTGGATGTCTACACCATCCAGGCGCGTTTTGCGTTAGCGGCAATTTACGATGTGGCCGCTACCGAAGAGGAGGCGATCCAGTGATCTCGCGTCCTGTCCTTACCGTGTTGATTGCGATATTTCTTGTCGTGGCGGTGACGCCGGCAAGTGCGGCGCGCGTGAAAGAAAAGGACACGATCAAGAGTCTTGAAAATAAAGAGATCGATATCCGAAGAGGAAATGTAATCCTCGGAAGTTCCGATCTCGCACGTGAGAATTACCGCGCGTTTCTTGATCTGGTTACCGACGATCCGGAGCTGCGAGCGGAGGCCATGCGCCGACTGGGCGATCTCGAGCTTGAGGCTACTGAGGCCGAGCAACTAACAGAGAATCTCGATGCGCTGGATAGCGCGGGTTATAACAATGCAGTCGGTCTGTATCAGCAATTGCTGGAGGCTTATCCGGATTACCGCCGCAATGATACGGTGTTGTATCAGCTGGCTCGCGCCTATGAGATCGGCGGTCGCACTGACGAGGCGCTCGAAGTTCTTGAGCAGCTGGTAGGCAAGTACCCGGACACGTTGTTGATCGATGAAGTGCAGTTTCGTCGCGGTGAGATGTTGTTCTTGCGCAAGCGCTACAATGAGTCAGAAGCGGCCTATCAAGGCGTCGTCAGATATGGCGAGGAATCCCGATTCTACGAACAGTCGCTCTATAAACTGGGTTGGTCGCAATTCAAACTGGCCTGGCATGAAGATAGTCTGGTGCCGTTTTTCGAATTGCTCGATCGCAAAGTTGGCGATATCGAGATTGGGGAGGGCGAAGAACGCCTGCAGAGCCTGAAGCGTGCGGAACGTGAACTGGTTGAAGATACTTTCCGTGTATTGAGTATCAGTTTTTCCTACATGGAAGGTGCGACCGGCATCGATTCCTTCCTTGCGGGTCGTGGGAACCCTCATTACAGCTACATCATTTATAGCAATCTCGGCGATTTGTATCTCGAAAAGGAACGGTATCAGGACGCGGCCGTTACCTATGAGGCTTTCGTCAATCAAGATCCGTATCACGCCAAAGCACCGTTGTTGCAGGTCGAGGCAATTGAAGCCTACAAGCAAGGCGGATTTCCGAGTCTGGTATTGGAAGGCAAGAAGGACTTCGTCGAACGCTATGGTATGGACGGTGAGTTCTGGGTTCGAAATCCTCGCGAAAGCAATACCGAGGTTGCCGCGTATCTGAAGGCGAATCTGACGGACCTCGCTCAGTACTACCATGCCGAGGCACAGAAGGATGGCGAGATCAGCGACTACCAGCAAGCGGCGAACTGGTATCGCAAATACCTTGCGTACTTTCCAGGCGAGGCGGATTCTGCCAATACAAACTTTCTGCTAGCGGAAATTCTTTTTGAGAGTCAGGATTTTCGAGCGGCCACTATTGAGTACGAACGTACCTCTTACGAATACCCGGCGCACGAAAGATCGGCCGAGGCTGGTTATGCGGCGATTCTCGCCTATCGTGAGCACGAGAAAGTCCTCGACGGCGGAACGCAAAATCAGTGGCACGCGGACTATCTGGACAGCGGGCTGAAGTTCGCGGATACCTATCCGGAGCATCCCGAGTCTGGCGCCGTATTGACGACCGTGGCCGAAGACCTGTTTCAACAAGATCAGTTTGATCTTGCGATTGCGGTCGGTGAGGCGGTTGTTGCCAAGCAACCTGCGGTGGACGGGAAACTCCTGAGAACGGCCTGGACTGTAATTGCGCATTCGCACTTTGATCTCGAGAACTTTGCGGTCGCAGAAAATTCCTATTACAGCTTGCGAAGCTACACGCCAGCGGATGACCAGATGGCGGGTCAGGAGATCAAGGACCGCATCGCGTCGTCTATATACAAACAAGGCGAGCAGGCGCGCGACAGCGGCGATCTGGAAACTGCCGTTACACATTTCACACGCCTCGGGCAGGTTGTCCCGGATTCAGGTATTCGAGCGACAGCGGAGTACGATGCCGCCGCCGCTCTGATCAATTTGCAGGCCTGGGACAGAGCATCCGGTGTATTGGAACGATTCAGATCGGACTATCCTGACAGTGAGTTCGCTGAGGACGTAACGCAGAAATTGGCGGTCACCTATCTTGAGGCAGGCCGATCCGGTGAAGCCGCGGCAGAGTTTGAACGAATTGCGGACACAGAGTCGAGCGGCGATGACGTGCGACGTGAGGCATTGTGGAAGGCGTCCGATCTATATAAAGACTCGAGTTCACAAGCAGATGAACGACGTGTCCTGAACAACATTCTCGTCCGATATCCGAATCCATTATCAGAATCCATCGAGGCCCGATTCCGCTTGCTCGAAATCGCACGACAGACCGGCAACACTGCCGAAGTCAACGCACGCCTCGAGGAGATTATTCAGGTCGATGCGAGGGCGGGAGCACAACGCTCGGATCGCACGCGGTTCCTGGCAGCCAAGGCGTCTCTTGAGTTGGCCGAACCTGTACGCAAGCGATTCGAAGTCGTCAAATTGTCGCAGCCGCTGGCGGACAGTCTGAGGTTAAAGAAGACATTGATGGAAGACGTCATCGCCGCATACACCGGGGCAGCCGATTACGGCGTTGCCGAGGTTACGACGGCCGCAACATTCCGTCTCGGCCAGGTTTACCAGCAGTTTAGTTCCGATCTGATGGCATCCGATCGGCCGGCCGAGCTGGACGCGGACGCAATGGAACAGTACGAAATTCTGCTCGAAGAACAGGCTTTCCCATTCGAAGAAAAGTCGATCGATTTGTATAAAGCAAATGCTGATCGGGCATCGAATGGTGTTTATGACGAGTGGGTACAGAAGAGTTTTGAGCAACTGGCATTGTTGATGCCGGCACGATATGCGAAAGAGGAGCGCAGCGAAGATGTTTTTACAGCGCTTTATTAATAGAGCAGCGTTTATTTCTCTGCTCATAGCCGCACTGTTACTTGCGGGTTGTGGCGGATCTTCGCCGGTGCGGAGCTCGCCGGGGACGGAGCAATCCGGACGGGCGGATGCCCCACCATCTGGCGGCGAATCTGCTATGGTCATTCCGCCGGCTGTCCTGACGTTGTTTGAACAGGCAACCGCGTCAATGGCTGCAGGCGATTTCATCGATGCAGAGCTCAGATTCAAGGAGTTCTTGCTGCAATATCCGAGTTATCCGGGTGCACACGTGAACCTGGCGATCATTCACGCGAGCAGCGGAAATGACGCCGCCGCGAGGGCTTCTGTTGACGCCGCATTGGCGCTGGAGCCCAATCACGCCGCCGCACTGAACCAATTGGGCATGCTACTTCGCAGAAATGGCAATTTTTTGGAGGCAGAAGCCGCTTATTTGAAGGCCGTCACAGTTTCGCCCGAGTACGCCTTGGCACACTACAACCTAGGGGTTCTTAACGAACTGTACTTGCAGCGTCTGGATGTAGCGCTGCAGAACTTCGAAACCTACCAGTCACTTGTTGGCGAAGATAAACAGGTAGCGAAGTGGATCAAAGATCTGACGCGTCGCGTAGCGGCGAATCAGCGTACGGCAAACGTGGCGGACTGATGGTCATGAGGATGATTGTTTATTCAAGCAAGCAGTTGCTCGGAACCGGAATCATGCTCGCCATGTTACTGGCAGCGTTTGCTGTTTTTGCACAGGAAGAGCTGGAAGATATTGGTCCGGCCGTGGATACCTCGGCGAATGAACCGGCTGGAGTTTCTGCAGCAGATGACGAGGACCTTGAGCCAGCGGTTGATACGTCCGCGAGCGTTACTGATATAACGCGTCGCACGACGGGAAGCCAGGTGATGGATTCAATTGAGTTGGGTCGCACCGAAATTACGGGCAACCAGGAGTTGCCGAAAGTTTTGTATATTGTGCCCTGGAAGAAATCGGACCCCGGGGACTTGATGGGACTGCCCGTCAATACGCTGCTCGATGAGGTGCTGGCACCGATCGACAGAGAAGAGTTTATCAGGCAGGTCGATTATCACGGTGACCTGTACGGAGAAGTTGAACAAGAGTAGGAGCGCGTCCCACGCGCGAATATGTACAAGCGTGTTTTCCCGTCAAGCGGGATCGAGATACGCGTAAATGAAAACTGTTTTTAGAGGTGCAGACGGAAGTCTGCAAGAGACGTTAATTCTGTTTTAAGAGGAGCAGACAAATGAGCACCATAGTGCGTTTTTTCCAGGATGGCGGAGCATTCATGATCCCCATTCTGTTGGTTTTTGGTTTCGGCGTCGCGATTGCGATTGAGCGCTGGACCTACCTGACGGTGTCGGGTGCGAGCAATCGCACGTTGTGGAAGAAAATCGTGCCGTTTTTGAAGGCCGGTAACTTCCAGGAAGCCGCTCAGCACACCGCAAAATCCAAAGCAGCCATCGGATCCATCCTGACTTACGGCTTGTACCGCGTTAAGTCAGCTCGCCGTCGCGACGACATTGAAAAAGCGATGGAAGAGAGCCTGATGGAAGTCGTGCCGCGTCTTGAGAAGCGCACGCACTACATTGCGACGCTAGCCAATATCGCGACATTACTGGGACTGCTCGGAACGATCATTGGTTTGATCGCAGCGTTTACTGCGGTTGCCGAGGCAAACCCGGCGGACAAGGCGGATATGCTGTCAGCATCTATTTCGACCGCGATGAATACGACGGCGTTCGGTCTGATGGCCGCGATACCGCTGCTGCTGATTCATGCGTTGCTGCAAACCAAGACGAATGCCTTGGTCGACAGCCTCGAGATGGCGAGCGTCAAGTTCTTGAACGCAGTTACCGAGCGTCAGCTTAAGTCGTCCGGCGGAGTATAAATCATGATGCGTAGCCGCAGAGGCGGCCGACGTTATAACGACGATACGGCTGAACTCAACATCACGGCGTTCATGAACCTGATGGTTATTCTGGTTCCGTTCCTGCTCATTACCGCGGTGTTCTCGCGATTGGCAATTCTCGAATTGAATTTGCCAGGCTCCTCTTCTGAGCCCGTGGAACCGCAGGATCAGGTATTCCAGTTAGAGGTCATCGTTCGGTCTGACAAGATCGAAGTGGGTGATCGCAACCAGGGTTTGTTGGGTATCTACCCGAACACCGATGACGGCTACGATTTTGGTGCTGTTGGCGCAAAACTTGCGCAATTAAAAGTGCGTTATCCGGATAAGACGGAGGCGTCAATCCTGCTGGAGCAGGAAATTGCCTACGACACGTTAGTGCAGATTATGGATACCGTTCGGGTGTCCGTTGAGGTTGAATCCGGTGAAGACGATGAAAAGACGCTGGTTCGTTCGGATCTGTTCCCGGATATTTCGATCGGCGACGCGCCGGTCCTGGCGGGAGGTGCCTGATGGTTAAGTCCGGTCGCGCCAAACGCATGGAAAAGCACCACAAGCGCCACAAAGGCACCGGTGCCCTGAATCTCGTCTCATTGATGGATATCTTCACGATTCTTGTGTTCTTCCTGCTTGTCAATTCGTCGGACGTTCAAACGTTACCGAATGCGAAGGAACTGCAATTGCCGGAGTCGATTGCTGAAGAGAAAGCCAAAGAGACAGTGGTCATCCTGATCGGTCAGACCGACCTCATCGTGCAGGGCACGCCGGTTGCCAAGATCGCCGACATTTTAGCGACCAAAGGCAATGACATCCCTGAGCTACGTGAAGCACTGCTGTCACAAAATGACCGCGTACTTCGCCGCGAAGCTCAGGAAGATATCGCCGGTCGCGAGGTCACCATCATGGGCGACAAAGACATTCCGTACCGCTTGTTGAAAAAGGTCATGGCGACCTGCACAGAGTCGGATTACGGGCGAATATCGCTGGCAGTGCTGCAAAAGAGTTCCGACGAACTCAGCAACATTCAGGCATCACGCTAGGCGCAGGGACGACTGGGAGTCACGGAATTGGATCTACCGTTTTACAGAGAATTTGACCTGCCCTGGACAACTGGCCGGAGCCAGGACAAAAAATTCCAGCGCTTGCTCGGGATCATATTCCTGATATGTGCGGTGCTCACTATTGTGTGGCCGTTCATTCCTGTCCCGGAGCCGGATCCCTTCGATGTAGACGAGATTCCGCCGCGTATCGCCCAATTGCTATTGGAAGAAAAGCCACTGCCGCCGCCGCCGCCCGTGGTGGAGGAAGAACCTGAGCCAGAGCCGGATGATCCGGAACCTGAGCAGGTTGTGGAAGAAACGCCTGAGCCGGAACCTGAGCCTGAGCCGGAGCCGGAGCCTGAAATTGATCGAGAAGAGGTAGCTCGAGAACAAGCGCAAGCCGCTCTTATGCCGTTCGCTGAAGACCTGGCGGATCTCGTCGACAATAAACTATTGGACCAGGTTGCTGATGATCGCGACCTGACCGCATCGGTTGGCGAGGCTGAGCGAAATGAACGCTCCATGATTACATCGAAAGTCGGCACTGCGTCCGGTGGTATCAATACCGCGGCGATGAGTCGCAACACCGGCGGATCGGGCATTGCCGGACGCAATACTACGCGCGTTGCCAGTCCTGTTGCCGGTATTGGCCAGCCGGGTGGCAGCGCAAGTCGCTCAGGATCCAGTGGCAAGGCTTCGCGTTCGCGTGAGGAAATTGAACTGGTCTTTGATAAGAATAAGGGCGCTATTTTCGCGCTCTACAATCGTGCGTTGCGCAGGGATCCGTCCCTCGAAGGTAAGCTGGTTCTAAAGCTTACGATCGATCCGAACGGTGTGGTGTCGTTCTGCGAAGTTGTATCCAGCGAGCTGGGTGACGCAGAACTTGAGCGCAAGCTTGTCGCCCGCATCAAGATGTTCCGTTTTGAATCCAGAGATGTCGAAGCGATAACGACAACAAAACCGATCGATTTCTTCCCGGCTTAATAGTCCGTATTGCTCCAAATCGGGGAGCTGTTCGAAAAGCAGAATGCCGGATAGCATTGTTGCAGCCTTAGTACAGCATTAGACTAGGGCTATGAAAAACATAAGCAGAATAATCATCGCGACATTGGCGATCGTCAGTGGTAGCTCCGCTCTATACGCCGAAATATCGATCGAGCAACTGGTCGAACAAGCGCGCCTCGCTGAGAGCGATGTTGCCGTTAGCGAACTACCTCGCTGGAATGGCGCCCACAAAATCCTGATCTGGGACATCGGCATGGATCTCTCGAGCCTGGCTGATGGAACGCCTGGTGTGGAGTTTGTCTTGGCTGAATCAGCGAAGGAGGCCTTGCAACACGTGAGTGATGTCGACGCGATGATCGGTTTCTGTGCGCCCGAACTCATCGATGCCGCGAAGAACCTGGTTTGGGTACAGATCTATTGGGCAGGGGTCGAGCGCTGCTTGTCCGTCGAAGATCTTGCCGACGGCACCGTCGTTTTGTCGAACATGCAAAAGATGTCGTCACCGGTGATCGCAGAACATGCGATCGCAATGATGCTTTCACTCGCTCGCAACCTGCCGCAGTTCGTGAACAGAATGGACAGTGGCGATTGGGCTGGCAGCAGAGGCAATGCAGATGGCATGAGGTCTATCGCGGGCAAAAAGCTCCTGGTTGCCGGCCTTGGCGGCATTGGCGCAGAGGTTGCGCGGCTGGGTGCAGCCCTCGGTATGAGTGTTTCCGGAACTCGAAACAGCTCCCGGAGCGGTCCTGACTATGTCGAATACGTGGGTTTGTCTCACGAATTGCTGGCATTGGCTGCCGAAGCCGATGTCGTCGTAAATGCGCTGCCATTAACGGATAGTACCCGCGGACTGATGGACGAAGAATTCTTTGCCGCGATTAAGCCGGGCGCTATCTTCGTCAACGTTGGCCGCGGAAAAACGGTCGTTACCGATGCTTTGGTTGCTGCTCTGGAGTCGGGGGCGGTGTCGGGCGCCGGTCTGGATGTGACTGATCCCGAACCGCTGCCGAGCGACAGCGCATTGTGGACCAGAGATGATGTGATCATCACACCGCACGTAGCCGGTACTGGCGGCGAACGTGAGCGGCACGTTGTTTTGTTGCGGGAGAATTTGCGGCGCTACATTGCGGGCGATCGGCTGCTAAATGTCGTCGATCCGAAGAAAGGCTACTAGGCGTTCTCGATGCGTATTGAACCTTCTGGCCGCAGAACGACTCTGGATGGCGCAACCCGTCGCCGCATCTATTTGTTCCGGCATGGTTCAGTCGACTACATAGACAGTGATGGCAACGTTGTCGAGGATACCGACAGCGTCAAACTCAATGCTACAGGGCGAGCGCAAGCCGTCGCCATGTGTGACCTGTTTGCCGGCGTATTGATCGACAAAGCAGTTTGCTCGGGCTTGCCTAGAACGAGACAGACGGGCAAAGCAGTGTTGGGCTCGCGTGAAATTGATTTGGAGATTAATCCCGGTTTTGTCGAGATTCGTCAGCTCAGAGGTGAAACCTCAGAGCCCTACGATCTCGTCACCGACGTGGCCTTTTCTCACTTTCGCGCGACCGATGCAGAAGCGCAGTATCTCGGCGGAGAACGATACAGCGACTTCTATGCGCGCATCCAGTCCGCGGTCGAAGGCGTGCTGGCGGACGACTCCTGGCACAATCTTGCCGTGTTCGCGCACGGTGGGACCAATGCTGCAGTTCTCGGTTGGGTGACGGGACTGGGTTGTTCCGCGTTCGGAATTCTGGACCAGGCGACCTGCTGTTTGAACGTCATCGATTTTGATATGGATGAGGACGGGCAGGTCCTGCGAAAAACAGTCCGGGCAATGAACGTCACCGCAGATGATCCCGCAAAAGGCGATCGACATTCTGGTGACATGGAAACGATAGCGCACTGGTTGCTGCAGAAAAATGGCGAGATTGGAGCAGAATAATGCCAGCGCTTAAGTTGAGCGCTAAAGCAATGCACGACAAGCTGGCGGCGCTCGGTGATGCAACCATCGCTGAACATTCAACGCGGTTTTTTAAAACGGGTCCAGGAGAATACGGAGAAGGCGATCGCTTTCTTGGCATTCGAGTGCCAGTGCTCAGAGCACAGGCGAAGAAGAATCGAGGCGTGCCGTTGAAGGCTATCCTGTGCCTGCTGAAGTCGAAATGGCATGAAGAAAGACTGTTCGCAGTGCTGTTGCTGGTTCAGGAATACCATCGCGGCTCGGAGGAGCAGAAGAACGCGATATACGATGCCTACCTTGCGCACCGTCAGTACGTGAACAACTGGGATATTGTCGATAGCTCGGCACACCTGATCGTCGGGCCACATCTTGATGATGCCAAACGCGATATTTTGTACGAACTGGCCGAGTCTGAACGACTCTGGGACCGCAGAATCGCGATGATGTCTACTTATCATTTCATTCGCCAAAAAGAGTTCAAAGACGCATTGCAAATTGCACATTTGCTGCGAAATGACGCGCACGATTTGATCCACAAGGTTGTGGGTTGGATGCTGAGAGAAATCGGAAATCGCGATCGTGAGGCCGAAGAGAAGTACTTGCTGAAGCACTACAAGAAAATGCCGCGAACAATGTTGCGTTACGCGATCGAAAAATTTCCCGAAGCACGCCGCAAGGCCTATTTGAATGGAAGCATCTGAAGGATTCCCGCCTGTAGAGCGCGGCGACGCTCGCGTTCTCGTGCTCGGCAGCCTGCCGGGCGTAAAATCGATTGCAGAGCAGCAGTACTACGCGCATCCGCAAAATGCCTTTTGGCCGATCATGAATGAGCTGTTCGAGGTGGCCGGCGATTACGACAAACGATGTGCGGGCCTTCTAAGGTACAGAATCGCAGTTTGGGACGTCCTGCGCGCATCGGTTCGACCGGGAAGTCTGGATGCCGATATTCAAACCACGACAGCCTCAGCCAATGACTTTGGCGCCTTTTTTGAGGCGCATTCCGAGATCGAAATTGTCGCGTTTAATGGCAAAAAGGCAGAGCAGCTGTTTTATCGCATGGTCGCAGTCGAACATCGCCAACTGCATCGCCATATCGGTCTACCCTCTACAAGCCCGGCGTACGCCGCGATGCCGTTTGAGGGTAAGCTCGGATTATGGAGGGCTGGGCTCAAATCGGTTTTGCGTGCAGCTAAAGAGGAACCAGAATGACAGGAGTCAGTACATGAGTGGAAACGCTATTTTCCTGCCTATGTTGGCAACAATGACGTTGACGGCTTTGGTGTGGTTTTACATGTATGCGCGCCGGATCCCGGCGATGCGTCGAGCACGCGTGAGTGTTCAAACGTATACGACGCCGGATAAGATCAACGAGGTTTTGCCCGAAGAGATTAACTACCCGGCAAACAACCTCAAGAATCTATTTGAAGTCCCGATTCTGTTCTACGGTCTGTGTCTTTATCTGAATGTCTCCGGTAACGTAGACACAGCGTATGTTGTGGCCGCTTGGTTGTTTTTCGTATTTCGCGTCTTTCACAGCATTGTGCATTGCGGCAGCAATATCGTCATGCTGCGTTTCTACTTGTATGCCGCGTCGGCGTTAGCACTATGGTTCATGCTTGGTCGGGCATTTTTGGCAGAACTGGCAGTTTATTTATGATTATCGATCAAGGACGCTGAGATGATGGAAGGAACGACACGCCTGCAACGAATACTGCGTGAGGGGCTGGTCCTCGGATTGCTCCTGGTTGGAATACTGGCGGCTCGATCAACATTCGCCGATCATTATTACGTGCCGTCGGGCTCAATGGAGTACACGTTGATCGCTGGTGATCGTGTATTCGTTGACAAACGAGCCTATGGGCTTCGTGTTCCGTTCACCAACTTCGAGATTTTCGGCGTCGGTTCTGTGCAACGAGGCGATATTGTAATTTTTGATTCGCCACGAGATGGCAAGCGCCTGATCAAGCGAATCGTAGCCATCGGTGGCGATGAGGTTCTGATTCATGACGGTCATTTAGCCATCAATGGCGAATGGCTGGCCTCGCCGGACAGTCGCGAAGTCGAATTGATGGGCGACAAAGTCGTTCAGTTGAATCTCAAAAGCGGCGGCGGACCGGAGCTATCCGGGACCATCGAAAGCGGCATGGTCCTGGCAATTGGTGACCATCGGGGCAATTCGGTCGATGGTCGCTACTTCGGTGCCGTTTCAGAAGATGAAATCTATGGGCGCGCCCTGGCTGTTTACTATCGGCGTGGCGAAGGGCTCAGCTGGTTCAAGCTCTGAGTTGGCGCGCCGTCCTAAAGGGCGCTGTCACCGGACTCGCCGGTTCGAATACGCCAGACCTGTTCGATGTTGGTAACGAAAATCTTCCCGTCACCGACCTTTCCGGTCTTGGCGGCATCCACGATGGCCTCGACAACGCGCTCAACGACATCGTCGGAAACACCAACTTCGATCTTCGCTTTTGGAAGAAAATCAACAACATACTCAGCTCCACGGTAGAGCTCGGTGTGGCCGCGTTGACGACCGAAGCCCTTCACTTCGCTAACGGTCATACCTTGAATGCCGACCTCGGCCAGGGCATTGCGA